>OLQG01000006.1_pt1 | contig 162684 bp, 127 predicted proteins | sample 1672221 | NCBI WGS metagenome assembly OLQG01 (sample SAMEA3136660, study PRJEB25190) | human gut metagenome | biome: human gut; feature: human-associated habitat; material: faeces | place: Austria | collected 2013
CAGGCTTGCGCCCATTGTGCAATATTCCCCACTGCTGCCTCCCGTAGGAGTCTGGGCCGTATCTCAGTCCCAATGTGGCCGGTCGCCCTCTCAGGCCGGCTACCCGTCGAAGCCTTGGTGAGCCGTTACCTCACCAACAAGCTGATAGGACGCGACCCCATCCCACGCCGATAGAATCTTTCCCACAATCACATGCGATCATGTGGAACATCCGGCATTACCACCCGTTTCCAGGAGCTATTCCGGAGCATGGGGCAGGTCGGTCACGCATTACTCACCCGTTCGCCACTCTCACCACCAAGCAAGCTTGATGGATCCCGTTCGACTTGCATGTGTTAAGCACGCCGCCAGCGTTCATCCTGAGCCAGAATCGAACCCTCCACAAAAAAACGAAAGGGAACCATTGATGACCCCAAAAATTGACGCGACTTCTTAATAAGGAAAAGAAGTCCGCACGAAAAACCCCGGCCCCCATCAAGCGCCCTCGCGCACCCACGGGCAAACACCCGCAGGCGGGAACCGGACTGGCATAAAATCAACCAAAAAAGTAGTACAAACACACTCTTGAGTTCTCAAACCACCACACATCAACAAGCTTCGTTCTCAGGAGGAGAAGTCCGCCGTGCTGAGCAGCAAGAGATAAACATACACGGGATGGGCGAACAACGCAAACCGATGGGCGCAGGAAAGCTAGGAACCGTTGCAATGACGCGGTTCCTTCGGCGTGTCGCAAAAGCCTGTTTTTGGCCTTCTGATACCAGAATAGACCTCGAATACCGCTCCACACAGCACTACACTCACTGTATTTCGGCGTGTCGCGGATTGTTCACCGCCCATTCACCGCGTCCGCGTCGCCGCATGCCGGGTACAGCGCGTCCTAATGTTTCAGTATGAACGAACGAAACATCATCGAAACCCAACCGGAGCGCACGGATCTGCCGCTCATCGTGATTCCCGTGATCGTCGAATCAATGATCGAGCCGTTCGCCGCCAACTTCCCCCTGCTGCACGATATCGCCCGCATCCGCATGCACTGCGATTTCACGCTGGACACCGACACCATCCTCGAACGCACCAAGGATGCCGAAGCCGTCATCGTCATCGGCTTCCACATCACCGATGACATATTGGACGCGATGACCGTTCGGGGCCATGTCTCGTGCTTTGCGTTCGGCGGCACCGGCGTCGCCAGCTACATCAATCTTCCCGTCGCGCGCGAGCGTGGCATCCGCGTGTGCAACGTCGTGCATTACGGCGACCATGCCGTGGCCGAGCACGCATTCGCCCTGATCATGGAGCTCGCCCGACAGGTCGGCCGGCTTGACGCGCAGGTGCGTCGCGGCGACTGGGGCGGCATCGACGGCATCGGGCTGCACGGCAAGAAGCTCGGTCTGGTCGGATTCGGCGGCATCGGCCGGACCGTCGCCCGCATCGCCAATGGTTTCGGCATGAAGACACTGGTATGGAACAGCCATGTGCACGGCATCGATGGGTTGGACATCACCCTCATTGACGATATGGATGAGGTGTTCGCGCAGTCGGATATCATCAGCCTGCATCTGCCGCTGCTCGACGGTACCGCAGGCATCATCACGTCTCGGCAGCTCGACCGGATGCGCCCCGGTTCGATGATCGTCAATACCGCCCGCGCAGAAATCATCGAACCGGGGGCGTTGACCCGCCGGCTTCAACGAGGCGACGTGCGTGCGGCCATCGACGTGTTCGACCATGAGCCGCTGCCGATGGACGACCCGCTGCGATCCTTGGACAATGTCGTATTGACGCCGCATGTGGCATGGCGTGACGACGAGGCCTGCGTCAATCTGACCCGACAGGTGATCGACGCGGTGGCCTCGTATTTCACTGGCGGCGACTATAACGCCGTGCTGTAGCACCAGTCAGCCGTGGCGGCGCTTGCCGCGGCACCGCTACAGTGAGGCGGCTTCGATAAGACGAACCGTATATTCGGACTTGGGATCGCCCAGAATGCTTGCAGTGGAGCCGACCTCCACCACATGACCGTCGTGCAGCACGAGAATACGGTCCGCTATATGCTGCACGACGCCCAGGTCGTGCGAAACCATGATCAGCGCCGTGGACGGCCTGGCCTGTCGGATCGCGGCGAACGTCTCCAGGATCTGCAGGCGAGCCGGCACATCGATGGCGCTCATCGGCTCATCGGCGAGTATCACGTCCGGCTCGGTGATGATCGCGCGGGCGATGGCGACGCGCTGCGCCTGGCCGCCGGACAGATCCATCGGATATCGGTCGATGAACACGCCGGCATCCAATCCGACCCGTTCCAGCGCCGCGTGCACGTTCTCGCGAATGCCTGCGGGGTCGGGCCTGCTCCCCCGCCGTCGCAGGGACAACGGCTCGGCGACGATATCGCCGACCGTCCATCTGGGGTCCAGTGATCCGTAGGGATCCTGATATATCAGTCCGGAATCGTGGCGCAGCCGCCGCAGACCGGAGCCGCCACGCAGCACCGGCGTGCCGCGGTACTCCACAGTGCCGCCATCGGCGTTCCCCAACCCCAGCATGATGCGGGTCAACGTCGACTTGCCGGAGCCGGAGCCGCCGATCACAGCAAGGCACTCCCCCTCATATACGTCCACGTCCACGTCGAACAGCACCTGATGCGCGGCGGCGCGCCGGCCGAACGACTTGCAGATCGACCGCGCGCCCAATACGACGGCGGGCCTGTCGAGTTTCCGCTCGGAACCACTTGTTGACGGTTCCGTCATGGAGAGTGACGCGGCAACTTGGGATATACGGAAATCGCTCACGATGACTGCTCCTTATCCCCGGCATCCCCGGCATGCAATGTCAGTTCCCGAGCAGCCCCGACCAGCCGCCGCGTCCGCTCGTCGCGCGGCGAGGCGAGCACGTCGGCGGTGCGCCCTGACTCCACTATCCGCCCTTCGTCAAGCACATAGCAGTGCGTCGTCGCGTGGGCCAGCACGGCGAAATCATGGGTGATGAACAGCAGTGACGCGCCCATGTCATCGACCAGGGAGACCAGCAGGCGCACGATCTGCCGCTGGGTGATCGAATCAAGCGCGGTCGTCGGCTCGTCGGCGATGATGAAACGCGGAGAGGTAATCAGCGCAGTGGCGATGCCGACGCGCTGCTGCTGCCCACCGGACAACTCGTGGGGGAATTTGCCGAGGACGTCGTCCGGCAGCCCGACCTTGCGGATCATCGCACGGACACGCTCCCGACGCTCGACGGCGGTCAGGTCATAATGGAGCCGCAGCGGTAGTCCGACCTGCTTCTCCACACTCATCACCGGATTGAGGGATGCGGCCGGATTCTGGAACACCATGCCGGCGTAACGGCCACGGATGTCGGCAAGACGCCTGTCATCCGTACCGACCGTCTCCATGCCGCCCATCACTACCGAGCCGGACACCACGGCATGCGTCGGCAGCAGGCCGAGCATCGCCTTGGAAATCATCGACTTGCCGGAGCCCGATGCCCCCACCAGGCCGACGCGCTGCGCGTCGGCGATATCCAAGTCGACGCCGCGCACGATGGGCGCACCGCCGATGGCAATGTTCAGGTCACGAACCGTCACGCTCATCGCGCACCTCGCAATCGGGAATTCGTCAATGGGTCGGCGGCGTCGCGCAACGCATCGCCGAACAGGTTCAACGCGACCACCACGAGCGTGACGATCAGCCCCGGCCACAGCACGGTCAGCGGATACACGTTGATGAACTTCACGGACGTGGCCAGGGAGTGCCCCCAACTGGGCACGCCCGACGGCACGCCGATGCCAAGGTATGTCAGACCGCTTTCGGCCAACACCGCGGTGCCTGCCGACAGTGACAGCTGCACCGTCAGCACAGGCGAGATATTCGGCAGGATATGGCGCGCCAGCACGTTCAGTCCCGAAGCGCCGTTCGACAGCGCCGACTCGACATAGGACGAACGCGCGGCGAGCATCGCCTGCGGGCGGGACACGCGCGCCAGATTCAACCCGTATCCGAATCCGCACGCGATCACGATGACGGCCACGGACGGACCGAGCGGCACGGCGAGAATCAGCGCGATCAGCACCGTGGGAATGGATATCAGCGCGTCGACGACGACCACCGATGCCGCCGAAAGCGCCGCGTGTCTGGACACCATCAACGCCACGATGGCCAGTCCGAACACCGCAGCGACGGCCACGGTCAGCACGACGATCAGCAGGTTGGTGCGGGAGCCGGCCAGCAACCAGCTGAACACGTCGGCACCGGTGCCGTCGGTTCCCAGCCAGTGGTCGCGCGACGGCTTCGCCCACACATGGTAGCCGTCGGTGCTCCACAGCGAATACGGGGTCCAGACCAGCGACACCGCGGATGATGCCAGCCATAGGCCGAGCACGATCAGCGAGAACTTGCCCGCGGCGTAGCCCCACATCGTACCCAGAACGACACGTGCGGCGCACACGCCGCGGGCAGTGCGGGCACGGTCTTGCGCCGTCGTCGCGCTGTTCCCGGAAGACGGTTTTCCGGCTCCGGCTTGAGTCTTGGCATCTTGAGTCCTGGCATCGATCGGTCGCGTCATGCGTTCACCTCCGTGACATCGTCAGCCGACTTCAGCCGCGGGTCAAGCACCCGATGCAGCAGGTCGACCAGCAGGCCGATCAGCAGGAAAAAAGCCGCCAGCATGAACAGCTCGCTCTGCACGGCGATGAGATCACGGTTGCCGACATCGGTCACCAGACCGTTTCCGATGCCCGGCAGCGCGAACAGGTTCTCGATGACCATGACGCCGGTGACCATCTCCGCGAACGTCAGTCCGATGACGGAGACCAGTTGCGGCATGGCGAGGCGCAATCCCACGCACAGCACCGCCTGCCGGCGGGTCATGCCACAGGACATGGCCATGTCGATGTAACCGGAGGATGCCAGTCCGCCCAATGCCGAGCGGGTGTACCGCATCAGCCCGGCCCCCACGATGATGCCCACCGAGCAGGCTGGCAACACCAGCGACATCAGCGCCGAACCGAAATCGGACCACCCGCCTTGGGGGAATCCCTGCGACGGAAACACGCCAATCAGTCCGGTTCCGCGCGAGAACAGCAGGATCAGCAGCAGACCGCCCCACAGCGCGGGCACGGCGCCGCCGATGATGGCGACCATGTGAAACATGCCGCGAGCGGCGCGGCTGCGGGCCAGTGTCGCCTCGCATCCCAGCGGAATGCCCAGCCCCATCGCGATAAGCAGCCCGAGGACGATCAGCGGGAACGTCACCGATGCCCGCTCGCCGACCTGGGCGCTGATGGAGCGGCCGGTCAGAATGGAGGTGCCGAAATCACCGTGCAGCAACGCGCCGATCCAGTCGGCGTATTGCGCGATCAGCGGCCGGTCCAGACCGAGTTGCGAGCGCAGCGCGGCGACCCGTTCCGGCGGGGAATTCAGCCCGGCCATCACCGAGGCCACGTCGCCGGGCAGCACGCGCAATGCCGCGAACACGATGATGGAGATGCCGAACAGCGCCGCCGCGAACAGCAGCAGACGGCGTATGACGAATCGCAAGTGGACTCCTTCCGGTGAGAGCGCCGCGCATCCCGTCACAGCCCCCGAGACCCTGACGGCCGGAATCGCCTGTGCCGGGATACGCGGCGATTTCAGCCGTCACTTGGTGTAGGCGACGTTGTACAGCGGCAACAGGGTCTGGTTGAGGTTGATCGGGAAGCCGGTGACGCCCTTCGCGTACGCGGTGGTGACGCGGTAGTTGAACAGCCAGTCGGCGGGGGCGTCTTCGGACACCTTGCGTGCGGCTTCGGCGAGCAGCTTGTCGCGGTCGTCGTCGTTCGTGGCGGCGATGGCCTTGGCGTACAGGGCCTGGACCTCCTTGTTGTCGTAGTTGTAGTAGTAGGTCGGGTCGGCCCACTGGTAGAAGTCGTGGCTTTCGTTGTGGTCAACGAGCGAGATGTCGTAATTCCTGTTCGTATACACGTCCTGCAGCCACGTGGAGAATTCGACCACGTTGACCTTCAGGTCGATGCCGATCTTCTTGAGCTGGCTGCGCAGCTGGTCGCCGATCTCGGTGCCGTATATGTTCGCGTAGGTCAGGCTCAGCTGCAGCGGCTTCGATTCGGAGTATCCCGCCTCGGACATCAGCGACTTCGCCTTGTCAAGGTCGTACGGGTAGATGCCGGTCAGGTCCTCGTAGCCGGGGTCGAGGGAGGGGATCGGGCCGCCGAGGGCGGTGTCCGAACCGCCGCGCGAGGCGATGATCTCCTTATGGTTGATGGCGTAGCGAATCGCCTGGCGCACGCGCTTGTCGGAGGTCTTCGCTCCGGTGCCGTTGAACGCGAGCACGAATTTGTCGGTATCGTCGCCGGCCTTGACCACGTAATGGTCGCTGTCCTTGGTGAACGGTTCGGCCAGGTTCTCGCTGATCGGCGCGAGCACCTGCACATCGCCGGACTTGAGCGCGTTCACGGCCGCGTTGTCGTCGGTGAAATACCGCACGACGACCGTGTCGGTCTTCGCCTTGTTGGCGCCCCAGTAGTTGGGGTTCGCCTTGAGCGTTATGGACGAGTTGGTGACGAACTTCTCGACGGTGTACGGGCCGGAGCCGATCGCCTGGGTCTTCGCGTCGTATTTCGCGTCCTTGTCGAACACGAGTCCGGGACGGCCGGTCAGCACCCACAGCAGGTTCGCGTACGGCGCGCTGAGCTTGAGTTCGACGGTGTTCGGGTCGCTCGCTTTGACGGAGACGAAGTTGACCAGCGAATCGGCGTCGTGGTACTGCTTCGTGACGAGCTCGTTGATGGACCATGCCACGTCGTCGGCGTCGAGCTTGTCTCCGTTCGAGAACGTCATGCCGTCATTGAGATGAAACGTGTATGTGGTGCCGTCGTCGCTGACATCCCATGTCTTCGCGATGGCTGGTACGACCTGATTGTGCTCGTCGCGCGCCACGAGTCCCTCGTAGACGTTGCCGATGAGTACCTGGTCGATGGCCGATCCGGCGGTGTTGCGGATGTCGAGGTTGGTGGGCGCGAGTTTCAACCCGATGGTGACCGTATCGTTCGCCTTGGCGCCCGTCGTGTCGTTTTTGCGTCCGGCGAACGCCGCGATGCATCCCGCGACGACGGCGACGACCGCGATCACGGCGACGATGGCGACGATGGCGACGATCCACCATGTAGCCCGCCGGTGCCCGGCGGCGTTCTTGGCGCGGCTCTCCAGCTGCGCGTCCATGCTGGCCGCGGCGCTCTCGTTCGTCGCAGCGGTTTCCTGTGTGTTCAGATCTTCGTTGTCGGTTGCGCCGGCGTCGCCGTGCGCACCATGGTTTTCAGTCATGATTCCTCTTCATTTGTATTGTGATACTGCGGCTGGCCGCCCTTGCGGGTCGTCCGCCACAGGACATTGTAGCGTCAGGTCGAACCTGACTCGCGCGCATGCCGCGCTGGCGTTCTATCATGGGTGGAGGCATCCGTTCATGATGCGCCCACGCATCACGATTCATAAGGGGATTCGCATGCTCGTAGCGGTCGACATCGGCAACACCAACATCGTTCTCGGCTTCCTGGACGGCGACGACATCATCGGCACCTACCGAATCACGACGAAATCGAACCACACGTCCGACGAGTACGGCCTGATGATCACGCAGTTCCTCGCGCTGAGCGGTCTGCGTCCCTCTGATATCGATGACGTGATCATCGCGTCCGTCGTGCCGAAGGTCATGCACTCGTTCCGTGCAAGCATCATCAAGTTCCTGAACATCAATCCCATGGTGGTCGGCCCCGGAATCAAAACCGGCATCAACATTCGCATCGACGACCCGAAGTCGCTGGGTTCGGACTGCCTCGCCGACTGCGTGGGCGCGTATTACACGTACGGCGGTCCGGTGCTGGTCGCCGATTTCGGCACCGCCACGACGTTCAACTACGTCAATGACGAGGGCGTGATCACCTGCGGCCTGATCACCACGGGCATCCGCACGGCCGCGGCGGCCTTGTGGGGCGAGACGGCCCAGCTGCCCGAGGTGGAAATCACCAAGCCTAAATCCATTCTCGCCACAGGCACGAAGACCGCGATGCAGGCCGGACTCTACTACAACTTCCTCGGCGGCATCGAACGCACGATCCGGCAGTTCCGCATGGAGCTGGACGAGCCGTTCACCGTCGTGGCGACCGGCGGCCTGGGCCGCGTGTTCAAGGATGACACGGAGCTGATCGACGTGTATGACCCCGAGCTGATCTTCAAAGGCATGGCGCTGATCCACAGCCGCAACTCGCATCGCTGAATCGCGCTGGCAGGCAGCGGGTTCGCGTGACCGGCTTCGGCATTGGCCACGCCGGCGCAGGTCATTTGATGGTGAAGCCCTGATTGACGCCGTACTCCTTGAGGTCGCGCTGCCATGCGGCGATGCCGCTCATCAGCGTGATCTTCTTGCCAGGTCGGTCCGGCAGTGTAATCGGACCGCCATCGTCATTGGTCAGTCCTGCGTCCTTGCGCGCCTTGGCCCGGTCGTATGCCTGCTTGGCCGCCGACCACGTGTATGCGTCTGCGGTGGCGCTGCGGAAGTGGCTGCGCGCGTACACTTCGAACGGCAGGTACTGGTATCCGACCGACACGGACTCCGCTGCCTCGGACAGCACCTCGTTGAACCGCTGCCCGCCGAAATACTCCACCTCGGCGTGATGCTCACTGGTGACGGTGGTCTTGTTGAGGAATTCGCCGCTGTTCAACGTCGCATTGTCGGCCGGGAAGGCGCCACCATCGACGCGGGTCTTGATGCCGGATTTGTTGTGGCAGACATAATCCACGAAACGGAATGCCGCTTCAGGCTTGCGTGTGGTGTGCAGCACGCCCAGCGCGGAGCCGCCGTTCTCGGCATTGGTGACCGTGCCGTCCTGAGTCGGCATGCGCGTGACGCGCCACAGTCCCGATGTGCCCGGCACGTCGGCCAGCAGCAGCGACGGCATCCAGGCTCCGGCGAACACGGAGGCGACCGACCCGCCACCCAGCGCACGTTTCCAATCCTCGGACCAGACTTTGAGATGGGTGTTGACCAGTCCCTCGTCGATCATGCGCTGCCAGAATTCGGTGAACGTCCTGGTTCCGGCGTCGCCCTTGAGATCGACGGTCACGGTCTTGCCGTCGGATGACGTATGGAAAGGCCGACCGCCCGCGAGCCATATCATCGCATTGTAGAAGCTGGCGTCACCGGCGTCTGCGGCGATGTACACGCCGATGTTTTTCAGCTTTTTCGCGGCCTCGTAATAATCATCCCATGTGGTGATCTTGGTCGCGTCGACACCGGCCTGGCGGAATGCGTCATCGTTGTAGAAGAACGCCATAGGCCCGGAATCCATGGGTAGCGCGTACGTGCGCTGCGCGAGCTGCACCGACGCCCAGGTGCCTGGGGTGAAGAACGAGCTGTAGCTGCCGACACGACCGGTGAGGTCCATCAGCTGGCCGCTCACCGCGTACTGCGGCAGGGCATAGTATTCGAGCTGCACCACGTCGGGTGTGCCGTACCCGTCCTGTATAGCGCTGTTGAGGTGGTCGTAGCCGCTGATGTTGTTCAGCTTCACGCGGACGTCTGGATTAGCCTTCTCGAAATCGGCGATCAGCGTCGTCATGCTGGGTTCCCACGACCAGACGGTGATGACGGTGCGCGTGTCCGGCTGCCCGCAGGAGGCGACTGCCAGCGTCATCGCACAGATCGTGAGCAACGCCGAGATACGCAGGCGCAGCCGCCGCAACCGTGCCGATATCGTCATGTCATCTCCTTAGCGTGCTCGATGTATCGGGAAGAATTCGCTCATCGTAGAGTCTACACGCGCGCTGCAACAGGTGAAGATACGTGAAGGCCCCTCCCTGATGAGGGGAGGGGCCTTCACACGAGGAGGGGATGACCGAAGGTCACCGTATTCCGGTCATTACCACGCCAGATTGTTTGACTGCGAAGGTTACTTGACGGTGTAGCCCTGATCCTTCGCGTAGTCCTTCAGAGCCTGTTCCCAAGCGGCGACGCCATCGCTCAGCTTCTGGTTGCCGGTGTAGGACTTGCCAAGGTAGTCGCCGAAGATACCGCGGGCCTTGACCTTCGGGGCGCCAGTCAGGTTGATGGTGACCGTCTCGCCTTCGGTGGAGAACGGCGTCGCACTGGCCAGCCAGGTCATCGAGTCGTAGAAGCCGGCGACACCGGTGTCGGACGTGATGTAGTAGTTGTCGCCAAGGGCGTGAATCTTCTTGGCGTCCTGATAGAACTCGTCCCAGGTCTTGTCGCCCTGGCCGGTGTTCACCAGGTTGACATTGATGCCGGTCTCCTTTTTTGAAGTCCTTGGCCACCTGAGTCAGCGTGGGACCCCAAGCCCACACGGTGATTTCCTTGACGTCGCCTTCCTGCTTCGGAGCGGAGCTGCTGCTTGAGTTGCCGCACGCAGCGACGCTGACCAGCATCGCCGCAGCCCGGTAAGCGCCAGCCCCTTCTTTCCCATAAGGCGTATGTCGCGTGTCACCGCAAACATACGCCTTTCCTAAGCCCTTACAGCCCAGTGTTTCCAACGATTATCGCCTGAGCACGACAACACCCGTCGGATCGATGGTGGCCCGCCCGTCGTCGACATGCGCGAGCGAAGCCGCGATGGCCTCCCCCTCAACGTCGACGGTCACCGGTTCATGGGTGCGGTTGAACACGAACTCGAAGCGGCTCGCCGCCGCGGCGTCGGCGCGTTCGACACGCAGCACGCGGCCATCACCGGCGAGGTCCGACAGCCCCATGGAACCCAGCATCGCCGGCAGGCTCTTCGCAAGCCCCTGACGGCCCAGACGGCATCCGACATATACGGTCCGCCCGTCGCCATACCCGTTGGCCACGATGGCCGGCACCTCGTTCATGCCGGTCCAGCGTTCCGCCTTATAGGAGGCCAGTACCGTGGACGTGTCGGCCGTGGACGTGATCACGTCGGCGAAGTCATGCGCCACCGTGCCATTGTCCAGGTCGAGGTGATCCAATGCGCCCGGCATGTCGTTGCCCATCGGGGCGAACTCTTCGACGCGCACGCCGACGACGTCACGAATCGAGCCCGGGTAGCCGCCAAGCCAGATGTGGTCGTTCTCGTCGCTCAATCCGGTGTAGTACGTCACGAACAACTTGCCGCCGTTCGCCACGAACTCCCGAACCCTGCGGCTCGTCTCTTCGGACAGCAAATACACGCACGGCAGCACGGCAATCTCGTAGGAATCCCAATCGGACCGCACCGGAACCACGTCGGCGGTGATGCCGTTGTCGGCAAGCGCGCGGAACCAATCCAACGGCTCGGTCCAATGATCGACCTGCTGGGTCGGGTTCGCGGTGTACTCGGTGGCCCACTGGGACTCGTAGTCGAACACGACGGCGACCTTGGACTTGACCGTCTTGGTGCCCATCAGACCCTCGTCGGACAGACGTCCCAGATCGGCGCCCAGCTCGCACACATCACGGAAGATCTGCGAATCCTCGCCCGCATGCGGCACCATCGAGGAGTGCCACTTCTCCGCGCCGGCCTTGGACTGTCGCCACTGGAAGTAGCAGATGGCGTCGGCGCCCATGGCGACCTGCGCGAGGGAGTCGCGCACGACCGAGCCCGGCTCCGCACGGTAGTTGATCGGACGCCAATTCACCGCGGAGGTGGAATGCTCCATCTGGAACCACGGTTCCTTGCGTGAAATGCCGTCCATCAGCGACGCGGCGTACGCAACCTCGTCGAAATGGTCCTCGCCCGGCGTGAAGTAGTGGTCGTTGGAGACGAAATCGACCTCCGCACCCCAGTCGTCATAGTCAAGCATCGAGCCGCCGGCGGACACCATGAAATTGGTGGTCAGCGGCAGACCCGGCGTGATGGACTCCAGCACGTCACGTTCGGCGATGTAGAGCTCCTTGAGCGCGTCGGAGCTGAACCGCTTGTAGTCGAGCAGCTTGCCCGGGTTCATGAAGTTGCCGTCACCGATGTAGCGAGGCGGGATGATCTCGGAGAAATCGTTCATGTGCTGGGCCCAGAACGCTGTTCCCCAGGCCTCGTTCACCGCGTCGATGGTCTTGTAGCGCTTCTTGCACCACTTCTGGAAGGCGCGCATGGCGTCGTCCGAGTAGTCGAAGCGGTTGTGGCAGCCGTATTCGTTGCTCACGTGCCAGGCCACCACGTATGGGTTGCCCTTATAGTGCTCGGCCATACGACGGCACAGGTTCAGCGCGTACTCGCGGAACACAGGGCTCGTCGGACGCCAATGCTCACGGGCACCCGGCCACACGGTGTCGCCGCGCTCGTCCTTCCACAGCACCTCCGGATGGGCCTGGGTCAGCCACATCGGCGGGGAGGCGGTGGCGGAGGCGAGGTCTACGGCGATGCCCGCCTTGCCGAGCTTATCGATGGCACGGTCCAGCCAGTCGAAATCGTACTTGCCTTCCTCCGGCTCGATCTTCGCCCATGAGAAGATGCCGACTGATACAAGGTTGACGCCGGCCTTCTTCATCAGACGGATATCATCGTCCCAGACCTCCTCCGGCCATTGGTCGGGATTGTAATCACCGCCATACCAGAGACGGGATTCGGCGCCCTTCAGCGGCTGCGGCCAACTGTGCTTTCTGCGTTTACTCATGTTCCGCTCCATTACTTGTTCATTGTCTGACGCCCCCGGCCGAACCGTCGCATCGACGAAAAATCAACTGTGACATGCGAGCGGGCTGGTGCCATATCGCGCCAGCCCGCATCGCACACGGTGAGCGTCCCTCCATATCATATACATGTTCCGTATGGAGAGCCAGCCGCTAGGCGCACGTCAAGACCGTCAGACGAACGTGACGCATGCTGCAAGCGGACACTGGCCCTCCCGCGAGATCACTCCTTGATGGCGCCGGCGGCGAGGCCGGACTGCCAGTACTTCTGCAGGCACAGGAACGCGATGACCAGCGGGATGATCGTGATCAGCGAGCCCGTGATGACCAGGTTCTGGATGGCTTGGCCGCCCGCAGTGGACGCTTGGTCCTTCCACTGGTTCAGACCGATGGTCAGCGGGAACCAGTCCGAGTCCTTCAACATGATCAGCGGCAGAAAGCAGTCGTTCCACGTGGCAACGATCGTGAACAGGGCCGCCAGCGCGATGCCCGGCACCGAGATCGAGCCGATGATCACCGCGGACACGGCCTTGCGGTCCGGGAAGCGGAACTTCGTCAAAGCGTAGCCGCCCATGATCGCCAGCAGGGTCGCGCCGCCCGCGCCCACCACCACATAGATCAGCGTGTTGACCAGCCAGCGCGCGAAGATGCCGTCGTCATAGGTGAACACCGTCACGATGTTGTCCCACAGCGCGAACGTCTTGCCAAAGCCCAGGCCGAACGCGCCCGTGAAGTCCGATTGGGTCTTCGTCGCGTTGATGAGCATGGAGACGAACGGGAACAGGCAGCAGACCGCGAAGATCGGCACCATGAACACGAACACCAACGCGAACGGCCACATGAACTTCCAACCACGCCAATCCCGCTTGTGCTTATTCACACGAGCCAAAGGCGACACACTCACCGATGTCATGCCCCTCTCCTTCGAAGGACTCGAAGCGAAGCACACCGCACAGAACTTGCCACAACGCAACAGCTCATTGAACTTGTTCCGCGAAATGCACCCTCTATAAATGTTTGCGTTACCATAATATCAATATTGTTGAAATTGTCCACTTGAGGGTACGGCAAGTCATCAGGAGATGGTCTATACTGATGGTAACCAAAACATAGAAATGCCAAAAAAACAAGCAGGAACCATGGATCATTCGCAACCCGCTTCCATGCAGGACGTGGCGAAAGCCGCCAGCGTGTCGCCCCAAACGGTCTCACGAGTCGCCAACGGAAGCAATGCCGTCCGGCCGGAAACACGGCAGCGTGTGGAAGCCGCCATGGCCAAGCTGGGTTACCGGCCCAACTATGCGGCCAGGGCGCTTAAGCACGGCAAGTTCAAGGATGTCGGCGTCGTGCTGTTCAACATGCTCACCTATGGCAACGCGCGTATCCTCGGCGGCATCGCCGACGCGGCGAACAGCAATGGTTACGCCATCACGATGCAGTCCTTCGGACGCAATCGGGAACGCACCCTGCATGCCGCCATCGAGCGTATGAAGCAGCTTCCCGTGGACGGCGTCATCGCCGTCATGGAGGAGCACGTGACGGACTTCTCGGAGTTCCGCCCGCCCAAGGAGCTGCCGGTCGTTATCATCTCCGAGGATCCCGCGAACTACTGCCCCACCATCGATGCCGACCAGTACGGCTGCTCAGCCGCCGTCGTGGACTATCTGCTCAGCAAGGGGCACAAGACCGTCTACCACATCGCCGGGCCGTCCTCATCGCGAGCCGCGGAAAGCCGCGCGCAGGGGTGGCACGACACGCTCGACCAACTGGGGCTGCGCATCCCTCCGACCTATATGGGCGACTGGGAGGCGGACAGCGGATATCAAGCCGGACTCGCACTGGCTCACGACCCCGATTGCACCGCGATCTATGCGGCCAACGACCAGATGGCGTATGGCGCGATGCTCGGATTGCAGGCCGCCGGCAAACGCGTGCCGGAAGACGTCAGCATCGTCGGAGTGGACGATTCGCTGAGCGGGACGATTCCACGGCTGTCGCTGACCACCATGCGCATGAAATTCAACGACATCGGACGCGAGGCGTTCTTCATGACCAAGCGTCTGTGCGAGGGCCTTCGAGTGCCTTCGGGCGTGAAGACCGTGGTTCCCGCGGAGCTGGTGGAACGCGGGTCGGTGCGCGACCTGGAATCCTAGACGAAGAATCTCAAGCGATAATGGCCTCGGCCTCGCCGGTGTCGAACGGGCGAAGCCGAAGCCATTATCCGTTCAGCGCCGGCGATTCGTCAGAGGTTCGCCGGCTACATAACGCCTTACGTTCTCCAATGCGATACATCCGGTCGATGCCTTCCGCCGTGCGGGTCGGGTCACGACGCACTCCCAGCGTGTTCGCGCCCATGGCCTTGCATATGCTGGCGAAATGCGAGCCGATGTCCCCGGTGCCGACCACCAGCACCGTGGAGCCGCGCACGCTCAGCGCACGGCCGACATCGTGCCATCGCCGCTCCCCTTGTTGACGGGCACATACCGACATTGTAGGCGCATGGAATATTGCCGCGACGCCGGTGACAAAAATGACGATGCGCCGGCCCGTCTTTTCTAGGAGACGGGCCGGCGCATCAGACGGCCGGAGAACCGATGTTACCGGTTGGACTTACGCTTGGCTTCAAGCGTCACGACCGCACCCGCTACCATCGCAAGTGCAGCGAAGACAACGCCCATTGTGGAGGCACCGGTCTTTGCGATCACGTCGCCGGGCTTCTTGCCGTCACCGGGCTTCTCACCTTCACCAGGCTTCTCACCTTCACCGCCGGGGGTCGTCGGCTTGGTCTTCAGCGCGTCGATCGCCGCAGACAGAGCCGCCTCGGCGGCATTGACATCATCCTGGCTCACCTTGTCATCGTCATAGACCTTGAGCGCTGCGGCGAGCTTGTCATCAAGCACCTTGAGCGACTCGTCCGTATAGGCGGAACGGTCGATCGCCTGAGCCTTGGTGATCGTGGCGTGCAGCTTGTCCTTGTTGACTTCGGTCGGAGGCTTCTCGCCACCCTTCTTGGTGAACGTCAGCTCATACGTGACTGGGGACGTCACACCATCCGGGAAGCGGTATCCGTCGGCGGGCTCGGCGGTGACCGTGACGGTCACGTCCTCATCGCCCACGTTCACTACGGAACTAGGAGCCAACACCTTGCCGTCGACCTTGTACACGACTCCCTCGATGTCGGGGATGGTGTATGTATCGGCATCATCGTCCACTGTCGGCTTCTGCGGGGTGGCGACCTTGTCCTCCTCTACGGCCGTGGGCAGCAACTCGACATTCATTTCCGCCGCGGAGCCGAAGTTCGATCCGGAATAATCGGTCTTGATGACAAACTTGACGTACCGTCCGTTCTTGGGGGTCAGCTTGATGCGCTGCGTGTAGGCGACGTTCTTCAACGTGCCCGAGGCCACAGAGGCTCCAAAATCGTTGGGATCGTCGGAGACATACACCTCGTAATCCTTGGCGGCACCGTTATTGTTGCCGTCGATACGGGCGAGGTAGTCGAAGTAGGCGACGTTCTCACGCGATTCGCCGAGATCGAGAGTCACCCAATGCGGGGCGGGCGAGGTGGCCGGGCTGTACTGGGAGTGCCAGCTCGTCGACGAGTCGCCGTCGAGCGCCCTCGCCGCCTCTGCGCCGGAGTTCTGCGACGACTGGGCGTGCACGCTGATCTCATCCTGCGGGACATACACGCGGGAGGCCGGTGCAGTGGCGGAATCGGCCACGACCCAGCCGGCGTCGTCCTTGCCGAGCGCCTTCAGCGCCTGCTTCAGCGTCAGCCCGGCGGTCATGCCGTCGAACCTCGCGGTGGTGGCTTTGTCGCTTTCGCCGTATGTCGTCACGGTGATGGGCTCGTCCTTGGTGCCGTAGCCGAAGACGGCGAAGTCCCCGGTCAGCTCGGTGCCCGCCTTGACGAAGATCACGGAGCCTGGCGCGACGGTCACATCGTGCAGCTGCTCGATCGACGTCATGGGCTTGTCCTTCGTAAATCCATCTCCCGCGGTCTGCGCCGTCGGGTCGATGTAGTAGGCGCGGGCACCGGTCTGAATCTCGGATTCGGTGTGGAACACCTCAAGACGGCTCAGACGCACCGGACCGCGGGAGGAGTTGACCACCAGACGGATGGCATCGATGTTCTGGGACGTGAAGCGAAGGTCGCGCTGCTGCCCGACCGTCGTCATAGTCGCCAGATTCGTCCATGTTCCATTGACTCGTCCCTGCAGAGTGGCGCTTTCGATCTGCTGGCCGGCATTGCGCACGTCCTCGGAGATCTTCACTGCATCCACGGCGACAGCGCTGCCCAGATCGATGGTGTACGTCGGCGTATTGCCCACGGCCTTGTCGGAGGAGAGCTTCGAACCGTCGGTCAGCTTCGGGGCCGCTACCGCGGTGCCGTTCGCGGACGCGGCGACGGTCGCGCTCTTGCCCAGGGCAAGATCGGTGCCGTAGCGTCGGGCGAGCTCCTCGCCCAGCCCCTTAAGTCCCGCGGCATCCGCATCGGCGAGCTTGCCGGTATCGGACGGTGGGACGTTCAGCAGATACTGCGAGTTGCGTCCCGTGGACTGCTCGTAGTACTTCACGACTTTAGCTACGGACGCCGGCGATTGGTTGGCATGGTAGAACCATCCGGGCCGGTTCTTGGCGTCGACTTCGGCCGGATACCAGTGCAGCTGGTTGGCGGCGCCGCTGCGGATCTCGGACAGCACGCTCGACATGGTGCCAAGCGTACCGTCGGGGGCCATCTGGCCAGGCTTGAGCGACACCTTGTCTACGCCGTCGTTGTATGCCGCCTGCGGGCTCCACTCGGTCTGACGGGCCCAGCCGTCCTCGTTGCCCACCCATCGGGCATCGTATGCGGCGTTGGCCTGAATTGCCTGGGGCTGAAGCTGGCGGATCATCTTGTAGAACACGCCATAGTCGTAATGCTCAGTGCCTGCGGTGTTGCCTTGGGCACCGTCGAACCAGACCTCGGAGATGTCGCCGTACTCAGTCAGCAGCTCATAGAGCTGGTTGAGCATGTAGGCGCCGTACTCCGTGGCCTTGTACTTGAACGTGGGCAGTTTGCCGGAAGCCACCTTGTCGGCGCGGTCGTCGTTCTCCACCAGCGTGGGGATCGTGCGCTCGACGCGTGCGGAGCCGTTGCCCCAGACGCCCTTCTTCTCCATGTAGGAATCAGCCGGCGAATAGTAGATGCCGACCTTCAGGCCGTACTTCTTCGCCGAGGCGACAATCTTGCGGAACAGGTCCTTCTCCCCCGTGCGCTTGGCGACGGCGGTGTTTGCCCAGTCGTGCTCGGTGTTGTACCGCGAGTCGTACAGCTCGAAGCCGTCATGGTGCTTGACCGTCACCATGATCATCTTGAAGCCACCGTCGGCGAAGGACTTCGCCCACTGGTCGGTGTCGAGGCCGGTCGGGTCGATGCGGGAGGGATCCTCGTTACCGTGACCCCACTCCTGGTTGTAGTACGTGTTGATGCCGTAATGGAGGAATCCGATCTGACCCCAGTCGATGTAGTCGGCCTGCCCTTCGGTCGGACGCAGCTTGGACAGCTTGGTCTTAAGCGCGGCCTCGCACTCGGCGGGCTTCACGTCGAAGGTATTCGCCTCCTTGATGCCCGACGTGTCGCAGCTGACCTGAGAGTAGACCAGCTTGAATTCGTTGGTGGTGAAGTTCGCGGAGGTTTTGGCCAGGCGGATCTCGCTCAGCGAGCCGACGAAGCCGCGGCTGAGCGCGGCGGAATGCACGTCGTTGCCGAAGCCGACCTTGCCATTGATGTTCGAATTCAGGTAAGCCAGACCGGTGATGTCCTTGGTCTGGGCGTCGCCGCCATCCACGCGCATGACGAGCTTCGCGCCGATGCCGGCCTCATTGGGCACATACGCCACCGACACGACGTGCTCCGCACCCGTGGCGGCCGCGGACTCGATCTTGTGGTCGGTCCAATTATCGCCGGACTTGGTGGAGGCGCCGAACACGAGCTTGTTCGACTCGTAGCGCAGGAACAGGTTGCCGCCCGCGCCGAACAGGGTCTGGTTGTTGCCGGTCTGCGTCGGGGTGAAGCGCAGCTCCGCGACCAGCGGCGTGGTAATGGCCTCGTTGTCACCGAGGGTGAAGTCCGTGGGCGTGAAATCGAATCCGGCCGTGCCGCCGGCCAGCGTGACGGCGGAGTTCGAGATGGACGGATTGGCCGAGCGCGACACCAGCGAGCCCAGCATCTGCTCGCCGCTCGCCGCGGTATATGAGGTGCCGCTGAACGTGCCGTTGAAATTGACATGCAGCAGCTGGGATGCGTCAAGAATCTCCCACGGGGCGTCCGAATTGGCGACACGCACGCGGAACACGTCACCGGCAAGACCGCGGCTCGCCGCGCCGGAAGCGGGGTTCACCTCGTAGCCGATCCCGAACTTGTTCCCGACGGAATCGCTGACGGCCGCGAGCTCGCCGGCCGCGGAGGTGGCGGTCTCGCCGGCCACGCCATCCACCTTCAACTGCAACGTCGAGGCAGCGCCGTCGGCTCCCGGCAGATATGTCAGCTGGATGATGTGCTTCACATTGTTGGAAGGCAGCGTCACGGACTTTGTGTAGTCGTTCCATGTATTGCCGGAAGGGTTCGTGGAGAAGCCGTATTCGAGGTTGCTGCCGTTCGCCCGCACGAAGATGTTGCCCATGGCGGAGAACAATGTGGCGAGGTTGCTGGGCGCCTGCTTCGTACGGTATTCCATTTCGGCGCGGAATCCCTTGTTCACCTTCCCGCTCGCGCTGAAGCTCTCGGTCGAGGTGAAGGTCACGCCGTTGGTGCCGCCAGCGAGGGTGATGCCGCCGCCGTCAAGCTTGGTCGGTATGCTGCCGTGCTTGGTCACGGAGCCCCTCGCCACCTCGTCGCCACCTGTGGTGTAGGTGTCTTCAGCGAACGTACCGCCGAACGACACATCGAGGTATTCCGTCGGATTCGCCGCCACCGCGACGTTCGGCAATGCCACGAACGCGAGCGCCGAGACCGCTATCAATGCGGTGAGTCTGCGCAGCCACGAACGCGAGCATCCTCTTGATGCTGTGTGTAGCATATTTCAATCCTCTATAATTTTGAACATTCTTGTACTTCTTGCCGGAATCTTTGCCCCGGAGGCACGACATCGTTCCGCCAAGTGTTCAGATTCCCGCAGACAGTCTATCAGATCAGGCTGATTTAAGGTACCCTATGCAGGAGTTCGACATATGACGGTGCCGGAGAGCATTGGACTCTCCGGCACCGGTCATGTTCAGCCCCTACGGCGCTTGATGGTCAGCAGCACCGTCGCAGCGCTGGCGAGCGCCATGACCGCGACCGATATCGCGGTCACGTTCACGCCGGTCGCCGACAGCGGAGGCTTGGGTTTGTCGTTGGTCTTGCCACTGTCTTCCGCTCCGTCACCGGGCTTGTTGCCGGGCTTGTCCGTATCCGTGTCGCCGGTTCCGGGCTTGGACGGGTCATCCGTACCGGGAGTGTCGGGGTCCGGTTCCGGGTCGGGATCGGGACCCGGGGCCGGGTCAGGATCGGGATCAGGAGTCGCATACTCGTACTCGAAGTCCGTCATCCGCTTGAGCATCTGCGCGACGTCCTTCGCGGTGGCGTCCGGATTGTCGATCACGGCCTTGACTTCCTTCAGCAGCGCTTCATTTCAATCCACGCACCCCGTGAGGGGTGCGACTCTTTCGACGACGTGGAGATCACGATTGGAGACCAATTTCAATCCACGCACCCCGTGAGGGGTGCGACTCGGTTCCCGGTCATGATAGTCACCTTCTCTTAGCATTTCAATCCACGCACCCCGTGAGCGGTGCGACGCGTTTGTACCAGTAGTTACTGCTTAATCCACTGATTTCAATCCACGCACCCCGTGAGGGGTGCGACGCGGCAATGTCAGTCATCTGCGTTTTGCTAATCAATTTCAATCCACGCACCCCGTGAGGGGTGCGACTTCGGTTCGTCCAAGGCCGGCTCCATTTCGAGACATTTCAATCCACGCACCCCGTGAGGGGTGCGACACGCTCCGAGACCATGCGCGCCGATCTCGCGAGATTTCAATCCACGCACCCCGTGAGGGGTGCGACGTTCCGATAGTGATACTCGCGGTGTTCTACGGGATATTTCAATCCACGCACCCCGTGAGGGGTGCGACGCGGGACGGAGCCAGCGTCACCCGATTGGGGAGATTTCAATCCACGCACCCCGTGAGGGGTGCGACCAATGCGGCATCAAACTGCTCGACCATCAGCATCATTTCAATCCACGCACCCCGTGAGGGGTGCGACCGCCGACCGACTGCGCGGCCGTCTGCAATGCGGTATTTCAATCCACGCACCCCGTGAGGGGTGCGACCCAGTGGGAGGCCATGCGCCGTACACCAAACTCGATTTCAATCCACGCACCCCGTGAGGGGTGCGACCGTCGAGGTGATGAAGGGCATGGCCTCCGCACTGCCCATTTCAATCCACGCACCCCGTGAGGGGTGCGACATGGCGCGAAAAATCACATGAAATAAGTCCTAGTGATTTCAATCCACGCACCCCGTGAGGGGTGCGACACACAACCCATCAGACTCTCAACACTAGGAGAGATTTCAATCCACGCACCCCGTGAGGGGTGCGACCAAGTACCGCCAAGTACCGCCACTAGTAGATCTATTTCAATCCACGCACCCCGTGAGGGGTGCGACCATTTCTTCGGGCGGTAATACACGTTGACATCGATTTCAATCCACGCACCCCGTGAGGGGTGCGACTCGCGCTTTCAGGCTCGTTGTCGCCCTGCGTTTCAATTTCAATCCACGCACCCCGTGAGGGGTGCGACTGTGGCTGATCGGGTATACGGGCACCATTTTTGAATTTCAATCCACGCACCCCGTGAGGGGTGCGACCAGTGTCTTGGTGCGTACGTCGTAGAGGTATGCATTTCAATCCACGCACCCCGTGAGGGGTGCGACCATGCACGTCGCCGCCCACAGGGTATACTCACAATTTCAATCCACGCACCCCGTGAGGGGTGCGACCTAAGCACGGGGCCGAGCGACGCGCCGAGATTTTGATTTCAATCCACGCACCCCGTGAGGGGTGCGACACCATCCTGCCCACCAACAGCCGCCAGTACACGCAATTTCAATCCACGCACCCCGTGAGGGGTGCGACCGGCTCGACCGACTATTAGAGGGGGGGGGAATTATTTCAATCCACGCACCCCGTGAGGGGTGCGACTTGATGAAACAGCATGCATAGCGTGACAAATTCTTATTTCAATCCACGCACCCCGTGAGGGGTGCGACCCAACGCACAACAGGCCGAACGCACATTCATCGAATTTCAATCCACGCACCCCGTGAGGGGTGCGACAATAATCATATGTCTCATAATCGCCGCCCGGATAATTTCAATCCACGCACCCCGTGAGGGGTGCGACGTCTGGGTGAGGATGCCCGTGGCGAGGGCACGGAGATTTCAATCCACGCACCCCGTGAGGGGTGCGACACGATAGATTGATGCCGTACACGCGAGGGTCATAATTTCAATCCACGCACCCCGTGAGGGGTGCGACCACACTACTCATCGACGACCAGCCCCAGACAGTCGATTTCAATCCACGCACCCCGTGAGGGGTGCGACTCGGGGGAGGGCTCGGCGGCCAGTAATTCCGCCAGATTTCAATCCACGCACCCCGTGAGGGGTGCGACGCAAGACACGCCGTGTTGCTAATTTTGCCAAGGATTTCAATCCACGCACCCCGTGAGGGGTGCGACACGCTCGACCTGACCACGCTCAACGACGTAGTGACAATTTCAATCCACGCACCCCGTGAGGGGTGCGACCGGCCACCCCCACGCAGCGCCCAGCGTGCCAACAAGATTTCAATCCACGCACCCCGTGAGGGGTGCGACGCGTGTACGGCCATACGCTGTACAAGGGTAGTGGATTTCAATCCACGCACCCCGTGAGGGGTGCGACCCGTTTTATTTGTTGTGCGAAATTCATAATCGGGATTTCAATCCACGCACCCCGTGAGGGGTGCGACAATACGGATTGAACGCGTCGCAAGCATTGCCCAATTTCAATCCACGCACCCCGTGAGGGGTGCGACGCATCCCCTTGGATGCCATGCGCATTTCCTGGCATTTCAATCCACGCACCCCGTGAGGGGTGCGACCGCAAGAATGGACTTCATATCTCAAAATATGGATACTCCACCCATTCCACGGCATCAATTGTACCGTACGATTCACCCGCATTTTCCCCGATATGCGAATCCGCTGAATCGATATGCCAGCAGATCACTCACTCTTGAGTTATCAAACGACAAGAAGAACACACACCGTCCTCAGAAGCCATGAACCGTGGTGCGAACGACCCAGTGCTTCATGAGAGCTCAAGGCTCGCACCGGCCGATCTCCGCACGTCGTACACCGCTCCAGTCCGCCGAATGCCGCATGCCAATGCGGCGTCAAAGCATCATCACGCCATCGACCGGTAAATGTCGCTGCCTTCCCCGATATTCAATCTTCGAAGAATACTTCGCCCCAAGATTGTAGTACCGCAGGCTGTCTTGCGACTCATCCATAATCTTCGCCAGATCATGCTTCAGAATCAGGTAATCGGACGGCGATACGGAGCACTCGAAAACGCTGTTCTGCACGCGTTGACCGTATTTCATGCAAATCTTGGCCACGTTCCGCAGCCTTCGTCTGCCTTCGGGCGTTTCCGTGCTGACATCGTAAGCCACGACAACCATCATCGTTCCATCTTATCCTGTCTCCTTATCATGTCGAAAGGAATCATCCGCATCTTTTCACATCGGCGAGCCGCTCCCCGACTCTCTGGGAAGCTATTTCCACATGAATGGCGGATAAGCATCCAGATCACCGCGAATCGCACGGTTGAGCAGCAATGCCTGTACATGGGGCACCAGTCCCCACGGCATTTTTTCGTTGAAGAACGGATGGGTAATCGTCTCCTGTTTTCGCTTCTGCCACGCGGCAAGCACTGTTTTGCGCCCGCTATCGGAAAGGAACACGCCGCCGTTCTCACGCACTTCGAACTGGGAGGGCTTGACCACTCCCGTGTTGATGAGCGTCAGCACGAAACGGTCGGCCAGAGCTGGCCGAAATTCCTCAACCAGATCCAACGCCAGGGAAGCGCGCCCCGGCCGATCGGTATGCAGAAACCCCACATACGGGTCAAGCCCGACTCCTTGCAGAGCCGCGATGCAATCACCGGTCAGTATCGAGTACACGAACGACATCAACGCATTCGCACGATCCAACGGAGGTCTGCGGCTGCGCTGCTCGAAGAAGAACGCGTCCTTGTTACGTAGAATCAGGTCATCGAAAGCGAAGAAATAGTCTTTGGCGGCCAATCCCTCCACTCCACGCAGCCCGTCTATGGACGTGCAATCACGTATGCCCAGCAACGATTGCCGAAGCTTCTCGCTTTGCTCGGCGATTCGTTGACTGTTGATGCGTAGCGCGTGGTCCCGTTTGGTTCGTTCAAGAACCCAACGAGAGTTGTAGATCTTCCCGATGATGAACGACCGCGCGAACGACAAGGCGACAGTCTCGTCGTCCGCGAAACGGAACTGTTCACGACGAAGCAGCACGTTGCGGTTGTTCTCGCCGAGTATCGAACAGTAGTATCGTCCATGAGGGGAAAAGAACGACAGTCCTACTCCGGATTCCGAGCATCTGCCCATGAGTGCGGGCGACGCGCCTTTGTAGGAGAAGCTTACGATGCTCTCCAGGGAGCGCAACGGGATCTGTCCGAGTGCGACATCCCCTTGCTGGACTATGACATTGTCGTTCTTCAGCGACAGATAGGCGTCCTCGCTGGTGACATACAAGGTGTTGAGTAGTTGCTTCATGTGCGATTCTCCTGTCCGGCCGCTTCTGCGCGCATGACCTCATCAATGAATTGTTTCGCCGAGCGGCTTCCCGCAAGTTTCGGCAGGCAAATATCGCGTAGCGAGCACGCTCGGCAGCTTTTCGAAGGCTTGACGTTCGGAGTATGACCACGAGCGAACAGGTCGTGCATCTCACCTGACATAGCAACGATCTGATCGCGTAACGATTCATCGAGACGCACGCGCTCCCTATGCTTGGTCTGCTGGTAGAACAACGCACCTTCCGGAATCGAGCAGGCCAACATCTCTTCCAGGCACATGGCCTCCGCACACAGTTGAAGGCGATCCGCATCCGTCTGTTTGGGTGCGCCATGCTTGTATTCCACGGGGTAGGGCGACCAGGTACCGGCTCGCCCATGCAACGGCACGCCGGCGTCCGATTGCCGGAACTCGACTACGTCACATGCACCGGTGATGCCCAGCCGTCGTGAAAACACACGCAGATCACGCATGATCAGCAGATCGCCCCGTGCTTCCGACGCGCCATAGTCGTGAGCCCTGTCATGTTCCAGGGAGCCCGCAGTAGTGAGATAGTTGTCCCGCCACTGCTGCTCGACATGAATCAACGCCCACTGACGTCGGCAAAACGCGAAATGCTGAAGGCCGGAAAGAGCCAGCCAGTCATCTTCAGGATACTCTGATTGTGCTTGCATGCAAGGCCTCTCTCCAACGGTTCATGCGGTGGAATCACCGGCATACACAATCCGAAGGCCGGAGATTGCCAAACGATGGCATGATGTCATTACGATGACGATCTCCGGCCTGCATGGGGAATCACAATGTGTGATCGACCATTTCGGTCAGGCTGACGGATTCCGGAATGGCTTCACGATTCACTCGAACCTCGTAATCACCGAAATCGCGGGGCACATCCACTTCGTCACGCTTATGGACATCAATGCTGTCGAACAGCTTCCACGAGGGGGCATCGCCAAGCGCGCTGCTGTGCTTGAATACGTACAGCTTGCGAACCGCCATGTTGCCGCGCGCCGCGGAGCGATCGAACTCGAACATGTTCAGAATCGCTTGCCACAGTACATCGAGGTCTTCATCGCAGAAACCGGTGACGTTCTGCGCGAGCTTGGCGGAGATGTAGCCGTTCATGCGGTAGAGGCCATAGGGGATGATGAATTTGTTGCCCATGGTGTTGTTTTTCTCGGCGGCATCCGCTTCCGTGGTGACGGCGATACGGGTGATGGATATCTCCTGAACGCTGATCGGATCGATGGAGCGGGCGAACCCGAGCTGCACCGGACCCCGCACCTGACCGCACGACAGATTACCTTTGACGAATGTGGTCATCACCGCGCCGAAGGTGCGAATGTCGAAGAACTGGTCGCACATATAGTCGCGCAGACGTCGATCCAATTCGGGATCGGTCTTCTTCAGAGCTTTGATTTCCTTGGCGAAATCCTTGTTTTCAAGGCTGGCGTTGATATGTTCCGCCTTGAGCGCCTCACCGTCCAACCGATTGAGCGTCTGCCTGTTCTGGATATAGATTCGCCAAGGGGCCTGCTCGCCCATAGCCGTCTGCACATAGTCGCGGATCTTGCGCTTGATGCAGACATCTGTCGTCAGGCCATTACCGGTTTCGATGTCGACTCGGGGCATGTTGCCGGAGTCCGGGTCGCCGTTGGGATTGCCGTCCTTCACATCAAAGAGGATGGTGAAGTCATAACGGTTCTCGATGGGTTTACGGTCAGTCATTGTTCTCTCCCTGTTCGTTGTTGTTCTTGTTGGTTTTGTCGAATCGTTTCTGATTTTCGAAATAATATCCGAGTTGGAATGCGCCGCGTTCCTCCAGGGAAAGACGGGAGGGATAACGGTCCCCCACTCTCCCGGTCAGCTCGCCCAGGGCCTTGTCCAGCTTGACTTTCAACCCCTTCGACTTCCAGGCTTTCCGCATGTGCTTCGCCGCGAGATCTCCCAGAATCGGGAAGATGCGGGCCGGAGTCGTGGATGCGCTGGTGAAATACTTGTCCTTGATCGTGGTATTGATGCCTGGTATGGCGGCCAACTGAATCTGCTCGTAGATGGAGAACATGCGGCCGAGCACATACGGCAGGTAGTCGCTCTCTTCATTGATGTCCATCCGTAGCACCTCCTTGAATTGTGCATTGGTTGTTGCGCGTAGGTAATACGCTTTGATGATCGCCGCCTTGTCCGGCGAGACATCATGTTCGGCATTGATCCGACGCTCCACCGCGTTGATCAGAGTCATCGGATACGGCGTGCCTTCAAGTATCGCTTTCATGACGGCACCCGCCATTTGCGGCGACGCTTTCGCGGTTTTGCTTTGTGTCCGTATGGTCTGATTCAACAACCGCCATGTGGGCAGGAAGGTCGTCGAATCGTAGCTGGGGCGTCGGATGGCGGTATCTCGATAATGCCGATCGATGTTGCGCGCGAACGTCCCGAACGTATCGGTCAGGTAGAACCGAACCGAAAGACGTGCCGCATTGGGGGACAGCGCGAGAATATGGAATTGTTCATCCGGGCTGAGGTGAATTTCCTCGTAGTCGTAAGGTTTTCCCTGCGCCAGCGCACGCGTGGCATCCACGACCACTTTTTCACTCAGTCCGCCGGATTGCCCCATATACTGATCCCACACGTCACGATATGCGTTATCGCCACAATTGGCCCATGATACGACGGTATCACCTCCAATGCGTTGGACCCGATCACGGTCGGCGAGCAGGGTGTTCAACGCCGTCGTATATTCATAGGCCTCCCGCTTGCTCATCGGAGCGTTCTCATTCTGCTCGGCGACATGCGAGCAGAATGCCGGGGCGTTGAATGATATCAATGACGCACCTGATGATTGGGCTCCCGCGACACCTTTGATCTTTGGATGGACCTTTTCCGGAACGATGCGTTCGCCGGAAACCAGGCTTGAGACCAGTGCCGATTCATCGGCATCGTCCACCCGCCCGTAATAGGCATCCCAGGCCTCTTGTATGCTCGGAAGTTCTCCGATGAATATCGTCTGCCCTCCATCGTCATATTCCAGGGCGAAGTTCATCGTCACCGATGATTTCCATGCCTCATCCCCCATAAGACGTTGGGCGGTCTGCCATTGTGGCGCCTTCGAGAAGAAGGCGCATACGGCGGAGGCGGCACGGTCCTTGACGCCATCGAGTATGCGTCGATGCAATTCGCCGCACGCTTGGAACGCCTGCGCCGCACGCTTGGCGTTCCCTTTGGTGTCGCAGCCGAGCAGGTATGTGACGTTGTCGCAGAGGAAGTTCGCCACAATCCCTGATGAACGGGGAAAACGAGCCGGCACCGGAATGATATTGACGGGCTTCTTCCCACTGAAGTCCCCCAGCGGTCGAACTCTGATCAAGGTACCGTCATCGTCGACGACCAACCCGTATGGAGCATTGACGTTGTCATACCCATAGGCCGGAGCTCTATTCTGAGACACCAAGACGGCGTACTCATCGCACAGATCGCTGATGATCATGACCTGACCTCCACGGATTCGACGTCCAGCACGCCATCATCCAGTTCGGCGCGGAAGAACAACGGGGTGGGATGGGCCGGGTTGCGATAATCAAAGTCGTACAACATGTAGCCCAGGTCCCGATGCCCATGTTCGAAACCGACGGGCTCGCCGGATTCCTGCCATAACTGGAATTCCACGGGGAATTCCCTCGCACCGAAGTACGGGTGATGGAAGCACTGCCCTTTGGCCGCACGTCGCATGAACATGCTCTGGAATTTCTCCGCCGAATCCGTAGATGACATTTTCGCCCGGTTGAGTTCGAAATGAGCATCTATCACATATCGGACGTCACGCAGGATGGTGGACGAGCGTTGTTGGATGGATTCGGCAGTGTATATGGCACCGCCATCTCCGCGTCCTTCCGCCATCGTTCGTATTTTGCCGATATTGATGACGCTATCGACCTCATTGCGGCGTATGCTGTCGAATCGGATGGGATTGAGCACGTGAATCCTGTCGATCCGCCAGCGCATGCCCGGATGCCAGAATATGGCTTCCAGTATTCCGCGCGCTGCAGATGGCGTCATGACGTCATAGGTGACGCGCTCCGTTTTGAATTCGCTTCTCGAGAAAAGGGCGTTTTCACCCCATACTTCCAAGCGTATTGACATCTTCCCTCCTTTCATCGAGGTGTCTTCGTCGTTGACGATCCCAACATACCACATCATTAAGATAGAGACAAATAAGAACACTCCAATAAATACAAATCCTAAGCTAGTATTATGGTGAGGGCGTTCAACATGCCGCCGAAGAGAGACACCGCGTATTCACTGATTCCTACGGTCGCTCCCCTCAGGGAGCGTGGATTGAAATTTATTGGTCTCCATCTGGGCGGAGCGAAACGCCCGTGTGTCCGGCCGCATCCACGACCGGACACACGGATTCCTCACATGAAAATGCCATCAGCGGTCGCACCATCCAGCTTCAACCCCAGACGCGACGAGTACAAGCCCATGTCACGCAGAACAAAGCAATCCTCTTCGTCGCTTTTCCCCGGGCCGACCGCCAATACCGCCCCCACCGACTTCAACTGCTCGAGATGCCGCGGCCATACATTAACCGCGTATCTGCCGAGTTTCCGAAACAGCGTGCGATCCATATCGCCACGCTCCAATCGCCCGCACAGGAGCGCGCCGTCACCGGGCAGCGGGATATACACCGGTATGGTTGGCGTATCGATGAGCCTGAACTGTTTGGCAATGTCCGCAAAAGGCCAGTTCGCATCACGCCCGTGCAGCGGCAGGATACACTTCCGATCAAGCGCATCATTGCCGACGTTCGCGCGGGCGACACCACCATTTCTCAGACATAGCACCTCCGCGAAATACGCGCGAACCGCCTCATCCGTATTCAAATCAGCATGACGATCGGCCACCGCCCGGAACGCCGCAATGTTCTGCCGGAGGAACGGGGCGCAGCCACCTTCCGTGGAAAACACATGGACCACACTCTCCGACGCGGGGCGACGACCTTCGCGATTGCAGCGCCCGGCCGTCTGGATGACGGAATCCAGTCCGGCCTCTTCACGATATGCGACGGGAAAGTCGACGTCCACGCCGGCTTCGATCAGGGAGGTGGAAACCACGCGGCATGACGCTCCGGCATCCAGTCGATCCCGGATTTCAGCGAACAGTCGCTGCCGATCCGCCGCACACTGCAGCGTGGTCAGGCAGAAGCTGCCTTCGGCGTCATCGTCCGCCAGCCGATCATGGAGATACTGGGCTTTGCTACGTGTGTTCACCACACACAGCACCTGCTTATGGCCGCCCAGTCGCTCCGCAAGCGCATCCAATGCGATATCGCCAAGCCGTTTGATGGTCACACGACGGAACGAGTCCCTATCGTCACGAGTGAACGGCGAAATCTCAGGAACACGCACATGGTCACCATCGAAGGATTCGTCAAGCAGTGGCTGCAGCTCCGGTTGCGTGGCGGTGCACAACACCGCCGTGGAGCCGTATCGCTCCACAAGCTCGGCAATCGCCCGTACGCACGGTCTCAGATACGGCACCGGCAACGTCTGCGCCTCGTCGAAGACGATAACGGAATCCGCTATGTTGTGCAGCTTACGGCATCGCGAAGTTGCGTTCGAGTACAGGCTTTCAAAGAACTGCACCGCCGTGGTGACCACGATCGGCGCGTTCCAGTTCTCCGCAGCAAGCGCACGTCTGAGATCCGTTGCATCCATGTCGGACTCGTTCTTGAGCTGGTACGGCGCCTCGGAGTAATGGGGCAACACGGCTTCCGTTCCAAAGATCGCCTCGAACTGGCCTACCGTCTGATCGATAATCGACGTATACGGAATCACGTAAATGACGCGTCGCAGATTGTTGGTGCGCGCATGTTCGAGGGCAAACGCGATCGAGGAAATGGTTTTGCCGCTGCCGGTGGGGGCGGTGAGCGTATATAGGCCGGTGCCGTATGACGGATCTTTGCCGCGGGCGAGGCATCGCTCAAGCAACTCACAGCGTCTGATATCAATCGGCCGCTTTCCGGGTGCGGCAAGATATCCATCGGCTGTGTTCTCCATGATGGCGGCCAGGCGATCGATCCGGGACCGGTCTTCGGCGTCACGCTCGACGGACACCGTCAGCGACGCCTCACGCAGGACATCGAATGCGGGCACCCGGCCACTCGCCAGGTTCTGCGGACCAAGGTGCTTCTTCAAAGATTCAAGGATGTGATGTTCCGCACGGTCAATACGATTAGAAGTGAAGAATTCGGCATCAAGTCGATCCGCATCCACCAAAGCGGAGAACAGCATGCGCGTCAACATCATGTCGGTGTACAGCGACCATCGCTCGGGACGCTTGCCCGAGGTCATCGGCTTCGCGGATCGAGTCCCATGCAGGAACGCCGACTGCGGAATATCCAGTTGCGCCTCTCCCGCTTGAGCCAGAGCGAGTGGATTGCAATCCCCCGCCCTGCGCGCCCTGTTCATGCGGCTCATGAACGTTGAACCCTCCAGCTCGCCGTAACTGCCGAGATCAGGCAGCCCCGCATGATGCCCGGCCACCGCCATCGCCGCCAACGGGCATACATGCCGCATCAACAGCAACGCACCGGCCGTCGAATGGTCAACGGGTCCGCAATGATCGGGGTTGCGGATTCGCCGCTGGAAAGCATCCGAATATTTGCCCAGATCGTGGACCAGACCAGCCAGCAATCCGTCGTCAAGATACCCGAAGCCCTTGGCAAACCCTCCGGCGAGGCAACCGGCCATGGCCAGGTGCTCCGCGCAGGTCTCATACCCATGATCGCTGGTTCTCGCATAGTACGTCGCACACATTATCATCACCTCGTCAATCGCCCGGTAACGCAAGCATAACGCGGAACAACAAAAGAGGTCCCGCCGTTGAACGGCAGAACCACTTCATGCATTCCACGCGCCCGTGCGTCACGCAGCGGGCGCGGTCGGCTCACCACGGCGTCACGCCTTGGCGACCTCCACGCCCAGCTCGGCACCTTCCTTCACCGCGAAGGAGGTGGCCAGCGTCTCATGGGCGATCAGATCGCGGAACCGCTCGACATCGGCCACATTGGCGGACGGCACGGTCAGCACCAGGGCGATGCGATCGGCGATGTCCAGGTCGGCGGCCTTGCGGGCGTCCTGCACGGCGCGAATCACGTCGCGGGCGTAGCCCTCGGCCTCCAGGTCGGCGGTCAGCACGGTATCGAGAATCACGAAACCGCCGGTAGGCAGAGCGGCCGACACGGAAGCGTCGGCCTCGGCGGCGTTCTCCTCCTCCACGCGGTTGATTAGCTCGTATTCGCCAGCCTCCAGCGCAACCTCGCCGTTCGGCGTCTCGACGACCGGAGCACCGGTCGCGGCATCGACATGCCAGGCACCGGTCTTGGACGCCTTGATGGCGAACTGGACCTGCTTGCCGAGGCGCGGGCCGGCGGCGCGGGCGTTGACCTTCAGCTCGTGCACGATCTTCAGCCCCTGCGAACCGGCATCCTCCATCGTGCAGAACTCAATATCCTTTATATTAAGCTCTGACTTGAGAATTTCGTCGTACGCCTTGACGGCATCCACATCCTCGACCACGACGGTGAGCTTGGCGAGCGGCTGGCGCACACGGATCTGGGCGGCCTTGCGCAACGACAGAGCGCCGGAGACGATCTCGCGCACCTTCTCCATCGCGTCCACCAGTGCCGGGTCGTCGACCAGCACACGGCCAAGCTCGGTCGCCTCACCGGTCTTCTCGTCCGCGACGTACGGCCAATCGGCCAGATGCACGGATTCGCCGCCGGTCAGGCCACGCCACACGGATTCGGACTCCATCGGGGCGAGCGGCGCGAGAACGCGCATGAACACCTCAAGCACGGTGTACAGCGTGTTGAACGCATTCACGTCCTCCTTCCAGAAGCGATCACGGGTGTTGCGGATGTACCAGTTGGTGAGCACGTCGATGAAGTCACTCGCCGCATCGCACGCGTCAGAAATCGCGAACTCGTCGAGCGACTTCTCTACACGCTCTACGAGCCTGCGGGTGCGGGCCAGCAGGTAACGATCCATCTCAGGCAGACCCGCCACCTCGTCCGCGCGCAGCTGACGGGCGTCGAAGCCGGCCCCGCCATTGGCCGCGTTCGCATACAGCGTGAAGAAGTAGTAGGAGCTCCACACCGGCAGCATGACCTGGCGCACGGTGTCGCGGATGCCCTCAGCGGTAACAATGAGGTTGCCGCCGCGCAGGATCGGCGACGACATAAGGAACCAGCGCATGGCGTCGGAACCGTACTTGTCGAACACGCCGTTCACGTCCGGGTAGTTGCGCAGGTGCTTCGACATCTTCTGGCCGTCGGAACCGAGCACGATGCCGTGGCAGATCACGTTCTTGAACGCCGGGCGGTCGAACAGCGCGGTGGCCATCACGTGCAGCAGGTAGAACCAGCCGCGGGTCTGGCCGATGTATTCGACAATGTAGTCGGCCGGGAAGTGCTGCTCGAACTTCTCCTTGTTCTCGAACGGGTAGTGGAACTGCGCGAATGACATCGAACCGGATTCGAACCAGCAGTCGAGCACGTCGCTGATACGGTGCATGTGGCTCTTGCCGGTCGGGTCGTCCGGGTTGACGCGCGTGAGGTTGTCGATCCACGGACGGTGCATGTTGACGTTGCCGTCCTTGTCGCGCGGGTAGTCGCCGAAGTCGGCCTTGAGCTCCTCCAACGAACCGTACACGTCGACGCGCGGGTACTTCGGGTCATCGCTCACCCACACCGGGATCGGCGAACCCCAGAAGCGGTTGCGGGAGATCGACCAGTCGCGCGCGTTGGCGAGCCACTTACCGAACTGGCCGTCCTTGACATTCTCAGGAATCCAGTTGATCTGCTGGTTGAGCTCCAACAGGCGCGGCTTGATCTTCGTCACCGACACGAACCAGGAGCTCACAGGCTTGTAGATCAGCGGCGTGGCGCAACGCCAGCAATGCGGGTAGGAGTGCACATAGCTCTTCTCCTGGAACAGGATCGCGCGATGCTCGGCCGGGATCTCGGCCAGCGGGCCGTCTCCGTTGCGCAGGTTGCGCAGGATCGGTTTGTTCGCGTCGAACACGTACATGCCCTCGTAATCGGGGCACTGCGCGGTGAAGCGGCAGCCGGCGTCGAGCACGTCAGTGCTCTTGATGCCGTGCGCGTTCAGCGTGTTCATATCGTCCTCACCATAGGGAGCCTGGTGAACCAGGCCGGTACCCTCGACGGTGTCGACGTAGTCCGCGGTAAAGATTTGGTAGCCTTCGGGCCCCGGCACGTTGCCCTCAGACTCGGCTTTGTCGCCAGCGAAGTACGGGAACACCGGCCAGTAACGCCAACCGGCCATCTCGGAGCCCTTGAGCTCGCGCACGACCTCGTAATCCTCGCCGAGCTCCTTCTCGTACTTGGAGAGCAGGGGCTTGCCGAAGTAGAACTTCTTGCCGGCGTACTTGCCCTGCGTCGGGCGCACCTCGACATAGTCGATGTCAGCGCCGACGACGATTGCGAAGTTAGTGGGCACGGTCCACGGCGTGGTGGTCCAGAAGACCGCGTAGGCGTCCTCCTCGTCGCGCAGCTTCACGGCCACCGACACGGTGGTGTCCTGACGATCCTGATACACGTCGGCGTCCATGCGCAGCTCGTGCGCCGAAAGCGGCGTCTGATCCTTCGGGCAGTACGGCAGCACGCGGTAGCCCTGGTACGCCAGACCCTTCTCGTACAGCTGCTTGAACGCCCACATCACCGACTCCATGTACGGGATGTTCAGCGTCTTGTACCCGTGCTCGAAGTCGACCCAGCGGGCCTGACGATGCACGTAATCCTGCCATTCGTGCGTGTACTTCAGGACGGAGGCGCGGCAGGCGTCATTGAACTTGTCGATGCCCATCTTCTCGATCTGGTCGACCGAGTCGATGCCGAGCTCCTTCTGCGCCTCCAGCTCGGCGGGCAGACCGTGCGTGTCCCAGCCGAACACGCGGTTGACCTTGCGGCCCTTCATGGTCTGGTAGCGCGGGATCACGTCCTTCGCGTAACCGGTCAGCAGGTGGCCGTAGTGCGGCAGGCCGTTCGCGAACGGCGGGCCGTCGAAGAACACGAACTCGTTCTGGCTATGGTCGCCGGAAGGGTTGCGTTCAACGGACTTGTTGAAGGTGTCGTCCTTGTCCCAATACTTCAGGACGGTTTCCTCCATGTTGGGGAAACTCGGGTTCGGCGCGACGCTGGCGGTCTCGCCGCCCTCGTTCGCCTTGGGATACACGTGGGAATTGGTGGTTTCGCTCACCATTGCTCTCCTCGATGTCGCATTGCACTGGTCCTACGGGAGCTGGCTATAGCGAACCATTCACGGGAAGAACAGGGATTGAGACGGCCGTTCGCCACACCGGCGGCATATATGCGCCGGCGATGTCCTCGCGGCCGGAACCCTTGTTCCACCCGGAACGGCCGTCATGGCCATTCCCGCCTACGAGGACGATGATCGGCGGCATGCCCTCAGGCTGCCGACCGCCACCGCGGTACCACCTCGCTTGTCGCTCGCATCCGGCCATCCTAAGACGGCGAAAACTCGCGACCGCTTGTGTTCGGCTGTGACGGGCCGATCCCGTCGGTTCTACTCAGCTTCGTGCCGTCGACGTTCGATCGACCGTCATGAAGCTTTTCTTCCGAAGACTCCCCGCTGATAACGGATCATCGCCTTGACTTCGGTGCATATCCTAGCACGGTGTGTGGCCGACGGAACCGGAGTGTCCGCGAACGCCGTCGGCTCGCGGCCAGGCAATCATGCGAGGCCCGAAATCCGACCATCATGCCGGATGTACGCCGACGCTCAATCGCGCACGATGCTGCCGACGATCCCCGAGACAATGGACATGATGAGAGAGCCGAGCACCGCCCACCAGAACCCGTGCACCAACACGCCAACACCGAACAGACTGATTGCCAACCATGAGGCGAGCCGCATGAACAGCCAGTTGATGACCAGATACAGCAGCCCGAACGTGAGAATCGAAAACGGCAGCGCTATCAGCTGCGTCACCGGCTTGATCGAGGCGTTGATCAGCGCCATGAACAGCGCGAACACTGCGATTCCCAAAATCGGAGGCTGCCCCACCGCGGTCATGCCGGGCAGAAGCACCACCATCACCGCGGCCGCAACCGTCAGCACCAGCCATCGTATCAGAAAATCCTTCATGGCGTCCATCTTATGCCATCCAGGCCGTCACCGATCAGTTGCGATGTGCCGGTTCGGTGCATTCATCATATGTCGGGCACGATCATCGAGAACGATTGCACTTAAGGGCACAATCGCCGCCTAAAGACCCAGACCACCCTCAGTCGGCTCCGCCGACAGCTCCCGCCAGCAGGAGCCAGCATGCAACTCCAATACGACGTCAGGGCGGAAATCGTCGATTACGTTCCGCGGATTCTTCGGCTACCATGCAAACAGGAGGACGACGATGACTACAAAGGAAACGGCGGCGGCGACCACGACGAAGCAGGCAGCCGCCCGGCAACGGGCGTTCGCGCAACTGGACGCGACCTTCCGCTCAGGAGTCACCCGGCCACTGCGCTGGCGAAAGGCGCAACTCGACGCGATGGCCCGAATGCTGAGGCAGAATGCCACCGTCATCGCCCGTGCGGTACGCGCCGACCTGGGCAAACCCGCCGCGGAGACCGCGCTGATGGAAATCGGGCTGGTGCTCGATGAGATTCGCGTCATCAAGCCACGCCTCGGCAGGTGGGCGGCGCGGCATCCCAAGCCGATGCATTACCTGCTGCAGCCCGCAGTCGGCTGGACAGTCGCCGAGCCGAAAGGCGTGGCGCTCATCATCTCGCCGTGGAACTATCCGGTGCTGCTCAGTTTCGAGCCTATGGCGGACGCGATCGCCGCAGGCAATTGCGTGTGCATGAAACCATCGGAGCTGTCTCCGCACACCAGCGGCGTGATGGCGGACCTCATCGCACGGTACATGGACCCGCAGGCGTTCCTCGTGGTTCAGGGAGGGCAGCAGGAGACGACAAAGCTGCTGGAGCAGCCGTTCAATCACATCTTCTACACCGGCGGAGGAAAAGTCGGTTCGATAGTCATGGCCGCCGCCGCGAAGCATCTCACACCGGTCACTTTGGAGCTCGGAGGCAAGTCGCCGGTGTTCGTCGACCGTACCGCGAACCTCGACGTCGCCGCGCGGCGCATCGCCTGGGGGCGGTTCATCAACGCCGGGCAGACCTGCGTGGCACCCGACTATGTGCTCGCAACGTCCGATGTCATCGAGCCGCTGGCAGGAAAGATCGCCGAGGCCGTCACGCGGTTCTTCGGCTCAGACCTGCAACATTCCGACAGTTTCGGACGCATCATCAACGCCCGGCATTTCGACCGGCTGACTGCGCTGCTGCCCGATCCGAAGAGCCCCGCCACCGGACGCACGGTATGCGGTGGCAATACCAGACGCGATGACCTCTACATCGCACCGACCGTGCTATTGGGCGTCAAACCCGATGCGCCGGTGATGCAGGAGGAGATATTCGGCCCGATTCTGCCCATTTTGGAAGTCGCCGACGCGAAAGCCGCAGTGGAATTCATCAACGCCCGGCCACGCCCGCTGGCGGCCTACGCGTTCACGGGCAGCAAGAGGGTACGGCGGATGTTCGAGCGCGAAGTCAGTTGCGGAGCGCTGGGATTCAACCTGCCGCTTGGCCATCTGATCTCCAGTCGGCTGCCGTTCGGCGGCGTGGGAGCTTCGGGCATGGGCTCATATCACGGCAAGGCCGGGTTCCTGGAGTTCAGTCATGTCAAGACCGTGGTCGGCAAGCCCGCGGTGCCGGATACGCTTTCGCTGGTGTATCCGCCGTATGACGGCTTGAAGAAGATACTGATTTCGGCGGTCAGCCATACGCCGAGAGTGCGGTAGCGGGACACGGCGCACCTCCCGCTGGCGGGAGATGACGCGCAGCGCCGGTGGGTGGTGACCATCCCCAGTCGGCTCGGCCGACAGCCCTTCGGGCCCTGCAATTATGGACGAACTAAGCATGACTGTTCCACTGGCTCACTGTCGTTCGCTCTTCGCCTACAAACAGCACCGCTGTTTGCTTGACGGCTCAGCCCGTCAACGGGGGCATAATGTAAAAGCCCCTCGCGATGAGGGGCTTTATCGATGAGTAGGACTTGTTACTTGGCTTCGTTGGTGGTGAGCATGGCCTTGGTGACCTGTTGGTAGAGATCCTCGTAGCCGCCGGGCGTGGAGGCGGGCAGCACGACGGTCTTGGCGTTGTTCGACTCGGACAGCGAGCGCATCACATCAAGGTACTGGTTGAACAGCACGACGTTGTTGACGTCGTTGATGTCCATGCCCACGGCCTGCAGGCTCTTGATCTGGTCGACGATGCCGTTTGCGATCTCACGACGGTAGTTGGCCTGGCCCTCACCCTGGAGTCGGGTCTTCTCGGCGTCCGCAGCGGCCTGCGTCTCGATCTGGATGCGCTGCGCCTCGGCACGCTGGCGGGTGGCCTCCTTCTCACGCTGCGCGGCGTTGATGGAGTCCATCGCGCTCTTGACCTGCGGGCTCGGGTCAATGGCGGTGATCAGCGTCTTGACGACGGTGAAGCCGAAGCGCGCCATCTCGGTGCCGACCGTCTTCTGCACGTCGAAGGCGACGTCGTCCTTGCGGGCGAAGGCGTCATCGAGGCTGAGCGCCGGGATCGCGGAACGCAGCGCGTCCTCCATGTAGCTCCTGAGCTGTCCGGCGGGATCGCGCAGCTCATAGTATGCGGTGGCGACGTTCTCAGGATTGACACGGAACTGCGTCGAAGCGACGACCGTGACGAACACGTTGTCGAGCGTCTTGGTTTCCAGCTGCACGTTCAGCTGGGAGACTCGCATGTTCGTCTTCGTCGAGATGCGGTCGACGAACGGGATCTTGGCGTGGATGCCGGCGAACTGGACCTTATTGTATTTGCCGAACCGTTCGATGATGTATGCCTGCTGTTGCGGCACGATGAAAATCGAGGCGCACAGCACGGCGAGGACGATGACGACGATGACGCCCGATATGATCAGAGCACCCGTCATTCCCACCAGAACACCCATCATTCCTCCTTGCCTGGTGTTGCCGCACCCTATTTCGGGCGCGATGTCTATTCCATCCTATCTGAAAACGACGGGCTTTCAGTGAAAGCTCACATAGAATTCAAGAGTTGTTCGCCGTGTGGCCCTTCTTCGTCTCACCGTACGGGACGGCGGCATGCCCACGTCTACTCCCCGTATGCGCCGGCTATGGCCCGGTCAAGGTCGGCCATCAGGTCTCCCGCGTCCTCAAGACCGATGGACAGACGAATCAAATCGTCGCTCACACCGGCGGCCTTGCGATACGATTCCGGCACCTCGCGGTGAGTGATGTTCGCGGGGTCGACGATCAGCGACCTTGCATCGCCGATATTTGGCACGTATGAGAACAGCTTCACGCCGTCGAGGATGCGACGCACGCGGTCCGCGCCGCCTTCCACCTTGAACGAGAGGATCTGGCCGACGCCTCGGGGGAAGTATTTCCCGGCGAGCGCATGATACGGCGAGTCCGGCAACCCTGAATAATTCACCGACACGACATGCGGCGTGCGTTCGAGGTGCCCGGCGATGGCCGTCGCCGTTTCGACCTGGCGGGCGACCCGCTGCGGCAGCGTCTCCAGTCCGATCAGCTGCAGGTATGCGTTGAACGGGCTTTGCACGGCACCGAACGTGCGCAGGTATTTGACGCGGATGCGCCTGATGAACGCTTCGGAGCCAAACGCCCCGGAGAAGCTGCGCCGGTTGCCGTCGATGTCGGCGATGACCTGCTCAGGCCGCGTGAATTGCAGGAAACGGCCGTTCGCCCAGTCGAACCGTCCGGCGTCGACGATCACGCCGCCGATGGCGTTGCCATGCCCGGTGATGCCCTTGGTGGTCGAATGCACAACGATGTCGGCGCCGAATTCGATCGGGCGCAGCAGGTACGGCGTCGGCACGGTGTTGTCGAGAATCAGCGCCAGCCCGTGCCGGTGCGCCAGATCGGCCAGCGGACGAATATCGGTGATGGCGGTGTTCGGGTTGGCGACCGTCTCGGCGAAGATGGCACGGGTCGCGGGACCGATCAGAGACTCGATCTCATGCAGGTCGTTGATGTCCTTGACGAAATCAGCGTGGATGCCGAACTGCGGCAGGAAGTCGCCGAGCGCATCGACTGACGCCCCATACAGGTTCGTCGGCGCGATGATGCGGCCACCGCCCTCCCCCGCGCACATCAGCGCGTATGACACCGCGGCCATGCCCGACGACACCGCCACCGCGCTGACGCCACCCTCCAGGGCGGCGAGCCGGCGTTCGAGCGCATCGACGGTCGGATTGGCGACTCTGGAATACTCGAACCCGGATATCTCACCGGCGGCCAGATCACGGCCACGAGCGGCGTTCTCCAAATCGAAGGCGGCGGAGGCGTAGATGGGTACGCTGACCGCATTGTCGTTGCGGTTCGCATTATACCCGCCATGAACCGCAAGCGTGCTGAAATCAGCCATTCCCAAATCCCTTTCATCCGCATGACCGCCAAAACAACGAACACCGACCGCCATATTTCTTCAAGACACGACAGTGCGGGCGTCATTGCCATGAACGTCGACGCCCGCACGGCCCGCACCGCATGATAGGCACGGTACGCGACCCTATGCGGCCACTTCCGTCGTCAGCCGGTCGAGCACCTGACCGCTTACGCCGTCGATGTCCAGCGCCTCGAACGCCTTGTCGAAGCCCTGCCCCAGATCCTCGATCAGGTCAGACACGTCCTCGATGCCCACCGACAGACGCACCAGCTCGTCGGTGATGCCCACCTTGAGACGCTCCTCGCGAGGCAGCTCGAAATGCGTCATGCGGCATGGCAGCTCGGCAAGGCTTTCCACCGCGCCCAGACTGACGGCGAGATGGAACACGTGCAGGTTGTCGAGCACGATGGACGGGTCGACCCCCGGCACCACTTCGAAGGACAGCACGCCGCCGAACCCCTTGAGTCCATTCTCGGCGAGCAGACGGTTGCGGTCGCCATACACGCCCGGGTAATGCACGGCCCGAACGAGCGGATGCGCCAGCAGATATTCCGCCACGGCCTGCGCGTTGCGCTGCTGACACTCCATGCGCAGCGCCAACGTCTGGATGCCACGGCGCACGTCGTTGCATTCGGTCGGGGCGAGCACGCCGCCGAACCGGTTCTGCGCGAAGTAGATGCCATTGCCGACCTCATCGTCCAACACCACCACAAGGCCGGCGTTCACCTCGGAATGGCCTGCCAGGTATTTGGTGGCCGAATGGATGACGATATCCGCGCCCAAATCGAGCGGCTGCTGCAGGTACGGCGTGACGAACGTGTTGTCGACGATGGACAGCGCGCCGTATCGGTGCGCGATGGCCGAGATGCGGTTGACGTTGCTGATCTGCAGCAGCGGGTTGGTCAGCGTCTCGAAATATACGGCGCTGGCCGCGCGGCCGCCTCTGTCGCGCCCGCTGATCGCGGCGTCGAGCGCCTCGTAGTCGGCGGTGTCGACGCTGTCGAACTCCAGCCCGCGCTCGGCGAAGTACTCGTTGAACAGCGAATACGTGCCGCCGTAGATGTTCTTGCCGACCACGATGCGGTCCCCGGGTTTGAAGATGGACAGCACCGCGTGAATCGCGGCGAGTCCGGACGCGAACGCGAAGCCGCGAGTCCCGTGCTCCAGCTGGGCGATCTGCTTTTCCAGAAAGTCGCGGGTCGGGTTGCCGCTGCGCGCATAATCCCAGCGGGGCATGGCGTTGACCGATTCGACAGCGTATGTGGATGAGTTGTAGATGGGCGGGTTGACGGCTCCGGTGTTGTTGTCGTTGACCGGCAATCCGTGGACCAGCTGAGTGTTGAACCTCGTCATGAGCACCCCCTGCGGTTTTTTTGGCGGGTTTCCCGATGAACCCCGCGTGACCCTTATGAAGGTAGTCAGCGGCCGGCGGCCCCGCAACCCGGACGGCATACACATTATTTATAGGATGCTCAAAACCTTTGCAAACACTGGATTTTCACGACTTGCACGGCATCTTTGACGACCGGCAAGAGCCATTTGCGACACGCACGGAATGTTCTGGCGGCAACCAAGGCGCGACTAAGTGCGACATGGCTTCGCGCAGAAACCGACGCTACGACCCATCGGCCATCGTGATGTTCGTCACATCCGGGCCCTGTAGGGCATTTGGTCTCACCCCGGCATCGGAACCGGGCGATATGCTGGAGTGACGCCGGCGGGATTCACGCGCCGGAGGGACCCAAGCAAAGGAGCTCGCCCATGACCACCGTAGCCATCGTCGGATGCACTCACGCGGGAACGTTCGCCGCCACATCCATCCTCAAGCAGCATCCCGACTGGACGGTCCACGTATTCGAACGCAACGACTCGCTGTCGTTCCTTTCCTGCGGCATCGCGCTGTGGGTCGGCGATCACGTGTCCGATCCGAAGCGCATGTTCTATTCGTCGCCGAAGGCCCTCGCCGAAGCCGGCGCCACGATGCACATGCGCCACGACGTGCTCGATGTGGATGTCGCCGGCAAGGTGTTGCGCGCCCGTGACATGAACACCGGGGAAGTCGGCGAATACCGATACGACAAGCTGGTGATCACCACCGGTTCCGCGCCCGTGGTGCCGCCGATCGACGGACTGGACGAGGCACTCGAATCGGGACGCGTGCTGCTGTGCAAGAACTGGGACCATGCGATGGCGATCAAGGAGCGCGCGGGCAGCGCGAAATCGGCCGTCGTGATCGGCGCGGGGTACATCGGCGCGGAGATCGCCGAGCAGTTCAGCGAAATCGGCGTGAAGACCACGCTGGTGGATGCGCTGGACCGCGTGCTGGCGAACAATTTCGACGCGACCATCACCGATGACGTGGAGCAGGCGTTCGACGAGCATGGCGTGACCCTGGCGCTCGGCCAGAAGGTGACGGCGTTCCGGCCGGCGGCCGGCAGCGACGGGATCGAGGGCTCCGGCGTGACCGTGGTCACCGAGAAGGGCGAGTACACGGCTGATATGGCGATCCTGGGCGCCGGATTCCGCCCGAACACCGCGTTGTTCGCGGATCAGCTGCGTATGCTGAAGAACGGGGCGATCGTCATCGACGACTACATGCGCGCCTCATTGCCGGACAACACGGTGCTCGACGACGTGTTCGCGGCGGGCGACAGCGCCACGGTCCGATACAACCCGACCGGCGCGGACGATTACATCCCGCTCGCCACCAATGCGGTGCGGCAGGGGCTGCTCATCGGCGAGAACATCGTCGCCGCGACGAAGCGGTATCCCGGCACGCAGGCCACCAGCGCAGTGCAGTTGTACGATCTGGCGATGTCCGCCACGGGACTCACCGCCGGCGGCGCGAAACGCCGAGGCATCGCCGCGAAATCGACGACGATCACGCAGGATTACCGCCCCGATTTCATGCTCACCACCACGCCGGTGACGACCACGCTGGTGTGGAGCCCGGTCACCCGGCGCATCCTGGGTGCGCAGTTCCTGTCGAAGCATGACATCTCGCAGGCGGCGAACGTCGTGTCCGTGGCCATTCAGGCGGGGTTCACGATCGATCAGCTCGCCGGCGCCGACCTGTTCTTCCAGCCGAACTTCAGCCAGCCGATCAATTTCGTCGGAGCCGTGGCCATTCAGGCAGTGGCCGAAAGCTGACCCCAATCGTTGACTCGCGCTCAACGCGGATGCGAAAGCCCCGATCATTGGGAAACGGCCATTCCGGTTCTCGTATCCGCGGCTAATGCGAGCGCACGATTCGCATCAGCCGCGTGACCTGTTCGGCGGTGCGGGCCACGTTCGCACGGGCGTCGCGCAGCAGCTCATCGAGACTCGCGGCACCCGGCGCGGCACCGAAGACCGCATCGATGCCGCGCCCGTGCAGACACTCGATGCCGTCGCCGACGTGGCCGGCGATAGCAATCACCGGTTTGCCGTGCCGCTTCGCCACGGAGGCGACCCCGACCGGCGTCTTGCCGAACATGGTCTGCGCGTCAATCGAACCTTCGCCGGTGAACACGATGTCCGCCCATTGCGCGGCGGCATCCAGCCCGGACTGCTCGATCACCAAGTCGATACCCGGGCGAAAATCGGCGTGCAGCACGGCGAGCAGCGCCATGCCGATGCCGCCCGCCGCCCCGGCTCCGGGATGATCGGCGATGGGCGTGCGGGTACGGTGGTCAGGACGGGAACGGTGGCCAGGAGACGATGATTCAGCCACGGCCGCTTCGACTTTTCCGCCATCGCCATTCCGTTCGGCGGGCACCTGTTCAGCGAGCGCACGTTCGATGACCGACGAGACGTGCCGCAGGGCGCCGTCCAACAGCGTCACGTCTTCGCGACTCGCGCCCTTCTGCGGGCCGAACACCGCGCTGGCGCCCTCGGGGCCGGTCAGCGGATTGGTCACATCGCAGGCGGCGATGACATGCACGTCGCCAAGCCGTCTGTCCAGACCGCTTAGGTCAACGCGCTCCACTTCGGCGAGCGCCGCCCCGCCCGGCCGCACGTCACGCCCGTCATGGTCAAGCAGCCGCACCCCCAACGCCTGCAGGAGACCGCAGCCCGCGTCGTTGGTGGCGCTGCCGCCGAGCCCGACGATGATCGTCTCGGCGCCGGCGTCGAGCGCGGCCCGGATCAGTTCGCCCGTGCCGTATGACGTCGTGGCCTTCGGGTCGCGTTCGGATGGGCGCAGCAGCGCCAGTCCGCTGGCGGCGGCGGTCTCCACGACCGCGGTGCGGCCGTCGCCGAGCAGCGCGAGCCCGGCCTGCACCGGGCGTCCGAGGGGATCGTGCGCGCCGGCCGTCAGCATCGTGCCGCCGGTGGCGTCGGCCAGCGCCCGCGCGGTTCCCTCTCCCCCGTCAGCCATGGGCAGGCATCGTATTTCGGCGTCGGAGTCGCCGCGGCGGATGCCTTCGGCCAGGGCCCGTGCCGCCTCGGCGGCGGTCAGGCTCTCCTTGAAGGAATCAGGCGCACATAGGTATCGCATCGCCGGATCACACCTGCTATTCGGTGCGCAGCGCGGTGGCCGGGTCCTGCTTGGCGGCCTTGCGCGACGGAATCAGGCCGCCGATAAGGGTGAGCACCATGCTGAGCACCACCAGGATCACCGCTCCGGCCACCGGCAGCGCGGCGTTCACGTCGTTGGTGCCGATGAAATGGTGCAGCACCTGGTTGCCCGGTATGAGCAGCAGCAGCGTCACGCCTATGCCGATCAGGCCGGCGCACAGGCCGATGAGTCCGGTCTCCGCGTTGAACACCTGCGACACATTGCGCTTCGAGGCGCCCATCGCGCGCAGGATGCCGATCTCCTTGGTGCGTTCCAGCACCGAGATGTACGTGATGATGCCGATCATGATCGACGACACCACCAGCGACACGGACACGAACGCGATCAGCACATAGGAGATCACGTTGATGATCGTCGTCACCGAGCTCATCATCAGGCCGACGTAATCGGTGTAGACGATCTTGTCGGCCTTGGGCACGGTCTTGTTGTAGTCGGTGATGGCCTTGGACACGTGGTCCTTGTCCTCGAAGCTGTCGGTGTAGATGTTGATCGTCGAGGGCGCGTCCCGGCTCACCACGCCGAACGCGGCGAGGTTGTCGTCATACGTGCCGGTCGAGACGTACTGGTCGTAGATCTTGACCAGCACGTCCTGCGAGGCGGTGGCGATGTACTGGTCGAAGCTGTCGGCGAGCTGCTGCTCGCTCATCGCCGCCATCCGCTGCCCGCCCGCGGCTGACTGCCCGGCCTGCCCGGGCTGAGCCGACTGCGCTGACTGCGACTGCATCACGGCCTTGGCCATGTTCGCCTTGTCGCTCACGCCGAGCGAGGCCACATAGGTCTTGGCATCAGCGGCCTTCGCCGCGTCGTCCAACGGCGAGAACGCCAGGCCGTTGAGCACGTCGCGGGTCTTGTCCTTCTCCTGGTCGGTGACGATGGCGCTGGAGTTCGCATGGTCGATCAGCTCGTCGGTCAGTGCGCGGGTGTAGCCGATTCCGGTGGCCAGCGGCGTGGCGGAGGCGTCCTTGATCGGCTTGACCACGCCCACGATCTTCAGCTGCTCCGCCGAGTCGAAGCGCTCTGCGATGGCGTCCGCGTCGTCGCCGATGTACGTGTAGTCGCCGTTCGCGTCCTTCACGTACTGGTCTGCGGCGGGTATCATGGCCAGCTTCTGCCCCATCGCCGTCGCGTAGTCGATCTTGCCGGTGGGTGTCTTGACCGTCTCGCCGTCGTTGAGCTTGTTCATCATGTCGGTGTAGTCGCTGGCCTTGAGCAGGCCCAGCTCATACAGCGTGGTGAGCGGTACCTTGTTGTCGTCGTCAAGCACGAGCACGACCTGGTCCTTGCCGGTCGGCCATGCGCCCTTGACCACGCGGTAGTTGTCGGTGATGACCTTGCTGATGAGCTGATCGTCCTTCGCCCCCGGCATGATTTCATGGAACGAGTTGGGCGACGCGCTCGTGTCGGTCTTGCCGGTCAGCACCGTCATCTGCATGCTCGTCATGTCGGACATGCTCGACGACTGGCCCATCGAGCTCATCCGCGCAGCGTTCGATGTCGAATCGGACTTGGCACCGATGGTGACGCCGTTCGCGGTGACCAGCGTGCCGTCGGGATCGTGGCTGAACACGGAGAACTTCACGTCGTACGTGTATTGGATGCCGGTTTCGCCGACATATTGGCGAACCTCGCTGTTGGGGTCGTCCAGATACTTCTTGAAATCGGCGAGGTTGTTCTTCGTGATGCTGCTCGTCAGGCTGGAGGTCTGCTTGATGCTGCGGTCGTCCGGGTAGATGCCGTCGTTCTTCGCCGATTTGCCTCCGGTCTCCTTGCCGCCCGCCTGGGCGCCCATGATGCTGGTCATGTCGAAGGTCTGCGAGTCGATGGTGATCGGATAGGCGGTCATCGTGTCGCGCTGGATGCTGTCGATGTACGCGTTAACGCCGGTGGAAACCGACAGGATCAGGGCGATGCCGATGATGCCGATAGACCCGGCAAACGAGGTGAGCAGCGTACGGCCCTTCTTGGTCCTCAGATTGTTGAAGCTCAGCGCGATGGACGTGGCGAGCGACATCGAGGCCTTGCCCAGCCTCTTGTGTACGGGTGCCTCGGACGCGCCCTCCTCGACCTCGTACGGGTCGGAATCGCTGCGGATCACGCCGTCGCGCAGCTGGACGGTTCTGGTGGCGTACTGCTCGGCGAGCTCGGGATTATGTGTGACCATGACCACCAGACGGTCCTTCGCCACCTCCTTGAGCAGGTTCATGATCTGCACGGACGTGTCGGAGTCGAGCGCTCCGGTCGGCTCGTCGGCCAGCACGATGTCCGGGTCGTTGACCAGGGCGCGGGCGATGGCGACGCGCTGCATCTGCCCGCCGGACAGCTGGTTCGGCTTCTTGTTGATGTGGTCGCCCAGCCCGACCTGTTCGAGGGCCTTGCGGGCACGCTCCCGCCGTTCGGTACGGGATACGCCGGAGATCGTCAGCGCGAGCTCCACGTTCGACAGAATCGTCTGGTGCGGAATCAGGTTGTAGCTTTGGAACACGAAGCCGATCGTGTGGTTGCGGTACGAATTCCAGTCACGGTCCTTGTACCGTTTGGTGGAGACCCCGTTGATGATCAGGTCGCCGCTGTCGTACCGGTCCAGGCCGCCGATGATGTTGAGCAGCGTGGTCTTGCCGGAACCCGACGGGCCCAATATCGCCACGAATTCGCTGTCGCGCAGGTTCAGGCTGACGTCATCCAACGCCTTCTGCACAAAATCGCCGGTCTTGTATTGCTTGGAAATCGACTTGATCTGCAGCACGATGCTCCCCTTATTACCCATGGGTGGTTCGTCGTATGTCTCCATGATTTGCGATATGACACCACTGTATCCGACCCGTTCCCCCAGCGCCTCGTGATTCACCGCAAGCATGGGGAATAAAACCGACAACAAACGACTTTGCGTCGCTTTGACATGACGGAACCGTGACGGCCCTCGCGCGTCAAGTGTGTGTATCAAGCATGCTTTGCGTTTTTTTAGCGCCCCCCTCAGCAGTTTTCCCATACAGTCGAAACCATGACAGGACTCACTACATCTGAAGTCGAAGAACGCCGCGCGCGAGGCGAGGGCGAAACCGGGGCGCGAAGCGTCACCAAATCGACAGGCGCGATACTGCGCGAGAACATCTGCACGCTGTTCAACGCACTGAACTTCGCTATAGCGATACTGCTGTTCGCGGTCGGCGCGTACTCCAACATGCTGTTCATCGCGATCATCATCCTCAACATCGTCATCGGCATCGTGCAGGAATTCAAGGCGAAGAAACTCGTCGACGAGCTGACGATCCTCAACCAGCCGCACGCGGTGGTGCTGCGCGACGGCAAGGAGACGACCATCGAGGCCGGCGACATCGTCAAGGACGATGTCATGGTGCTGGATTCCGGCAAGCAGATCTGCAACGACGCCGTGGTCATCGACGGCCGTCTGGAAGTCAACGAATCGCTGCTGACCGGCGAAAGCGACTCCATCGACAAGACCGCCGGCAGCGAGCTGTATTCCGGCAGCTCGGTGATTTCCGGCCGCGCGTACGCCCGTGTGACGCACGTCGGCGACGAGAACTACACGAATTCGCTGATCAACGAGGTGCGCCAGGAGAAGCGCGTGCACTCCGAGCTGCTGGATTCGATGCGCAAGGTCACCCGGTTCACCAGCTTCCTGATCATCCCGCTGGGCGTGCTGCTGTTCGTCGAGGCGATGTTCCTGCGGCACTCCGGCACGTACGACGCCGTGGTGTCGTCCGCCGCGGCGCTGCTCGGCATGCTGCCGAAGGGACTGGTGCTGCTGATCTCCGTGTCGCTGGCCACCGGCGTGATCCGCCTCGCGAAGGCCAAGATCCTCGTGCAGAACATCTATTCGCTGGAGACGCTGGCGCATGTGGACGTGCTGTGCCTCGACAAGACCGGCACGCTGACGGACGGCAACATGAGCGTGGACCGGATCGTGCCGCTCGGCGAGCGCGGTGCCGCCGAGGATTCCGACGCGCTGCTGCGCGCCTACCTGGACGCCAGCGAGGACAACAACGTGACCATCGCGGCGCTGCGCGCCCATTTCGGTGCCGACGACTCCACCGCCGATGCCGGGCAGCCCGCGGCGCCCGCCGGTGACGGCCGTTTCGCCGCGCAGGCCATCATCCCGTTCTCATCGAAGCGCAAATGGGGCGCCATCACGATGCGCGCAGCGGCTGGCGCGGCAGACGCGCCTCGCCACGCGCAGGAGGGCGAGTCGGCCGCGACGGCGACCGGAACCGTGTTCCTGGGCGCCCCGGAGCGCATCCTTGGCGCGAACCTGCCCGATGAGGCGGCCGCGCTGATGGGTCAGGGACTGCGTCTGATCGCCGTCGGATACCTGCCCGGCGCGTGGACGGACGAGGAGCGTCTGCCGGATGCGCTGCAGCCGATGTTCCTGATCGCGCTGCGCGACAACATCCGCCCGCGGGCCAAGGAGACGCTGGCGTACTTCCGCGACCAGGGCGTCGACGTGAAGGTCATCTCCGGCGACCATCCCGACACCGTCGCCGCCGTCGCCCGGCAGGCCGGCCTGGAGCGTTGGCGTGACGTCATCGACATGACCTCGGTGCCGGCGGACGCCCCGGATTCCACGTTCAACGACGTCGCCGGCCGATACACGGTGTTCTCTCGCGTCACCCCCAAGCAGAAGCGCCAGCTGGTGCAGGCGATGCAGCGGGCCGGGCATCAGGTCGCGATGACCGGCGACGGCGTGAATGACCTGCTCGCCCTGCGCGAGGCCGACTGCTCGATCGCCATCGCCTCCGGGTCGGACGCCGCGCGCCAGATCTCGCAGGTCGTGCTGCTCGACTCCGATTTCACCTACCTGCCGCAGGTGGTGCTGGAGGGCCGCAAGGTCGTCAACAACGTGACCCGCACGGCCGCCGTGTTCTTCATCAAGACGATCTACTCGGTGCTGGTGTCGTTCTTCTGCCTGGCTTTGAACGTCCCGTTCCCGTTCATTCCGATCCAGATCACACTTGTCGACGCCTGCATCGAGGCGTGGCCGTCGTTCCTGACGATATTCGAATCGGACACGCGACGCATCCGCGGCCGGTTCCTGCCCACTGCGCTCGGCAAGGCGGCGCCGTTCGCGATCGCCGTCACCGGCATGATCATCGCATTCAGCCTCATCGCTCCGTTCGGCGAGACGCAGAACCGCACGGTCATGTTCGCGCTGCTGATCGCCGCGTCGATGGTCGCCGTGATCAAGAGCTGCGTGCCGTTCACGAAGATCCGCGTGTTCGTCTGCGTGACGATGGTGCTGGGCGCCCCGTTCGCGCTGCTCATCCTGCCGCACCTGTTCGAGGTGGTCGCGATGACCGGCCCGATGTGGGCATGGTTCGCGGTGGCGTTCGTGGTGATGATGGCCGTCACCGCCGCGATCATCGCGGCGCAGCGGGCATGGCTGCGGTCACGGCGCTGACCGGCGAGCGATTCCCCGTGATGCCGGCCGGCGTCCGGCCCGGAGCGATTCGGACATTCATGTTCGATGCGTTCCGGGCCGGGCACATGTGTTTTCCCTGACTGCGCGGTCACGGCAGAGAGCTGTTACAGTGAAGCCATGCAGATGATACGACACGCCGATATGAGCGATCTGGATGCGCTGGCAGCGCTCGAATCCGAATGCTTTCCGCCGGCGGAGGCGGCGAGCCGCGACGCCATCGCCGACCGGTTGCGCACATACGCCGACCATTTCTGGCTGCTGTTCGACGACGACCGGCTGACGGCGGCCATCAACGGCATGGTCACCGACGAGCCGGATCTGGTCGATGCCATGTATGCGGACACGTCCATGCATGACGAGCGCGGCGCGTGGCAGATGCTGTTCAGCGTGTGCACCGACCCCGGGAGCCGACGGGAGAGGCGGGCGAGCCGCCTCATGCGCTCCGTCATCGAAGACGCGCGCGATGCCGGGCGAGACGGCCTGGTGCTGACGTGCAAGGAACCCCTGATCGGCTTCTATGAGCGTTTCGGGTACCGGGACGAGGGCGTCTGCGGTTCCCGTCACGGCGGCGCGGCTTGGCATCAGATGCGTCTGGACTTTCGGCGGGAGCGGCAGCAGTCGTGTTGTCCACAGGGACGATAGACAGTATGCGGTTTCATTGTTTTTCCGTGAATCCCCGCAGGAGCTGTGTCGCCGAACGGCCGCAGCGGCGGTCTGGCAGCAGCAGCCGAGATCGGCCGGCCCCCCCCCGAGTCTCGCGAGGTATGCATGCAATCGAACATATCCGATACCGCCGTAGCGCAGTCGAATTCCATGTCGAAGCGTGATCTGGTCCCGATCATCGTGATGATGGTCGGCAGCTTCACCGCCATCCTCAATCAGACGCTGATGACCTCGGCGCTGCCCCATCTGATGCACGATTTCGACATCACCAGCAACACTGCGCAATGGCTGAGCACCGTGTTCATGCTGACGAACGGTACCATGATCCCCATCAGCGCGTTCCTCGTCCAGAAGTTCACCACACGGCAGCTGTTCTTCTACGCGGTCGGCATGTTCCTGTTCGGCACGCTCGTGTGCACGGCGGCGCCCGGTTTCGGCGTCCTGCGCTGCGCCTCGATGGCGGCGCGACGGTCCTCAAGCAGTGCGACGATGTCGTCGATATGCTCCGGTTCGTCGGCCTCGAACGCGAAGAACCGCTTGAGGTCCTCGATGGACATGCCCGCGTGCTTGAAACAGCAGATCGTCCTCATGCGGTTGATATGACACTGGAGGTATATGCGCTGCCCGGCCGGCGTCCGGCCAACGTTGGTGAGCAGCCCCGCATCCTCGTAATACCGCAGCGTCGACGGCTCCATATGGAACATGTCGGCGACCTCGCGGATTGTGTATCGTTCCATGCTCGACATTGTAGCCGCGAGGATGACACGCCGGACGCCCTTGCGCTCAAGCCAACTTGAAGCGTGACAATGGAGACATCGGACCGATCGACGACACCTGGAGGCACCCATGTTCGAACCCACCGGCACCTACGCGCCCGCCACGACGCGCTACGACACCATGCTGTACAAGCGCTGCGGCGCCAGCGGCCTGAAGCTCCCGGCCATATCGCTGGGCTTCTGGCACAACTTCGGCGACATCACGCCCTACGACCAGATGAAGGCCCTGGTGCTCACCGCATTCGACCACGGCATCACGCACTTCGACCTGGCCAACAACTACGGCCCCGAACCCGGCGCCGCGGAGAAGAACGCGGGACGGCTGATCCGGCAATACCTCGCCGCCCACCGCGACGAACTGGTCATCAGCACCAAGGCCGGCTACGAGATGTGGTCGGGCCCGTACGGCGATTGGGGCAGCCGCAAATACCTGCTCGCCTCACTCGACCAGAGCCTGGAACGCCTGGGACTCGACTACGTCGACATCTTCTACCATCACCGTCCGGACCCCGAGACTCCTTTGGAGGAAACGATGGGCGCGCTCGCCCAGGCCGTCGCCAGCGGCAAGGCGCTCTATGTGGGCCTGTCGAACTACGACGGGCCACAGCTGGAGCGGGCGGCGACGATCCTCGATGAACTGCACGTGCCGTTCATCATCAACCAGAACAAATACAACATCTTCGACCGCACCGTCGAACGCAACGGGCTCAAGGACACCGCCAAGCACCTGGGCAAGGGTCTCATCACGTTCTGCCCGCTCGCGCAGGGTCTGCTGACCGACCGGTATCTCAACGGCATCCCCGCGGATTCGCGCGTGGCGCACGATCCGCGCTTCCTGCACGCCGACGACGTGACGCGCGTCCACGGCCAGATCATGGCCCTGAACGAGATCGCCAAGCAGCGCGGGCAGACGCTCGCCGAGATGTCGCTCGCCTGGCTGCTGCACGACGACGCCGTGACCAGCGTGCTCGCCGGCGCATCCAAGCCGCAGCAGATCATCGACAACATCGGGGCGCTGAAGAACACGGACTTCAGCGACGAGGAGCTGAAAGCCATCGACGAGATCTCCATGCAGTGACGAATACCGCTGGAAGTCGCATCCGGAAACGGCTCCCAGGGTACCGGAAGGAAACGTACCGGCATATATTCATGCCAATCACAGCACAGCTTCCAGGATGGTGGAGTGATATGGAGGTTGTCGGCAAGAGCCGGCGAGGTCACTCAAGGTAACCCCACAATTGAAACCCCCTTCTCTCCTCTCCTTCTCCCCCGGCCCTTTTGGGCCGAGTTTCCTTTTCTTCGGAGCCTGCGACACCGGAAAGCCGACGACGGCGAATCGTATCGCAATGGTGATGTACAGTAGTGAGTTCGCCACGACCATTACGAGGCGGCTTCATGCCGCCGGGAGGAGACACCGATGCTGCCCGACGGGACACTGCCCGACGATTATGTCGTACTGGATCTGGAAACCACCGGTGTCAGCTGGTATCGGGACACCATCATCGAGTTCGGAGCGGTGAAGGTCGTCGACCGCAAGCCCGTCGACACCTATCAGCAGTTGGTCAATCCGATGCGCAACCTCAATCCGTTCATCACGCAGCTGACCGGCATCACGCCGGACATGCTCGAACCGGCACCGACGCTGGACACCGTGCTGCCCGACTTCCTGCGCTGGTGCGGCGACGACGCGATGATCGGGCACAACATCATGCAGTTCGACATCAAGTTCATCGATCTGGCGGCGCAGCGCATCCTGCACCATGCGGTGCCGAACCGCATCATCGATACGTTGCAGATGAGCCGGAGCATGTACCCGCAGTACAACCGACACCGGCTGGTCGACCTGATCCAGCGTTTCGACATCGCCGACGTCGAGGAGCACCGCGCGCTGTCGGACGCCGAGCAGACGCAGATGTGCTTCGAATACATGCGCGACGAGCAGCGTCGCAGAGACTGCTGAGAGCGGAGAGAGCTGACTGATGGCATTGGGCGTTGGCGCGCGGTCTCTGACGCCGCCCGCCAACGCCCAATGCCATCGGCGCAGTTTTCTGCTTCCGTCAGCGCTGATTCAGGGGGATGTAGGCGCGCTCCACCTCGCCGGTGTACACCTGACGCGGACGACCGATCTTCGTGTTCGGGTCGGCGAGCATCTCGCGGTACTGGGCGATCCATCCGGGGATGCGACCAAGCGCGAACAGCGTGGTGAACATCGCCGGATCGAAACCGATCGCGCGGTATATCAGGCCGGTGTAGAAGTCGACATTCGGATACAAGTGACGTGACACGAAATACTCGTCGTTGAGCGCGATGTCCTCAAGCTCAACCGCGACGTCGAACAGGGCGCGCTCGTCGGCGGGAAGCTTGCGGGTGTCCTCACGCGCGATGATCTTCTCCAGATACAGGCGCGCGATCGCGGCACGCGGATCATACGACTTGTACACGCGATGCCCCAGGCCTGAGATGCGATGCCCCTCGGCCTTCGCGTCCTCCACGAACTGGCGGACGGACTTGCCGGAGTCGCGGATCGCCTTCAACTGACGCAACACGGCCTCGTTCGCGCCGCCATGCAACGGCCCGGACAGCGCGTTGATGCCGGCGGAGATCGCCGCATACAGGTTCGCGTGGGCGGAGCCGGCGATGCGGACCACCGACGTGGAGCAATTCTGCTCATGGTCGGCATGGATGATGAGCAGACGGCCGAGCGCGTGCACGTACAGCGGGTCGGAATCGAACCGCTCGTATGGCACGGCGAAGCACATGCGCAGGAAATCGTCGACGTAGCCGCGGGCGAGGTCCGGGTAGAGCATCGGCTCATCGCGGCGGCGCCGGAAAATGTAGCTGACCACCGTGCGCGCCTTCGCCATGATGATCTTCGCGGCCTCATCCAGCTGGTCGGAGTCGGTGATGTCGGTGGTGTCGGGGTAGAACGCCGCAAGCGCGTTCACCGCCGCAGCGAGCACGCTCATCGGATGGGCGGCACGGGGGAACGAGCCCATGAACGTGCGGAAATCCTCGCCCACCATGGTCTTGTGGTTGATGTCGCTGCAAAACCGGTCGTATTCCGCCTGCGTCGGCAGGTCGCCGTGTCGCAGCAGCCACGCGACCTCAAGGAAATCGGAATGCTCGCACAGCTGCTCGATGGGGTAGCCCCGGTAGCGCAGGATCGACCGATTGCCGTCTATGAACGTGATCTTCGATTCGCACTGCGCCGTGGTCAGGAAGCCGGGATCAAGCGTGACCCAGCCGTCGTTGCGCAGCTTGGAGACCACGATGCCATCCGGGCCGGCCGAAGCCTTGACGACCGGCAGCGTGTACTGATTCGAATCCACATGAAGTTCAGCTGTCGCCATGCACGCTCCTTAATCCCTTGATTGAGTCGTTCGAATTGTCAAGTCGTCGAAATTATCGAATTCGTCGTCCCGGTGCCTTGTATTGGACACACTATATTGCGTGCATGTTTCCACCAAAAACGCCGCTCCAGCACGTGGACATCATCACATGCCAAAGCGGCGACGGCATCGCCCGATACAGGCCGTGGGCGATGGACGACCGGTTGCCGGTCAGTCGCGGGTGGTCAGGATGACCGGACCGTTCTCGGTGATGGCGATCGTGTGCTCGCTGTGGGCGCCACGCGACCCGTCCTCGGAACGCAGCGTCCAGCCGTCCTTGGGGTCCTGGTAGATCTCGTCGGTGGTCTTGAGGAACCACGGTTCGATGGCGATGACCAGACCCGGGCGCAGGCGGTAGCCGTGGCCGGCCTTGCCGTCGTTGGCGACGTGCGGGTCGCTGTGCATGATGTGGCCGACGCCATGGCCGCCGAATTCCAAGTTGATCGGGTAGCCGTACGAACGGGCGATGTCGCCGATGGTGGAGGACACGTCGCCCAGACGGTTGCCCGGACGGGCCGCGTCAATGCCGGCGGCGAGCGCCTCCTCGGTGCACTTGATGAGCTTGAGGTCGCTCGGGTCGGGGTCGTTGCCGACCACGAAGCTGATGGCGGAGTCGCCGACCCAGCCGTTGACGCTGATGGCCAGGTCAAGGCTGACGAGGTCCCCGTCCTTGAGGTTGTAGTCGAACGGGATGCCATGCAGCACTGTGTCGTTGACCGACGTGCAGATGTAGTGTGCGAACGGGCCGGTGCCGAAGTCCGGCGCATAATCCACGTAGCACGATTCGGCGCCCTTGCGGTCGACGATCTTCTTGTGCACGTACTCGTCGATCTCCAGCAGGTTGGTGCCGACCTTCGTCATGGCCTTGAGTTCCTTGAGAATCTCGCCGACGAAACGACCGGCCGGCTTCATCTCCTCGATTTCCTTAGCGGTTTTCAGTTCGATCATGCAACCCAGCCTACTGTGCGGGGGTTACTTACGCCTCGGACGGCCGAACTTGAACGCGCGGACCATCGAGGAAACACCCATGACGATCAGCGCACATCCGCAGAAAATCACCAGGAACAGCATCGACGAGACCGGCGAGACCAGTACGACGAGACCGGCGATAATCGAGATGATCGCGTACAGCACCGCCCAGCCGGAGCTCGGCAGGCGCCATGATTCGGCGAGCGCCATCACGCCTTCCATCATCCAGCCGAGGCCAACCACCATCGTGATGAACACTGCGAGCGCCTGTCCGGACAGGGCCGCGTTCTTCAGCATGAGTACGCCGCCGACCGACAGCATTATGCCGATGAGGATGTCCAGGATGCGCCATCCGGCCGGCAGTCCCAATGTGACGATGGCGCTGACGATGCGGATCACGCCGGAGACCACGAAGTAGATGCCGAGTGCGACGGCCGCGACGCCGAGTGTCTTGCCGGGCCAGATCAGCAGCGCGACGCCGAGCACGATCGCCGCGACGCCGATGATGCCGTACAGGCCGCGGATCGCGTTCTTCGCCTTCTGCGGCAGCATCTCCTCGATCAGCCGGAACGGGCTGAAGTCCTCCCAGCCGCCCTGCCCTTGCTGCTGGCCGGGCTGCTGTTGGCCGAACGGCGGCTGGTAGGCGTAGGGCTGGCCGTACGGGCGGCCTGGCTGGTCGGATGCGGTGCCTGGCTGCGTCTGGTATTGGCCGGATGCGGTGCCGTCCTGCGGCGCTCCCCCGTACGGGTATTGCTGGCCCGCAGGCTGGCCTTGAGGCGCGTAGGCTCCGTATTCCGGCTCTCCGGCACGGCCGGTCTGTTCGTTCCCGCCGGGCTGTCCGCCGTCACCGCGCCCGTTGTCGCCATGTCCGTCGCTGTGCGGGAAAGGCCCGCCATCGTATGTGCTCATCATGACTCCTTCACCGTTCATGCGGCCTGCCGTCAACCGTGTGCGGGCATCCGAAGCGGGCCACTTCGATATCGTCACCGCCACCACCATATTCTAGACAAGTTGTCTAATTCATGCCATCAACACAATCCGCCGTTCCGTCCAATACCTTGCGTGTCGTTCGCTATGGGAAAAAACGGGCCGCGGAAGGTCAGAAGGAACGTCACCGAACCCGGATAGTATGAGACCATGACCACAGATTTGACGTCCGGCCTCGATACGGCCGCTTTTTCCTCTGTTATCAAACCATCCGACGATCTGTTCCGTTTCGTCAACGGCCCTTGGATCGACACGTACCGACTGCCTGACGACAAGGCGCGCTACGGTTCCTTCGACAAGCTCGCGGAAGACGCCGAGAGCCAGATCCGCGACATCCTGGAGGACGAGGACTGCCCCGCAGCCAAGTCGCAGGCGCTGTACCGCTCGTTCATGGACACCGACGCCATCGAGGCGGCCGGTGCCACGCCGATCAGGCCCGCCCTCGACGCCATCGACCACGCCGCCGACAAGGCGGCGCTGACCCGCACCATCGGAGCCCTCAAGCCCATCGACATGGGGCCGGACGTCTTCGACATCGCCGTATTCGGCGACCCCAAGAACCCCGACACGAACGTCGTGCACCTCGAACAGTCCGGCATCGGCCTGCCCGACGAAGCCTACTACCGCGAGGACCACTACGCCCCGATCCGCGAAGCCTACGTCGACATGGTCGCCAAGCAGCTGCGTCTGGCCGGCTACGGCGATGAGGAGACCACCCGCGCACAGGCGGACCGCTTCCTCGATGTCGAGACCCGCATCGCCGCGAACCACTGGGACAACGTCGCCACGCGCGACTCGCAGAAGACCTACAACCCGACCGATTTCGTCACGCTGAGCGACGAATTGGCCCACTTCAACATCGCGGCGTGGGCCGACGCCTGGCAGGGCGCCTACGACGCCACGCCGGCGGCGAAGACCCAGCCGGTGGACCTGACGGCCGCGCTGCAGCACACCATCGTCCACGAGCCCAGCTTCCTCAAGGGCTTCGACGCCTTCTGGAACAACGCTGACCTTGACGACCTCAAGCTGTGGGCCCGCGTGCACGTCATCATCGGCACCGCGAGCCTGCTCAGCCACGACTACGACGTCGCCAACTTCGACTTCTACGGCAAAGTGCTGTCCGGCACCACCCAGCAGCGCGACCGCTGGCGTCGCGGTGTCTCCCTGGTCAACGGCGTTTGCGGCGAGGACGTCGGCCGCGAATACGTCAAGCGTCACTTCCCCGAAAGCTCCAAGCAGCGTATGGGGCAGCTGGTCGACAACCTGATCGACGCCTACCGCGTGTCGATCACCAACAGCGACTGGCTCGGCGAGGAGACCAAGGCCAAGGCGCTGGAGAAGCTGTCGAAGTTCACGCCGATGATCGGCTACACCGAGCGTTGGCGCGACTACACCGCGTTCGACGTTCATGCCGACGCCGGCCTGGTGGCGAACATGCAGGCCGCGGCGCTCTACGAGTGGGGCTTCCAGCTGTCCAAGGCCGGCAAGCCGGTCGACAAGGGCGAGTGGCTGATGAACCCGCAGACCGTGAACGCCTACTACGAGCCGAGCATGAACGTCATCGTGTTCCCTGCGGCCATTCTGCAGCCTCCTTTCTTCAATCCGGATGCCGAGGACGCCGCGAACTACGGCGGCATCGGCGCGGTGATCGGCCACGAGATCGGCCACGGCTTCGACGACCAGGGCGCACAGTACGACGGTGACGGCGTGCTCAACGACTGGTGGACGACCGACGACAAGGCCAACTTCGAGAAGCGCACAAAGGCGCTCATCGAGCAGTACAATGCCTTCGTGCCTACGCAACTGGCCGAGAAGTACGCCGACGAGCCGAACAAGGCGCCGCACGTCAACGGAGCGCTGACCATCGGCGAGAACATCGGCGACCTCGGCGGCGTGAACATCGCGCTGAAGGCCTACGCGTTCGCGCTCGACGAGGCCGCGGGACGCGACAAGGACGGCTCCGCGAAGGCTATCGAGGAGTCACTGTCCGCGGCCCCGGTGATGGACGGATGGACCGGCCTGCAGCGTTTCTTCCTGAGCTACGCCTCGATCTGGCGCTCGAAGAACCGTGACGAGCTCGCCGAGAAATACCTGCAGATCGACCCGCACTCCCCCGCCGAATGCCGCACGAACGGCATCGTGCGCAACGTGGACCTGTTCTACCGTGCGTTTGATGTGACTCCTGACAGCGCCATGTGGCTCGACCCCGATAAGCGCGTACGCATCTGGTAATCCGTTGCCGGCAGGCAGGCTGAACCGCGCCTACCTGCCGGCAGATCATCAGAATTCGGCTTCTCCCGCCGGCCGCATGTCCTCGGTCGTCGACTCATCGAGCGGCGATTCGGCGAATCCCGAACCGAACTCCTGCGCCTGTGAGGTCTCCTGCGTCTGTGAGGTCTGCGAATTATCGGTCGGGGTTTCTTCGCCCAGATTATCGAACGTCACCGGCGTTGGATGCACCGGGTGCGCATCCGCCTGCTGTCCCGCGCCCGCCGTTGCCGTGCCGCCGCCCGGCGATGGCGGCAGGCCGGGATTCGCCGGCGTGCCGTTCCCCTGCGCCGGGGCGTCACGATCCGATTTCTGGAACTTCTTCAGTTCCGACACCCCGTAATTGATGTCGTGGCCGATATTGGTGGCCTCCACAACGATGCGGGAGCGCCTCTCATCGTTCTGGGTCGTCCATTCCTCCGTGCTGAGCACACCGGTCACGATCGCCGCCTCCCCCACGTGCAATGACATGCGAGCGTTGGACGCGAGCGTCCTGAACGCCTTCACGGTAATCCATGTGGTCGGCAGGTTGCGCCATTCACCGGTTCCGCCATCCCGGTACCGCCGCGTGCTGCCCATCCGAAACGAGCATCCCTCGACTCCCCCGCTGCGCCCGAACGGCACCGGCATCGATCCGACGAACCCGGTGATGGTCACCGTCCCCTGTTGTATGGCCATGTCGGACTCCTTTCCTTCCCTGTACTGACGTTGGACCGCCGATCCCCCTTCGGCGGTGTACTCACTATCGCAGATTTCCCGCCGGCATCACATGGTTTTCGGACAATGTGGTCGAAGGCTACCCCTTTGGCGTGTTGTGGACAGCATGTGGATAGAAAACCGGTTATCCACAATCACGCCGTCAATGCCCGGCTCATTCATGACCGGCTATGCTGGGTTCGGTATCGCAGACGAACAGCAAGGAGAATTCATGGGCAAACCGCCATGGATGCGACAGACCCGTGTCACCGCCGACGGGGAAACCGAATTCCACGACACCGGCTTCCCCACCAGTTTCCTGTCCATATTCATCGGCCTGAGTATGCCGAGGAATCCCCGCAAAGCGTTCTCGATGCACCGGGCCGTATGGTGGACGGTCGCCTGGCTGGCACTGTTCGCGGCGTTCACCGCCATACAGGCATGGTATACATTCCAGACCCGTGACAGCGCGCGGATGGGGGAATGGTATCTGCACATGTTCGGCATCACCCTGGCGGGCGACTGGTGGCCGATCGCGGTTCTGCCCGTGCTGTTTGGCCCCGGGGGCGTCGTGTTATGGATATTGGGCGGCGTCTTCAACAATCGGCCCTGGATCGTCGCCATCGCCAATGTTCTCGTCCTGCAATTCATCATCAGCGCATTGGGCGCTTCCATCGGACACTTCGCCATGTTTCTGACGTTCGGTCCGCATGTGCCGGGACTGACCGATTCGACCACCGGCCGCGCAGCAGAGCAGCTGTATGTCTCCAGCTCACCGCAGACATGGATTCCCGGTCTCATCACCGCCGGCATCGCCCTGACGCTTGCCGTAATCATGGCCGCTGTCACTGGGGCGAGCAGCGCAAGGCAGAACGGCACGGCGATGAATCGTCTGCGCATCATCGCGTACGTCTTATCCTGCCTGGGATTCGTCGCATTGCTCATAGCAATCTGCATAGTGCTTGCATTTCTGCGCAACAAGCAGACCAACATCCTGCTGGCGGTATTGGCGTTCCTGACGCTGATCGCATGGATTCCCGGAGAAATGAAGTCGATACGCCGCTGCGTCGCGGAACAACGTGATGCTTCATGGCAGTGCGTCGCGGGCAGCTTCCTGGCATTGGACCTGATATTCGTGCCGATGCTAGCCGCCACCGCCCTCACCTCATGGTGACAGACATGCGCCAGTCGGGCCCCCATCCTGCGAAAGTCCCATCCGAGCATGCGTAAACGGGACTTTCGCTGGGTGAAGAAGGAATAAAACGCAGAAGTGGGGGGTCTTTCGCATGAAAGACCCCCCACTTCGAGCGATCAGGAGAAGCAGCCGGACTACTTGCCGAGCAGCGTGTCCAGACGCGACGCCAGCGTCTGCGCAGCGTCGGCGACCGGCACGGCGACGGAATCGGAGCTGTCACGGTTGCGGATCTCGATTGTTCCGTTATTCACGGTGTCACGGCCGGCGACTGCAATCAGCGGCACGCCGATCAGCTCGGCGTCCTTGAACTTGACGCCCGGGGAGACCTTCTTGCGGTCGTCGTAGATGACCTCGATGCCGCGCTCCTCCAGTTCTGCGACCAGCTTCTCGGCCGCGTCGAACGCCGCCGCATCCTTGCCGGTGGCGACGACGTGCACCTGGGCGGGCGCGATGACGGCCGGCCATGCCAGACCGCGCTCGTCATGATGCGTCTCAGCGATGCAGGCGAGCACGCGGGAGACACCGATGCCGTAGCAGCCCATCCACACGGGCACAGTCTTGCCGTTCTGGTCGAGCACCTTGAGGTCAAGCGCCTTGGAGTACTTGAGGCCAAGCTGGAACACCTGGCCAATCTCCACGCCGCGCTCGAAGCTCAGCGGGCCGGAACCATCCGGGCTCATGTCGCCATGACGCACCTCGACCGCCTCGACGGTGCCGTCGGCCTTGAAATCACGGCCGTACACGGCGTGGAAACGGTGCTTGCCCGCCTCGTCGCCGCCGATGATCCACTCAGTGCCCTCAGCCACGTGCGCGTCGATGAAGAAGCGCACCGGTTCGGCGACGCCCGCGGCCTCGCCCTGCTTGCCGAAGACCATCGGCCCCATGTAGCCGGCCACCATCTCGGGATGGGCCTTGAGATCGTCCTCGGTGGATTCCTCCAGCTCGGCGGGCGCGAACTGCGCCTCAAGACGCTTCATATCGACCTGACGGTCACCGGGCAGCGCCACGGCGATGACCTCGCGCCACGGCCCCTCATGATCATCGTCCTCGGGGTGCAGCACAGTCACGGCCACGGTCTTCAACGTGTCGGCGGCAGTCCATTCGCGGCCGTCCTCACGCGGGTACAGACGGTTGGCGGTGGCGACCAGATCCTCGATGGTCTTGGAATCCGGGGTTTCACGGCTTTCCATCGCGGGCACGGCGGAGCTGTCCACGGCCGGCAGCTCTGGGGTGGTCAGCGCCTCGACGTTCCACGCCTTGCCGGAGGGCGCCAGCGCGAACGTGTCCTCACCAATCGCCATGGGAGCCAGGAACTCCTCGGACGCGGAACCACCCATCGGGCCGGACATCGCGAACACGGGCACGTACTTCAGGTCGAGACGCTGGAAGATGCGCTCGTAGGCGCCGCGCTCGTCGTAGTACGCCTTCTTCATGCCCTCCTCGTCGATGGTGAACGAGTAAGCGTCCTTCATGATGAACTCGCGGCCGCGGATCAGGCCCGCGCGCGGGCGGAACTCGTCGCGGTACTTGGTCTGGATCTGGTAGAGCGTGACTGGCAGGTCCTTGTACGAGGAGTACATATCCTTGACCAGCAGCGTGAACATTTCCTCATGCGTGGGGGCGAGCAGGTAGTCGGCCTCGTGACGGTCCTTCAGACGGAACAGGTTCTCGCCGTATTCCTCCCAGCGGTGGGTGGCCTCATACGGCTCGCGCGGCAGCAGCGCCGGGAAGTGGACCTCCTGGGCGCCGATGCCGTCGATCTCCTCGCGGACGATGGCCTCGATCTTGTTGAGGACCTTCAGACCCAGCGGCAGCCAGGTCCAGATACCGGGAGCCGCCTTGCGCACATAGCCGGCGCGCAGCAGCAGTTTCGCCGAATCGGTGTCGGCGTCGGCGGGATCCTCGCGCAGCGTGCGCAGGAACATGGTGGACATTCGAAGTGCTTTGGAACTCATGGGTTCCAAGGTATTCGCGTTCGGGGACATTGCGGGCCCGGTTCAGTTCGGCAAACCCGCAGTATTGAAAAAGGCCACCCACCCGGAGCTCACCGAGCGAGCGGCCTTCGTATTGGCCTCGCGGCCGTGCCGCGCTTACCGCGTCATCCGGCGCAGCCGTTCGAGGGTAATGCCGGCCGCCAGCATGGCCATCGCCAGGACGGTCACCAGCGACATGTCGATACCGGTATGGGCCAGCGAATCGGCCGCGGACGTCTTGCCCCCGGCAACTACGCCCGTGTTCGCGCCCGGCTTGGCGGAAGACGAGCCACCCGACGTGCCACCCGGCACGGTACCGGGCTTGTTCTGCTCATTGCCGCCCGGCGCGGTGCTGTTCGGTCTGGGCTGCGTGACGATAGCACTGCGGGCGGTTCATCAGAAAGGCCGTCAACCGTTGCGCGCATGGTCCCTGTACGCCTCTTTCTCTTTGCCCGTGTCGCTGATTGCTGTGCGACCTGCCGATGCTGCCGAGATACATGTCCGAAGCCGTCAGCGTGGCTGTCTTCACTATGCTCGCGGGAGCCGCCTGTCTTATCGGCCCGGGCAATATGTCGCCGAGCGCATCATCGTCGCCTTCATCAGCGCTTTGAGCCTTACCGTCATCGCGATCGCCGATTTCAGCAATCGCATGGTTGAGAAAACCTCGTGGCGATTGCCGCATATGTGCTGCTGCCGGCATTGGCCGCCACCGCATGGCTGCGTACATGCCATCCGATGGCCGACAGCGCGACCCGCAACCTGCGCTGGATATTCGGTGCCGCCGCGCGCTACGAGGCAAGCCTCGAATCGGTGCAATCGCTCGGAAAACGCATCTCACAGCTGCGCTAGCGCACCGCTACCCGGCGAAAGTCCCATCAGCACCATCTCAAATGGGACTTTCGCGGGATTGATGTCTTCCTCCGCCCAATAACAGTCCCATATCCGAAAGCAGCCACCGCTAGAACAGCTCGGCTTGTTCGAATTCGCCAGCAGGCTCGTCCTCGTGAGGCGTTTGCGGCCGGAACGCAGCCACGCCCTCGTCGCCCAGCCGCGCGCTGGCGGCCTGTGACCCGCCGCGCAAATCGCCGTCGAGCATCACTGCATCCGCCGAAACCGCGAACATGCGCTCGTTGACGCCGGCAAGATACAATCCGCCCATGCGTTCCACACGCGAGAGCGCCACATATCCCATGCCGGGCGCGAACGTGCGGCTCAGATCCATCACCGCCCGGTCGAGGGTCATCCCCTGCGACTTGTGGATGGTGATCGCCCATGCGCATCGCAACGGCACCTGCGCCACGGACGCCATCACCGTGTCGCCGTCCATCATCTCCCACGTGGCCTGCTTCATCGTGACGATGTTGCCGTTCTCGAATTCCACGATGGGCCAGCCGCCCTTGTTCTCGTTGGCGAAGCCGCGCACGGTACCGAGCGAACCGTTGACATACTGGTGGTCGGCGTCGTTGCGCAGTGCCATGACGGCTGCACCGGTCTTGAGCACGAGGCACTCCGGTGCCAGCATGTTGCGCTTGAGCCGTTCGACCAGGTGGGCCGGCCCCATCTGCTCGGCATGGAATTCGTGCGGCTCCTCGCCTATCCGCGCGAGCCTGGAATCGTTGAGATCATCGGCCTGCCGGTTGACGGGGAACAGGTGGACCGCCACCTCGCCCGGCTTCGGTGTCACACCGAGCCGCGTGACGAGCGCGTCACGGTCATCCTGATCCACGCATCCGGCGCGGATGTCGGTGAGCACGTGCAGCAGCCGGCCGTCGTCCTGACGATGCTGCTCGGTCAGATAGCAGATGACCGGCGCGAGTTCGCCCCACACCAGCGATTCGGTGACGAATCCTTCCGGATTGAGTCCGGCCTTCGCGTACCGTTCACGGGACGCCACGAAATCCGGGCCGGGCGGCAGCACGTCGCGGTCGCGCCCGGACACGGAGACCGGCGGCAGCTGGAAGAAGTCGCCGGACAGTACCACTTGCAATCCGCCGAACGGCCGAGGATCATGCCGCACTTCACGGCACACCTGATCGACCATGTCGAACAGCCAAGCGTGCATCATCGACACCTCGTCGATGATGAGCACGTCGGCCGCCTGTATCTTGCGCCGACGACGGGTCTTGATGGTCTTCAGCAGATTTGGCGTCAGCACGTTGGCGAGTCCGACGCCGCTCCACGAGTGGATGGTCTGGCCGTCGATATGCGTGGCGGCGATGCCCGTTGACGCGGTGACGGCCACGTTCGCGCCGTCTGCGCGCGCCTGCCGGATGAACTCGTTCAGCACGTACGTCTTTCCTGCGCCGGGCGCACCCGTCAGGAACACGTTCGCGCCGGCGTTCAGAATCGCGAGCGCCTCAGACTGCCGCATATGCCCTCCTTAAGCTCATGCATCACGCACGATCCGCGCGCCCTGGCGTATGACATCGCTCGCCTGCGGGCTCAGACCAGCCGGCGGACCACCTGCAGCACGCCGTGCTCGGTGTTGGCCGGCGCGATGTACCGCGCCGCGCGTTTCAGATCCGGATGCGCGTTGGCCATGGCGAACGACCATTCGCCGGCGTCGAGCATCTGCAAATCGTTGAGATAGTCGCCGAACACCGCCGTCTGCGCGGGCGTGACGCCGAGATGCCGCTGCAGCGCGACGACACCCTGCCGCTTGTCGGTTCCGGGATTCATGATATCGACCCAGTGCGCTCCGGATACCACCACCTGATGGGTGCGTTCCACATCGCCCAGCAGGTCCGCGGCCATGCCTTGCGCGTCGCCGAAATCGAAGATCGCCAGTTTCAGCACGGTTTCGCCCTCGGTCTCCAGCACCTCGTGCAGGTCGTCCACGATGCGCAGCGCCTTGTAGTATTTGGAGCATTCCTCGACGAACGGCCTGTCCTGCCGCTGGATGTACGCCGTGTTCAGACCGCATATCACGAGTCCGATGTCATGCGAGCCCGACGCCACCGCGGCGTCCACCAGATCGATCAGCGTACGCGTGATGTCCCAGCTCACCCCGTGCACGTCGATGACGTTGTCGTCGGCGACCACGACGTTGCCGTTCTCCGCGATATACGACATGGCGCCGTCGACGCGGTCCGCGAACATGGAGCGCAGCGTGGCGAGCTGGCGGCCGGAAGCCGGCACGAACTCGACACCCTTGGCGTGCAGCTCGTCGAGCAGCGGCCAGAAGTCATCGGGGATGTTGCTGTCGCCGTCCAGCAGCGTGCCATCCATGTCCGCCACGATCAGGCGGATGTCGTGCGGCTTGTCGCAGATGGCGGTCCAATCGTTCGCGGTCATGGTGTCGTTCCTCTCAGTCGTGTGCGTGACGTTTTCTGTTTTTCGAGACCGGCCGGCTACTTATTCAGCAGGCTGGTGGCGACGATCTGGTCGGCGATGGCCTTCGACTCGGCCTCGTTCGGCCCGGGAGCCGGCGCCATGAACGCCTGACGGTAGTAGCGAAGCTCGTCCAGCGACTCGATGATGTCGGCGAGGGCGCGGTGCCCGCCGTTCTTGGCGGGGCGGTTCTCATACACCGCGGGGTACCAGCGGCGCGCGAGCTCCTTCAGCGTGCTCACGTCCACGCTGCGGTAGTGCAGATGGCTCATGAGACCCGGCATGTAATGGTCGAGGAATTTCTTGTCGGAGCCGATGGTGTTGCCCGCGAGCAGCGGCCTGACTCCGTCCGGCGTGAACCGCAGCACGTATTCGGTGACCTTGCGTTCCGCCTCTTCGAGGCTCAGGCCGTGCTCCCATTCGTTGATGAGCCCGGAACGGGTGTGCATGGCGCGCACGAAGTCGTTCATGTGCGCGACGGCGGCGTCGGACGGCTTGATGACGTAGTCCACGCCTTCGTCCAACACGTTGAGGTCGAAATCGGTAGGCACCACTGACACCTCGACGAGCTCGTCGCCACCGAAGATGTCAAGTCCCGTCATCTCGCAATCAATCCAGATCAGGCGCGAATCCTTCGCGCTGTACGTTTCCGCATCATGGCTGTCGACCATCGCAAGCCGCCTTTCCTGCTGTGTTTTCCTAGGGAACGTTACAGGCTATAGCAGACCGGGGACGCGCCGTCAGGCCAGCGGGAAAGAGAGCAGCATCGTAGTGCCGGACGGGGACGAGGACTCCACCGCGACCGAGCCTCCATACCGGTTCGCCACGTCACGGGCGAGCGCGAGGCCGAGCCCGTACCCTTGGCGCGCGGTGCCGTCATCGTCCCGGGCGAAGCGGCGGAACAGTCGTTCGGGATCGCCGCCGATGCCCGGCCCATGGTCGGACACGCGGATCTGCGCCCATTGGCGATGACGCGCGTACCCGAGCGACACCGCACTGCCGTCTGGATCCTCGATGATGCCGGAGTGCGGCTTGAGCAGCCAGTCGCCCACCATCACGCTGGCCGTCTGGGCGTTGAACCCCCGCAGCAGCGTGCGCAGCCGGGCCTGCAGTTCGATGAAGCGGAACGGCTTGGTCAGGTAGTCGTTCACGCCGCAGTCCAGCCCTTCCACGATGTCGTCCACCTGCGCGAGCGCGGTCAGCATCAGCGCAGGTGTAGTGACGCCGGAGCCGCGTAGGGCGCGAATCAAATCCAGCCCGTCGCCGTCGGGCAGCCGGCGGTCGACGATCAGCGCGTCATGCTCTTGCCCTATCCAATTATGACCCCGCTAAAGCGCCGCTAAGAAGACACGCGGGCACGACGGAAGCTTGGTGTCGCGGCACGACATGACCCGCCGCTTCGGGGGAAACGGGACGGATATAATCTTGGACATTCGGGACGCGGCCGGTCGCGCGCCATTACGGCAGCGCAGGAACGGCAGCGGTACATGCATACGGCCAGGAGGACTACATGGCAGAGGAAACGCAATCTATCACGACGCGGCACGACGCCGAGACCGACCCGGCACTGTGGTGGCGGCAGGCCGTGGTCTACCAGGTCTACCCGCGCAGCTTCCAGGACACCACCGGCTCCGGTCTGGGCGACATCAATGGCATCACCGGGCGGATCCCCTATCTGCGGCAGCTGGGCGTCGACGCGATCTGGCTGTCGCCCTTCTACCCGAGCGAACTCGCGGACGGCGGCTACGACGTGGCCGACTACCGTGACGTGGATCCGAAGCTCGGCTCGATGGACGACTTCGACCGGCTGGCCGCCGCCGCGCATGCGGCAGACATCAAAGTGGTGGTGGACATCGTGCCCAACCACAGCTCCCACCTGCACCCCTGGTTCCGTCAGGCGCTGGCGGACGGCCCCGGCTCCCCTGCGCGCGACCGGTACATCTTCCGCGACGGCAAGGGTCCGAACGGTGACGAGCCGCCGACCCGCTGGCAGAACCATTTCGGAGGTCCGGCATGGACGCGCGTGGACGACGGCCAATGGTACCTGCACATGTTCGCCAAGGAGCAGCCCGACTGGAACTGGAGGAACCCGGACGTGCGCGCCGATTTCCTTGAGACGCTGCGTTTCTGGTGCGATCACGGCGTGGACGGGTTCCGCATCGATGTGGCGCACGGGCTCGCCAAGGACCTCGACCGCGACGACCTCGACGACTACGTGGTGATGAGCACGAACGACATGCCCGCGGACGGATCCCACCCAGTGCTCGACCGCGACGAGGTGCACGACATCTACCGTGAGTGGCGCCGCGAGGTGTTCAACCGCTACGATCCCCCGCGCTTCGCGGTCGCCGAGGCATGGGTCCGGCCGGAACGCCAGTACCTGTACGCGTCACCGGATGAACTGGGGCAGGTGTTCAACTTCGAGTTCGCCAAGGCGGATTGGACCTTCGACGCGATGAGCAAAGCCATCGACGAGGGGCTGGCGTGCGCCGAGAGGTCGGGCTCGACGTCCACCTGGGTGATGAGCAACCATGATGTGCCACGCCACGCCACGCGTTACGCGCTGCCGCAAGTGCCGACCGGCGAATACCATCAGATCGCCAACGACTGGCTGCTGCGTGACGGCACCACCTATATTGAGGATCGCCAGGCCGGCGCATTGCGGGCACGCGCCGCACTGATGCTCGAAATGGCGCTGCCCGGCTCGGCCTACGTGTATCAGGGCGAGGAGCTGGGCCTGTTCGAGGTGGCGGATATTCCATGGGACCGCATCGAGGATCCCTCCGGCCTGCGCACCTCGCGGGCGCAGTCCACCAAGGGCCGTGACGGCTGCCGCGTGCCGCTGCCCTGGGTCGCGTCCGACGTGCCCGAGACGTACACGTCCGACAAGAGGCACGTCCATGCCGGCTCGTTCGGGTTCTCCCCTGCCGTCAGTGACGCCGAACCACACCTCCCGCAGCCCGCGTGGTTCAAGGATTTCGCCATGGACATCCAGGACGCCGACGACGGCTCCATGCTGAACTTCTATCGTCGCGTGCTGCGGCTGCGTCACGAGATGCAGACTCCGGACACCAGTTGCACGTTGCTTCCCGAGAACCGTCCGAGCGGCATGCGCGACGGCGCCGACGGCCAGCCCGGCGGCGTGATCGCCTACCGTCGTGCCAACGGTTGGGCGAGTCTGACGAATTTCGGAGCCACCCCGGTTTCGCTGCCCGACGGCGAGGTGCTGCTCTCGTCCGCGCCGCTCACCGATGACGGCCGGCTGCCGCAGGATACGTCCGTCTGGATGCGGCTGCGGTAGGCCTGCCCGCGCCCGCCACGACGCGGGCGGCGGAGCCGATTCGACGCGGTCGGGCCTATATGCACAAGATGGCGGGCTCCCCTCGCAAATCGTGAGGGGAGCCCGCCATCATATTCATATGAGCCGAATCCTATGAACCGATCGGCATCGGCCTATCAGTTGTGGAAGCCGGTGTAGTTCGGCGCTTCGGTGGTCATCACGATGTCGTGCGGATGCGACTCGCGCAGGCCGGCGTCGGTGATGCGGATGAAGCGGCCCTTCTCCTGCAGCTCGGCGATGTTGTGCGCGCCCACATAGAACATGGACTGGTGCAGGCCGCCGATCAGCTGGTACAGCACGGCGTTCAGCGGTCCGCGGTACGGCACTTCGCCCTCGACGCCTTCCGGAACGACCTTGTCGTTGGAGGTGACGTCGGCCTGGAAGTAACGGTCCTTGGAGTAGGACTTCTTGCCGCGCGGGGCCATGGCACCCAGCGAGCCCATGCCGCGGTACAGCTTGTACTGCTTGCCGTGCAGCAGGACCTTCTCGCCCGGAGCCTCCTCGCAGCCGGCCAGCGTGCCGCCGAGCATGACGGTGTTGGCACCGGCGACGAGCGCCTTGGCGATGTCTCCGGAGTAGTGGATGCCACCGTCGGCGATGCACGGCACGCCGGCGGCCTTACATGCCTGGGCGGCGTCATAGACGGCGGTGAGCTGCGGGACGCCGACACCGGCGACCACGCGGGTGGTGCAGATGGAGCCGGGGCCGACACCGATCTTGACGGCGTCGACGCCCGCGTCGATCATGGCCTGGGCGCCGGAACGGGTGGCGATGTTGCCGCCGATGACCTGCACGCCGCGGAAGGCGGGGTCGCGCTTGATGCGGCTGATCATGTCGAGCGCCAGACGGGCCTCGCCGTTGGCGGTGTCGACGACGAGCACATCGACGCCGGCCTCCATCAGAGCGGAGGCGCGCTGCCAGGCGTCGCCGAGGAAGCCGATGCCGGCGGCCACGCGCAGACGTCCCTGCTCGTCCTTGGTGGCGTCCGGGTACTGCTCGGTCTTGACGAAGTCCTTGACGGTGATCAGGCCGGCGAGCTTGCCGTTGTCGTCGATCAGCGGCAGCTTCTCGACCTTGTGCTGGGCGAGCAGACGGTGGGCGTCATCCTTGGAGATGTTCGCCGGACCAGTGATGAGGTTCTCCTTGGTCATCACGTCCTTGACCTTGAGGTGGTCGTAGTCTTCGGACGGGATGAAGCGCATGTCGCGGTTGGTGATGATGCCGACGAGGCGGTTCTCCTCGTCAACGACCGGCAGGCCGGAGATGTGGAACTTGCCGCACAGCTTGTCGAGGTCGGCGAGCGTGACGTCCGGGTTGACGGTCAGCGGGTCGGTGATCATACCGGACTCGGAGCGCTTGACCACATCGACCTGGGCCGCCTGGTCGTCGATCGACAGGTTGCGGTGCAGCACACCGATACCGCCGTTACGGGCCATGGCGATGGCCATCTCGGATTCGGTGACGGTATCCATCGCCGCGGAGATCGCCGGAACCTTCATGGTGATCTCACGGGTCAGATGAGTGGTGGTGTCGACTTCGGAGGGAATCACGTCCGTCTCGTTCGGCAGCAGCAGCACATCGTCATACGCGAGGCCCAGCTTGGAGAAAATCGGGGGGACGGGAGCATAGGATTGCATATTCGCTTCAGAATTTGTAGCCATGCATTCACTATATGAGCGTAATGCGACGAATGCGACACGAACATGGTCTCGACCATCATCATCGGCAGGTCACGGGCGCCGTTTTTTCCCGTCACCGCTTTCGTCAAACGAATGACGTGCCCGTCGCCGCGCGGATGCATACGACTGGTTCTCCGCGGCGATCTCCGGCAGGCGACGCTTCAGATACGGGTACATCGTCGCCACCGTCAGCAACACCACGGCGATGACGAAGCCGATGAGCACATAATGGACCTTGAAGAACAACGTCATGATCGAGCCGACCGCGATCAGAGCCGCCCACCCCCACAGAATCAGCACCGCTCCCTGCACGGTGTGGCCGATGCGCAGCATGCGGTGGTGCAGATGCATACGGTCCGGGTGCATCGGCGACTGCCCGTGGCTGAGTCGGCGCACGATCGCCAGACACATGTCCAGCACTGGCAGGAACAGCACCAGGATCGGCAGCAGGATCGGCATGAACACTGGCAGGTACACGCTGGCATGAATCGACGCCGGATCCAGACGGCCGGTCATCACGATTGACGCGCAGGTGATGAGATACCCGAGCAGCATCGAGCCGGAGTCGCCCATGAACAGCTTGGCCGGATGCCAGTTGTGCAGGATGAACCCGACGCAGATGCCGACCATCGCCACGTCGATCAGCGTCGCCATCGAGGCGTAGGACGGCGAATTGCGCGCGATGATGTAGGAGTACGCGGCGAACGCGACGCCGCCGATGGCGACGATGCCCGCCGCGAGGCCGTCCAGGCCGTCGACGAAATTGACCGCGTTGATCGACGCGACGATCAGTATCGCGGTGATCGTCACCGAGATACTGGGGCTGGCGGTGATCAGGGAGCCGAGCGGCAGCGATATGATCTGCAGGCCGCCCCACGCCACGAACACCGAGATCAGCAGCTGCCCGGCCATCTTCAGCATCCAGTCCAGATCCCACAGGTCGTCGGCCATGCCCAGCAGGCATATCAGCACCGCGCCGGCGAGGATCACCCACTCCTGGTTGTTGTTCTCGAACAGTCCGGTCGTGAATGCGATGCGACTGGAGTAGATCATTGCAAACGCGAATCCGATCAGCATGCCCAGTCCGCCCATGCGCGGCGTCGGGATGGTGTGCACGTCGCGCGCACGAACCTCTCCGACCGCGCCGATATGGATGGCGACATGGCGAATCAGCGGCGTGACCAGCCAGGTGACGCCGCCTGCGATGGCGGCGATCAGCAGATATATCCTCATGCGCCCAGACCACCACCGTTCATGTGCACGGCCTTGCGCACGACGGGCTGAGGGATGACACCCTCTCGCAGGATGACGATGCCGTCGCGCTCATGAGGGTCGGCGGCGACCACCGTGCTGGCGACATGGCCTTGCGTCGGCCCACCGTCAAGATACAGCTGCACATCGTCGCCGAACGCCTGCACGGCCTCTTCGACCGTCTGCGCGCTTTCGTCGCCGGAACGGTTCGCGCTCGACGCGGCAAGAGGACCGAGCTCATTCAATATGCGCAGGGTCAGGGCCGAGTTCGGCACGCGGATGCCCTGCGTACGCCTGCCCTGCGGGGTGGCGCTGACCGTGGCGAGCGTGCAGTCCTCGCGGGCCACCGCGATCGGCGAGAACGCACCAGGCAGGAACTGCGCGGCCAGCCGGTTCAGCGGCGACGGCAAGTCGAGCCCGAGCCCGTCCAACTGGTCGACGGATGCCAGCAGCACCTGCAGCGCTTTGAAGCGCGGGCGGCTCTTGACCTGATAGATGCGGTCGATTGCGGCCTCGTTGCGCGGGTCGCAGGCCACGCCATACACCGTGTCGGTGGGAATGACCACCAGGCCTCCGCCTGCGATGACCGACGCCGCCTCGGCGAGGGATTCCTCATTCACCTTGCGAACCGCACTCATCAGACCTCCCGTATCGCGTATCACGCCCATCGCGGCGGTCACATGCCGCCGCGCGTATCCGAATACCGCTATCCAAGTATTATGGCACGTCCTGCCACACCGATGGTAGGCCGGTGCATGGCCCGACGCCACGGGTTCGCTCTCCCCCGCGTCGCGCGGGCCGGCCTGGACACGGCTTCCCATTGCACCATTGCGCCACGACTTGGCGCTGGCCGGCGCCGGCGACGACGGGCCTCATGTGACGGTACGGCGAGAGACACGACCGTATCCGCCCGCGAGCGCGAGGAAATGCTCGCCGGCAAACTCTACAATCCCGCCGACCCCGAGCTCTCCGCTATGCGAGAGCGCGCAGGCGACTTGTGCACCCGGTTCAACGCGCTGCCTCGGGGAGACCATGCCGGCCGAGCCGCGGTACTGGACGAGCTGCTGCCGCCGATGCATCCGATCCGGTTCCAGGACCGCAACGTGCGGCGTGCGGCTGACGGGTCGTATTACGACTACGAGTATGGCAAGCCGATCGTGATCGGGTCGAACTGCTGGTTCGGCGGCAATGTGACGGTGGTCGGCGGCGTGACGATCGGCGAGGGCTGCGTGATCGGCGCCGGCTCGGCCCGGCCACGGCATCAGATCCTGGGTCAGGATCTGACCGCGAACAGGTACCGGGGCCGGCCGGTCCAGTCGTCGCCGGTATAAGCCTGGCCGAACCCGTTGGCCTGTGCGAAGGAGACCAGCCGCGGCCCCTGAGAGATGTCATGCTCCATCACCAGCACGCCGCCGGGGCGCAGCAATCCCGCCGCTCGCATCACGATCCGCTCCGGTATCAGCGTGCCGTCGGCGGAGCCGCCATACAGCGCCGCCTTCGGATCATGGTCGCGCACTTCGGGCTGTTCGGGGATCTGCACTTCGGGGATGTACGGCGGATTCGTGACCACCATGTCGATGGTGCCGTCAAACTGGGCCAGCGTCGTGCCGCTGGTGGCGTCGCCGAGCTCGAGATGATAATTATCGGCGGCCAGCGGGTCGAGACGTGATATCCTCCGCCAGTTGCGCATCGTCCAGTCATAGGTGCGCGGCACCTTCTCGACCGCCCACACCTGCGCGCCGCGCACCTCGGTGACCAGGGACAGTCCGATGGCGCCGCTGCCCGCGCACAAATCCACGATACGCGGGGTGGACAGCCGTTCGCGCGTGAGCCAGTCGATGCCGGCCTGCACCACGGTCTCGGTTTCCGGGCGCGGGATGAACACGCCCGGACCGACTTCCAGATCGAGGTAGCGGAACGGGGCATGGCCTGTGATGTACTGCAACGGTTCACGTGCGGCCCGCCGAGCGATCATGGCGTGGAATCGGGCGAGCGCCGTGGTGACGGCATCGCCCGCAGTGGCGGAGCTGTCGGAGCTCGCGGCGCCGGCATCCGGGGCATCAAAACTCGCATGCTCGCGTGGCAGGCCGTCCAGAGGCTCCCCCATCAACATCGCCTTGTCTATGTCGCGCAGGTCGCGGCCGCACGCCTCGGCGAGCAACAACTTGGCATCATGCTCGGGCGTGTCGATGTCGGCGTCATGCAGCGTCCGCGCCGCGGAGCGTATCACGTCTGTCACGTCATGGATGGATTCGGATGTCATGGTGTCCTTCCGCTCGTTGGTGGCTCATCGTCTCAGGGCGTTCATATCACGGCGTTTCGCACCGGGGCGTCTGCCGGCATATTCGCCGTTACGTCGCTAAGTGCGCGCCGAAACGAAGTACGCGCGCACATAGCGACGCAAACCACGGATTTTCCGTTCCTAAGTGCGCGCACTTGTCGTTTCGGCGCGCACTTAGCGACGCAGAGACATCAATGGGGGTGCGATTCCCCAGGGAACCATCACTCTGACCCCGCCGATGGCCGGTCACTGCTGGTTGGCGAGCCGCTCGGCCTCGTCGGCTTGGATGTCGGAGTCGATCACGGCCTGCAGGTCGCCGTCGAGCACGGCGTCGAGGTTGTACGCCTTGTAGTTGGTGCGGTGGTCGACGATGCGGTTCTCCGGGAAGTTGTAGGTGCGGATGCGCTCGGAACGGTCGAGCGAACGCACCTGCGAGTGGCGCATATCGGCGGCCTCGGCGGCCTCCTGCTCGTGCTTCATGGCGAGCAGGCGCGATTTCAGGACCCGCAACGCGGCGGCGCGGTTCTGGATCTGCGACTTCTCATCCTGCATGCTCACCACGATGCCAGTGGGGATGTGCGTCATGCGCACGGCGGAGTACGTGGTGTTCACGGACTGTCCGCCGGGACCGGAGCTCATGAAGATGTCGATTTTCAGGTCCTTCGGATCGATCTCGATCTCGTCGTCGTCCTCGTCGGCCTCGGGGAACACGATTACACCGGCCGCGGAGGTCTGGATGCGGCCCTGCGATTCGGTGACGGGGATGCGCTGCACGCGGTGCACGCCGCCCTCGTATTTCAGGCTCGCCCACACACCGTCCTCCGGCGCGGGCGTGCCCTTGGCGCGAATGGCGATCTGCACGTCCTTGACGCCGCCGAGCTCGGTGGTGTTCTCGGACTGCACGGTGACGGCCCAGCCGCGCTTCTCAGCGTATCGCAGATACATGCGCAGCAGGTCGCCGGCGAACAGCGCCGCCTCCTCGCCGCCCGTACCGGCCTTGATCTCCATGATGACGTCCCGGGCGTCATCGGGGTCGCGCGGGATCAGCGCGTTCCGCAGCTTCTCCTCGGCCGCCGGCAGCTCGGCTTCGAGCCGCTTGGCCTCATCGGCGAATTCGGGGTCCTCCCCCGCCATCTCGCGCGCGGCCTCAAGGTCGTCGCGCACGGCCGTGTATGACTGATACGCGGATACAATCGCGCCGAGTTCGGCATGACGACGACCCAGCTTGCGCATCTTATCGGGGTTCGTCACCACCTCGGGGCTCGCCATCTGCTGTTCGATGGATTGGTATTCCTCCAACGCGGTCTGTGCCGCGGGGAACTGCTCGACTGCCATGTCTGGCTTGTCCTTCCGGATAGTAACAACGGTCGGCACCGCGTCATCATCGCTGTCGCGACGCCATTACAGATACAAAAACGCCAGTCCCCCGAGCGGGTGCGCCGAAGCGCGCCCAACCCGTGCGGGACTGGCGTCAGATACGCTACTTGGTCTTCTTGCCGTAACGCTTCTCGAAGCGAGCGACGCGGCCACCGGTGTCCAGAATCTTCTGCTTGCCGGTGTAGAAGGGGTGGCACTTCGAGCACACGTCGACCGTCATGTGGTCGCCCTTGTAGGTGGAACGAGTGACGAAGGTGTTGCCGCATGAGCACAGGACTTCAACGGCATGATAATCAGGATGGATACCCTGCTGCATGGTTTTGTCTCCTAAGGGATTCGGGGGACCCGGGTCGCCGCGCCCCGATGGCTGGCGTGAACCGGAACCTACGGAAGTATACGCCGAGGCATGGATTTCAGTGGGGCCGCAGGGGCTTGAACCCTGGACCGGCGGATTATGAGTCCGATGCTCTAACCGACTGAGCTACAGCCCCACGTTGGCGAAGAGGCCAACCATATCATTGTATAGCAGACCATCGGACTTGCGACACCCTCCCAGCCGCCCATCGTCTGCCACGGCTATCATGTCGGCAGGGCCGGCAATCGGGCCGGGACACGCGGAAAGGAACGCACATGCGCATTGCGGTACCGCTGCCCGGCACGATGTGGGCGTTCGACGTCATCTCCATCATCCAGATCTTCGACGACGATTCCGTCATGTACGGCTCGTCCGACCGTCCGGTCATCGACTTCATCGCGAATGCAAGCTCCAAGGCACTCGACCACGGCATGTCCATCGCCACCACCGCGCTGCGCGACTACCACGAGAAACCTGATCTGATCATCATCCCCGGTTTCGCCAACCCGCATGAGATCGCCACCGACAGGCGCACCGGGGACGCCAAGGCACGGCTGTTCACAGCCGATCCCGCCGACGCGCTCGCCATCCGCGACTGGCTGGTCGCATCCCACCGCGAGGGCGTGGAGATCGCGGCCATGTGCACGGGCGTGTTCGCGCTGGCATGGACCGGTCTGCTCGACGGCGTGGAATGCACCACGCACCTGCCGTTCCTCGACGATTTGGCCGCGCAGTTTCCCAAGGCGCTGGTGCAGAAGGACCGTCTGCTGACGCACAACGCGAAGCAGCGCATCTGGACGTCCGCCGGCGGCAGCATCTGTCTCGACCTGTGCATCGCGCTGCTCGCCGAACATGCCGGGCAGTCCCTGGCGACGGCGGAGGCGAACATGCTGATGATGCATTACCCCCGTTCGGTGGCCACCCGGCGCAGCGACGGCGCTCCGTCCGTCTTGCCGCGACCGTCCCGGCAGAGTGACGAGATCATCGCGCTGACCCGCAGGGTCCGCGAGCATCTCAGTTATGACTGGACGCTGACGACGCTTGCGCAGACCTCCCACTCCTCCACGCGCTCGTTCCAGCGCCGGTTCAGCGAGGTCATGGGGGTGCCGCCGAGCATCTGGCTGCTGACGGAGCGTCTGAACGCCGCCAAGGAACTGCTGGAGCTCACCGATCTGCCGATGCAGCAGATCGCGCTGAGAACGGGGCTGCGCAACGCGGATTCGCTGCGCAAGCATTTCTCCGCCGCGTTCGGCGTCAGTCCGAGTCGGTATCGTCAGGATTTTCTGCGCACCGAATTGCGTCCGACGGAAAACGTGTGAGCCCGCTGGCCGGCGAAACGAACATGAGGAGTCGGATATCGGCCACATGACGCGGATCTCTCTGTGTTCGTTTTGTTCGGTACTGTGCGCATTCCTCACACTTTTCTTGTTGAGAATGATTCGCTGAACCATCGGCGGGGCAAAGTGGCGCGTTCTTACCGATATTTGGCGCGAACCGACCGCATCGGCACCCGGTTTTCCCGCGACCGACGCTTAGACTCGGACTTGAAACAATGTTGTTAACGCCATCATGACAGACGCGGATGTGTGTCATGCCGGCGCGATGAAAGGATACGAACATGTGGCCTATCCTCTTGGCCCTGGTCCCCGCATTCGGCTGGGGTTTTCAGGGCATTGTCATGCAGAAGGTCGGCGGCACCACCGCCAACAAGCAGATGGGCATGGTGCTCACCACGCTGCTGTTCGGTATCGTGGTGCTGATCTTCCACCCGATCAACTGGTCGTGGACGCTGATCGCGGCCGCGGCCATCAACGGCATCCCGTGGAGCATCGCGCAGATACTGCAGATCAAGTCCTTCGACTATCTGGGCGTGGCCCGCGCCATGCCGCTGTCCACTGGCATGCAGCTGGTGTTCACCACCCTGCTCGGCGCGCTGTTCTTCCATGAATGGACGCACGGCTGGCAGTTCGGCTTCGGCATTTGCGCGCTCGTCGTCATCATCGTCGGCGTCGCCTGCACCGCCTTCCAGGAGAAGAGCGAGGACAAGGGTCCGTCGAACCTGAAGCGCGGCCTGCTCATCACCCTGATCTCCTCACTGCTGTATACCAGCTACGCCGCCGCCGGCAAGTTCTTCTCGGTCTCCAGCTGGGACATGTTGTTCCCGCAGGCCGTGTTCATGGTGCTCGGCACGACAATCATCTCCTTCTGCATGAGCGGCAAGGACGCGATGGACCCCGAAATCGGCGTGTTCGGCAAGAAGAGCTGGATGAACATGAGCACCGGCGCCCTGTTCGCCACCGCGAACCTCACCGTGATGCTGTCCAATGAGATGAACGGTCTGGCGGTCGGCTGGACGCTGTCGCAGATGAACGTCATCGTCGCCACGCTGGGCGGCCTGTTCATTCTCAAGGAGAAGAAGACCAAGAAGGAGATGGCGTTCGTCATCGCCGGCATGATTCTCATCGCGCTCGGCGGCATCCTGATCGGCATCACGAAGAACGCATGACCGCCGCCCGCGCATCATCAACCATCAACCATCAACCATCAACAAGTCAACAAGGGAGTATCAACCATGATCAATGTCGGTTTCATCGGATGCGGCGCCATGGGCCGCGACCACGTGCGTCGGATCACGGACAAGTGCGGCAACGCGCAGGTCGTCGGCGTATACGACACCGTGCTCGGCAACGCGAAGCAGGCCATCGAAGACAACCGCCTCGACGCGACGATCTACGATTCGGCCGATGCACTGATCGACGACCCGAACGTCGACGCCGTCGTCATCGCCAGCCGCAACGACGTGCATCTCGACCCGCTGCTGCACACTATCGCGATCGGCAAGCCGACGTTCACCGAAAAGCCGATGACCATCAACGGCTCCGACAGCTGGAAGGTCGTCGAAGCCGAGGTGGCCAAGGGCCGCAAAACCATTCAGGTCGGTTTCAACTGGCGCTTCGACCCCGGCTACGACGCGATGAAGACCTTCGTCGGCGACGGACAGATCGGCGCCCTGCTGATGGCCGGCATGCGTCACTACAACGCGCAGGCATCCACGAGCTACTACGGCACCGACAACGTCATCAACGACACGCTCATCCACAACTTCGACATGCTGCATTACATGTTCGACGGCGACATCACCAGCGTCGAGATGAAGTTCGCCCGGATGAACACGCTCAACCCGAACGGGGAGTCCCTGCGCGAACCGCAGCTGGCCATCGTCGAGTTCTCCGACGGAGCCCTCGCCACAGCCGAGGCGAACGTCAACTGCCAGTACGGCTACGACATCCAATGCCGCCTGGTCGGCGAGTCCGGCATCATCTCGCTGCCGGATGTCGCCACGCCGGAGGTGCGCAAGGCCGGTCAGATCAGCCACGCGATCTCGTCCGCCTGGTTCGACCGATTCATCGAGGCATACGACCGCGAGTTCGACCGGTTCTTCGCGAATATCGAGGCCGACCGGCAGCCGGGCGGCAAGGAGGCGACCGCATGGGACGGCTATGTGGCGAACGTGGTTGCCGACGCCGCGCTGGACAGCCTGCACCACGGCGGGCGCATCCCCGTGACGCTCAACGAGCAGCCGGCGCTGTACCGGTAATCCGCCGTTTGTTCAACGGCTCAGGCCGCCCACCACGGACGCAGCGGGTACCAGTTGCCCTTCGGCAGCCCCTCCTTGTCGGGCTTGACGGCGAGGAACTGGTGCACCTGGATGCCGTTGAGCTCGAAGTTCAACTCGCACGCGGCCAGATACAGGCCGTACACCTTCGCCCGCTCGTAGCCGACCTGCTTGACGGCGTCGGCCCAGTTGGCCTTGAGATTGGCGTTCCAATGATGCAGCGTCAGCGCGTAATGCTGCCGCAGGTTCTCCTGGTTGACGACCTCGAAGCCGGCGTCGTGCAGCGCCGACTCGATGAACCCGGGCGAGGCGAGGTCGCCGTCGGGGAAGATGTATCGGTCGAGGAACTCGTCCGTTCCGGGCCGGTTGTTCGGCTTGTCCTTGGAGATCGTGATCTGGTGGTTGAGCAGGCGGCCGGCCGGCTTGAGCAGCTTGAACATCTCATCGAAGTAGTGGCGGTAGTTCTTCGCGCCCACATGTTCCATCATGCCCACCGAGGTGATGCCGTCGAAGTCTCGTTCCGGCACTTCGCGGTAGTCCATCACGCGCAGCTCGGCCAGATCCTCCAGCCCTTCGCGCCTGATCCACTCCTGACCGTACTCGATCTGCTCGTGCGACAGCGATACGCCCAGTGCCTTGATGCCGCGCTTGGCTGCGGCGATGACCAGAGCGCCCCAGCCGCATCCGATGTCGAGCATGCGGTCGCCGGGCTTGAGGTCCAGCTTGTCGAGCACCAGGTCGATTTTGTTGCGCTGCGCGTCATCCAGGCTCATGTCGGGCGTGTCGAACACCGCGCACGTGTACGTCATCGACGGTCCGATGAAGTCGGCGTAGAACTCGTTCGACAGGTCATAATGGAAGCTGACGGTCTCGGAGTCGGCCTTTTCGGTGTGCGGGAACAGACCGGACTTGATGCGTTCGAATTTCGAGGGGCCTTCGGACTGCGGCACCTCCACCTTGTGGTAGCCGTGGCTGAGAACGGCCGCCCCCATGCGCGCCAGTTCGAGCGGAGATGGCTTTCGGATGTACGATGCCAGTTCGACGAGCTTGCGCAGCTGCGGATACGGGTCGGCCACGTCCAGTCCTTCGATGTCGAAGTAGCCCAGGATGTATGCGCGGGCCAAACCGATCTCGTTCAGGTTGCTCGCCAACTGATAGATGGCCTTAGGACTGGTGACCCGGACCTGCAGGTCGGCGTCTTCCGGCCCGAACGTCGATCCGTCGAAGGCTTCGATGCACACCGGCGCGTCCTCTTTGAGGACCGCCTGCGCCATTTCACTTACCAACATGGTTTTTCCACTGCCCATGTTTCGCCTCTTTTCCCAACGACTGTGCCTTGCCGGATATGGCAATCACCGTGTCACTGTAGTCCCGCGTCGTCATTTTTCGCGCTGCGAGGAAACAAAATCGCTCACTATGCATGCATCGGGCAACCACTATGTGACCGGTCACTCTGAAAGCGAGCATTTGGCGGATATATATATGGACAGCGCGGCCGCGCCAGTCGCATTCCGCATGTGAATCGGAACGCGGCCAGCGGGGCCGCGGTTTTCAGGATGATCCCGGACCAGCCGTCATGAGACGGCGTTCGTGTACTCCTTCAGGGATTCGCCGATGCCGCCGGACTCGCCAGACGACTTCAACGCGGTGACGTGCCCGTCGGTATCGACGCCAAGCACTCCGGAGATTGGGGTGATGGCATTGTAGACGACGTCATATTCGTTGAGTAGCAGCAGGAACTCGGCGGTGCCACTCGCCTTCGCCTCGTTCAGCAGCGTGGTTGACGTCTCGCGTCGAACGATGCCGCTCTTGTCGACGCCGCCCACCTGCGCGACCTCAATGATGTCGCCGACTTTCGCGTCGCCCTTGATGACTTTGGTGACACGCACCCGGGTGACGGTCTCCGGCACGCCCAGCGCGTCCATGTCGATGTCGTCCTCCGTCAGCCCGTATTGCGGGTTCGTTTCAGGCGTTCCGGACGTGAAATCGATCTCGGGATACAGGATGCGCTCGCGCGAGTCAAACGGGACATCGGTGACCACCAGACCGGCGGCCTTGACGCCCTCTTCGACGGAAGAGTAGCCGGGATAGTCGGCGGTGATGGACTCGGCGGTCTTCGCCGTATTCTGCGTCGAGTGGCCAGCGGTCGGAGAGCCGACGGAATGCATATGCACGGCGACACCTACCACCAGCGCCGCAACGAGCGCCACGACGGCGAGCGTGCCCTTGATGACGTTTGACTGCTTCATCAGTAACAGCTCCTCACGTAACTCATGTCATATGCCTGAGGCATACGGATATATCTTTCAATCACAGTTCAGCAACGGTATTCATCAGCGGCCAGACCGGTCGGCTGATTGATCCGTCGATTATTTTTTTTCATATCAGTCTCCGATGTCCAGCATGCAGTGAATCCGCGCCAACTTCGCCGTCGACAGAGCATTGAGTAAAGAACAGCCGTTTTTCTGTAAAAAACAGCTATGACCAAGGTAAGTATTTTCAAAGGCCGGCATCGGCATATACTGTGATCTATGATTACTACGTTTACTATTCGCAACGTCGCCAATGAAGACGGTGCCGCGCAGATCAGCGATTTCGGCGCTCACGTGCTCTCCTGGACGCCCGCGGGCGGCCATCCCGCCGTATGGCAGCCCAAGGCCGTCTATCTGGGCAAACCGATCCGCGGAGGCGTGCCCGTGGTACTGCCATGGTTCGCACTCGGTTTCGAGCATGGCGAAATCGCCGGTAAGAAGCCGAAGCACGGGTTCGCCCGCACCACTGTCTGGCATGTGGACGAGGACGCGACCGACGACCGACGCATCCGATACACGCTGTCCGACGCCGACGCGACGCCCGAACTGCTCGCCCAGCTGCATTCCGGGGCCTCCCCGCGGTTCCATGCGGTCTACGACATCGAAGTCGGCAAGGAGCTGACCATGACGCTGACCGTCACCAACGACGGTACCGAGCCGCTGCGCTATGAGACCGCGCTGCATACGCACTTCCATGTCGGCGACCTGACCCAGGTGAGCCTACACGGATTGGAGGGCTCCGACTATCTCGACGCCACGGTCGCCGGGTACCCTCCCCGCGTGCAGCCCGATGAGCCGGTGACCTTCGACGGCACCACGGTCGACCGCATCTACTACTCCACCGACACGTTGCGTCTGGATGACCCGGCATGGGATCGCGTCATCGTCATCGAGGCCCATGGCACGAAGCAGACCGTCACATGGAACCCGGGAACCGCGGCCGACACCGAAATCGGCGACATGCAGCCCGGCGAATGGCGCGATTTCGTAGCCATCGAGGCAGCCGCCTGCCGCGAGTATGCCATCGAGCTCGCTCCCGGCGAATCGCACGCGCTCACGCAGCGCATCAGCGTCGAGAACCGCTGAAAAACCGATTCATTCATACGGCCGCCGCATCTGCCGGCGGCCGTCACCATCTCCGGCGGCAACCGTTCACAGCAGCTGATACAGCGCGGCGCTGGCGTTGGCTATCGCCGTCCACGACGAGCCGGAAGTCATGATGACGAACGCATAGTCGCCCTTGCCGGAATATACGATGCCCGCATCATGCAGGTACGAGTCGCGGAATCCGACCTTGTCGGCAACGGTTCCGTTGCCGCCGATGCCGGCCGGTATGCCGCTGCGGTACTGCTGCCGTTTCATCAGGCCGATCACCATGTCCCGGTCGTCGTCGTTCCAAATCTCGCCCCGATACAGTTTGGTCAGGATCAGCGCCAGATCGGCCGATGTCGTGCGCACGTCCAGATAATGCAATGTCGTGTTCTTCGCGCCGAGCGCGTTCGCCTGCTGCGTTACTTTGTCGTAGCCGGTGCCGTTATCGCGCATCAGCCATGCCTTGGGACATTCGTTGTCGGAATCAACGATCATCGTGGTCAGGCACTGCTGCAGCGTCATGCCGTTGAGCGGCGAATCCCATGTCATTTCGCCTAATTCCACGGCCGTCACCATCGAATGCGCCACGAACAGCTTGTACGTGCTCGCCGATGCGAACACCTGGGAGGAGTCGATGTCGACGAGTGTGCCGGCATTGCTCAGATCGACCACGGAGACGGAATATCTCGCGCCGGAAAACACACCGGCCAGCGCGGCGGATGCCTGGGCAGTCAGGTCACGTTCGGGCTGGGCCGGAGCCGGCACGGCCGCCTTGAACATGCTCCGAGACGCCGATTGGGAACGAACCCTGCCGGACCCCGACTTGTCGGAGAAACTTTCGTCGGAGGAGCCGTCATCGGCGGCACTGCCGTCGGTGGGGTCGACCGTGGCACCGGACCGGGCCGCACCGGCTGATGAAACGCTGCCGGACGAGCCATCGCCATCGTTCGAGCACCCGCGCACGGACAATAGCACCACCATCGTCACCACGGAGAACATCGCGATCAGCACCGTCAGACGGCGGCGCACATACGTCAGCTCACGGGTGGATATTATTCGGCCGCCAGGCGGGTTCGCCCGCCGACGAGGGCCGACACGACCGCCGGCATGCGTCACGATGCCGCGCAGGATACGTCCCGTCCTGCGCCGCGGCGGGCGCATATGCTTTGCCATCGCGCACCTCCCCGACTGCTCACATCGACGCCCCCATTGTAACCCCCCGAACGCAGCTAGTCAGGGGCGAGCATCCACACCTTGGTCACCCGTCATGGCACGGCTAAGACAGGTCATATATACGACAGGTCATATATGACAGCCGGGCGTCGGCAGTATCGACAGGTACGTCGATGCCGCCGACGCCCGGCCGGTCAATGATTACTCAGCGACCGCGGCGGAACGGCGCCGCGTTGCGCTTGCCGTGCGACTTGCGGAATCCCGCGGCCTTGCGCGTGGCACGGTTCGGCCCGCTCTGGCTCCTGCGGTTCCGCCCGTCACGACGGTTGTCACCGTCGTTGTTGTGCGAGCCGCCCTTGCGGTCCTCGAACGACGTGTCGTGGAAACGCCCGTTGCGACGGTTGCTGCGGCGATCGGCCTCGCGACCGTCAAACGGCGTGTTGAAATCGTCGCCGAAGTCGTTGCCGCGGCGCTTCTTGCCGCCCTTGCGACCCTCAGCGTCACGGTACTGACGCCGGTCGTCAAAACGGCCGTCATCGAAGCCGGAGCGCCCGTATCCGTCGAAACGGTCCCGCTTGGTGGTGTGCTTGCGCTTGCCGTGCGGCTTGCCCTCGCCGATGATCGACATCTGCGATTCGTCCCGATGGTCGAACCGGTATTGGGCGCTCTCGCGGCCCTCCATTTCGGCGCCGTCATGACGATGGCCGTCACGGCGTGCGGACGGACGGGAGAAATCATGCTCGCCGCCACGGGCGCGGGACTTGCGGCCGGAACGTCCCCGCCCGCCGCGCGCCTCACCACCGCGACCGCCCTTGCGATCGGAGCGGCCGGCGCGCTCGGAACGGCGCAAAGCCTCAAGCGCCTTGTCCAGCGACCAGCCCTCGACGACCGGCGCGTGCTCGCCGACCAACTCGGTCAGATCTTCGGACGCCGGCGTGATTGCCACCGACTTGACTCGGATGCCGGCGCGCTTCATCATCTGGCGAGTGCTGCGGGCCTGATTCGGCAGGACGAGCGTCACCACGTCACCCTGTTCGCCGGCGCGCGCAGTGCGGCCGGAACGATGCAGGAACGATTTGGGGTCGGCCGGCGGATCGGTCTGCACGACCAGCGTCACATCATGGACGTCGATGCCGCGAGCGGCCACGTCGGTGGCAACCAATACGCGTACCAGGCCCTTCTCGAACGCCAACAGGTTGCGGTCACGCTGCTTCTGGCTGAGGTTGCCCTGCAGATCGACCGCGGGAATGCCCTCGTCGATCAGTTTCTTCGCCATCTTCTTGGCCTGGAACTTGGTGCGCGTGAACAGGATGCGCTTGCCGGTGCCGCTGGCCAGCAGACGAATCACCTCATGCTTGTTGCCCTGCGACACTTCGAACACGTGATGGGTCATCGTGTCGACCTGCGAGACGACAGAACTGACCGCATGCACTTTCGCATCCGGCAGGAACCGCTTGACCAGCGCGTCCACGCCGTGGTCGAGCGTCGCCGAGAACAGCATACGCTGACCGCGCGAATCGGTCTGCTCCAGCAGACGCGTGACGGGCGGCAGGAATCCCATGTCGGCCATCTCGTCGGCCTCGTCGAGAATCGTGATCTCCACGGCGTCCAGAGACAGCTTGCCCTGACGCAGCAGATCCTCAAGACGTCCCGGGCAAGCGACGACGATATCGGCGCCCGCACGAAGCCCCGCGACCTGACGGGCGTAGCTCACGCCGCCATACACGGTGACGGTGCTCATGCCGTACGCCTCGGCGAGCGGCTGAATCACCTCGTCGATCTGGTTGACGAGCTCACGGGTCGGCGCGAGCACCAATCCGCGCGGACGCGGCAGGGACGCCTGCTCCCGCGCGGCCTTCTCGTCGGACGCCTTGCGAATCTGCTCGAATTCCTTCATGGCCACTTCGGTGACGCTGTGCTCGCTCAGGCGGGCGACCAGCGGAATGGCGAATGCGAGCGTCTTGCCGGAGCCAGTCTGCCCGCGACCGAGCAGATCGACGCCGTTCAGCGAATCGGCGAGCGTGTCCGCCTGAATCGGGAACGCGGTGACCTTGCCGTCCATGGCGAGCACGTGCACCAGCGGCTTGGGCACGCCGAGCTCGGCGAACGTCGGAGCGGCATCCTGCTCCTTGTCATCTGCGGAAGCATCAAGGGCGGCATCGATATCATCTATATCAACAGTGTCCGTATCGGTATGCATAACGGAACGCGCAGCGGAACCAGCCGCGAAATCATGGTGACGTTTCGGCACAATAGCCTTTCAACAACGAAGCCGATCACTTACGCGGCTTCTGACGGAGTGTCTACCATATCAGCACCCCCTCCCCAGGATGCCGGGCCGGACGCGGCGCGGCGCGGCGGTTTCGCTATTACCATGTTATCGGGCCGCCGATGACGTGCCAATGCGCGCCAATGCCATATCGACTCATTGAGAGAGGTTCAACGATGAAGAAAGGACTGTCCCCGACGACGGGGCGGGTCATGTTGCTGTGCTGCGCGATGCTGTGGGGAGGTAGCTATCCCATAGCCAAGGTCGCGATGGGTGTCGTCACGCCGCAATGGCTGATGGGATTGCGGCTAGTCGGCGCGTCGACGATCATGCTTATCCTGTTTCGCAAGCGAATCGTACCGTATCTGAACAAATCCATCATCATCCCGGGGCTGGTGACCGGGCTCACGTATTGGGGCACGATGATCAGCCAGACGGTCGGCCTGACGATGATCGAACCCGGCCGCAGCGCATTCCTGACCTCGGCGTATTGCGTGCTGGTGCCGTTCGTCTCATGGCTGCTGATGCGGCAGCGCCCTGCGGCGCGCAACATCGTCGCGGCCGCCCTGTGCCTGACCGGCGTCGGCTTCGTGTCGCTCGGGTCCGGGCTGGGCGGGCTCACGATTGGCACCGGCGACCTGTTGACGCTGCTGTGCGCGGTGATCTTTTCGTTCAATCTGGTGTGTCTGGGCAAGTGGAGCCGCGTCATCGACCCGGTGGCGCTGACGTTCGCGCAGTTCGTGACGGCCGGCGTGTGCTTCATAGTCGGCGCGTCGTTCAGCGAACCGGCGCCGAACGCCTCATGGCTTGCGCCGGGCGTCCTCGCATGCCTGGTCTACCTGTTTCTCGGCGCGACGATGCTGGCTCAGATCATGCAGAACGTCGGGCTCAAGGTGACCCCGCCTTCGCAGGCGTCGATCATCATGTGCCTGGAGACCGTGTTCAGCATGGTGTTTTCGGTGCTGTTCTATGGAGAGACTGTCAGTGGTGCTGCGGCGACCGGATTCGCGCTGATTTTCCTGGCGATACTGGTGTCGCAGATCCGGCTCAACGGGCGTCTGCTGGAGCGGGTCGGCCGCAAGGCGCGGTAGTGGTGCCACCACACGGCACCACACCACCGTGCGACACCACACCACCGTGCGACACCACACCACCGTGCGACACCACGCCACCGTGCGACACCACGCCACCGTGCGACACGCCCGGAGTGCGTAGCACAATCATCGAATCGTCACTGGCCATGCATTGCCATTGCGCCGTTCTTCGATTCGCACCTTGCGATTGTGCTACGCATTCCGGGCGTGTCGCATGCAATCGTGCGGTCATCGGCGACGCAGCTTGGCGAGCTGATAGACCTCGTCGGAGGCCGCGGCGACTTCGGGACTGTGCACGCACTTGCCCTCCTCATGGGCGAGCGCCATGATGTCGTCCTGCGTGTCATGTCGAGATTACCGGTCGGCTCGTCGGCGAGGACAATCGACGGACCATAGCTCAGCGCCCGCGCGATGGCGACGCGCTGCCGGAGTCGCCGCTCGTACCAGTCGAACCGGAGCCGCCCGAATCAGAGCTGCTGCCCGGAGCACCGCCCATGTCGGCGCCGCGACCGAACTGCTCCTCCTGGCTGGCGGTCTGGGTCTCCTGCGAGGAGACGCAGCTGGTTCGACACTGGCACCGACGCCACGGCCCCGCCGGCCACGCCAAGCGCGATACCGCACATCGTCACGATCAGCAGCTCGATTGCGAACTGCGCCGCCACCTTGACCTTCTTCACGCCGATGGCGGTGAGTACGCCGACCTCGTATTTGCGTTCGCAGATGTTGAACAGATTGAGCACGACCGCACCGACCGCCAGTACGACGATGAGCAGCGTGAGGGCGAACTTGGCGAGGCTGTCGAGCGGCACGAGGCTCGATTCGTGGTTCTCCACGTCGGCGGACTACACGGTGTAGGTGTCCGTCCAGTCCGGCCTTCCGGACGTCGGAAGCGAAGGTCTCATAGTCGTCGGCGCTGCCGAGCACGTAGGTGTAGCCCAGCTGGGTCGTGGTGTTGTTGTCATCGTCGTTCGCGGTGGTGTCGGCGTCCAAGCCAAGCGATTTGAGCGTGGAGACGGATGTGTATATCGCGTTGTCGGCGTCCTGCGAGGTGCCGCCCATCGGGCCCATCGCGCTGGTGTTGCTGGACGTGCTGTTCTTGTAGATGCCGCCGATGGTGAACGTGTAGGTCGTCGACGTGTCGGACGGGTTGGTGACGGTGATCTCGTCGCCGACCTTCAAGTCGTTGAAGTCGGCGAGCGCCTTGGAGATGATGACCTTGCCATTGTCCGACTCGCCATAGCCGAACACTTCGCCGGACGACATCGTGAACGTGCCGTTCGCCGCGTTGGCGATGGCGGTGTCCGACGAGAAGCCGGTGAGCGTGAAGTCGCCAGAGGTCATCATCATGACGCTAAGAGAGAACGCCACGACCGTCGAATCTTGTCTGGCTCTTTTCTGAAAACTCTCTGAACGGAGAAATGCGATATTATGCCGGATACTGTCGCATTCGACGGCTTCCGATTCGTCACAGGTAGGTTTTCATCGCCAGATCAACGGTGAGTACGATGCCGGCGAGCACAGCCGCGATGCGCATGATCCGGGCCGGGATCCTGCGAGTGACGGGCGACGCTATGTATCCGCCGATGAAGCAGCCGATGCACAGCAGGATGGCCGCAGGCCAGTCCACGACGCCGCGCACGATGAAGATGACCGACGCGCTGATGTTCGCACCGGTGCCGATCAGCGTCTTGAGCGCATTGATCTGATGGAACGGACCGATCTTGCCTGCGTCGAGCACCGCGAGCGCGCATGTGCCGGCACCGGCGCCGAAATATCCGCTGTATACCGCCACGAACGCGACGCCGAGCCATATCCACCATGGGTCCTTGGACATGGGTTGCGTCGATGCGAGAGCCGACGCGGGCGCGCCGTCGCTCCCCTGCCCTTGTGGCGTCGTCAGGGATCTGGCCTGGGCCATGACGTCCGCCGCGGCCTGCCGCGCCTGCATGCGGCCGCGCGGATTGACCGCTATGATCAGTGAGCTGAACAGGATCAACGGCGGAACGGCGAATTCGAAGATCTTCGGGTCGAGGCTGAGCAGCAGCGCAGCGCCGGCGACGCCTCCCACCGCGCCGATGCTTACGTAGGTGATGGAACGCAGCCGCTGCCCGCGCAGCTCCTTGCGGGCGCCCAGCACGCCGCCGACGCCGGTGCCGATCACACCGACGGTATTGCTCGCGTTGGCGAGGACCGGCGGAATACCCAGCGCCAGCAGGGCCGGATACGATACCAGCGAAGACGCGCCGACCGCATATCCCACGAATCCGGCACCGATGCCGGCCAGCAGGATCAGCAGCATCGTCATCAGCGAAAAACCGGCAATCACCACCGCATCAACTCCCCGCATATATGGACATCCCGACTCAGGGAGAATACGTCAAAGCGGCACGGCCCGCAGCCGCTCGTCAACATAGCGGACAGGAATCACGATGCGCGACGCGGTCGCACGATGGCCCGCGCTACAGCGATCCGAGTGCTCAGGCCTCCCCGCGCGGCACCGCGCCCGACAAGGACGCCGCATGATTGGCCACGCGCAGTTGCCCGTACACCAGCGCCCGCGTGAAATGGCGCGCGCACAGACCATTACTTTCCGCAGGATTATGGCATCCCGCGATATTGCAGGTACGTTCCGACATAACAGCCCCCTTCCACCCCCCATGGATCACGGTGATCTTCTCTGAGGCTTCTGCTGTTTTTGTGGGTTAGATTGCGGGTTGTGGCAGTCGGATGTCGAGTCCGCCGCATCTGGGCATGACCAGGGCGATGAGGTTGGTGACGCGGTGGAAGCCGTAGGCCATGCGGACGGTGACCTTGATCCTGTTGTTGAACGCCTCCGACTGCCCGGCGGTCAGCCTGTCGGGGTCCTTCAATACGGCGCACCCGGCGCCGCGCATGCGCCTGGCCGCCTCCCCGTCGCCACCGCGCGGGCGACCGCCGTCACGGCGGCGGTCATTGCTTCGTCGCGATCACCGACATCGCGGCTGTCGCGGCGAACCCCTTGAGTACGTCTGCCATCACGTCACGGTCCTCGGCGTCAATGCCGCGGACGGCGGCGAGCATGACCGGCAACGACTGCGTCCAATGCGAGGTGAGTTCGCCGAACGTGTCATACCCGCCGGCCTCGAGGACGGCGAACAGGTTCTCGATGAACCGGCGGCGATGCTCGTCATCGAACTTCGCCATCCACCCGTTGATCGTGCGCGCCAGATACCGGGAGCTCGCGGACAGGCCGCCGGCGTGCACGAACTCGCCGCGCTCGACCTGCCAGTTCAACGCGAAATGCTGCATGATGCTGGCGCCGTCGCTGGAGACGATCGTATAGCCGTCCTCCACATGCTCGCGCATCTCGAACAGCATGCCGACGATCGACGATTCCGGCACCGACTTGTCGACGAGCGGCGCGACCCGCGCATAACCGGGAGTATCGAAGAAGTCGGCGTCGAAGCCCGGCCCGTCATGGCAGAACACGGCGATAAGGCGCTCCTGCACCGCGGCAGGCGCATTTGCGGCCGCATACACCGCCAGATTGCCGCCTTTGGAATGGCCGCCGACCATGAGCGGGCCGTCCCGGAGCCCCGCGATGTCGGCCAGATACCGCGCGGCGGACTCCTGCGCGGCGACCGGACGACGGAACGCCATCGCGAAATCCTCCTTCCAGCCGACGATCGTGCTGTCGGTGCCGCGGAACGCGACGTACGATGAGCCGTCGCCGACGTCGAACACGCAGGCGGAGAACTGCTTGGTGGTCTCGGGGTCGAACTCGTCCACGTAGCCGCCGACGCGCAGATCCCGCCAGCGCGGGCTTTCGCACATCGCTCGCAACAGGTCGACATTCATCGACGGCGACCACACCTTGCCGAACATGTCGTCATAGCATTCCGCGCGTAGCAGGTCCCTGACGCCCACCATGGCGAGGTCGACGTCCGTCGCCTCCGCATCGAGTCTCGGCACGTTGACGGGCATCCGCGCGTATGACAGCTGCGCGAGCGCCAGACTGTCGACCTCGTTGAACGGACGGTCGGCGAACGTGTCCTCGTTCGCGCGGATGTCATCGATGATGTTCCCCATGGCGGCCTCCCGTGATGCCATCGATTCTACGCGCTCCCCTTCACACGCGACGCCCCGGCCGCCTGGCACGCGCCGACACGCACTACAATGGTCTGGTCACGTCAACATCACGCATGCATCCCATGCACGCCAAGCGGTTTCAAGCGCGAAGGAGAGCACTATGACGCACATCGACACCACCTGTGTCCAGGGCGGATACCAGCCGGGCAACGGGGAGTCCCGCACTCCCCCGATCATCCAGGCCACGACGTTCAAGTACACGTCGAGCGAGCAGATGAGCCGACTGTTCGACCTGTCCGAATCCGGCTACTTCTACACCCGCCTGCAGAACCCGACCAACGACACGGTCGCAGCCAAGATCTGCGAGCTCGAAGGCGGCGCGGCCGCGATGCTCACCAGCTCCGGCCAGGCGGCGAACTTCTTCGCCCTGTTCAACATCTGCAACGCGGGCGACCATATCGTGGCCTCGTCCGCGATCTACGGCGGCACGTTCAACCTCATCAACGTGACGATGCGCAAGATGGGCATCGAATGCACGTTCGTGAGCCCCGACTGCACGCCCGAGGAGCTGGACGCCGCGTTCCGGCCGAACACCAAGGCCGTGTTCGGCGAGTCCATCTCCAACCCGGCGCTCATCGTGCTGGACTTCGACAAGTTCACCGCCGCCGCGCACGACCACGGCGTGCCGATCATCGTCGACAACACGTTCCCCACGCCGGTCAACTGCCGCCCGTTCGACTACGGCGTCGACATCGTCACGCACGCGACCACCAAGTACATGGACGGCCACGGCTCCTGCGTGGGCGGCGCGATCGTCGACTCCGGCCGCTTCGACTGGATGGCCCACGCCGACAAGTTCCCGGGACTGACCACGCCCGACGACTCGTACCACGGCGTCACCTACGCCACCGACTTCGGCCCGGCCGCCTACATCATCAAGGCCACCGCGCAGCTCATGCGCGACTTCGGTTCCACGCCGGCGCCGATCAACTCGTGGATCATGGGCATGCACCTGGAGTCGCTGGCCGTGCGCATGGAACGCCATTGCGCCAACGCACTCGCCGTGGCGAGGTTCCTCGAAGCCGACCCGCGCATCTCATGGGTGAGCTACCCGGGGCTGGAAGGCGACCGCAACCATGCGCTGGCCGCCAAGTACATGCCGAACGGCACGTGCGGCGTGATCTCCTTCGGCGTGCCCGGCGGGCGTGACACGGTTTCCTCGCTGCTCGACCATTTCCGGATGATCTCGATCGCCACGCACGTGGCGGACGCGCGCAGCTGCACGCTCTACCCGGCAGGCACCACCCACCGCCAGCTCACCGAGGAGCAGCTTGAGGAGGCCGGCGTCGGCATCGACCTGGTACGCCTGAGCTGCGGCATCGAAAACGCCGATGACATCATCGCCGACCTCAGGCAGGCCATGGACGCCGTGCTCTGATCAATCATCGATTTCGCTCAGCCGGCTCGCAAAATCATTCTCGGACACGCTCTCCCGGATCCGCTTCGCGAGCCGGCACCAGACAGCGGGGAAGCCCAATCACTTCAGCCGACGTGGCGCTCGAAGCGGTGGAAGCCGGTGATGCGGTCGATCTCGGCCATGGCGTCGGCGGGGATCTGGAAGCCGGATGCCTTGAGGTTGTTCTCCAGCTGGCCGGGCTTGCTCGCCCCGGCGATCACGCAGCTGATTTCAGGATGCTGCAGGATCCATGCCATCGACAGGACCGGCGGGTTCGTGCCAAGCTCGTCGGCGACGCCGCGCAGCCGCTCCACCATGTCCAGGTTCTCATCGGTGAGCAGGTCGTTGATCTGGTGATCCGCCTGCCACGTGGCACGCGACCCGGCCGGCAGCGGCTGAACCACAGTGATCGGGTACAGAATGACGCTTCAGCATGCCGCCGACCACCGTGGCCGACACGGCGCCGATCACAGCGCCGGGCAACAGGGCGAGCGCTCCCAGCACCGTGCCGGCGGTGAAGATCGCGATCGCCATGATGAACAGGGTCTTCGTGGCGAACTTGCGCACCATGAACGGCGAGCTGGGGATCGACACCGACAGCAACAGCAGGTAGCCGGCGGTCAGCCATTGCACGACCGATGCGCTGATCGAGAATTCCTCCATCAGTGTGGAGTAGGCGATGTTCAGCGACGCTTCCGACAGGATGCCGAGGAACGTCAGGATGGCCAAAGACACCACGACGATGACGAGTTTCGTGGCGACCGGCTCTTTGCCGCCGTGGGGCAGGCGTGCGGTTGATGTGCTCATTGTGTCCTTTCCTTGATTTCCGGTACCCGGATGCGGCCGGATGCGTGGCGGATGAGCTGCGGCCGCGGGACCGGGACGGCCGTCGTCTCGGCTACCGGCGTTCGGCATCGTCCTGTATCAGCGCCAACGCACGTCGCAGCGTGCGCACCGTGATGTCGCATTCCCGTGCGGTGCCAGCCGACTGCCCGTTGGGTTCGTTGAGTAGATGACACCGTTCTCAGCACAGGAGCGGCAGGTGATGGATCCGGCACGTCACCCCGTAAAGCCCGGCATACAGGGTACATACACCAGGCAAAACACGCCCGGCAGAATGGTCATACCGGCTCGATACCATATCTGCCATACTTACTCACCATCAAACATCACAGGAGATCTCATGACCACGCTAGCCATTGATATCGGAGGAACCAAAATCGCCGCAGCCGTATGCGATGAAAACGATGCCATCACACATCGCTGGCGCGTTCCCACACCGATGGACGCCGACGCCATCAACCACCACATCGCCAACATCTACCATGAGGCCGTCGCCGCCGGCCACGACGACATCCAGGCCATCGGCATCTCCGCGGCCGGCAACGTCGGCGCGGACCGCCGCACCCTCACCTTCGCCGCGAACATCCCCGCGTGGATCAACTACGACCTGTCCGAGCACATCGGCGCGCTCATCGACCATGCCGTGCCGGTCGTCGTCGAGAACGACGCCAACTGCGCCGGCTGGGGCGAATACGTGCACGGTGCGGGCCAGGGCAGCTCGAACATGGTCGCGCTGACCGTAGGTACCGGACTGGGCGGAGCAATCGTCATCGACGGACGGCTGTACCGCGGATCGTTCGGCATGGCCGCGGAACTCGGACACCTGCCGATGGTGCCGGACGGCGACACCTGCGGATGCGGGCTTCGCGGCTGCGCGGAACGCTACACGTCTGGAAGCGCGCTGGAACGGTTCGCCAAGTCCGCCGTGCGCCGACGCCCGCAGGACGCCGAACGCCTGATGGAGTTGTGCGGCGGCGACGTCGACAAGCTCGAAGGCCCGATGGTCTCGCAGGCCGCACAGGAGGGCGACGTGCTCGGCCTGTACGCCTTCGGCAAAATCGGCGAATGGCTCGGCCGCGCGATGGCCGCCACCGCCGCGGTGCTCGACCCGGACGTCTTCGTGATCGGCGGTGGCGTAGTGGCGGTCGGCGACATCCTGCTGGAGCCGGCGCGATACAACTACCAGCGGTTCCTGGAGGGCAGCGCATACCGTGGCCACGCGAGCATCGTCGCCGCCACCGCCGGGCAGGACGCCGGCCTGATCGGCGCCGCCAACCTGGCACTGCGCTAAGACGCGCGATGAGAGATGACGATCAGACGCAATCGCGACGCGTGCAACATCCCAACATGAACCGCACGCGGGCTTACGGGTTCTGATACGTGCACAACTCCCGCGAAACGGCATAATGCACGCGTTGTCCAACGCCAGACGTGTACAACAGTGCATGACAACGATTTCATCCACTGTTGTACACCGACCGCAATTCCAGAAACGTTGGAATTCCAACAAGACACACATCTACATGCATAGGTCTCCCAAAGCGCCTCGTGCACAACTGCCGCATTCGCCCGATATGCGCACGTTGTACACGAGGTCCCCTTCGAAAAGACCTTCGCAACGACCTCCGGACCGAATCACGTCCCTTTCATCTCCACCTCTCGCATGAAGCCGAACGCGGTGCCTGCCGTTATGCGAGATTTGCACCGGACACGGATCACAGATCCCGTTTACCTTGACCGACAACGGCCGACACCCTAAGACAATGCGCGTTCGCGGTGGGAAATGCCACGAAATGTCGAAAACGTGGGTTCTTGCCGGTTCGTGGCATGAAATATCCGACTTGTCTCATTGCTTGAAACAAAGGATACCGAATACTAGACAAGTTAGTAATTGGGCCTCCCATGCAGTTCTATTCGCGTCCCGGAAAAATCTTGCACGATACAACAAGAAAATTGCCGAATCACCAGCAGCGTTCGAGCATCGCCGTATCCTCCCTCGCCACACCCTCCGGCCCAGCCGCATCACAGCATGTGGTAGTCTTGCTGTTGTTCATATTGGGCGGCATTCCGATATGCCAGGAAAGCCGCGTTGCAAAGGTAGTACCGTTTTGATTTCTCGATGAGCGTCGCCGAGTGGCTTCATGAGCGAAGCCGTGCCTCGGCGTACGCGATCGCAACTCACACCAATCACAGATCCGCAAACCGCATCGGCGAGATTGCGCCGATCCGGTTTCTGCATCCGCGCTTTATGTGAGTTTTCCCCCATTTCATCGAGAACAAGGAACCCAATGATACCTGCACTGACCCTGACGAACATCGTTTTCACTTATCCGGGCACATCGGAGCCGCTGCTTGACGGCATCGACGTCACTTTCGCACGCGGATGGACCGCCGTGCTCGGCGACAACGGCATCGGCAAGACGACGCTGGCCAAGCTCGCGATCGGCCGGCTCTCGCCAGATGCCGGGCGCATATCGCCGACTCCGAACCGCCTGCATACCGGTTACTGCCCACAAAACACCGACGAAACACCGGAGAATCTGGAGGACTTCGCCTGCGACTGGTCACCGCAAGCCATGGAGATACGCCGTGAACTGGGCATCGGCGACGACTGGCCTTGGCGGCCCGGCACCCTGTCGGGCGGCGAGGCGAAACGCCTGCAGATCGCATGTGCGTTGGCGACCGATCCCGACGTGCTGGTGCTGGACGAGCCGACGAACCACGTAGACCGGCCGACCCGCGAGCGCATCATCGCGGCATTGCGCTCGTATGACGGCATCGGCATCCTCGTCTCGCATGACGTGGCCTTGATTGACGCGGTGGCGAGCAGCTGCGCGTTGTTCGAACGAGATCACGTGCGCGGTCATAACATCACCGTGGTGCGCGTGCGGCCGGGAAACTACTCCGCGGCATCCATGGATGCGCAACGGGAGCGGGCAGCGGCGGCAGGCATGGCGCGCAACGCCCGGCGCGAATCCACGCGCATCGACGCGGTCAAGGAGCAGCGCCGACGGGCGGCGACGAGCGAGATAGCCGGCGCATCCAAAGCGCATCGGCTCGTGAATCCGAAAGACCATGACGCGCGCAGTCGCATCAAGAAAAGCCATAACCCCAGCCGACTCGGCCCCGCGAGCGCCCGCATCGACGCACAGGTGGCCGCCGCCCGGGAACGGGCCGCAGCCGTCGTCACCGCCACGAAGCGCTATGACGGAGACATCTGGATGGATGCCGAATCAAGCAACCGACGGGAGCTTGTGCGGCTGGAGCCCCAGATCATCCCGTACGCGCCGCAATCGCCGGATGGAGTCGGCGCGGCAGCGATATCGGAGACAGCGGGCCTGAAGATACCGATGCTGACCGTCGGACCGCATGACCGGATCGGCATCAGCGGGCCGAACGGCACCGGCAAGACCACGCTGGTCCGCACGCTGCTGCGCACGATCGCGACGCGGGAGCAGTATTCCGGCGTCCCGCTCCCCCGGCTGACGATCACGCAGAACACGACGGATCAGGATGCCCGGGAGGCGATGCGCCGGCTCACGGCGTTGACGCCCACCGACCGCGGTGACGTATTGTCGGCATTCGCGCAGCTCAACGTCGACCCAAGCCGCCTCCTCGCCGGTGGCAACCCGTCGCCGGGCGAATTGCGCAAGCTGCTGCTGTGCTTGGGATTGCGAGATCACCCGCATCTGATCGTGATGGACGAGCCGACCAACCATCTGGATCTGCATTCGATTCAGGCGCTGGCCCACGCGCTGGCCGGATACCCCGGCGCGCTGCTGCTCGTCTCTCACGACGAGGGATTCCTGGAGTGCGCCGCATCCATCCGCTGGACGCTGCATTCGGACGGCCTCGGCGGCGCGCAACTAACGGTCAGTTGACGCCACCATGACCAGCGTCTTGGCCTTGACCCATTTGAGCAGGAAGCCGACGCATGGCAGCGCCACGCCGATGGCCAGCATATAGCCGACGACCATCCATTGGGCGGTGCCGGATGGCACGGAGAACTCGTCCATCAGATCGGGCAGCGCGATGTTCATCGACGTTTCCGACAGCATGCCCAGGAACGCGCCGATGTACAGTCCCAGCATCACCTTGTGCGGATGCCTGAATTTCGGGGATTCGGCGGGAATATCATGTGCGGAGCCGTGTTCTGCGGCCGCGTGTTCTTGCAGGGTTGTTTCTTTCGAAGTTGTCTGGATCGCGGACAACATGACCTCTCTTGTACTCTTCCCGTCCCCGTCGAGCGAGCGGCGCGCACGGCCGGGCCCTGCGTACACGTCGAGAAGTCCCTAACGTCCGGACCTGCGACGGCAACGAAAAACCGCATGACTGGCATCGGGCGAGCCGATTCGACGAATGTCATGCGGTTTTGAAACAGCCGTCACCGTAGCACGATTTGCAAATCCGCATAAGTCGCATCCGCGTGTCGTGCGCGTATCATGCTGGTAGAGGACGCGGCGAATCCTCGCTCGCGCCAGACCGAGCGGCGACAGGAAAGGGAGACCATGCAGCATTTCACCCAGGTCATCGACGGCATCGACGGCTCGCGGGCCGAACTCGTCGGCTATGTGATCGACAACAGCCCGGAGATGGACCCGGACCGGCGCCGGCCGGCGATCCTGATCATTCCCGGCGGCGGGTACGCTATCGGATCCGACCGTGAATCCGAACCGGTCGCGCTGCAATTCCTCGCGGCCGGATATCAGGCGTTCGTACTGAAATACTCCTGCGCGCCAAGCCGGTACCCGGTGGCGTTGCTGGAGATGGCCGAGGCGATGTCGATGATTCGCGGGCATGCCGACGAATGGCATGTGGATGCCGGGCGCGTGGCGGCCATCGGGTTTTCGGCCGGTGGTCATCTCGCCGCGAACCTGACGACGGTTTCCAGCGATGCCGAGCTGCGCGACGCCGGATATGATCCGGCTGCCGTGCGCCCGGACGCGCTGCTGTTGTGCTATCCGGTAATCACGTCTGGCCGGTTCGCGCACCGCGGCAGTTTCGACAACCTGCTGGGTGACGGCAAAGACGATGCGTCGCTGCTGGAGCTGCTGTCGATCGAGAAGCATGTCGACGCGACCATGCCGCCGGTGTTCATCTGGCACACCATCACCGATCAGGCCGTTCCTGTGGAGAATTCACTGCTGATGATCCAGGCGTGCCGTGACGCCGGCGTCAGTATCGAGGCGCACCTGTTCCCGCAGGGCGGGCATGGACTGTCGCTCGCCACCGTGGACACCGCGCGTGCCGGCTCGCCGGGCGAGGGTGACCTCGACAACGTCGTGCCGGCCGTGCAGATCTGGCCGCGGCTCGCCTTCGACTGGCTCCGCCGCACGTTCGACGCGAGGTAAAGGCTGCTGTCGGAGGTTCACAGGCCCATTCGCGCATATCCCGCGCCTGTGCCTTGGCTGTGCGCCGTCACCGTGCGTGGGTTATTGCGTCGCGTCGGACGCGCTTCATCCAGTCCCGTCATCGCCATCGCTCCTTGTGCCGCTCCGGGTTTGATTTGACGATACTCCCGTTCCATGACCCGTAATTGAAGATGGAATCAGCCGCAATGCGGAGAAAAAACTGAGCAGAAAAAGAAAAAGCGACCCCGGCCGGACTTGAACCGGTGACCTCCGCCGTGACAGGGCGGCGCTCTAACCAACTGAGCTACGGGGCCGTTCGTGCCGTCATCGGGCACAAAAGAATATAATACAGGACTACTCGACCACGGGCGTGTCGCGGCCAAGCGCCCGATAAAGACCGGTCGCACACGGCAACCGGTCAATGCCCGGCCGGGCGAGCGCACAGTACGGCCACAAATGCGCCTTGGTAACGGCTATGAACTCCCGGATGAACGCCGTGGGCCAGTAGTAGCCACGCGTATGGCTGCCGCACCCCATCCGCCTTCAGCCCGATATGATGCGCGTATTCACTGGCTCGGAACACATGGTAATCGCTGGTGACCAGCGCGCAACGGTAGGCGAGGCCACGGCGCCCGGGGACCGATTGCACGCCGCTGCGCGCATCCATGATCTCCTTCGAAAAACGAAGATTCTCCATGGTCGTGGTGGAACGGTCCTCCATGAGCACCGCGTCGGCGGGAACATGGCGGCTTTCCGTCAGGTACCGCCGCATCGACTCGGCTTCGGACACCACTTCGTCGCTCCCCTGTCCGCCGGAGGCGACGAATACGCCCGTCTTGCCCTGCTTCTCCCACAACGACACGGCCAGCAGCGCCGGCAACGACGCCAACGTCATGCCGAAATTCATTCCGGCCTTCCCCACCAGTCATCGTCTTCTCGACGATGCGCTGAGACCCGTCACTATACCGCGGAACCTGCGGCCGTACCACTTACGCCGGCAGCCATCCACCACCGTCTCTTCCCCCGGCATGTGCGATGCCCTATAATCGTAGATTTGCCCTATTCACACGCCTCGGGCACACCGCCGCGACCTCATGCGTGTACAGTACAGGAAGGATTTCCATATGGAACCGAATTATCTCGTGTTGCTGGGAATCGTCATCGTGATCATAGAGTTCGCCCTCAAGCTCGATGCGATCCTGATCATCATCGTGTCCGCCGTGGCGACTGCGCTCGTCGGCGGCATCATTCCCAAGGGCAACGTCACGATCGGCATCATCGTGTTCGGCGTGGGCATGATGCTGTTCACGATGATCATGGGCAACGCGTTCGCCGCGATCACCGTGATGACCGTGGGCATCGGCGCGCCATTCGTGCTCGCCTATGGCGGCCAACTTCAACATCGTGCCCGTTGCGATGCTCGACATGAAGGACCGCATGGGCGTGATCAAGAAGCAGGTGCTGCCGGCGATGGTGATGATCGTCGTGCAGATCGTGTACATGCTCATCGCCCAGTGACACCGTATTCCATCCGTATATTTCAAGCAAAGGAGCCATTATGAGCAAGATCCTGGTCACCGGATTCGATCCGTTCGGCGGCGAGCCGGTCAATCCCGCATTCGAAGCGGTCAAGCTGCTGCCCGAGTCCATCGCGGGCGTGAGCGTCGTCAAATTGGAGATTCCGACCGTGTTCACGCGCAGCGCCATGGTGGTCGAGGAGGCCATCGAACGCGAGAAGCCCGATTACGTGCTGTGCATCGGTCAGGCCGGAGGCCGTTCGGCCGTGACCGTGGAGAAGGTCGCGATCAATCTGGCCGAAGCCCGCATCCCCGACAACGACGGCGAGCAGCCATTCGACACCCCGCTGCGCGAGGACGGCGACACCGCGTATTTCGCCACGCTGCCGGTCAAGACCATGGTCAAGCGCATCAACGCGAGCGGCATCCCGGCGCTCATGTCGTACACGGCTGGCACCTACGTGTGCAACAGCATCATGTACAACGTGCTGTACCTGCTCGACCGCAGGTTCCCCGGAGTCAAGGGCGGCTTCATCCACGTGCCGTACGCGACCGCGCAGGGCGTGGGCAAGCCGAACGGCACGCCCACCATGGAAATCGCGACAATGGCCAAGGCCATCGAGGCCGCGATCGAAGCCGCAGTGAGCGTCGATGAGGATGCCACCGACATCATGGGCGAAACCCACTAATCACGCCCACCCGTCGAAAACCACTGACATATCAGCCCGCCGACGAGCCCGCTCATGGGTTCGTCGGCACACTGCAGACGGACCGAATCACTTATCGAGAAGCCGGCCGTCGGGATCGTACACGATCCATTCGCCGCTGGGATCCACGGCGGCCGTCGGGTGAGGAAACACCTGGTCGAACAGGTCCGCGTCCTCGATGACCCGTTCCGAGGTCTTGTCCGGGGCATGCCTGGCACCGGCCAGACGTATGCGCGCATTATCGACCTCGAATCGTCCCACGGCCATATAGTCGCCTTCTCGCAATGGCCACTCGAACGAGCCGTGAAATCACGATGCGCAATATCCAAATACCGGCGCTCTCTCCGGGGATGAACGTGCAAACGATGAACGGGCAGATGATGAACGTGGCGCCCCCGCCGCACTCCCATGAGATTTCTCGTGCGGCCATACTGATTCCAACCACTCCGATTCCATACGACCATCATCTATCCTGACGGCCATTATTTCCCCTGATTTGGGCGCCACGCCCCACTCCAGCCCTTCCAATACCATGATATGCGGTGGTTTGGCATGCCCGCGACCGACATGCGGACGGGCACCGCATGGAACGGCTGGCATGCGCGGACCAAAAGCACAGACCAGAAAACGGCGGAATCCCAACCCCCTTTAAGGAGTAACTGCATACCATGGCAGAGTTTATTGTTCAGATGGGTCAGCCTTCGTGATCGTTGCTATTTCAACGTTTCCTTGGCGTGTCCGCTGACACAAAAGTGTGTCAGGAACCAACCCGGTGGTTCCCGAGCGTTTTGTGTCAAGACTGTGTCACCTGTTGTGTCATCAATCAGTCGGATTCCATTCAGATGATCATGCAATTCACTGCGTTCGGAACGGATGACACTAGACACATGTCCTGGCCCGCAGCTCCGCTGATTCACGTCAACACAGTAAGCATAAATGCATACCTATCCCATTCAGCCACGGGCACAGCCTACTCAACAGACCAATCCCCGAACCAACGGCGAAACCGAAACAAGCTTCAATCAAAATCAGAAACCTCATCGTTTCACCCCAGACCAGAAACCATCGTTGGCCCACCCGTGACCATCACCGCCTCCCTTGAATCCAGAGAACGGATTGACATCATCACACAAGACCAGTAAACTAGGCTTGCTTTCTCTTAGCAATAAGGAAGGCTCCAAGCCGCCGGGGGTATTCCCCCGGCACTTCTTTTTCATCCGGGGAGGCCGGCGATGCGCGAGTTGAGCATCATGGTCGACGAGTCCGGCGAATGGGGCAAACTCTCCAAGTACTATCTCATCACGCTCGTGTTCCATGACCAGTCAGAACCGGTCATGCCCCACATCGAACGCTATGAGCAACACCTCGCGGATGCCTCACTGCCAGACATTCCCTTCCACGCAGGACCATTGCTCAATGGGCACGCCGACTACGAGACCCTCAGCATGGCCGACCGCAAGCGCCTGTTCGTCGCGTTCTTCACCCTCGCACGGAATCTGCCCTTCACCTATGTGACGTTCGCACACCGCAAAAGCGAGTTCGACAACGACAAACGTCGTTTCGAGGCTCAGCTGCGGCGAGACCTGGCGAACTATCTGCTGACACACCTCGACAGATTCCAGTCGTACGACACCATCAAGATCTATTACGACAACGGACAGCAGGTCGTTACCAACGCGTTGAAGGCATCCATCGGCTATGCACTCTCCAAGGAAGCGGTCATCTACCGCAAAGCCGACCCTAAAGACTACCGCCTCGAACAAGCAGCCGATCTCATGTGCACCATCGAATTGACCGCGCTGAAATTCAAAGCCGGAGAAAACACCGAAACCGATCACAAAATGTTCGGAGACTGGCGCTCATTCAAACAGAACTACCTCAAAGCGTTACGCCGCAAACAAGCAAAATAACCGCCATCTCCCGCATCGTTTCCAACAGACGCTTGCATAAAACACTCAGCCCGCATACGACGAAAGGGTGGGCATGCCATGAAAGGACATGCCCACCCCTGATGTCAGTGGTTCGGCAAACCGGCTACGTGTTTAGCAGCGGATCCTCCTCACCGCTGTAAAACCGGCACCCAGCACGGCCAGGGCGACCAGCGCACCGGCCACGACCGCACGTCAACGCCGGTCTTGGCCAACCCCTGCTTCTTGCCATCGTTCTTGGAATCGGCCTTCTTGTCACTTGCAGACGGCCTGGTTGCAGCCGGTCTGTTGCTGTCGGACGGCTTGCCCTTCGCCTCATCCTTCAGGTTATCGATGTACACGCGGGCGGTTTTGCCCGGCTCGACCTTGCCACCGGCAACCGCAGCCTTCACGTCAGTCTTATCAGGCAACGTCTCAGCAGGCTTCGCAGCCGCGACGGACTTCGTCGTGAAATCAGGGACGAACTTCAACGCGTTCTCGTTGTCCTCCACCCAATGGCTCACCTTGGTATTGGAATCCTTGTAGATGGGCTGCGCGTACAGCGCGACTTGCCGGATATCCACCGGGGTCTTCACATGCACGCCATTACGCAGCAATTCGTTCGACGTGTCCTGAACGACTTCCTGATAGGGGTACGAAGGAAAATCAGAGCCCTTTGCGTTGTTCGTATACGCGGTGTTGGGAGTCAAGCCAATCAATGGGAAATCAAAACTGCCGGAAGCCTTGCCATTCCAGGAGTTCTTGTTGAAATACCTGGCGAACCATTGGCCAGAGGCCTTGAAAGCCACCTTGCTCCCATCAGTCGATAGGTCATTGTCGTTAAAGACGCCCTTGTACTCCTTATCGCCATGGAAGCCATAGATGCTGTCGTACGAGCCTGCGGTCAGCTCATCATCGGAAACGCCCGTGCTGCATATGGGAATCCAGTACCCCCGATGGTATTCGCACTTGAGTGCGCCTTCTCTATCGGGGTGATGTCGGTGATACGCTGCACCTCGATAGAGAAGCACACGTCCTTGATCTCGTCCACCTGCGCAGGGTCGATCTTGTAGTCGAACGACACGTTCGCCGTCTGCGCTCCCACATCCGACACCCTCACGTTGGACGACGTGATCGGATTGTCCTTATTCGTTACATCCGCCGCGTTCGCAGTGGCGACGCCCCCGAACAATGTGCATGCGGCCACGGCCAACGCCGCCATGGCCTTTCCGAAACGCCTCATGACATTCCCTCCCCCCCCCGTGGACTCATTCTGGCGGCGTCGGGACACGCCGCATGCACGCGTTCGCGCTGTTGCGCCATGACGATGGCGTATGGGATAATCCACAAGGTGCTTTTGCGTGGACCGGAACGGCCGTGGCGACACGGAAACGGCCGGGCGGATGACACGAATGACTGCCGTTCGGGACACCCCCGAAACCGGTTGTGTCATTACCGGATCAGGGTCCCGCAAAACGTTGGAACTTCAACGTTTAGTGAATGGTTAGGTATTATATGGCAGAATTCGTATATCAGATGATCAAGGCTCGCAAGGCGTACGGCGACCGTGTGATCCTCGACGACGTGACCCTGAGCTTCCTGCCGGGCGCGAAGATCGGCGTGGTCGGCCCGAACGGCATGGGCAAGTCGACGCTGCTGAAGATCATGGCCGGACTGGAGACCGTCAGCAATGGCGAGGCCTACATCACACCGGGCTTCACGGTCGGCATCCTTCAGCAGGAGCCGCCGCTGGACGACACCAAGACCGTGGGCGAGAACATCAAGATGGCGTTCGGACCGATCGCCGAGAAGGTCGCGCGTTTCAACGCCATCGGCGAGGAGATGGCCAACCCGGACGCCGATTTCGACGCGCTGATGGACGAGATGGGCAAGCTGCAGACCGAGATCGACGCGGCCAACGGCTGGGATCTCGACTCACAGCTCGAACAGGCCATGGACGCGCTGCAGTGCCCCGACATGGACACCCCGGTCTCCGTGTGCTCTGGTGGCGAGCGTCGCCGTGTGGCATTGTGCAAGCTGCTGCTTGAAGCCCCCGACCTGCTGCTGCTCGACGAGCCCACCAACCACCTCGACGCTGAGTCGATTCTGTGGCTGGAGCAGTTCCTGCACCAGTACAAGGGCGCCGTCATCGCCGTCACCCACGACCGTTACTTCATGGACAACGTGGCCGAATGGATCTGCGAGGTCGACCGCGGCCACCTGTACCCGTACAAGGGCAACTACTCCACGTACCTGGAGACGAAGGCGAAGCGTCTGGAGATCCAGGGCGCCAAGGACGCCAAGCTCGCCAAGCGCCTCAAGAACGAGCTCGAATGGGTGCGCAGCTCGCCCAAGGCCCGTCAGGCCAAGAACAAGGCGCGTCTGGAGCGTTACGACCAGATGGAGAACGAGGCGCGCAACAACAAGAAGCTCGACTTCTCCGAGATCCAGATTCCGGCCGGCCCGCGTCTGGGCTCCGTGGTGCTGGAGGCCGAGCACCTGCACAAGGCTTTCGGCGACCGCGTGCTCATCGACGACCTGTCCTTCACGCTGCCGCGCAACGGCATCGTCGGCGTGATAGGTCCGAACGGCGTCGGCAAGTCCACACTGTTCAAGACCATCGTCGGTCTGGAGCCGCTGACATCCGGCGAGCTGAAGATCGGCGACACCGTGAAGATCAGCTATGTCGACCAGAACCGTGAAGGCCTCGACCCGAACAAGAACCTGTGGGAGGCTGTCTCCGGCGGACTCGACTTCATCGAGGTGGCCGGCGTCGAAGTGCCGACCCGCGCCTATGTGGCGAGCTTCGGATTCAAGGGCTCCGACCAGCAGAAGCTGACCGGCGTACTCTCCGGCGGTGAGCGCAACCGACTGAACCTGGCCCTGACCCTGAAGCAGGGCGGTAACCTGCTGCTGCTCGACGAGCCCACCAACGATCTGGACGTCGAGACGCTGGAATCCCTTGAAAACGCGCTGCTTGGCTTCCCCGGCTGCGCCGTGGTCATCTCCCACGATCGTTGGTTCCTCGACCGCATCGCCACGCACATCCTGGCGTGGGAGGGCGATGACGAGAACCCGGCCAAGTGGTACTGGTTCGAAGGCAACTTCCAGGCCTACCAGGAGAATCGTGTCGCCCGCCTCGGCGAGGACGCGGCACGCCCGCACCGCCTGCACAAGAAGCTGACCCGCGTGTGACACTTGATTAAGTCATGAAGAAGCCCCCGCAAGGGGGCTTCTCGCGTTTTCGGCCCCTCGCCAAATATCCTCCCGCTGGCGGGAGGTGACGCGCAGCGCCGGGGGGGGGCGAGACCATGGCGCATAACATATACGAGGAGGCCCCTCACGGTTGGTGAGGGGCCTCCTGTGGCTATTGATCGGTCAGAACCGATCAGCGTCAGCGGACGCTGCGGCGACGAACCGCGACGACCGCACCGCCGGCCAGCGCGAACAGAGCCGCGATGGTGGCGAGCACCGCCGTGTCGGCGCCGGTGGCGCTGAGCTTGCCGTCGTTCGGCTTCGTGGTCGGCTTCGTGGTCGGCTTCTCCGTACCCGGTTTGGTCGGCTCGGTCGGGCCAGTCGGGCCGGGCACCTCAGAGTCCTCGGTGACGGTGACGGTCACAGAGGCGGACTTGCCGTTCGCCGTGGTCGCGGTCACCTTCGCCACGCCCTTCGCGACGGCGGTCACCTTGCCGGTCTTGTCGACCGTCACGACCTTGTCATCGCTGGAGGCCCACGTCACCGCCTGGTCCGCGTCATCCGGCGCGACCTTCGCGGTCAGCTGCGCGGTGGTGCCCTTCTTCAGCGACAGCGCGCCATTGGCAACACCATCGCCAGAAACGGTCACACCCGTAGCCTCCGGAGTCTCCGTCACCTCGGGGTTGTCCTTCGGCTGCTCGGGCTCGGTGAGCTCGACCGGAGTGGCCTTGGCCGTCGCAGCCAGCTCGGCGACAGCCGCCCAGGTGACGCCTGCGCTGGTTTCGGTGAGGCCCCATGCGTCGTTGATCTGGAACTTGACGTACACGTCACCGGACGGAATGGTATTCGGCAGCGCGATGGTCTGCAGTTCCTTGGTGTACGGGAACTCAGCCGTGGCGACGGGTTCACCCCAGTTGGTGACATCGGCAACGCTGTTGGCGTCGCTGGCCGCCACCACGTACACTGCGACGTTCTTGGCCGGGCCGTTCAGCTTGTCCTGACGGTACAGGTGGGTGATGGCCGCAATCTTGTTGCCCTCGCCGGGCGACGCCTTGAACGCCAGCCAGTGCGGAAGATTGGCGCTGGGGTTGGAGTACTTGCTGTGCCAGAACGTGTTTGCGTTCTTGTCGAAGGCGTTGCCCACGGGAGCATGCTCGCCGGTGGTCTCCTGAGAGCTCGCCGCGTAGTCGCTTGCTTCCACGTCCTTGGTCAGGCTGCCGGTCAGCGCCACGCTGGTGGTGCCGAGCTCTTCACCGGTCTTGGTGTTGGTGAGCTTGAACTGCACGGTGGCGTCGCCCGTCCCAGTGGTGTTGACCACGTTGAAGTAGGCGATGGCGGCCTTGCCGGCCGGAATCGACTTGAGGCTGACGCTTCCGGGCTTGATCTCCCAGCCTTCCGGCACGACCGGGGTGACGGTGACGTCACCGGTGTTCGCGTTGGATGCGGCCCTCACCTTGACGGTGATCTTGGACGGGGAGGCCGGGTTCACGGTCTTGGAGTCCACGGTGGCGGACATGCCCATGTGGCCGGTGAGCGTGAACAGCGCGTTGTCGCTGACCAGGTCAGCCGGGAACTGAGCGACGGTGCCAGCGGCGGGACGATGGGTCTCCAGATCGATGTTCTGCTCGTTGCCGGTGGCGATGGCGAGACGCTGCTGCGTCAGCGCCGGGGAGATGGTGTACTTGCCATCCTTGTCGGCGCGGATCTGCCACTTCTGCGTGTTACGCTCATTGGCGGTGTCGCGCTGATCCTGACCGACGGACACGTCGGCGCAGTTGCGCAGTTCCGGCGTCGCGCCGACCTGGGTGACGACATCGAGATGCTTGCTTCCGGTGAAGAGCGCAAGACACTTTCCGGACACTGTATCCTTCATCTGGTAGTAGCCGTCAGGCGTGGTGATGAGCTCCCACGGACCTTTGGAGATCGACTTCAACTGGGGGATGTCGTAGATGCCGGCATCGACCGGGGTGTAGTCGTATTCGCGGATGTCCAGCGGGTAGCCGATCTTGTCGATGTCCGCCTTCATATCGTTCCACGTCGCCCACGGGCGGGAATCGGACCAGGTCATCTGTGAGATGAAGCGCATGCCGTCGAAGATCTCCTTCTCGACCTCGTTCTCGGTCTGGTAGATCGAGCTGTCGGGCCAGATGGACACCTTCGCACCGGTCAGTTTGTCGTAGTTCTTGTCGATCTGTCGTCCGCCGTCAAAGGTTCCGACGTTCCAGTTGTTGTTGTACAGTCTTGCGGCGTTGACCTTGTACACTTGCGCCGAACGGGACCAGTACAGGGCCTGGGTCGCGTTCATCAACGTGTATCCGTCCTGGACGAGCTCCTGCGGCTTGCGGCCGGCACCATACCAGTATTCGATGACGATGTCCTTGTTCAGGGAGACGTTCTTGGTGTTGACGATGCCGTCGTTCCAGATGCGCAGCTGCTTGCCCTTGGCCTTGACGTATTTATCTATGTCATTGATGAAGCCGGTGAACGCATCATTCGGTGTCGCGCCGGCTCCGTACTGCTTTTCGGCGAACGTCTTCAACTTGCTGTAGTTGTCGAAGCTGGTGCCGATCATGTACTCGTCGGCGCCCATGTGCCAGTATTTCGTGGTGAATACGCCGTCGTATTCGTCAATCAGCGTCTTGTAGAACTTCACGGCCTCCGGGTTGGAGATGTCGAGCTTGTTGGGATCCTTCCGGCCTGAGTTGTCGGCAAGCTGGTACTCCGGGTAGTTCTCCAGCCAGACGTTCATGTGGCCCGGGGAGTTAATCTCCGGAATCACGTCGATGCCGTAGTTATTCGCCTTCTTGACGAACTTCTTGACGTCGTCGCGCGTGTAGTACGACCATGTGGCGGCCTTCTTGGTGTTGTCCTCTTCCGGCTTGAGCTTCATCTCCAGCAGCACGTAGTTGAGGCGCAGGTCGGCCATGTCCGACAGGAAACGGTCGATCCAGTCAGTGGAGATGTTGATCTGGCAGGCGCACAGCGTAGCGCCGCGCTCCTTGTACTTCGGCTTCGTGGCGACCGTGCCGGCGGGCAGGGTCAGCTGGCCCTGGCGAAGCATCTGCGAGACGGAACGGGTGCCGTAGAACACGCCGATGTCGGTCGCGCCGATGACCTCAAGGCCCTTCGAGCCGATGTTCAGCTTGAATCCCTCATCACCCAGTTCGGCCTTCTTCGATGCATCCAACGTGAGCGAGATGTCTTTGCCCGTCGCTGAACCGGTCGCGGCCTTGATGTCCACGTCGGTGAACTTGGTCAGCTCGGATGCCAGGCTCTGCGCACGCGCGGCCAGTGCATCGCTCGACACGACGCGGGTGCCTTCACCCAGCGTCCATGCGCCGGTGCCGTCGGTCCAGCCGTCCATGCTCGGGACGGTGGCCGGGCGGGTGAGATTCACGGGAGCCGTGGCACTGTACCCGGCTGCACTATCGTCGGCGGCGCTGGCCGTCATCGCGGTGCACATGCCACCGACCATCAGGCCGGCTACAATGGCCGCAACGGTACGCACACCGAAACGTCTATTGGAGCTTTTCTCCATTGAAACTTCCTTTATTCTCTTGTTGCGGTTATGACAGGAGAGCTTCATCGTCTCCAATGGATGCCGAGCCGGCAAAGCAAGACAAAGCCGTCACAACATCATCACCGATTAAACGTACACTGTGTTAACAAAATTAGCAAGATGCATGAATGTCGCCTTGCGCTCCAGTCTCTTCCACGCCCGTCGCCCATATTCCACGTCACATCGCGTTCATCATCGGCTTACGCTCGTTACAAAACCGGCCGACCGAATTTACTTGGTCACGCTACACTGCTGTGAGTACCGAAACCGGCTGGGAGCCGAGCGAAAGCATGAACATATAAACGGACCGTATATATATACCGCATGATATACGTCCCGGCACGTCACTGGAAGGGAGCGGCAATGACGCACGAAGACGGCACGACACCGTTGAATCATCTGGTAAAGGTATTGAGACTGGGCGACCCTTCCGAATACCGCGGACACACCTACATCAGCGGGGAGAGCCTGTACTTCCCCACCGGACGCGTGTACGGCGGGCAGGTGATCGCGCAGTCGCTGATCGCCGCGTCGAAGACGGTCTCGCCCAGCCGGCTCCCCCATTCGGTGCACGGGTATTTCATCGCGGCGGGCGATATACGCCAGGATTTGCTGTTCGACGTGGAGACCCTGCGGGACGGCCGGTCGTTCTCGGCGCGCCGGGTCAACGTGACACAGTCCGAAGGGCCGATCCTGACCGCCATCGCAAGCTTCCAGGAACAGGGGCAGTCCGGAGTGGAGTTCTCCGATACGATGCCGCAGGACGTGCCGGCACCCGAAACGCTCACCAGTGCCAAAGAGCTGATGGAACCATATGCCGACAAATCGCCGTTCGCCAAGTTCTATGCGAAGAAGTCGCCGTTCGACATCCGCCACGTCACGCCGACCATCATGCTCGGCGCCGACAAGGACAGCGCGGCGCACGACTCAGGCAAACAGCTGGTGTGGATGAAGGCCGACGGCGTGGCGGACGTGCCGCAGGTAATGCATCGGGCGATGCTGGCGCTCGGCTGCGATCAGGTGATGATGGAACCGGTGCTGCGCAGGGCGGGGCTGAGCATCTCGACGCCTGGCATCTCGTACGCGTCGATCGACCATTCGATGTGGTGGTATCGCGACGTGGACATCAACCAGTGGCACCTGTACGTGCAGGATACGCCGACCGCCGCGCACGGGCGTGGACTGGGCGTGGCCAAGGTGTACACGCAGGACGGCGAGCTCGTCGCCGCGATGGCGCAGGAGGCCATGATCCGCGTGCCACAGCAGTGAGGCCACGGACGATGAGTGCGGGCGGGTATCGAGGCTGGGGCTGAGACTGGTTCGGTGCCGGGAATTGCGGCTGCGGCCAGTATCCCGGTTGAGGCTGATAATGAGGCTGCGGCTGATAATGAGGCTGAACCGTCGTTGGTGTGCCATTTTGAACTGCCGGACCGGTCTGGGCAGCCGGGCCAGACACCGGTACGGCATTCTCGACCTTGGTTCCACATTTCGCGCAGAATTTGGCGTCTGCTTCAAGTGCACTGCCCACAGTGCATGCAGGACTTCATGCTTTTCCCTCTCGGATACGGCCCATCACAGAATGTGCGTTCCGATCAGCGGAACCGCGGATTCCATGCTCTCTCCATGGCGATCCTATTCCTGCACCTGCGAAACCTCCGTTTATCGCGGACGGGGGTGTTCACCTATTGAAGGGGCACGGAGATTGCCGGTGATCAGAGTGCGGGATCCGTAGTCCTGATTGGCACCGGACCACCCTCAGCCGCTACGCGGCACCTCCCGCCAGCGGGAAGGGGCTTAGTGGCGGGTTTTGGCGGTGGCGGAGGCGATGCCGCGGCGGCGTTTGGCGGCCTTCATCTTGGGGTTCTCCGGGCCCTCCATGGGCGGCAGCCGGCACAGCCATTCGCCGACGATACCGATCACCATGTCCGCCAGGCATATCACGGCGGCGACGGCGCATTGCGCCACGGCCGTCGCATAGTAATCCGCCTCGATATGATCGAGTACCAGCAGAATCTGCCCGACATACCAGCCGGCCAGCGCAGCGCCGGTCAGCCCCAGCGCCTTCGACAGCATAAGCGTGTACACGGCCTTGGTCGGGTCGAGCGGCTTGAGTCGGGCCCGCTTCTGCGGATCGGTGGTGGCGTACTGATGCACCTGCAGCGCCATCACCAGCACGACAATGCCCAGCAACAGGAGCACCACGGACACGAACCATGGCGCCCCCAACAACGAAAGCCCCGAGGACTCACTGACCTGCACAAGCAGACAGCCCGCGATCAGACCGAGCAGCAGCGCGACGACATACTGCCACCATGGGGTGCGACGTATCTTCATTCCGTACTCCCTACGATCCAAGTGTCGGACAGCAGTCCCACACGGTCGGCGTCGGGTGCCATGGCCAGCAGATACGACACCGGGTCGCCGCCGAGCCGCGCCTGCGGGTCCATGTCCATCCACGGTGCGAGCACCGAAGCATGGGTGCGGGCTGACGGCCACGGCACCCGGCAGTCCGGCTCATCGCAGACCGTTCCCGGCATATCCACCAGATCGAGGTCGACATCCCCGTTCAACGACTCCTCAACGGAACCGAGCGTGGCAATCAGCGCCTTCGCGTCCATCCGGCACGTCATTTGCATGACAGCCGACATGGCATCCGACCCATGCAGATGGCTCACATGATACAGCGGCGAGATGCCCTCGACCTGATCACCGGGAATGCCCTCCAATGCGACAATCGCCGTGCGGAACAGGGTTTCGGCCTCGTTACTGCAACTGTCCATCGAGATGACGGCCGTGTGCATGGCCGGTTGAACGGTAGCGGTATCGCCGTCGCCCGGTTTCCGCGCCGAACCGTCGACGGTTCCATCGAATTGCGGTATGTCGGCTGCGCTGCCGGACGGCTGCACCAGGGCATCGTCGGCCATGCCGGTCATCCAACTGTCGTCGATGCGATGTACGTCCTCGCGGTCACCGGCCTCGTGCAGCAAATCAGCAATCTCTCCCCCGTGCGGGCCCGCGAGCCGGGCGGCCGGATCAAGAGCCAGCCACGGTGCCAAAACGAACGCCCGCTGCCACGCACGCGGATGCGGCAAAGTCACATTCGGGTCCTCGCTGACGAGGCCATCGACATCGATGATGTCAAGATCCAGTGTGCGCGACGCCCAATGTTGTTCCCGCGTGCGTCCATGAGCAACTTCGATATGCTGCAGGCGGCCAAGCAGACTCGCCGCGTCCAGTTCGGTCGTGACCTCGATGACAGCGTTGAGAAAATCCGGGGTACCATCCGGCATGCCCCATGCGGCGGTGCGGTACAACGGCGATATCCCAGTCACCTGTGTGCCTTCAAGGCCGTCGATATCCGCGATCGCGGACCGCATCGACGCCGCGACGTCGCCCTTGTTGCCGCCGAGTGCGATCACGGCGTGGTGCATGGGCGTGACACGGCCTTCATCAGCTCGACCAGTTTTGCCGTCCGTATTCCGTCCGCTCCGCCATCGCTCGATGGTGACGCTCACGTCGGCGAACGGCACGGTGATCGGAGCTTTGGGCTTATGCACGGTGACGGTTACGCCTTGGACTGCGGGATGGTCGGCTATCACGGCGTCAGCGATGAGAGCCGCCAGCCGCTCAATCAAGTCGACATGCTCGCCTTCGATGACGGATACGATCCGTTTGGCGACGCGCCCGTAATCAACCGTGTCATGCAGGTCATCGCTGGAACCGGCACGTGACAGGTCGAGATGCAGCACGGCATCGACGATGAAGGGCTGCGCGCGCTGGTGCTCGTAGTCCAGCACGCCGTGCGTGCCCATGCCTTGAACGCCGGTGAGGCGAATCGTGTCCACGATTGCATCCTTTCGTTTAGGTTGGTGGTGGGTGACCACCCCAGTCAGTTTCGCCGACGGCCCTCCGGCTGAGGGAGGAGGGTTAGTTTTGGTATTGTCGCCAGAGGGAGCCGATTGTCAGGGCGGCGCGGCTGCGGCGCACGTCATGCACGCGGACCGCCCAGGCGCCGTGTTCCGCGCACAGGGCCGACAATGCGGCAGTGGCATTGTCACGGTCGTCCATCGTCGGCTCGCCGATGCCGGCATCGTTCAACGCCGCCGAAACGAACCGCTTTCGGGAGGCTCCGATCAGCACCGGATATCCCGACCGCTTGAACAGATCCAGTCCGACGAGCAGCGGCAGATTATGCTCGATGCCGGGCTTGGAGAATCCCAGACCGGGGTCGATGATGACCCGCTCCGGGGCGACACCGGCCTTGAGCACCGCATCGACCTGAGACATCAGCTCGTCATACACGTCCTTGAGCACGTCGTGTTCGTAGTGCGAGGTGTCGGCGTCCGGCGCGGCGCCGCCTTTCGACCCGGCCAGCCAGCCACGCCAATGCTGTACGATGTACAGGCAGTCATGGTCGGCCACCACGTGCGGCAGATCTCGGTCCAGTCGTCCGCCGGACACGTCGTTGATGATCTGCGCGCCCTCATCCAGCGCGGCCTGCGCCACGGCAGAGCGTGTGGTGTCGATGGAGACGACCGCTCCGTGGGCGATCAGCGCCTTCGCGGCACCGGTCACACGGTCGAGCTCGTCCTTCTCGCTGACGCGCTTGGCGCCGGGGCGCGTCGATTCCGCGCCGATGTCGATGATGTCGGCTCCCGCATGCAGCATGTCGTCGCCGTGGTCGCGGGCCTTGCCCGGATCCAGCCACAGGCCACCATCCGAAAACGAGTCCTCGGTGATGTTGAGCACACCCATCAGCAGTGTGCAGTCGGTATCATGCAACCGCTGCAGTTCAGTCATGAATTCTCCTATCCGTCAATCGCCGAAACGGCGGCGATGCCGACCAGTCACGGCGATGAGCCGGATCAGTGCTTGGCCATGATCAGACTCATCGCCTCGGCACGGGTGGCCGGGGTGCGCATCACGCCGCGGACCGCCGATGTGATGGTTCGCGACGCGGGCTTGTTCACGCCCCGCATCGCCATGCACATGTGCTCGCATTCGGTCACGACGATGACGCCCTTGGCGTCCGCGTATTCCATCAGCGCGTCCGCGACCTGCTGGGTGATGCGTTCCTGCACCTGCGGGCGACGCGCGTACAGCTCCACCAGTCGGGCGAGCTTGCTCAATCCGACGACCTGCCCGTTGGACGGGATGTAGCCGACATGCGCGACGCCGTGGAACGGCAGCAGATGATGCTCGCACACCGAGAACAGCTCGATGTCGCGCACCAGCACCATTTCATCGGTCTCGACCGGGAAACGCTTGGACAGCACCTCCTGCGGGCTGCGTCCGAGCCCTGAGAAAATCTCCTCGCAGGCACGTGCGATACGGTCAGGCGTCTCCAGCAGACCCTCGCGATCGGGATTCTCGCCGATCGAAGTCAGGAACAGCCGTACGGCCTTGCGCACGCCCTCTTCGTCAATCGCCATATATCCTCCAGCTTCCCTCACCACTTATATAGTCGTCATGCCCGCCGAACCGGGGCAGGCACACCGTTTGCCGTCAAACGGCAAACACCCGTGCGCCCGGCGAGCCCCTTTGCGGGACCGTCGGGCGCACGGGCACGAAATCACCGCTCCCCCGGCTTCATGCCGACGGAACGTTTGAGCGACTCCGGAATCTCCACCGGAGGCTTGTCGGAATCGGGACGGCGCTGGTCGGACAGCCACACCGGACGTTCCGGAGCCTTCCTGATGTTCGCGAAGATCGCGGCCAGTTCCTTCTCATTCAGCGTCTCCTTGACGAGCAGCTGGCGAACCAGCTCATCGAGCACATCGCGGTTGTCGTTGATGATGTTCCATGCCTCGGTGTGCGCGGTCTCGACAAGGCCGAGCACCTCCTCGTCGATGACCTCGGCGGTGCGCTCGGAGTACTTGTGCGGCGCAAGACCATCGAAATCGGCGCTCTGGTCGTCGGTGTCGGCCCACTTAATGGCGCCGAGCTTCGAGGAGAAGCCGTATTCCACGACCATGGTGCGGGCGATCTTCGTCGCCTTCTCGATGTCGTTCGACGCGCCCGTGGTCGGATCGTGGAACACGACCTCCTCCGCGGTGCGTCCGCCCATCGCGTACGCCATCTGGTCGAGCAGCTCGTTGCGCGACTGCGAGTAACGGTCGGTGGTCGGCATGACCGCGGTGTAGCCGAGCGCACGGCCACGCGGCAGAATCGTCACCTTGGTCACCGGATCGGTGTTGTGCAGTGCGGCGGCGACCAGTGCATGGCCGCCCTCGTGGTATGCGGTGTTGCGCAGCTCATTGAGGGCCATGCCCTTCGACTGACGCTTCGGGCCGGCTTGGACGCGGTCGATGGCCTCGTCGATGGCACGGTTGTCGATCAGCTGGGCGCCGGCACGGGCGCACAGCAGCGCGGCCTCGTTGAGCACGTTGGCCAGATCGGCGCCGGTGAAGCCCGGCGTGCGCACGGCGACCATGTGCAGATCGACGTCCGGCACGAACGGCTTGCCTTTGGCATGCACCTTGAGGATGGCCTCGCGGCCTTCGAGGTCCGGCGCCTCCACCGACACCTGACGGTCGAAGCGGCCGGGGCGCAGCAATGCCGGGTCGAGCACGTCGGGGCGATTGGTCGCGGCGATGATGATCAGGTTGGTGTCGCTGTCGAAGCCATCCATCTCGATGAGCAGCTGGTTCAGCGTCTGCTCGCGCTCGTCGTGACCACCACTCATGCCGGAACCACGCTTGCGTCCGACGGCGTCGATCTCGTCGATGAAGATGATGGCCGGGGCGTTTTTCTTCGCCTCATCGAACAGGTCACGGACGCGGGAGGCGCCAAGGCCGACGAACATCTCGACAAAGTCGGAGCCCGCCATCGCATAGAACGGCACACCCGCCTCGCCTGCGATCGCACGGGCGAGCAGCGTCTTACCGGTTCCGGGAGGACCGTACAGCAGCACGCCGCGCGGGATGCGGGCGCCCAGGGCCTTGTACTTCGACGGATCCTTGAGGAAGTCCTTGATCTCCTCGACCTCCTGCACGGCGGAGTCCTCGCCAGCCACGTCGGAGAACTTGGTGGACGGCGTCTGGCCTTCGAGCAGCTTGCCGTTGTTCTTCTTGCCGCCCATGCCGAACATGCCTGACGCGCCGCCCATGCGGCTCATCAGGAACCAGAACACGGCGATCATGATGATGAACGGCAATATCGAGCTGATCAGGTAGCTGACCATGCTGGTCTGCTGCATGTTAGAGGTCCACCCCTTGGAGGGGTCGGCCTTCTCGACCGCCTGCACGACCTGCGCGCCCTGCGCGAACGTGTAGTAGAACTGCACCTTCTTGCCGTAGTTGTGCGGCTTGTTCGTGTCCGGATCGGTCTTCGTGAAGTTGCTCTTCAGCTCAAGCTGCACCAGCTGCTTGTTGTCGATGATCTTGGCATACGCGACGTTCTCGGTCTTGAGCAGGGCGAAGCCGTCCTTGGTGTCGATGGTCTGCGTGCCGGCGCCGGCGAACAGCTGGAAGCCGGCGACCGCCATGACCACCAGCAGCACGCCCCACAGCCACGGGGACTTCCAGAACGGCTGCGGGCCGCCTGAGTTGTTTCCCTTCTGGTTGCCGTTGGGGTCGCTGGGCGAATTGCGTTTGAACGGGTTGCCGTTGCCGCGGTTGCCATTGCCACTCGGCGGCATCTGCTGAGGGCCTTGAGGATAGCTCATACCTGATTATTCTCCTTGATACACTTCGGGCTTCAACACGGCGATGGAGTCAAGATTGCGGAATCGCTCGTCATAGTCCAGGCCGAACCCGACCACGAACTCATCGGGAATCTCATAGCCGCGATACCGCACGTCGACGTCCACTTCGCGGCGCGACGGCTTCTCCAGCAGCGCGAATATCTCCACCGACGCCGCGCCGCGGCGCTTGAGTTCCTCGACGAGCCATGCCAAGGTACGCCCTGAATCAACGATATCCTCGACGATAAGAATATGCCGACCGCGGACATCGCAGGACAGGTCCTGCCGTATGGCGATCGTCCCGCTCGATTCAGTGCCCGACCCGTAGCTCGAAAGACTCATGAAATCCATCTGCACGGGAATGCTCAGCGCCTGCGAGAACGCGGCGATGGTGTTCACGGCACCCTTGAGCACCGCGACCAGCAGCAGGTCACGCCCCTGATAGTCCTTGCTTACCTGCGCCGCCACCTCGTGTATCTTGCTTGCGATCTGAGCCTTGGTGATCAGCTCATGGTCGATCTCGTCTTGAACATCAGCGATTTGCATGGAGACCATCTTGGCACACGCGAATGACGTGTTTCCGACGAAATGCTGAATGACCGCTGGGAAGTGCCACGGCACCCTGACCGTGCCACTGCGAGATCAGCCGGTCGACGGCGTCGACGTGACGGAACCCGGCCTCGATGCCGACCGCCGCGAGCGCGTGCGCGATCACGCGCAATCTGATCGCCCGCGGCTCCCGCGCCAACGCTTTCGCGTCGATCCGCAGCAGCTCGCAGTCTCCGTCGACGCTCCCGCACGAATCCCCGGCGAACGTCACCGCGTGCGCCGCAACCGATTCCGCGATACCGTCGAGATACGACTTCTCGATGGATGCGAGTTCGGCACCGTCACAGAACCTGCTCACGATATCGCCGCCGGCGAACGCGTTCAGATAGGGAATCAGCGTGTGGCGGACGCGCGAGCGCAGCGGGAAATCGTCCGGCAACGGTTCGTCCGCAGCCATATGGTCGCCGTTGGTCGGGTCATCCCACCATGTGATCCCGAGGTCCTCGCAGATGCCGGTCGTGTCCGCGCGGGTCAGACGCAGGAACGGGCGGGCGAACCGCACGCCGTCACGCTCGACGATCCGCGGCATCCCCGCGAGCGCATCCAGTCCGGAGGACCGCAGCACATCCATCAGCACGGTTTCGGCCTGGTCGTCGCCGGTGTGGGCGAGCAGCACGCATGCGGCCGACTCCCGTCGGGCCGTATCGGCCAGCGCACGGTATCGCGCGTCGCGGGCCGCGGCCTCGACGCCGTGACCGTCCCCCGACACTTCGACCGGCACCACCGTGACCGGGGCGAGCCCCAGCCCGCAGCATCGCCGTGCCGCCGACTGAGCCACCTCATCCGAATGCTCCTGCAGCCGATGATCGACCACGACGGCCCCGCATCTGATGCCCCACGACGCGCACACGATGCCGGCCACCGCCGCCAACGCCATCGAATCGCGACCGCCCGAGCAGGCCACCAGCACCAGCGGGGCATCGGGCGCGGGGGTATGATCGCCGTGCTCGGCGAAGCGCGGATCCTGCCTAGGTAGTCCCAGATCGACCAGCATGGATCGCATCCGGCCGATCGCGGCACGCATCACAGCGGTATATGGCATGGGTCGAAACCTTTACAGCTTGGCCAGTTTGGCGGCCATCACGTTGATCGCCTCGATGGCCGACCACTGGTTCTCCGGGTCGTTGACGATCACGGCGAACGACAGCACGCCGCCCTTGACGCGGGACACGTTGCCGGCGAGCGAGGTCACGGCGTCGAGGCTGCCGGTCTTCACGCGGAACAGGCCGTTGTCCGGGCCGGTGACGATACGGTTCCTCGCCGTGCCGACCAGGCCGGGGATGGACAGTCCCTCCGCCGCCGCGGTAGCGATGCCGGCGGTGAGATTGCGCTCCTGCATCTCGATCAGCGTGGTCACGCTGACCTTCGATCCCGGCGTCAGACCGGAGCAGTCGGCCATCTGCAGGCCGGACGTGTCGATGCCCTGCTCGGCGAGCGTGTCGGCGACGGCCTGCGTGTCGGTCTTGATGCTGTTGCCGGCCTGACGCTTGAGCGCCGTCAGACGGCCGAATAGCTGGGCTAGCGTATTGTCGGAATGCCTCAGCATGAACGCCATGACCTCGTTAAGCGGCGCCGAGCTGACCGAGGCCAGCGCTGAAGTGCCGCTTGGCGCCGCGCCCGCGGTCGGCCCGGACATCACGGTGATGCCGTTGTCGGCGAGCCGCTTCGCGAAGGTCGTCGCCGCGTCCAGCGCAGGCTGCTGGGACAGCACCGGGTATTGGCTGGAATCGTCGGGATTGGCCGGCTTGACCATGTCGGTCCAGGTGCGTCCGCCGTCGACGGCCATCGTGGAGATCGCCGTATAGTACCGGTGCTCCGCGTTGTTTTCCGTGACGCCAGCCGGCGTACGATCCTGCCCGAACAGCGAATCGTCGTACAGCAGGTCGACCTGCGTGATGCCGCGCTGCTTCAACGCCTCGGCGGTGCGCTGCGCCAGCGTGCCCAGCCCGGCATGGCCGTTGATGTGCGAGGGATCGCTCTCCCCGTCCGACAGCAGCATGTCGCCCTCACCCTGCAGCACCACGGTCTTGCGGTTGTCGTCGCCCTGGATGAGATAGGTCTTGGTGTCGAGCGTGGAGCCCATGTCCAGCGTGGTCGCCGCCGCGAACGCGGTCAGTGTCTTCAGGGTCGATGCGGGCTGGCGGGGAATCATGGCGTCATGCTCGGCTACGATGTTGCCCTTGCCGTCCGCGATGGCCAGCGAGAAGGATTTGCCCACGCCCTCGCTGGCGGAGAACTCGTCGAGGATGGTCTTCGCGGCCTGGGCGTCGACGGGCATGGACGCGTCGACGCCGGCGGCGACCGTGCCGCCCGTGAGCGCGTCCTGCGGGTCGGGAATCGCGACGCTGTCCACTCCCCGCAACGTCAGGATGCCAGGTGCCACGTCATAGATGTCAGCCACGAAATACCCCGCCATCACCGCAACGGCGACGACGGCGGACACCGCGACGGTGACGGTACGCCGCGTCATCGGCAGATGCCGAATCATATGATGTCGGGCCGCAGCCTTTGATGCCACGAGCGAACTCCTTAGACAGACGTTACATCATCGCCGCAAGGGCGCCGCCCGAACCGGCTCAGCGCTGCAGCGACGCGAACGAATCCAACGTCTGGACGACACGGATCGCGCGCGCATCCAACAGCTTACCGCCAAGCCATGAACCGATGACCATGGCCGCCACGCCATTGGCGAGACCGACCGGCGCCATGACCCATAGCCAACCGCCCATATCGGCCACAACGAGCACGATCGCGACGAGAATCGTCGGCAGCATCGGAATCAGACAGCCGAAAAGCTGCACGAACGGGAACAATCCCTGGGCGACGGCACGGCCCTGCGGCGTGGAGAACGGCTTGTCCATCGACGGCACCGGATACATCAGCGAGCAGTTGGTGATCTCCGCGACGCCGATGCTGCTGAACGAGACACCCAACGCCAGACAGATGAACGTCACGCCCAGGAGCAGGCCGTCAGCCGTGCGCCAATCGCCGGTCAACACGAAGCAGGCCAGACCGAGCACCACCATATATATCACGTTGATGGACGCGAACACCCGCATGCGGGACCGACGGTCGTCCCAGCCGCGCACGCCGGCCAGCACCTCCATCGTGAAACCGCGGCCGTCGTATGCCAGGCCGTTGCCCTCGGTCATCTGCATCATCCATCCGCCCCAGATCAGACCCTGCCAGATCACGATCGTGATGCCACGCGACTGGAGCGCGAACAACGCCACGAACAGGACGGGCATCACGAACAGCAGGATCTGACGCGGGTCGCGGCGCAGATACGTCAGCAGACGGGCGGACATCGCGCCGGACGTGCTGTCCGGCATCCAGCCGAACGCGCCGATGCCGCGGACCTTCGCGGCACGCTCGGGCGCACCCGCGGTCACGCGGTCATGACGCAGGCACCAGACACAGCCGACGAAGCACACCACCCACGTGACGGCCAGGATCGCCAGACGCGCCACGAACAGGAGCGGGTTACCGGTCAATAGGTCGTACGGCAACTGGAACGCGGCTCCGAACGGGGTCCAGCTCAGAGCGTCGGCCACGCTCAGATCCGTCAATGACGGAAAATCATACAGACTGCCGGAATCGGCGGGGTTGACGATGATGTTCGGCAGCTGGCACAGCACAATGAACACGATCATCGCGATGAGGTAGAACGCGTTCTTGCCACGTTTCGAGCGCACCAGCGTCGTCGATGCCGAAATGACCAGCTTGGCCAGCGACATCATCGTGATGATGGCCAGCGGGGCGGCGATGAGCTGCATGACGACCATGCCCACACTCATCCACCGGTATGCGAGGGACCACAGCATCAGTGCCAGCGTGCCACAGATCGCAGGCAGACCGCTCAGGCCGCCGAGCAGCATGCCGAGCTGCAGTTTCCGGTCGGGAATGCCGTACAGCGCGAACCGGTGCGGAGCCATGGTCGAGCCGTCGCCGACGAGCATCAACTGAATGAACAGGATGATGAAGCCGGCGAACGTCGACCCGTACATCACCGCGACGTGCAGCACCCCGTACATCCACCCCGCAGGGATGTGATGACCCGCCATATCGAATACGGGGCCGCCGAGGAACCACGCGAGAGCGCCGACTCCCACAAGGGCGCCGATGCCGAATACGATGCCGAGCACATAGCCGATGGTCTGCCACGTCGACTTGCGCAGGGTGGCAAGGGTGAGCGCCCAGCGCAGACGCACCATGGTCAAAACGACTTCCATCATGACTCCTCGGGCGATGGGAACGGGGCGGTGGGCGCAGACGAGTCGGCAGGGGCGACGCCGTTCGCCGCGTATCCGCCGTCGAGCCACGACAGCTTGGCCGCGGCATGCCGGCCGCCGACCAGCTGCAGGAACCGCTCCTCAAGGTCCTCGCCGGCCGACACCTGCTCTATCGTGCCCGCCGCGCGGACCTGCCCGGCGTTGATGACGGCGACGTGCGTGCACATCTTCTCCACCAGCGACATCACGTGCGAGGAGATGATGACCGTGCCGCCGGTGGACGCGTACTCGGCGAGGATGTCCTTGAGGTTCGCGCTGGACACCGGGTCGACCGACTCGAACGGCTCATCAAGCACCAGGATGCGCGGGCTGTGAATCATCGCGGACGCCAGGCAGATCTTCTTGGTCATGCCCGCGGAATAATCGGACACCATCGTGTCCGCGGCGGAAACCAGATCGAAGGCGTTCAGCAGGTCGCCGGCGCGACTGTGCGCCACATCGCGCTTCATGCCGCGCAGCATGCCCGAATAGATCAGCAGCTGCATTCCGGTGAGCCGGTCGAATATCTGGTCGGGCTGCGGCATGACGCCGATCTCACGTTTGGCGGCGTTGACGTCCTGCCACACGTCCTGCCCGAGGATCATCGCGGTACCGGCGTCGGGGACCAGCAGGCCGGTCACCATGTTGAGCGTGGTCGTCTTGCCCGCGCCGTTCGGGCCGACGAGGCCGAAAAACGAGCCGACCGGGATGTCGAGGGACAGTCCGTTGACCGCAATCTTGCGGTCGAAGCGCTTGTACAGGCCGCGAATGGAGACCGCCGCGCGCGGGTCGGGCGGCGGCAGTGTCGCAACCGCGGGACGGGAGGGGATGGATGACGATGCCGCACGCGCGGGAAAACCGCCAATCTGCGGCTGATTGTCTATACTCATGACTCAAGCATAGACCATGCAGCGGTATAGACCAATCATCCCGCAGATCGATGACGGGTCGGCGGCAGCCAGCATCGGCCCGGCCGGCGGAGTCAGACATCGCTGCCGAACGCCGGTCGAAGCACGGCCCAAACCCGCTCAGCCCTTATGCACGATTGGCTTCCACTGAGCCTTGGAGAAGATGGCCTGGAACGAAATCGGCATGTAACTGAGCATGTAGATGGGGAAACTCAGCACATAGGCGAACAGCTCCTTGTTGGTGGCGCCGATGTGGTCGCGTTCCGCGACGATCGTCAATGCGGCCAGCGCCATCATCGTCACGACCGCCAGCACGATGTCAAAGGCCCATCCCGCAATCGCACTGAGCTGGCTCTGCCACGTCACGAATCCGAACGCCACGAACAGCAGGCCCAGTACGATGCGGATGACGCCCAGCACCGTGAACGGGCATAGCAGCAGGGTGAAATCGACGGACGAGAAATCACGCTCACGCACGGCCCGCTTGATCAGCGCCATGCCGTAATACCGGAACACCTGCAGGAATCCCTTGCTCCAGCGCAGTCGCTGACGCCAGCTCTGCTGGAACGTGACCGGCTGCTCGTCGTACAGCATGGCGGTGCCGCAGTATCCGATGCGGTCGCCGTGCAGGATGGAGTCCATCGTGAATTCCAGATCCTCGGTCAGCAGATGGAATTTCCATCCCCTGTTGCGCCGCATCACCTCGCGAGAAAACATGAATCCGGTGCCGCCCACATGACAGCTGGAGCCGAGGATCATGCGCGAATTGTTCAGGAATCGCGACTCGCGGATGAACCACAGGGCCGAACCGGACGACACCCAGTTGTCGGCCAGGTTGACCGAATTGCGGTAGCTGGTCAGGATGCGGAAACCGGACTGGAAGGCCTTGTTCATCTCCTCGACGTAATGACGGTCGAGCCGGTTGTCGGCGTCGAACACGAAATAGGCATCGTAGTCGTCGGCCACACCCGAGTCAATCATGGTGCTCAGCAGGTACGACAGCGCGTATCCCTTGCCGATCAGCTCCGTGTCGTGGCGTTCGACGACATGGCATCCCATCTCGCGGACGACTTCGGCGGTGCGATCGGTACAGTTGTCGGCCACCAGCCAGATATCGATCAGCTTGCTCGGATAGGTCTGGTTGTGCAGCGAGTCGATGAGGTTGCCGATGACGTTCTCCTCGTTGCGTGCGGAGATCAACACGGCGTAGCGCTTGTCCATCGGCGCGTCCGGGAAGTGCACCGGCTTGGAGAACAGAGACATGATGACGCAGATGGCCTGGTAGATGATGCCGACGCCGCCCACCACCATCATAAGCACGTCGATTACGGTCAGCAATGCCATTAGCGCCACCTGCTTCGCGGATTGTCGGTAGACCCGTCACCACGGCGTGGGCGGGCGGTCTTTGCGGGACGGTCGGCTGCCGGCTTCGCGGCGGTGCCGGATGATTCGCTGTCGGACGGTCTATCGGAGGAGGTCTTCGCGGCGCCGGGCTCTGCAGAGCCGTCGCTGCTACCATCATCGCCATGCGCCTGTGCGGTACCGTCACCGACTCCGCGCAATTTCACGGCGTTGCCCGACTTCGCCCCCTCGCGCACGCTGCGCGACAGCACGTCCTTCGGTATGGCAATCGTTTCGGAATCCTCGGTCTCGTTGGCCTCGTCAAGGTCATATATCTGGTCGCGCAGCGCACGTAGCTCGTCGCTGATCGGCACATGGGCGCTCGATCCTTTGGCGGCGCGCGGCATATGGTCGCTCATCGGCTTGATCACGCGCTCACTGAACGCCTCGGCGCCCTCCACGACCTTGGACTTCTTCCCCGGCACCGGATCGCTCATCAGCGGCGACTCCACCAGCGCATAGCGCTTCGTGTACACCTTGAAGATGGCCTGCATGCTCGCCGTGACCGGCAGTGCGAGGAACGCGCCCAGAGCGCCGAACAACGCGCCCATCACCAGTACGGCGAGGAACGCGACGCATGGGTTGAGGTCCATCGTGCGCTGCGAGACCTTCGGCGAGAGAATCAGGTTCTCGATCTGCTGGTACACGATGATGAACACCAGCACACCGACCCCGTACCACAGGCCATTCGACCCCCAGGCGAACAGCACCGGCAGCGCGCCGCCGATATACGTGCCGACCGTCGGCACGAACTGCGACACGATGCCGCAGAACAACGCCAGCGGCAGCCAATATGGCACGTGGATAATCTCCAGGAAAACGGCCGTGCAGGTGGCGTTGATGGCGGCCAGGATGGAGCGGGAGAACAGGAAGCCGGAAATCTGCTCCTGCACCACCGTCCAGCCGAGCAGGAAACGGCGCTGCGTGTTCGGTCCGAGCCACTGGCACAGGCTGCGGCGCATCTTCGGGCCCGCGGCCGAAATATAGTACGTCACCATCAACACGGTCAGCAGATTCAACAGGAAGCTGAACACGCCCATCGTGGTGGTCAACGCCTGACCGGCGAAATCGGTGATCCACGACGTCTGCACGTTCTTGAATATCTCCATGCCGAGGTTCTCTATCTTCGGCATGTCGAACGACGTGTACTGCTTCACCGCGTCCACGATCTCCGTGTATATCGACGGAAGCCCCTTCACCATGGAGATCAGCTGCTGCACGAACATGTTGCCGAACAGCGTGAGCAAAGCCATGACGATCACGGCGAGGCCGATCAGGCTCACCGCCGACGCGGGGCCACGCTTCCAGCCGTGTCGCACCATCGAGACCACCAGCGGCTCGACCGCCAGCGCGATGAATATCGAGATGACGACATCCAGCACGATGGTCGATATCTTGCCCCACGATGTCCACACGAAAATCGCGGCGAACACCGCGATGACCGTGTACAACAGCGCGCGCCCCCACCAATCCGGCGGTCGACGCGAATCCCCTTTGGCGGGGAACACCGACGCCAAATCCAGTTTCTGATCATCCGTTTCACTCATGAGACCCTATTGTAGCCAGCGGGAGTGTACGCACAGGTGCTTATCCTGTAAGTATGCTCAACGTTTCGATTATCATCCCCGCGTGGAATGAGGAGGAGCGCATCGCCGACTGCCTGATGAACGCCACGCGCCAGACCGTCGCACCACATGAAGTGATCGTCGTCAACAACCGTTCCACGGACCGCACCTGCGACATCGTCGAACAGTTCCAGCGCGACCATCCCGAAGCTCCGGTCATCCTGCTGCAGCAGAACGAGGATCAAGGACTGATCCCGACCCGCAACTTCGGTCTGAACGCCGCAACCGGCGACGTGTTGGGACGCATCGACGCCGACTGCATGCTCAAACCCGACTGGGTGGAGGTCGTGTCCGGCATCTTCACCGAGGATCCGGACGCCATGGGCGCGACCGGACCGGTGGTGTATTACGACATGCCCGCGAAGGGTGCCGGGCTCGCCGGCGACGACCACATCCGCCGGCACACGTACCGGGCGGACAACGATCAGGTGCTGCTGTTCGGTTCGAACATGGCGATTCGCGCCTCAGCATGGCACGCCATCTCGGGCGAGGTCTGCCGCGACCCGGAGGACGTGATGCACGAGGACATCGACGTGTCGCTGCATCTGCTCAACCATGGTTTCAAGACGGTGTACTCACAGTGCATGATCTGCGGCATCTCCGCACGGCGCATGGACACGTCCTTCGCGTCGTTCCACCGGTACATGCAACGGTTCAAGAACACATTCGCCGCACATCCCGACCATTGGCGCGAGCACCACACCGAGCGGCGCCTGTATGCGCTCTACCCGTGGCTGCACATGCTGTACCCGATTTATCAGCAGCATCTGGCCGCGAAGGACATCAACCCGGCCGAGAAGATCTGGTTCGACGAGCAGATCAAGCTCGTCAAGAGCCATTTCGACAATCCCGAGCAGGTGGACGCCGTCGAATGACGTTGAATGACGTCGGCTGACGCCAGCCGACAGATGATGGTGGGGTTCCAACACGGTATGTGCCGGAACCCCACCATCATCTGTTAGCCGTATCCGTTGCGGATTATCGCGGCTTTCTCCCGCTCACGGGGCCGGCCGGCGGATGGACGCGCCGCCGCGGACCGGTCCCGTGTCGCTCTATCACATCAGCGAGGTGTAGATCTTCAGGATGTCCTCTTCGGTGGCCTTGCGCGGGTTGCCCGGCGTGCACACGTCGTTGAAGGCGTCGTGGGCGAGCGGTGCCAAGTCGGCCTCGGTGGCACCCACCTCGGAAATCGTGGTCGGGTTCTTGAGATCCACGGTCAGCTGGTGGACGGCCTGCACGGCCTCCTCGCGCACCTTCTCAAGGTCGCCGGTGTAGGCGTCCTCGATACCGAACGCGTCGGCGATGTCACGGTACTTTTCGCCGGTGAAGTCCTTGTTGTATTCCATGACCGGGGCCAGCAGGATGCCGTTGGCCACGCCGTGGGCCACGCCGAGACGGCCGCCCAGCGGGTGGGCCATGCCGTGCACGAGGCCCAGGCCGACGTTGGAGTAGGCCATACCGGTGATGTAGGAGGCGTAGGCCATCTGCTCGCCGGCCGGCACGTCGCCGTCGGCGGACTTGGCCAAGTTCTTGGCAATCATGCGGATGGTCTGCATGCTCAGGCAGTCAGACAGGCTCCATGCGCCCGGGGTGATGTAGCCCTCGATGGCGTGGGTCAGGGCGTCCAGGCCGGTGGCGACCTTCAGGCCGCGCGGCATCGTGTCGGTCAGGTCGGGGTCGACGAATGCGACGATCGGGATGTCGTGGGGGTCGACGGCCACGAACTTGCGCTTGTTGGCGGTATCGGTGACCACGTAGTTGATGGTGGTCTCAGAGGCGGTGCCGGCGGTGGTGGGCACGCCGAAGATCGGGACGGACGGGTTCTTGGTGTCGGCCACGCCCTCAAGGGACAGTACGTCGGCGAACTCCGGGTTGGCGGTGATGATGCCGATGCCCTTGCAGGTATCCTGCGGGGAGCCGCCGCCCAGGCCGATCAGGAAGTCGGCGCCGGATTCGGCGAACTTCTTGACGCCGTCCTGGATGCATTCGACCGGCGGGTTCGGCTTGACGTTGTCGAACACCTCATACGGCAGGCCGGCCTCGTCCAGCACATCGGTGACCTTCTTGACAGTTCCGGTCTTCAGCAGGATCGGATCGGTTACGATGAACGCCTTGGTGAAGCCATGGGACTTCGCGACCGCCGGAATCTCCTTGATGGCTCCACGGCCAAAATACGCGGTCTGATTGAAGATCATGCGATATACCATGCTGGCTCTCCTTTGAATGACGCGCGGGCGTTGCGCTCGGCGTATCTGCTATGACAATTCCTATCGTACCTCGAAAACTGGAAACATGCTGGGAAGGTAACGCAAACACAGCAGAGAACAGTTGCGGTATAGCGCTGTAGCATACAATCGCCCCCGCGGCCTTACCCCTACGAAAAATCCCATTTGTCACCGCGTAAGTTTCTTCATCGCAAGTCCCACAAAGCAGTACACGCCGTACCACATTATGAGCCGCCCCGCATCCCGCCGCCCTCATTCATCCCGCCAAAGTCCCATCCGCACGGGCTGAAACGGGACTTCGCTCGGACTAGACACTCGGACGACACCCCCATCCGGCCAAAATCCCGTTTGGCGCGGCGCGGATGGGACCACACACGGACGACGTGGCCAGAATGCTCATGCTGGGGACGATGCAAAGAGGCGCTTTCATGCCTGCACATCAATCAGACGCCCGGCTGCGCTCCGCTCAGGAATGATGCACGGCACTCGTCACCTTGATGGCGGTCCATGCGCCGCGTACGGCCAGCAATGCAAGCCATGCGGCGAACAGCAGCGAGCCGACACGCGGCGAAATCAGCCCGGCGATCAACGTGCCCAACGGCGCCGTCTGACATTTCCGCCCGCGCCGCGCTTGCTCTTGCCTTCTTCAATCATGCTCACGGGTTTACTCTAGCGCGGGTAACGCCTTCAACCAGCACCGGGTGCAAATTACGGGTTGAAATCGCCGTTCTGGGCAATTCCCCGTGCCAAATCGCCGTTCTAAGGTCCAAAAACGGCGATTTGGCACGGGGAATCACGGATTGCGGCGATTTCAACCCGTAATTTCGGGAAGAGTGGGGGGGGAAAGAGACCGGGAGGAGGGAGGGCGCTGGGGGCATGCAGGACCGAGACGCATGCTGGCCCTAGCCCACGCAATCAGGTAAGACCCATGACCTGCCCGACTTCTCGACCAGATGCAAGAAACCCGCCATCCCAATGTTTCCAAAGGGTGACGGGTTTTCCGTGGTGGCTCCGAGCGGCATCGATCCGCTGACCTAGCGATTTTCAGTCGCTCGCTCTACCAACTGAGCTACAGAGCCAGTGAACATAAAAACCCGGCGAAAACCGGGTCTTCACATTCCAGCGACCCCGGCCGGACTTGAACCGGTGACCTCCGCCGTGACAGGGCGGCGCTCTAACCAACTGAGCTACGGGGCCATATGCTTGTTTGCAAGCAACGAGTAGATATATTACAGAGTTCTGGGCGATATGCAACTTCGGCGTGTCGCAGCGCCCGCAGAGCCTCCCAGGCAGGCCCGAACACCACCGAGGATGAACCTGAATCCCAGTATTTCCAGCACTTCCCGCACCTACCCTATCAGCGCCGCCAACGGCATGATCGCAAGACTGGTGAAGGCGGAGTCGCCGTAATCCTTGTAGACACAATCGCCGTTGATGCAGTACGACCCGTTCCAGGTTTCCGGATGATTCACCATGTATACCCCCACCGCGATCGCAAAAATGATGGTGATGATAACGATCACGATGGCAATCGCACTGATGACGATGCCCGCTATGGCGAACGCCTTGCCGCGCTCCTGCGTGCGGTTGATCTGCCGCAGGGCGATGATCGAGAGAATCAGTCCGGCCGGGCAGAACACGAACGACAGGACGAACCCGACAATCGACATCGTGTTCCATCGATCGTTCGGCGCATAGTACGCCGGCACGCCATAGGGGTTCGCGCCATACGGAGGATACGGAGGATATTGCGCAGCGCCATAGGGAGCCCCGTACTGTGGCTGCTGGGCGCCATACCCCGGTGCTCCATAGCTGCCGGTCTGGCTGTGCTGAGGCTGGCCATACCCTGGCTGGCCCGAGTACCCGGCCTGACCATAATCCGGCCGGCCATATCCGGTCTGACCATACTCACCCTGACCATACGGCGGCACCTGACCATCCGCGGCACCGGCACCCGGAGCCCACGAACCATCGCCCGCCTGCTCATACCCGTCCTGCGTCGGCACCTGCCCGTCATTACCGTCAGTCGGCATGGCACTTGGCGTATTCGATGACATCTCAGGACTCCTTCGGTCGCTATCGTTCCCGCCGCCGCTCACCGCCCGGCGCTACGCCCAGTATATCCTGTCAACGCCTTCATCTCAACGCCAAGGCATCACAGCGCCATCCCCGACCCGGCGCAATACGATCGGACAGACCAGGGCCGGCCGCACCGCCCCATCCGCAGACGAAGCGACGCGAACCGGCCCCGTATTCGGTCGAGTCACCATTCAGACGGCGGTACGTCCGGCCATAAGCCGACCATCAACGCCCAGCAGCCCGACCGGCCACCCAGACACCCGGCCACCCGTTCAGCCGACCTGCTTCCAGGTGGCGACGTCGATGTGGTGCTCGGGGTTGGCCTGCCACGCATCCCACGCGGACTTGACGATGTCCTCCACGTCGTACTTGGCGTGCCAGCCCAGCTCCTCGTTGATGCGCTTCGGAGAGCCGATCAGGTGCGGCGGATCGCCTGCGCGACGGGCCATCACGGCCTCGGTGAACGGCAGGCCCGTGACCTTCTTGACCTCGTCGACGATCTGGCGCACGGAGGTGCCCTCGCCGGTACCCACATTGAAGGCGTCGTACTTGCGCTCGTCGCGGTCAAGGTACTTCAGCGCGGCGATGTGAGCGTCGGCCAGGTCGGAGACGTGAATGTAGTCGCGCACGCAGGTGCCGTCCGGGGTCGGGTAGTCGTCGCCGAAGATGGCCGGCGCCTTGCCCTTCTTCAGGCGGTCGAACAGCATCGGGATGAGATTGAGGATCGCGGGGTCCTCCAGCTCCACCGGACCGCATCCGGCCACGTTGAAGTAGCGCAGCGCGCAGAAGCGGATGCCGAACGGCTGCTCGCAGGCGCGGGCCATCCACTCGCCGAACAGCTTGGTCTGGCCGTAGGGGTTGATCGGCAGCATAGGGACGACGTCCTCGGGCACCACGTCGACCGGCGGCACGCCGTAGGTGGCGGCGGAGGACGAGAAGACGAGCTTCTTGGCGTTCTTGGACTGGGTCATGCCGGTGAGCACGTTGAGCATGCCGTTGATGTTCTGCTGGTAGTACCACAGCGGCTTCTCGACGGATTCGCCGACCTGCTTGCGCGCGGCGAAGTGGATGACGGAATCGACGTCTTCGGCGTCGAGGATCTCGGCGAGGCGGTCGCCGGCGCCCGGCGCGGCGATATCCATGCCATACAACCGCGCGCCTTCGATGCGGGCGGGCTTTCCGTAGCTCAGATCGTCGACGACGACAACGCGTTCGCCGGCTTGATGGAGCGCATGGACGACGTGGGCACCGATGTATCCGCACCCACCGGTAACGAGAACTGTCATGTCTGTCCTTTCGTGACCGCGAGCATAACCATCGGCATCCGCGACGACTGACCATAACCAATGGTTAACGATAGTTGAATGTTTGATTATGCTCGCTTTTGTTATTTTTCCGAACAGTTTTATCGTAGCACATGAACATAAGAGAACAAAATATGTTCATTGAAACATTACCGACATTCCAGACCATGCACAGATGACAGGCGAGACGGCCCATCGAAGCACGGCGGCCACGAAGGAGGTCAACGGCCCCGGGATAATATGGCACATACCACGACCGACCAGAAACGAGGAAACCGTGCCAGAGCAGATCGAACAGCCGACTTTCACCCCGCGTCCGGTACTGTCGTTCGTGCGGCGATCCGGCCGTCTGGACGCGCGGCTGCAACGCGCGTGGGACAACTACGCCGACACGTATCTGCTGGACATCAACGCCGGCGAGGGGTCGCTGGACGTGCGCGACGACTTCACGCTCGACCGCGACACCATCGCCGTGACCTGGGGCAACGCCAATCCGCTGATCGTCGAAATCGGCACCGGACAAGGCGAGAACATCGTCGCCGCCGCGGCCGCGCACCCCGACGTCAACTTCCTCGCGCTGGAGGTGTACGACCCCGGCGTCGCGCACACGCTGCTGCTCGCCGGCAAGCAGCGGCTCGGCAACCTTCGCATCGCGCAGGTGAACGCGCCCGAACTACTCGCCGCGACCGCCCCCGGCTCCATCGCCGAGGTCTGGACGTTCTTCCCCGACCCTTGGCCGAAGATGAAGCACCACAAGCGCCGCATCGTGCAGCCGCAGCTCGCGCAGTCCATCCACGGCGCGCTAGCCGACGGCGGGGCGTGGCGCATCGCGACCGACATCGAAGACTACGCCCTGCACGTGCACGAGGTGATGGACGGGCGCACGGACTTCCGCAACGCCGGCACGATCGCCGTCAGCCTGCCCACCGGGCACGTCGGCAAGGGCAACGCCGAGCTCGCCGACGACATGCCGCACGCCGATTTCACCGAATCGGAGCGATTCGACGACCGGGTGCTCACCAATTTCGAAAAGAAGGGACTCGCCGCGGGCCGGGTCATCCACGACCTCACCTATATCGCGGTGTGACGCCGATTACGGCGTGTCGCGGATTTGCATTATCGCCGCAGCTCACGTAATGTATATCGAGTTGTCAGCCCCCATCGTCTAACGGTTAGGACACCAGACTTTCAATCTGACAACGAGAGTTCGACTCTCTCTGGGGGTACTCACCAGCTCCGGGTTCCACGAGGTATCGTGGCCCGGAGCCTTTTGTTTCCAACGGTTTCAGGCCATCAGCTTGGCCTTCAGTTGCTCGAACAGGAAATCGCGCGGTGGTCGCTGCCACCAGAGATGCACCTAAGTCCCTCTCTCCCAGCATCTGACGCATGAGCGTGTCGTCCAGCAGGGACGTCACGGGCACGCCGAAGTAGTCGGCCAGCGCCGCGATGTCGGGGATACTCCACGTGTTCTTGTTCTTCATCTTCGCGCTGACTCCGCCCCTGGTCATCTTCAGAGGCTCCGTGAGCGCCGTCTGGGACAGGCCGTGCGCGGTGAGGGACGCGGAGCAGAGGACAAATTGTCCCGGAATCTTGGACAGAAAGTCACCCAATAGACAAGTGATAAACAATTCTCCCCTCATCCCCTTCGGGGATGCTCCCCTCAACGCCGAATCAGCCTCCACGAAGCCGGTCGCTGATCCGAAGCCCGAACCCGTTCCGGCGACCATGGCCGATCGCAAGGCCGTCCACTCGCTGCTGATCGACAGGCCGTACGGCGAGATCGTCGCGACGATGGACTGGGCGTGCCGATCTACAGGGCGACGCTGCTGCGCACCTCGTTGTGTCAGGAACACATCGAAGGCGTCATCTCGCAGGAGGCGTGCCCGGTATGCGCATACGACAAACGCAACCACGCCACCCACGGCGTCGCCGGACGGCGCAAGGCGAAAGCCGGTGCGCCGGTAAAGGCGGTGCGGCCATGAGCGGGGACGGGCAGCATCTTGAGGCGTGGAAGAAGGCCGGCGAATGCCGCGACTTCCCGCAACCATGGTCCGACTACCTGTGGTCGCTGGAGTTCGAGCACCGTCCCGGCGACGCGAAGCCGTTCATCAGGCGCTTTGCGGCTGTTTGCTTATCTTGGTCGAAAATATCCTACCCAAAAAGCGCTCTTCTCTTACTCCCCCAACAACCCAACGGAGAAACCCCACCCACGAGAACAGCAATAGCGCCCAATTATCTCACCTTCTATTTCCTTCAAATAAGAACGGCGGGCTCCTTTGACAAGGAGCCCGCCATAATCCTTTTATCAGCCGCCACCAACGCGGTATGCGGTGCAGATATCGGGATCATTGACTTCGGAAATCATGAACGCTTCATCCTGCATGATTCACCTCAGCTCGACCCTACTGCTTGTCGGCTTCCTCGGAGGCGAGTCGTCCTTCGAGCTGTTCGACGATGTGGGCGTGCATGTTCTCGTCGATCTTGACGGTCAGGAGGAAGACGACGAGGCTGGCGACGATGCCGGCGAGCGGCAGGTAGTAGGCGCAGGTCTTGAACGTGCGGATGTTCGCGGCGGTCATGTCGGCGGCGGTGGCGTTGCCGACCATTCCGGCGGCGACGACCACGAAGCCCACGATGCCGTTGGACAGGGCGCCGGCGATCTTGTCGAGCATCGGGCGCACGGAGAGGGTGACGGCCTCGTTGCGCTTGCCGGTCTTGAGCTGGCCGTATTCGATGGAGTCGGTCATGCTCAGGATGGCGGTCATCTGGATGGTCTGCGCGGGAAGGTAGAAGAGGACGAGCGCGACGATGACGACGGGCAGGTTCATGGGCGCGATGATGAACAGCGTGTAGCCGGCGATCATGAGCGCCATGCCGGCGGTGTACAGCCAGCGGCGCGGGATGCGACGGTTGAGCACCGGGTAGAGGGGCGTGGTGCCCAGTCCGGTGATGACCGGGATGATGCCGGCGATGGAGAAGCTGTCCGGAGCTCCGAGCACGTACTTGAACTGATAAAAAAGCACGCCGGTGGTGGCGACGTTGGCCACGGAGTACAGCAGGTAGCTGAGGGCCACCCACAGGAGCTGGTCGTTCTGGGCGATGGCCTTGAACGCCTCGATGGGGTTGCCGTTGGCCTCGGCCTTGGCGCGCAGCCCGCCTTGGTTCTCTCGGGTGCCGAACGCGACGCTCCACGCGGTGAGCAAGCCGAGCACGGCGATGATGATGGCGAACGCCGCCCAGCCGGTGCGGCCCTGCTCCCACTGGCCGGTGAACTTCCAGGTGAACCAGCTGACGACGGGCACGACGATGACGGTGACGCCGTTGTAGCCGATGGATCCGGTGAACGCGCCGAGCGCGGTGTACGTGCTGCGCTCGTGCGAGTCGGAGGAGATCGCGGGGATCATGCCCCAGTAGGAGATGTCGCGCAGCGAGTAGATCACGTCGAGCAGGATGAACACGATGACGAACAGGACCATGAACACGCCGGTGTTCACGTCCACGAGGCCGAACAGGCCGGTGAACACCATGATCAGCAGGATGCCGGGCACGATGCCGCCGATGAACTGCCACGGGCGGAACCGGCCCCAGCGGGTGTTCGTGTTGTCCACGAGGTTGCCGAGCAGCGGGTCGAGGAAGATCTCCGCGATGCGGATGACCACCACGAGTCCGGTGATCACCGCGATGAGGCGTTTGGCAAGCGTCTTGTCCACGTCGATGAACAGCGCGGTGGTCACGAACGTGATGAAGAACGTGCTCATCGTGTTGTAGAACGCGGCCTGGCCCAGGTTACCGAATGCGTATGCGATCTTCTGACCCGTGTTCCGCGTGGGCTGCGGCCTTCCGGTCGTTTCCGTGTGTTGTGTGGTGGATCCGCTCATGGTGTGGTGGCCTCCTTGCGACCTGTAAAGAATCCGTGCGCGTGAACCGCTCCGATCCCGCAAAGCGTGAGTATAGAACTTTCTTGAAAAAGTAGAAAACTATACCGCGTGTCGCAAATCATGCCAACGTTCTGCAACCGGCACTCCGTGTGGATGAGTAAGGTTTGAAGCCTGCTTGATGTGCTTGAATCTTAAGAAATCCACGTATTTTGCATGTTGCAGGCCTTGTGCCGCGAAATGCTGGAAAGAATTTGCGCAATCAAGTAACAATATTTATCCTTGTTGTACAAGGAACCTGATTCAACGAGGTTCCCTCACTGCGGCGGCAACGACGCGACGCAATCCGATGCGAAAGCGAGGACATCATGAACACAACCGACGATCAGCGGAAGAACGGCGATCCGATCGTCTCCCCGTCCATACCGACGACGGCATGGCTCGCCGACCCGCGCGTGTACGCGGTTCACCGGCTCGACGCCCATTCCGATCATGCGTGCTGGTCTCGCTCCCCAGTCGACGGCGAGGGCACGGATCTCGGGCAGAGCCTTGACGGCGAATGGCGGGTCCGCGTCGAGACGGCGCCGACGGGTCGTTTCCCCGATGGGACGAGCGACGGGCCGGACTGGATCAGCGACGTGTCGCCTCTGTTCGCCGCGCCCGGATTCGACGATTCGTCGTTCTCACGCGTGCAGGTGCCCTCGCATCTGGAGACTGCGGGGCTGCTTGCCCCGCAGTACGTGAACGTGCAGTACCCATGGGACGGACATGAGGACCCGAAGGCCCCGGCCATCCCCGAGCATGGCCATGTGGCGGTCTACCGGCGCGAGTTCGACGCGGATGGCGAAGTCGCCCAGGCCGTGCGCGAAGGGCGCCCGGTGACGCTTACCTTCCAGGGCGCGGCCACAGCCATCTACGTGTGGCTCAACGGCTCGTTCGTTGGCTACGCCGAGGACTCCTTCACGCCCAGCGAGTTCGACGTGACGGACGCGATCAAGGTGGACGGCAACGTGCTGGCGGTCGCCTGCTACGAGTATTCGAGCGCGAGCTGGTTGGAGGATCAGGACTTCTGGCGTCTGCACGGCCTGTTCCGCTCCGTCGAACTCAACGCGAGGCCCGCCGCCCACGTCGCCGACCTCCATGCCGACGCCGACTGGGATCTCGCCACATCAAGGGGTTCGCTCTCGCTGGATGTGCTGATCGACGGTGCCGCGAACGCCGCGACGGCCGACTTCGCACTGTGGGACAAGAACGGCACCATCGTCTGGCGCACCGCCACGAAAGCGGACGGAACGCTGCACGCCGAGGCCGAGATCGATGACGCGGCGCCATGGAGCGCCGAACGCCCCGACCTGTACGAGCTGTCCGTCACTCTGCTCGACGCGGACGGCAAGGTCCTGGAGACCGCTCGCACTCGCATCGGCTTCCGGCATGTGGCCATCGAGGACGGCATCCTCAAGCTCAACGGCAAGCGCCTCGTGTTCCGCGGCGTCAACCGCCACGAGTTCGACTGCCGGCGCGGCCGGGCCATCACCGAAGAGGACATGCTGTGGGACATCCGCTTCATGAAGCGCCACAACATCAACGCGGTGCGCACCTCGCACTATCCGAACCAGTCACGCTGGTACGAGCTGTGCGACGAATACGGCATCTACCTGATCGACGAGACCAATCTGGAGACCCATGGCAGCTGGAACAGCCCCGGCGACATCCCCGTGGGAACCTCCGTCCCCGGTGACGACGAGGCCTGGCTGGGCGCGTGCATCGACCGGCTGGACAGCATGATCCTGCGCGACCGCAACCATCCCAGCGTGCTCGTCTGGTCGCTGGGCAACGAATCCTACGCGGGCGAAGTCCTCAAGGCCATGAGCGCGCACGCGCACCAACTTGATCCGGGTCGTCCCGTCCACTACGAAGGTGTCAACTGGAACCATGCCTACGACGGGATCAGCGACTTCGAAAGCCGTATGTACGCCAAGCCGGCCGAGATCCAAGACTGGCTCGAACACGGCGACGAACGGGGCGAGGCGAGCAAGCCGTTCGTCAGCTGTGAGTACATGCATGCCATGGGCAACTCGTGCGGCGGTCTGAGCGAGTTCATCGACCTCGAACGGTACGAGCGCTACTCCGGCGGGTTCATCTGGGATTACATCGACCAGGGGCTCGTCCAGCGTCTGCCCGACGGGAGCGAACGCCTCAGCGTCGGCGGAGAATGGGGCGACCGTCCAACCGACTACGAATTCGTGGGCAACGGCATCGTGTTCGCCGACCGCACGCCCAGCCCCAAGGCGCAGGAGGTCAAGCAGCTGTATTCGCCGGTCAAGCTCGCCCCCGACGGGCACGGCGTGACCATCGAGAACCGCAACCTGTTCGCCGGCACCGACGGCTACGTGTTCGCCGCACGGCTCCTCGAAGACGGGCATGAGATCTGGCATGCCGACTACCGTTTCGACGTGGCCGCAGGAGATACCCAACACCATGACATCGCCTTCCCGGACATCGACGCGGACGGGGATACGCGCGAAGTCACCTACGAGGTCGATCTCCTGCTCGCCGAAGCCACCGCATGGGCGCCGGCCGGCTACGAGCTCGCGTTCGGCCAACTCACCGGCACGCTCAACCCCGAACAGGACATCACCGAGACCAGCCATGACGACGACGGCCGCGCAACTCGCACGCTCAGCCGATGGAACGCCGGCATCCGCCGCGACGACGAGGAAATCCTCCTGTCACGCACTCAGGGAGGCATCGTCTCCTGGAAGCGCGACGACCGGGAAATGGTCATCCGTCGCCCCGAACTCGTCACGTTCCGCCCATTGACCGACAACGATCGCGGTAACCATTCCGGTTTCGACCGTGCCGCATGGTTCGCGGCCGGCCGATACGCCATCGTAACCGAAACGAAAATCCATGAAAGCGATGACGGTCTCGTAGCGGAATACCAGTACGAGCTTGCCGATCCGAACCACACGCCCGTGTCCGTCACTTACCATGTCAACTCCGATATGCGTATGCAACTGACCGTCGAATATCCCGGGAACGCCACTGACATGGCCAGTCTGCCCGCGTTCGGCATCGAATGGGAGCTGCCCGGCGAATACGATCGTCTGCGCTACTACGGCCCCGGCCCCGAGGAGACCTACCGCGACCGTAAGCAGGGCGGCAAGCTCGGCATCTGGGACGCCACCGCGAAGGCGAGCATGGCGCCGTATCTCATGGTGCAGGAAACCGGCAGCCACGAGGACGTCCGCTGGCTCGAAGCCACCGACATCCAAGGCCACGGATTGCGCGTCACCCAACGCGGCGACCGTCACTTCACGGCCAGCCTGCTGCCCTGGAACACCTACATGATCGAGGCCGCGCGCCGCCACGAGGACCTGCCCGAACCGCGCCACAACTACCTGCGCCTGCTCGCGGCCCAGATGGGCGTCGGCGGAGACGACTCCTGGGGAGCCCCCGTCCACACGGTCTACCAGCTGCCCGCCGGCAGGCCGCTCACCCTCGACGTGAACCTCGAACTCATCTGACCGGCAACGGGCGGCGGCATGCACCACCATGCCGCCGCCGGCCCCGCCTACGACGCGGCGATCGAGGCCACGGGCGCTGCGGCCGCGGACGGCACCGGCGAGGAGGCGTTCGAGCACGCCTGCCGCACGGTCGGCATCAACCCGCCAGGTCCTCTCGCTCATCACCAACCCGATGGACGTGATCTGCCGCAACATCCGCACCGTGCGCGAGAAGATGGCAACCCGCCCCGACATCCTCGGCTGCCACCTCGAAGGCCCGTTCCTCGCCCTCAAGTGCAAGGGCGCGCACGAGCCGAACTGCCTCAAGGACCCGGTGCCCGAACTCGTGGACCGCATGCTCGACACCTCGGGCACCGACCTCGCCGCCGGCAAGCTCGGCTGCATCCGCCAGATCACCATCTCGACCCCACCGACTGGACCGCCCAACACGTCTGGTGCGCCGGCCGCCAGGTGGAGTAAACTCCTTCCAGCAAAATCGACGCCGGTGCCGCCCGTCTTCGAGACGACGTCTTACGCCTGAGGAACGAAGCTTGCGCGCGGCACCAGTTCGGTCGTCAGCAGGATGTGACGATGCACCCGCCGCTCATGCTTCAACCCATCGATCAGGGTGGAGAACGCCATGCGGGCCAACTCCCTTTGATCGATCGCATACGAACTCAGCGGCGGCGACGTGTACCGGGCGATCGACTGGTTGTTCACACTCACCACGGCCAACTCGTCGGGAACCTCCACGCGCAGTGCGTTCAACGCCTGCAACGCCCCCACCGCAAGCACGTCGGCAGCCACGATCAAACCATCGGGCATGCTGCCGGCCTCACGATGGTCAGCCACCAACTGCTCCGCGAGACGATAGCCGTTCTCCACGGTGAACGTGCCGGACGAATACACCAATCCGTCCGTTTCCAATCCCAGATGCGCGGCCCACTGACGGAACGACAGCTCGCGAATGTCCTCGGGATAGTCATGCATGCCCATGATGCTGCCCACGCCGCCGAGAAACGCGATACGACTGCGGCCCGCCGCGATCATCGCGTCCAAGGCGTCCAGCATCGTCTGCGACAGATCGGGACGCACGGAGTCGAACAGGCGCGGCGCCGGATTCGTGTCGATGCACACGCCATGCGGGAGCACCATATGCAGGGCGCGCAGGTCCGCTTCGGGAAACACCGTGGCTCCCACGGTGATGAACCCATCAAACTCCGTTGCGCGTTCCGTCAACTCGTGTATGGACCGGATGAACGTGAGCTGGTCCAATTCCAACGACTCCGCACGCTCCGCAAGAACCTTCCGCAGATCGGCGAAGTACGCGTCCTGCAATTCCTCCCCGGACGGAGGCGCATCCAACACCGCGATCGCGGGACGGAACACGTTGCGATACCCCATCTCCTCGCACACGCGCAACACACGCCGACGCGTCTCCTCCTTGATGGAGAACGACGGGTCGTTCAACAAGCGTGACACCGTGCTCTGCGACACCCCGGCCCGTCCCGCGACTTCCTTGAGCGTGGCCATGACATCCTCCCCGCAAACTTTAGTAAAGGGTTTTACTACAGCATAACCCGGGAAGGCGGGGTTAGCGGCATTGGCGGCGTGGAAGTTTACCCATGACTGGTAGACTGCACATGTCCCGGCAATAGGGGCAATGCATAGGGGGGTGGCGGGCATGTGCAGCAACATTCCCGTCACCTTACGATTCTTATAGCGTGTCAGGTAAAAGAATTATGATTCTCAATCCACCTTCCGGCCGCGCCTGCAGACTCAAATGGCCAATGATGGGGACTGTCTCTCGAAGTGTGTAACTGGCCTTAACTGGCCGGTCGTGTGGCCGGTCGGAAAGGCTGGTGGACGATGTCTGCTGGGACAATGGGGAAACATGACACCGACGAAGAAGCCGGACGCGGAAAAACGCAACGCCGAGCGGGAGGCAGCGCTCACATTCGTGCGCATGGCCAAGGAAAAGGACTGGACCTGACAGGGCCCGACGGACTGCTCAGACAGTTCACCAGAAGCGTGCCGGAGACGGCCCTGGACGAGGAGATGACCGAGCACCTGGGCCGCGCCAAGCACAAGAAATCCAAGGACGGCAGGGCCGCGAACACGCGCAACGGCACCACCGCCAAGACCGTGGTCACCGATTCGGTAGGCCCGGTCAGGATCGAGGTGCCGCGAGACCGCGCTGGCGCACGGTGTTTGTGTCGCCGACGTTGCTGATGTTGCCGGGGGTAATAGTGATGATGGCGTTGCCGGCGCGTGTTCGGGCGAATCCGACGTCTGGCACAAGACCGTCATCTGCTGGCTCGTCCTGGTCGCATACCTGTACATCCAATGCGAGAACTATGCGTTCGCCGCCCTGCCGCTCCTCGTGTTCGCCGCCTCGAAGGCGAGGCGCGAGCGCTGATTCCTCGCGGGCCGACGCATCGACGCGCCCCGAGATGGACCAAAATCCAGAATAACCGACATTCGCCGCTGTTCCGTCTTTCGCCCAAGGCGTATATCTACCCGTATCTTGAGGTGCATCATGTATTGTCGCGGCTAACTAACCGGCGAAACGCGGCATGTTTCGCATTCTGGGCGAAAAGCCCAAGGCCCACAGGAGGTATTGATGACGTTCGTTGCACGGTCGGTGCGCTATGTGCTCAGAAAACGAGTGCGAACCATAGTGCTCCTCATAGTATTGACCATCATAACAGCGAGCATGCTATCCACGATCGCGGTTTCTCGAGCAGCTCAACAGGCCGCCGGACGAATCGAGAAGGAAGCGGTCGGCGGATTCGTGCTGGCCAGCAACCTGCAGGGCAGCATGCTCACGCCTCGCGGAGGTGGCATGGTGCGTCCCGCCGACGTGCGCAGGATCGCCCAACTGCCCGGAGTCGATTCGTATATGGTCCGTCAGAACGCCACTGCCGATCTCGTGGGGGCGAATGTGGCGAAGGTCCCCGGCGGCGATGATTACGATGCGACCAAGGAGCAGCAGTTCGGCAACGCCGCCAACGTCATAGGCACGAATGATTCGTCGAAACTCAACGTGTTCACGTCGCGCACGCTCGGCATGGCCGAAGGACGGCATCTGAAGGCCTCCGACAAGTACACGTCGATGATCCATGAGGATCTCGCCAAAGCCAACGGGCTCAAAGTCGGAGACACGCTCACGCTCAAGGCCAACGCCTACGACGCCGACAACGAATCACATTCGACGGCGACCGTCAAGACCACCATCGTGGGCATATTCAAGGGCGACAGCGCCAGAAAGGTATCCAGCCGAGCGGAACTCACCGCCAACACCATCTACACCGATCTGGATACCACACGCGATCTGTACCAGTACAAGGACGGCAAGGAAATATACCAGGACGCCACCTTCGTGCTGTCCAAGGGCGTTGACGTGGAGAAGACCATGGACGCCGCAAAGAAACTCCCGGTGGATTGGAACAACTATCAGATCACACGCAACGACCAGTATTCGTCGAGCATGCTGCATGCCGCCCGCGGCGTGCGCTCCATGATGCGCGGCGCCCTGATCGGCGTGACCGTCTCGGCCGTGCTCGTGCTCAGTCTCATGCTGCTGCTGTGGATGAACGACCGCCGTCAGGAGATGGGCATACTGGTGTCCCTTGGTGTCGGCAAGCCCTCCCTGGTCGCCCAATACCTCACCGAGATGGTGCTGATCGGTCTGCCGTCCCTCGCCCTCGGCTGGCTGTGCGCGCAGGGAATGGCCCAATGGCTCGGCACCACGGCGCTCCATTCCGTGAACGCCTCCGCGGCGAAGGAGCTGAGCAGCATGGGGCAGGTCGGCGGCGATCTTGAATCCAGCATGTCGGTGCGCACCCTGGATTCGCTCACGGTGTCGGTCGACGGGACCGCCATGCTGTACGTGGCGCTCGGATTGTTGGCGGTGATGCTGGTGTGCGTCGCGGTGGCGTGCATACCGATGCTGCGCAAATCGCCGCGAGACCTGTCGGAGATTCGATGATGAGCATGAATGTGTGGAAGCGTGCCACGTTGGCGATCGTACGCAAGCCGGTACGCAGCGGCATCATCGGTCTGCTGATGCTGATGGTCTTCACGAGCCTGGTGGCGCAGGTCGGAGTCTCGACGGCCCTGCGCACCATGTCCGACAGCATCGGCGCGGGCATGGGCATAGGGTTTACCGTCAGCGCCGGCGAGAATCCCATCAGCGCCGAGGAGGCGAGCCGGTTCTCGCGTATCCCCGGTGTGACGAAGACCGCCTATGCGACGAAGACCTTGGCGCAGGTGGATGGCGCACGCCCGGTCATGCCCCGGCAGGGTCCCCGATTGGACTCCGATCTGGCCATGCAGGTCAGCGTGCTGGGCACCACCGATTCCTCATTGTCAGAGGAATTCCAGAGCGGCCTGTACCGCCTGGAGCAGGGCCGCCATATCTCTGGCGACGGCGACAATGTGCTGGTCCACCGCGACTTCGCGCTGCAGAACGGCCTATCGATCGGCTCGACATTCCGTCTCCGGCAGGAGGGGCGCAACGCCACGGTGCGTGTGGCCGGGATCTTCTCCGGCAACGTGCAGGCCCAAAGCCCCCTGCCCTCGGACACTTCCGAGAACCTCATCTATTCGGGTAGGCGAGTAGCTTCCGCTCTGACCGGAAACGACCGGATCGACATGATCCGATGCCTGTCGGATAATCCGCAGGACCTGTCCGCGGCGGTCAGTCAGGCCAAGACCATGGCCGGTGGCAAGTACGACGTCACCGACGATTCGGCCCGGCTCTCCGGCGTCCTGCAATCCGTGCAGACGGTGCGTGATCTGGTGCGCATGGTGCTGCTGTCCGTCTGCCTCGCGGACGTACTGGTGCTGGCGATGGCGCTGGTCTTCTGGATTCGCTCACGCATCCATGAGATAGGCACGCTTCTGGCCCTCGGCATCGACAAGATGCGGATAGTCGCACAACTCGCCATCGAAACCGGACTCATGGCGGCGGTCGCCGCCCTGTGTTCGCTGGGCACCGGCGCCATGCTGTCGGGATACGTGTCTTCCCGACTGTTGCGCGATTCGGGCGTCGCGCCGTTGGAATCGTTGCACGTGGAGGCCTTGCCGCCTGAGCAGACGCTGCTCATCCTGCTGCTCGGATGCGCGGTCATCGCCGTGGCCCTTGCCGTGTCATGCGCCGCCGTGCTGTCCAAATCCCCGAAATCCATTCTTTCCTCTATGCGTTAGGAGTCACCAATTATGTCTAACTGTCTGCAACTGGACCATGTCGATTACGCTTACGGCGCGGCGAAGATCCTTGTTCTTTCGGATGTCAGCGCGGATTTCGAATCCGGGAAGATGTATGCGATCACAGGCCCGTCCGGCGCCGGCAAGAGCACGCTGCTGTCGCTGCTGGCCGGCCTGGACGCCCCCTCCCGGGGAGTGGTCCGCTTCGAAGGGGAGGACATCGCCACATCGGGCTATGCGAAGCACCGTCGAGAGCACGTGTCCCTGGTGTTCCAGGACCATAACCTGATCGACTACCTCACCCCCGAAGAGAACCTGCGGCTGGTCAGCACCAAGGCCGATATGAAGATCCTCGAGGAACTGGGTTTGAGCCGTGAGGAATCCAAGCGCAACATCATGCACCTGTCGGGCGGCCAGCGTCAACGGGTGGCGGTCGGCCGCGCGCTGGTCGCCCCGGGCCGCGCGATCCTCGCGGACGAGCCGACGGGCAGCCTCGACCCGAAGATGACCGACGAGGTGATTCATCTGCTGCAGCACGCCGCCCATCAGCTCGGCAAATGCGTGATCGTGGTGACGCATTCCAAGCGCGTCGCCGACTCCGCCGATGTCGTGCTGCGTCTCAGGAGCAAGAAACTGGCCCGGGTGTGACCCACCTGGGCCGGGCGGCACCCATACACCGCTTCGGCATTCTGGCACCCCGCGCTCCGGCACCCCGGCGACCACTCGCGTTGCCGGGGTGCCGTATTCGTTCTGCGACATAATGTCGTGATAATGGAACCATGCCAGTGATGAATGATGAAGTGCCCGGCGAGGGCGATTTCGACGCGGGGCGTCGACATGGCGAGTTCGACGATATCACTTCTGGCGGATTCTAGCGGTGGTTGCAACACCTGGTGTTTTTTTTGGTGTTGCAACCACCGCTAGAATCCGCCTTTCTGGTGTTCCCCGAATCCAAGCAACCACCCAAGCTCGTCGAATACTTCGGCAAGGCGCTCCCCTATGCCATGACCGGCCTGCTGGTGGTATACGCGCTACGCAACACGCCGATCCTGACCGGTTCGCACGGCATTCCGGAACTCATCGCCTGTGCCGTCATCACATTGCTGCATCTGTGGAAGCGCAACATGCTGCTTTCGACCGCCGGCGGCACCGCGGTGTATATGCTGCTGATACAGCTGGTGTTCTAGGAGCATGCCTGGCGGCGAGTCCCGTCAAGGATGGATGAGGAACCCGCCGCCCAACCTGCCGCAGAACCGTCACTCGAACGGATACTTCAGCCCCCACTTTGCCCGCAGCTCGTCCATGAGCTCGACGATGCGCAGCGAATCGGCGTGCGGCATCTCGGCGCACTCCTCGCGCCCGTCGAGAATCGCGTTCGCCGCGGCGGCGACCTGATACTCGTAACCGGTCAGCTGCGCCGGCACATCGTAATGCTCCGCCACGGCATGGTCGGCGCCGTACACGTCGATCGCTTCGATGTTGTTGATGTTGCGGCACACCACGTACCCCTTGTCGCCCCAAATGCAGCCCGCACGGTCGGAGCAGGCGAGCATCGACGACGTGGACACCGCCATCACGCCATTGGCGTAATACAGCGTGGTCGAGTTCTGCGCGTCCACGCCGGTCGGAGCGTATGGCGTCATCGACGTCTCGACGCGCTCGACCGGCACCTCGCCGTGGCCGCCCATCACCATGTCGATGAAATTGAGCGGGTACACGCCGACGTCGAGCAGCGCCCCTCCAGCCATCGCGGGATCGCTCATACGCGCCTTGCCCGACACCGGATAGCACAGGTTCGCCGAAATCGACCGCAGCTCGCCGATCGCGCCGGAGGCCACGATCCGGTCGACGATGGCCCGCGACGGCATGTAGCGCGTCCAGATAGCCTCCGTGCACAGCAGACCGCTGCCGTCGGCCGCATCGAGCAGCGCACGGGCCTGCGCGGCGTTCGCGGTGAACGACTTTTCGACCAGGATGTTCTTGCCGGCCTTCAGGCAGGCGATGCCCTGCTCGGCGTGCAGGCTGTGCGGCGTGGCGATATACACCAGATCCACGTCCGGGTCGGCCAGCAGCTCGTCATACGAGCCATACGACACCGGGAACCCGTATTCGGCCGCGAACGCCGCGGCCCTGCCCCCGTCACGCGCGGCGACCGCATACGGCGCTACCAGACCGGCATACCGCGGGTCCGCCGCCATCGCCACCAGTGTTCGAGCCATCGAATGCGCGATGCGCCCGGCGCCCAGAATCGCCACATTGACGCGCAACCCCTGCGCTTCGGCCTCGGCACGTCTGCCGTTCAGTCTGCTCATCATTCCTCCTCGAACGTTCCGATACATGTTCCGATGGAATACGCGGGTATCCCCGCGAAACCGGCTGTCAATGCACCAGAATAATCCGGTGAACGATATCCGCCCGGCTCGCCGCGGCGCAATCCGGCGAATATGACGCGACGCGCCCGGCAGTCATGCCAAGGCGCGTCGCGTTTCATCGCATCTCGTCGCGTGCCGCCACGCTCCGGCGGCCGGCCGCATGCCGTCATCCGATCTGCCGTTCCACCCAATCGACGATGTACGGCGCGACCTCCTGAATCTGGCCGATGGCCACCTGGAACTCGTGGGGCCCGCCATACCAGGGATCCACCAGGTCGATGGAGTCCTCGCGGCCGGCCGCCGGCTTGGGCAGGTTCGGGTCGAAACTGCGGTACATGTGCACTTCGGCGCGCTTGGAGGACGGCAGCTGCCGCAGCAGTGCGCGCATATGCGAGGCCGTCATCGGCAGGAACAGGTCGGTTTCCTCGATCTCCTCGCGCGTGACGCGATGGGCGAAATGATGCGTGGGGATCTCATACCCGTCGGCCCGCAGCACGCGCACGGCGCGCGGGTCGATAGGATGGCCGTACTCCTCGTCGCTCACGCCGCTGGACAGGACGCGCACGCGGTCCTCCCCTATCCCACGCGACTCGAATTCGGCGCGAAGGATGATCTCCGCCATGGGCGAGCGGCAGATGTTGCCCGTGCACACGGTCATCACGGTGTATGGGTGCTGCTGTGTCATGATGGCTCCTGATGGTTTCCGATGGGCGCCTGTGCGTAAGGCGCCCGGTGAACTTGCGCGCGCGGCGATTCAGCCGATCTTGCGATAGGTGACGAAGCGGTACCGCTTGATTCCGCTGTCGTCCTTCTGCGTTCTCTTCCAATGGCCGGGGTCGGCGACCTCCCACAGGCCGGCATCGACCAGAGCATCCATATCGGGCGCATACGTGTCTGCGTCCACTGAGGTCTGGATCTTCGTCACGAACGCCTTGCTGGCGAAAGGCAGCGCCTCCTGGAAGACCTGCGCTCCACCGATCACCCAGATCTCGCTGCGGTCAAGCCCGTCGTCGGGAATGGCCTCCTGCCGCGCGATGTCGAGCGCCGCATCCAGATCGGTGACGACCGTGGCACCCAGCGCCAGATACTGGGGATTGTGCGATACCACGATGTTGTCACGATTGGGCAGCGGACGGTACTTCACGTTCAGTGACTCCCATGTCCTGCGTCCCATGATCACCGGGTGAGAGACGGTGAGCTCCTTGAAACGTTTCATATCCTCCGGCAGATGCCAAGGCATGCCGCCGTCGAACCCGATGGCACCGGGACGGCCGTCTTTGTCGTCAGCTTCGGCCCAAATCAGGTTCACTGAAAACGTCTTGGGAAAGTCATCACCCCAATCATCGGCTTTCTCCTGCCCGGCGAACCCGGGCTCCGGTTCGTGATAGCCGTTGCGGCTACTATCATGCTCCATTTCATTCACTCCTTGAATCGGACTGGGACAATAGTGTAACGGTCGGTTCAGACCGCGACCGGCGCCTTGATGGTGGGATGGTGCCGGTAGTCGACGATCGTAAAATCCTCGTACTGGTAGTCGAACAGCGAATCGGCCTTGCGGATCTCGATCTTCGGATACGGGTACGGCTCGCGCGACAGCTGCTCCAGCACCTGGTCGACGTGGTTGTCGTAGACGTGGCAGTCGCCGCCGGTCCAGACGAATTCGCCCGGTTCCAAGCCGGTCTGCTGCGCGATCATCATCGTCAGCAGCGAATACGAAGCGATGTTGAACGGCACCCCGATGAACATGTCGCACGAACGCTGGTACAGCTGGCAGCTGAGCCGCCCGTCGGCCACGTAGAACTGGAACAGGGCGTGGCAGGGCGGCAGCGCCATGTTCTCGACCTCGGCCGGGTTCCATGCGCTGACCACCATGCGACGGGAGTCGGGGTGGTTGCGGATCAGGTCGAGGACATTGCCGATCTGGTCGATGGTGCGATTCGGGTCTTCGGGGGTCGGCGCGGGCCAGCTGCGCCACTGCACACCGTACACGGGACCGAGGTCGCCGTTCTCGTCCGCCCAGTCATCCCAGATGTGCACGTTGTGCTCCTGCAGCCAGCGCACGTTGCTGCTGCCCTTGAGGAACCACAGCAGCTCGTATGCCAGTCCCTTGAAGAACACGGTCTTGGTGGTGAGCAGCGGGAATCCTTCTGACAGGTCGAAACGCATCTGCTGTCCGAACAGGGATATCGTTCCCGTGCCGGTGCGATCGGACTTGAGCGTGCCTTCGAGCATGATCCGGCGCACCAAATCCTCGTACGGCGTGGGGACGTCACTGTGAGGACGGGCGGGGATACGGGTGCGGATATCTGCGAGTTGTTCCGGTGTCAAAGCCATGCCCCCAGTGTAACGACAGCGGCTAACAGCCCGACGCGAGTGGCGGAGACGACGGACGGCAGCGTGCGATGGATGCGGTAGCGTCACGCTGCGCGGGTACCGTCACTGTGTGCGCCCTCGCACACAGTGACGGTACCACAAACCCCAGTGTTTCCAGCGGTTTCCAAGAAACCGTCACGCCGCGAACCCGCACAGCGTGACGGTACCCGCACAGCGTGACGCCGAAACATGGCATGCACAGGCGATTCGGAGATGAAACGCCGGACGAGACGGGGGTAGACGCCCAAACCAGACCCAGATCAGACCAAAGTACCCAGCGAGCAGACGTGCTCGGGCCGGAGGGGCGTCCAGCCGAACGCGCATCACGACCCATGGCGAACGATTGTGGTCTACATTAGAGGTATGTGTGACGCGGCAGGCGCGTCATGACGACTACACGAGGAGATACGCATGGGCAAGCGACTTTGGGTCGAGCGCAACAAGGATGGTTCATGGGATGCGTTCAGCGATGACGGCGCTCACATCAAGTTCGGCAAGGGCCGCGGAGTGTTCACTCCCGGAGACCTGATGAAGATCGCGCTGGCGGGCTGCGCCGCGCTGTCCAGCCAGTTCGCCATCGAGCACACACTCGGTGACGGCAAGGGCGCGAGGATCGTCGTGGACGGCACATATGACGCCGACAGCGATGCCTACATCAACTTCAACGAGCAGGTCGTAGTGGATGCCACTGACGCGAAGCTGAGCGAAGAGGATGCGGACAAGCTCAAGGAGCGTGTCACGCGCCACATCGAAAAGGGCTGCACCGTCAAGCACACCTATGTGCAGGAGACGCCGGTGCGCATGGACGTGACGGTTCGCCGCTGAGGCATCGCGGGGCTCCTCCCCTGTCATATAACGGCACGGAGGAGTTCATGCTACCGCGTCCGCGGCACGAGCGCCGGCACAACAACATCATGGCCCCGCCGGGCATCGAGTCCGGCGGGGCCACTGCATGCATCAGAGCCGAATCAGGCCTTGTGCTCGGGGTCGATGGCCGAATCGATCTGCTCGACGACCTCCGGCTGCGCGGCCGGCACCGGCAGCTCCTCGACACCGCCGATGGACTCCAAGGGCTTCGGCTCGACATCGGCCGGCGAGCTCGGAACCGTGTCAAGACGGGATTCCGCGGCTTCGACGTACTTGCGGGGTACGACATACACCGGGCCGACGGCGTGCTGGATCAGCCCCTGGCTGGTGGAGCCCAGCAGCAGGCCGGTGAACCCGCCGCGGCCGCGGGAGCCGACGACGACCACGTCATGGTCATAGCTGGCCTTGGTCAGCGCCTGCACGGCGTTGCCCGGCACCACGGTGCGGGTGATCTTCAGATCGGGGTAGGACTCCTCGATCGGCTTGATGCGTACCTCAAGATCCTCCATGAAGGATTCCATCACGGCCTTGTCGCCGTCCGATCCCTGCACCTTCGGCGCGGCGGAGATCACGTCGAGTTCGGCACCCCACATGTTGGCGAACGAGGCGGCGATGTCCAGCGCCTTCAGACCCCACTTCGACTCGTCGGAGCCGACCGCCACCTTGGTGATCGTGTTGTTCAGGTGCATCAGGTTGCCGTCGTCGTCGGTATAGGGCACGACGACGATCGGGCAGTACGCGTACGCGGGCAGCGACGAGCTGGTGGTGCCGAGCAGGCGCTCAGCCAGTCCGCCCTTGCCGCGATTGCCGATGACGATGAGATTGTAGTTGCGCGACAGCTCGACGAACACGGACGCCGGGTCACCGGTGACGATCAGCGTCGCCGCCTCGACGCCCTGCTCGTCGGCGATGGCCTTGGCCTTGGAAAGAATCTCCTGTGCGTCGCTGTGCGCCGCGTTGTCATCACCCATCGCGGTGTACGTGGCATCGAACGACACTGCGGCGTAGCTGGGCAGCGAATACGCGCATACGATCTGCAGCGTCAATCCCGCATGCTTGGCAAAATTGGCGGCCCACCACGTGGCCTTGTAACTGGCATGAGAACCGTCCACCCCAACCAGAATCGCCTTTTCGTTGATCATGGCAACCTCCTTAAGGTAACACCGATGCAGCGGCGCATCGGGTCATAGTTCCTAGAATACCGCGTACGCGTCAGGATGCGGGATGAACATCAGTCATTTTGCCGATTGAGAACAATGCCACATTCCTGGCGTCGGTGTGTCATAACGCGCGGCAGCGCAGCGGAAGCGGGCACGGCATCGTCGCCGCATCACCTGTCGAAAAAGCACGACAGCGCCCCAATGGAGGCGCTGTGCAGTGCGAAATATCGTTCGAAGACTCTTCGACCCGAAGCAACCGGCTTAGATGATTCGGTAATACTCGAAGGAAGCGTATACGGGCACGATGGACACGCTCTTGCCGGGGCGCGGCGCGTGAATCATCAGACCGTTGCCGACGTAGATGCCCACATGGCCGGATCTCCACATCAGGTCGCCCGGCTGGGGATCGCTGACCTTCGTGCCGTGAGCCTGAGCCCACACACGCTGCTGATAGTCGATACGCGGCAGGCTGATGCCGAACTTGGAGTACACGTACTGCGTGAAGCCCGAGCAGTCGAATCCCGACGGCGTGGTGCCGCCGTACACATAGGGCACGCCCTGGAACTGGGAGGCGTAGGCGACCACGCCGGCGCCATTGGCGCTGACCGGGGCATTGACCGCACCGTCATTGGAGACGGACGACGAGCTGGTGCTGCTGGTCGCGGCCGATGCGCGGGAACGGCTGACCTCCGCCGCCTGCAGGCGGGCGGCTTCGGCGGCGGCCTTCTCGGCGGCCTTGCGCTCCTCTTCGGCCTTCTTGGCCTCTTCCTCGGCCTTTTTCTCGGCCGTGGACTTGGTCTCGGGCACGTTCAGGGATTCCACACCGCCCCAGCTTTCGCTATCATCGGAGCTGACCGATACGGTCTCCTTGAGCAGGTCCTTACGCGCGGTGTTCATCTTCGGGAACGAGCGAGAAGAGGTAATCGCCTTCCTGCTCGCATTATCGGAACCGGCCAAGGCGACAGGCACCGATACCGTGAACAACGCCACCGCAGCTGCTGCGGCGGTGATAGTCGAAATAATCTTCTTGCAAATCATCATCGGGGCATGATTGTAGCACACAGGCATGCATCTTCGCCTGAAAACACTCACGCTAGGAAATCACGCCATATCGGCGACATCACGGGAAAACCGGCAATCTTCACACGACCGGCGCGACACTCCCGGGAGAATAATAGAGATGAATCTCACTGACGGGGACCGAAGACCCGCCGAAAATCAGTAGTGGATGTACTGGAAGTCGTTCACGTTGGAAAGGGTGCGGGATGCCGGCTTGCCGTTCAGCGAAGCACCGCACTCCGAGACGGTGACCGTGCCGTCAGCGTTGATGCTCTCCACGATGGCGACATGGCCATACACGGAACTCGCGCCTTCCTGACCCGCGCGGAACACCATGACGTCGCCCTTGTGGCGAGGCGTGTTGTCCACCCAGTAGCCGTGCGCACGAGCGGAGTTCGCCCAGTCCTGACCATTGCCGAAATATGATCCGACGGGCAGGCCGAGCTGATGGCGACGCAGGTACGCCCACCACGTGCACTGGCTGAACGCATAGGCGAGACCGCTGTCGCCCGTGGCATGGTTCGGGTTGAATCCTTCGGGCAGCTTGCCGGCATCCTGGTCGACCAGCACCGCGACCTGCGGGTTGTTCGCCAGGGAGCGGGACAGCTGGCTCACGTCGATGGCGGAGTTCTTGTCGTTCAGCTCCCAGTTGCCGTTGTTGGTGGTCTGCACGGATTTGGCGTCGGCGATCGTGTTGCTCGTCTTCACGTCGGCCGCGCCGCTCGTGGCCGCGGCTGCGGTCTGGTCGGAGGCGATGGGGCCGAGCTCGGTACGGGATTCGGAACGCGAGACCGTCGAACCGGTCACGCGGGCCAGCTGAGTGGTCGTCGTGGCGGGATCGTCGGCCAGCAGACGAGAGTTGGACGACTGCTGGATATTGGAAAAGGCCAAGGCGGTGGCCGCAGTGCCGACCAGAGCCGCAAGGGATGCGGATGACATCATGTACGACTTGCGCTGCGCGGCCTTCGCGGTCTCGCGGATGGCCCGGCGGGTCATCGGGGCGACCTCGTTCAGCTTGGCTGCAAGAACAGGGTCGATGGCGAGCGCCACGGCATCGCCGTTGGCCGCCCGCACGGCACGCACGGCCCTGGCCGTGTGGGAACCCCGGGAGGAGCGGAATAACGCCGAAGGGCTGGTGCGCTGAACGGAACCCTTATTGGCCTTATGCGCAGCATGCCTCATACTTTTTGCTCCTTTAATACCATCGCGATGCGGCCTTCCGAAGACGCCGCACGTTCATCACGGTTGACCAGCTTACCGCGGGGTGCGGCCATCGGCAACCCGACCGCATCCGACACATGAACGCCGATCCCCATCAATCCGCATCATTGGCTAGTGTTGAACATATGGACAATATCGTGAACATCCCGTCCTCAATGAAGCCCGAAGACGGACGATTCGGCTCCGGCCCCAGCAAGATCCGCCCCGAGCAGGTGGACGCGCTCGAACGCGGCGGCAAGACGCTCCTCGGCACCTCACACCGGCAGACGCCGGTGAAATCCCTGGTCGCCTCCATCCGTGAAGGACTCGGTTCGTTCTTCTCCCTGCCCGACGGATATGAGATCGCGCTCGGCAACGGCGGCGCGAGCGCCTTCTGGGACATCGCCTGCGCGTCGCTCATCGCCGGCAAGGCCGCATTCGGCACATACGGCTCATTCAGCACGAAGTTCGCCAAGTCGGCGCAGAGCGCGCCCTTCCTCGACGACCCCGTCATCTTCGCGGGAGAGCCGGGCACCTATCGGCTCCCCGAGCGCACCGACGGCGTGGACACCTACGCGTGGGCGCACAACGAGACCTCCACCGGCGTGTCGGCACCGGTGCGGCGCGTGGAAGGCAGCGACGAGCAGAACGCGATCGTCGTGGTCGATGGCACCAGCGCTGCCGGCGCGTTGCCGGTGGATGTCAGTCAGACCGACGCGTACTACTTCTCCCCGCAGAAGGCGTTCGGCTCCGACGGCGGCCTGTGGATCGCGGTGCTGTCGCCGCGCGCCATCGCACGTGCGCAGCAGGTCGAGGGCGAAGCCAAGCTCGAAGGCTCCCGCCGTTGGGTTCCGCCGTTCCTCTCGCTGACCTCTGCGCTCGACAACGCACGCAAGGATCAGACCCTGAACACGCCGTCGGTCGCCACGCTAATCATGCTGGAGAACCAGGTGCGCTGGCTCAACGAGAATGGCGGCATGGCCTGGTCCACGGCACGTTGCGCGCAGTCCGCCGCGCTGCTGTACGAGTGGGCGGAGCGCAGCGAATACGCCCGGCCGTTCGTCGCCGACCCGGGCTCGCGCTCCAATGCGGTCGTCACCGTCGACCTGGATGACGCGGTCAGCGCCAAACAGGTCATCGCCGCGCTGCGCGAGAACGGCATCGTAGACACGTCCGGATACCGCAAGCTCGGGCGCAACCAGCTGCGCATCGGCGTGTTCCCCTCGGTGGAGCCGTCGGACGTGGCCGCGCTCACCGCGTGCATCGATTACGTCGTCGAGCACCTGTGACGGACGCGGCAGCAAGAGCCGCCCGATCATCAAGGACTGAACGCTCGGGCGGGTGCCGGTGTATGTACCGCCACCCGCCCGATTCATCCCATGCGCTAAGGTATATAGGTATGAAATTCGCAGCCATCATCAATCCTGAAGTACGCAAGCCGGCACCGAAACCGGTGCGCGTCGACCTGCGCAAGACGTTCCTCATCGGCTGCGTGCTGTGGTCGGTCGCGCTGATCGTCAGCGCGATACTGCTCGCGTGCGGGCTGGATGTGCTGCAATTGCTCATCATGTGCGCGGCCGGACTGATCATCGGCGTCATGATGCTGGTATGGGAGCATTTCGACCGCTGGGATTACCGGCGTCTCGGCAACTGAGCCGTATCAGTCCCCCACCGGCAGCGACAGCGTGAACGTGCTGCCCTGCCCGGGAGCGCTCCACACCGTCACATCGCCGTGATGGGCGAGCGCCGCATGCTTGACGATCGCCAATCCCAGACCGATGCCGTCGGTCGTGCGCTCGTTCTGGTTGGAACCGCGGTAGAACCGTTCGAAGATACGGGGCAGATCGGCCTTCGGCACGCCCTCGCCATGATCGATGACACGCACCACGGCGTTCTTCCCGTCCGAAGACAGGGCGACGGAGACGCCGACCGCCCCGCCTGGGTGTGAATACACGATCGCATTCTCCACCATCTTGCGCACGGCCATGCGAATCTGATCGGCCTCCCCGTGAATCATCACGGGGCTCTTGCCGCCGACCCGCACCTGCACCCCGGCATCCCGCGCAGTGCCGGCAAGATCATCCACGGCCCCGGAAACCTGCGAGAACAGGTCGCAACGGTTCGCCTCCGAAGCCGTCACCGGCTCCTGAGCCTTAATCAGCATCAGCAGGTCAGAGATCATGCGGTCGAGCCGCACACAGGAATGCCGCACCTGCCGCGCGTGGTTCGACAGCTGCTCGTGGCTCACGTCCGCGCTCTCCAACGAATCGGCCAGCCGCTCCAGCGCGCGGGTCGGTTGCAGCAGCTGTTCGGAGACGTTCGATATGAACGAGTCTCGAATCTGAGCGAACCGGATCGACTCGCTGACATCGTTGATCAGCACGAGCACCAGATGGTCGCCGATGCGTCCCACCGTCACCTTCAGCCAGTTCGGCCGAGACGAGGCCTCTGCGGTCAGGCCGTCATCGGCAGCCGCGGCATCGAATCCGTTCATCGTCATGAACTGCTCCGGCGTCTGAGTCTCCAGGTCGAACGAGCACCGGGAACCGTCCTTCATCACCTTGTGCACCGCGTCAAGCAACGTAGGTTCGATCAGCGTGTCATCACGCACCAAGCCGAGTCTATAGGCCGCAGGATTGGCACGGACCACCTCGTCCTGATCGTCCACCACGACCGACGCCAGCGAGAGCATCGACAGCACCAGCTGGGTGGAGTCATCCAGATCATCGGCCGGCTCGTCATCCTCCTGACGACGGCGCGCGCCGCGACGCCGAGACTGCAACGACGGCAAGCGGTCATTGCTGCGCAGCGCGTTCATGATGACGGGCTGCAGCCGGTCCGCGATGAAAAAGCCGATTCCCGCCAATGCGGCCAGCGCCAATAGCGCGAAAACTACAAAAATCCATACCGACGGCTGAAACTGAGGCATGGTTCCATTGTCTCACACCGAGAGGCGACATGCGGCGAACGTGAATTCCGGGTGAACCAGCCAATGAATTTTGAGACAATTTCAAGAACCTGACCGCCACGCACTAGGCAAACACAGCTTATGCGGCTTACACTTGATAGAGGTTCCATCAAGAGCAACTACATAGCATGAAAGGCTACAACAATGCGCGTTATTTTTGACGAGGAGCTCAAGGCCGTTGCCGATGACCTCGATCGCATGGTGCAAGACGTGCGCAAGGCCATCAACGGGGCCGGAGACGCCTTGCTGAAGCAGGATGTCGAAGCCGCCCAGAGCGTCATCGACGGCGACATCGAGATCGATGCCCTCGAATCCAGCGTCATCGACCAGTGCATCCGTCTGCTCGCCAAGCAGAACCCGGTGGCGACCGACCTGCGAGTCGTCGTATCGACGCTGCGGCTCGCTGCGACCTTCGAGCGCATGGGCGATTTGGCGAAGCACATCGCCGAAGCTGCACGCCGCATCTACCCCGAACCGGCGCTGCCGGCCGAGGCCACGGAGCTGTTCACCGAGATGCAGCAGTTCCTGTCGATGACCGCCGACCGCATCGTCGTCATGCTGCAGGACCGCGACGCCAAAACCGCCGAGGAGATCATCCTCGACGACGACAAGCTCGACGCGCTGCACCACAAGACCTTCGACCTGGCTCTGTCCGACAAGTGGACCGGCAGCCGTCAGCAGCTGATCGACGTCGTGCTGCTCGGCCGCTTCATGGAGCGTCTTGGCGACCACGCCGTGTCGGCCTCCCGCCGCGTCGTGTACATCGTGTCCGGCTTCGATCCGAGCAAGGAGCCGTCGCGCGACGAGGACGGCGCCGTCGAGTGACGACGACCGCGGCGATGCCGTCACCGGCATTCCGCCATAACTGAACTTCTCTCCACGGAGAGTCCCATGAACGGCGAGACGGCCACGGCTGCTCGCCGTTTTTGTATGCCCCGACGGGCGGTGCGCGGCTTTGGAACCCGGATCATAGACTCCATCGCGACGTCACCGTGCGTGAGTTGCGTCACCGCGCGCGCCCTCGCAGCGTGACACCCCGCACGAGTCACGCTTCGCCGCGCTCCCAGTCAGCGGAAGCGGGAATGGTGCGAATCGGCGAGAAGACGGCCACGACCATGCCCGCCGTGGCCAGCGCACACACCACGGCGGCGATCAGCGTGAACCCGCCCGGCACGAACCGCAGCATGCCGCCGACCACGACCGGTGCCACGGCGCCGAATACGCCGAGCAGCGTTTCGCATACCGAGGAGACGCCCCCCTCGGCCTACATCACACACGTCGGGGCGTGGCCGGATACGCAAAAGGGCCGCTCCCATGAGGGAACGGCCCTATGCATCAGGCTAATGCCAGGTCAGAGAATCACTTCTGGCCCTGAGCGGCGACGGCGGCGGCACCGGCGGCGGCGGCCTCCGGGTCCAGGTACTCGCCACGCGGCTTGACCGGCTTGAAGTTCTCGTCCAGCTCGTAGAGCAGCGGGATGGCGGTCGGGATGTTGACCTTGGCGATCTCGTCCTCGGACAGGTTGTCGAGCATCTTGACGATGGCACGCAGCGAGTTGCCGTGGGCGGCGATCAGCACGGTCTTGCCGGCGCGCAGCTCAGGCTCGATGGCGGACTCGAAGTAGGGCTTGACACGCTCGACGACGTTGGCCAGGCACTCGGCTTCCGGAACCGGGTCACCGGCGTAACGCGGGTCGTGGTTCTGCGCGTACTGGTCGTTCGGGTCGATCTCGGGCGGCGGGGTCGCGTAGGAGCGACGCCACAGCATGAACTTCTCGTCACCGTACTCCTGACGAATCTCGGTCTTGTTCTTGCCCTGCAGAGCGCCGTAGTGACGCTCGTTGAGACGCCAGTCACGCTGAACCGGAATCCACAGGCGATCGGCGGCATCCAGTGCGATGTTGGCGGTATTGATGGCACGACGCAGCAGGGAGGTGAAGACGATGTCCGGCAGGACGTTCTTCTCCTTGAGCAGCTCGCCACCACGCTTGGCTTCGGCTTCGCCCTGCTCGGTCAGCGGGACGTCCACCCAGCCGGTGAACTGATTGGTCTTGTTCCATGCGCTCTGTCCGTGACGGAGCAGTACTAGTTTATAAGTCATAACTCGCAGTCTACCGCTCAGCCCGGCCAAATTCGAGCCTTTGTCCACCGTTTCGCCGAACGCTTGCGCAGGAATACTCACACCATCAGCGAAATCAGCAGGATGACGGCGAAGAACGGGGGCTGGAAGCAGGCGTCCGACAGCGCTTTGCGGAATTCCTTACGGCCCGTGCTGGTCACCATGCGCCACGGCACGCCGATGCCGGACAGCATGAGGATGCCGCCCCACGGCGTCCACAGCAGCATCACCACCCACACGCCGATCGCCCATGCGACGACGCAGCAGACGCCCAGCATCACGCGGGCGCCACGCTCCCCCATGCGCACTGCGAGCGTGCGCTTGCCATGCCGGCGATCCTCGTTGATGTCACGCAGGTTGTTCACCATCAGTATCTGGCATGACAACAGCCCCGCGACGACCGCGCACAACACGCCGAGCACGCTGACCGAACCGCTCAGCGCATACTGCGTGCCAAGCACGGCGGCCAAACCGAAGAACAGGAACACCGAGAGTTCGCCGAATCCCGCATATCCGTACGGATGCTTGCCTCCGGTGTAGAACCAGCCGGCCAGCAGGCAAAGCACGCCGACCAGCAGCAGCCACCACGCCTGTGACAGGACGACGGCGACGAGGCCGCACACGCAGGCCAGCAGAGCGCTCACCACGGCGGCGACGAGCACATGCTTCGCCGGAACCAGGCCGGACGCGGTCAGCCGCATGGGCTTCTTGGTCTTCTTCTCACTGCCACCGCGGCCCTCATCGACACCGCGGATGCCATCGGAATAGTCATTGGCGTAGTTCACCGCGATCTGCAGTAACACGCCCACGCACACGCACAGCAGCGTGACGAGCCAGAACCGAGACATCATCGCCTGCGCATCGGCGGTGACCGCCGCGCATTGCGACGTGTCGGACCGGGTCTGCGCGCAGTTGAGATCGCCCACGATCACCGGATACGCGCAGCATGCGCCCACCGCCACGGAGGACAGGGAGGTCGTCAAGGTTTTCGGGCGTGCGCCGGATATCCACAGTTTCACAGTCATGTAGTCCAGTGTACGTGCCTTTCACGGATTCCGTGGATATGTCGTCATGATCATCCGCCGACATCAGCACGCCCCGCTGGCGGGGGCTGTCGGCACAGCATCGATACATAAACAGGCGGGGCTCCACGCACACACGCGTGGAGCCCCGCCATATCGTTTCAATCGGTCATCGCCCGCAGTCCGCACGCAAGGCCGGCAGCGGCCCGCCGCACGTTTACTGCAACGCCAGCGGCTTGACCAGAGGGAAGGTGATGGTCTCGCGGATCGTGGCACCGGTCAGGGCGATGAGCAGTCGGTCGATGCCCATGCCCATGCCGCCCGCCGGGGGCATGCCCACGCCGAGGGCCTCCAAGAAGTCCTCGTCGATGTCGCAGGCCTCCTCGTCGCCGGCCAGCGCGTCCTTGGCCTGGGCCACGAAACGCTCGCGCTGCACGATCGGGTCGTTGAGCTCGGAGTAGCCGGTGGCCAGCTCGAAGCCGCGCACGTAGAGGTCCCACTTCTCCACCACGCCGGCCTTGTTGCGGTGGCCCTTGACCAGCGGGGAGGTCTCGACCGGGAAGTCGCGCACGAAGGTCGGCTCGTATAGCTTGTCCTCGTAGAAGTGCTCCCACAGGTGCTCGACGAGCTTGCCGTGGTTCTCAACGTCGTCACGCTCCACGCCGAGCTTGTCGGCGATCTCGCCCAGATGCTCCACGGAAGTGCCGGGGTTGTCCGGCCCGCCGTTCGGCACGATCTCTTCGCCGAGCGCCTCGGAGAGCGAATCATACATGCTGATGGTCTTCCAGTTGCCGCCGAAATCGTATTCGGTGCCGTCGAGCAGCGTGACCTTATGGGAGCCGAACACGTCCATCGCGGTCTTCTGCACGAGCTCCTTGACCAGCTGACCGATGGTGTCGTAGGTGCCGTACGCCTGGTAGGCCTCGACCATCGTGAACTCGGGGGCGTGCGTGGCGTCGACGCCCTCGTTGCGGAAGTCGCGGTTGATCTCGAACACGCGGTCGATGCCGCCCACGAGGCAACGCTTGAGGAACAGTTCCGGCGCGATGCGCAGATAAAGGTCCAGGTCGAAGGCGTTCATGTGCGTGGTGAACGGACGGGCGGCGGCACCGCCGTGGATAGTCTGCAGCATCGGCGTCTCGACCTCGATGAAGTCGTGGTCATCGAACGTGCGGCGCAGCGAGGCGACGGCCTTGGACCGGTTGCGCACCATGTTGCGCACCTTCTCATCGGCGATCATGCCGATGTACGGCTTGCGCGTGCGCGTGTCGTCGTTCAGGTCCTTGTGCAGGGCGGGCAGCGGCTGCAGCGCCTTGGACGCGATGGCCCATTCGGTGGCGAACACCGACAGCTCGCCGGTCTTGGACGCGATCACGCGGCCGCGCAGGTACAGGTGGTCGCCGAGGTCCACGAGCTGCTTGAACTGCTTGAGCGAGTCAGCGCCGATCTCCTTCTTGGAGATCATGCCCTGGATCTTCGTGCCGTCGCCGGCCGACAGCTGCACGAAGCACAGGCCACCGCCGTTGCGCAGAAACAGGACGCGCCCGGCGATGCCGACCACGTCCTCGGTCTCCTGACCGGCTTCAAGCTTGCCGTCATACTTGGCGCGCACGGCCTCGATGGTGTCGGTCACGTCGAGGTGCACCGGGTAGGGCTGCATGCCGGCCTCAAGCATCATCGCGCGCTTGGCGACGCGCATCTGCACCTGCTCGGGGTGCGCGAGCGGGCCGAACTCCTTGTTGGAGGGATCGACGGCCTCGTCCAAAGTTGCGCCGGCGCCGATGCGGTCGCGGATGGCTGCGTCCTGTCGCAGCAGCATCTCGGCACGTTCGACCGTGGTCATGACGGGAACAGCGGGCGCCGTCTCGTCGTCGTTCAGGGATTCGGGGGTTTCTTGCGTCTGACTCATAATGTCACAGTGTAATGAGATGGCGATACACGCCGAGAGTCCGTTGATATTCCGCGGTTTTCGGGATGCCACGCCACGCCGGTTTGGCTTGTCCGGGATTTCGTTGTATTATAGCCTGCGTTGCCAAAACGGGCTGTAGCGCAGCTTGGTAGCGCGCTTCGTTCGGGACGAAGAGGCCG
>OLQG01000008.1_pt1 | contig 151901 bp, 128 predicted proteins | sample 1672221 | NCBI WGS metagenome assembly OLQG01 (sample SAMEA3136660, study PRJEB25190) | human gut metagenome | biome: human gut; feature: human-associated habitat; material: faeces | place: Austria | collected 2013
GACAGGCCGACGCAACTAGTAAGCCTCGTCGAGCGGCGCATGCGCTTTCACATCGAGAGACCAGTCTTCGAACTTGCCCTGCTTGTAGCGATCGTGCGCCACAAGCGCAATCATAGCCGCCTGGTCGCCGCAGGCCGAAAGCGGCGGCATGGACAAACGCACGCCGCGTTTCTTGCACGCCTTCTCGTACGCGGCGCGAAGTCCCGGGTTTGCGGATACGCCGCCGCCCACGCAAAACTCCCTCGTGCCCGTTTCGTCAAGCGCGACCATGGCTTTTTTCACCTGCACGTCCACCACGGCCTGCTGGAAGCTTGCGGCAATGTCAGGCATGTTGAGCTCGCGGCCAGCCTGCTGCTCTTTCTGGATATAGGTGGTCACCGCGGTTTTCAGCCCCGACAAGCTGAAGCGCAGATCGCCCGAATGCATGAGCGCACGCGGAAAGTCAATCGCTTTGGGATTGCCCTTAGCAGCAAGCTTGCTGATAATCGGGCCACCCGGATATCCCAGGCCAAGAGCCTTGGCCACCTTATCGAACGCCTCGCCCACCGCATCATCGATCGTGGAGCCCATGGTAACGTATTCGCCCCAATCCTTCACGTGCACGAGCATGGTATGCCCGCCCGACACAAGCGATACCACCATGGGAGGCTGAATATCGGGCGTTGCGATTTTGTTCGCATACAGATGCCCTTCAAGATGGTTCACGGCAATAAGCGGAATATCGGCGCCCCATGCAGCGCCCTTTGCGAACGCAACGCCCACGACGAGCGCCCCCACCAGGCCAGGCGCATACGTAACCGCAACGGCATCGAGGTCACGCCAACGAAGGCGGCTTGCACCCAGGCTTCGAGCCGCCGAATCAAGACATTCGTCGCATACGCCGCAGATGGCCTCGATGTGTTTGCGGCTTGCAATCTCGGGAACCACGCCGCCGAATCGCGCATGAAAGTCAATCTGAGAAGCCACCACGTCCGAACGAAGGACGCCGTTGCCGTCAACGACAGACGCCGCGGTTTCGTCGCACGAGCTCTCAATGGCAAGAATCAGCGGATGCGAGCGGTTCGCCGCACCCGAAGAATCCGCCTCGCAAGAGGAGTCGGCTTTACGGGGCGAATCCGCTTCGCAAGCGTTCGCCGGTTGCTGGGCCACATCGTCCACATGCAAACGCATGCCCGCAACATCGCGGCGCGCCTCGGGCAGAGGACCAGACATGATGACGGCGTCTTCGCGGTCGCTGTAGTAATGGGGGCGCGTTCCTATGTTGCGCAGCCCCATGCGCTCGTAAAACGTCTGTGCGCCGGCATTCGACGCACGAACCTCCAGGGTCATTTCGGTCGCGCCCAAATTGCGCGCATCGGAGGCAACCAACGCAAGGAGCTCGGCCGCAATGCCACGACGGCGATACGCCGGATCGGTGGCTATTTTAAGAATCTGCACCTGTCCGTCGACAATCCATCCACCGCAGTAGCCCGCAAGCACATTACCGTCGAAAGCAGCCCACCAGGTGCGGTCTTTGCGGGGAAGCTCGTCTGCGACGAGAGACGCCTTCCACGCGTCGCTTCCCATGACGGCAGATTCAAGGGCGGCAACATCGGGCGCATGGGCTGCATCGAGCGGCCTATACGAAAGAGGAGCTGCATCCTGAGACCCCTCGAACAGCTGCACTCCCGTTCGGAGGTTTTTACCACCGTCCTCTTTCGCCAAACGAATGCGCTCGTTTTCCTCCGCGTCGGAAAGACGCGTATACACGGGCAGCAACGTAGCGGGGTTGCCCCCTGCACGCTCGGCAAGAAGCAGGCCGCGGCCGCTTACCGCCCACAGCGATTCATCTGCAAGGGCGCCAAGCGGCTCGAAGATATCGGCGTATTTCACAAGCGCATCACCCAAAATAGCATCAAGCGCGCTGCCCTGGTCCTGGTTTGCACCAAGCGTCTGCAAGGCTTCCGACACCCACGACGTCGCATCTGCGGCTTTGACCACCGTATCGGTTGTCAAACGTCGCACGCCTTGATCGTCTATGTCGAAAAGAACGGGATACACCTCTTTGCGCATGGCGTCGGCCGCAACCAAAACCCTGCCGCGCACCCCGCTTTCCCACGCATTCCATGCAACGGCGTCAAGGGTCGATACGCCAAGCAGCGGCACCTCAAGCGCCGAAGCCATTCCCTTCGCCGTTGCCATGCAGATGCGCACGCCCGTGAAACTTCCAGGGCCGCGGCCGCACACCACCGCCGCAATCTCCTCTTTCGAAACGCCCGATTCCGCCAAAAGCGCATCAACCTCGTGCAGCAAAACGGTGTTGCTCGCCCTATGCGCCGCAACTTCCTTCGTTGCCACAACCCCTTCTTGCGAGCAAGGAGCCAGCACGAACGCGCAGCCGTCTTCGTCCTGCACGCCAACACGGCCGACGCCTACGGCGACCACCTCGTTTGCCGTATCGAACGCAAGAACATATGCCCCCTGAGCCATTGACGAAACCCCCGAATCTTTCTTCTATAACACACGCGCTTCTACACGTGCACGCATCCCCTACGCACAGGCCGCGATGCTGAATGCGGCCCGCGCGCAAGAGAAGAACCACCGCAAAACACAGCATGCGCCTCCGTGCATCGCGGCGGCGCATGCTGCAATCTTGTGAATTCTACAACGCAGGCCAGAAGAAGACGCGCCAATCCGCACGATTGCGCACATAATCAAGAATCTTATAGCGGACGGCCGGCGCAAGGAACCCATGCAAAAAGCGCCGACTTTTCGCCGGCGCCTTCAGGCTTTTTTAGATTTTCTTGCGGCGCAATGCCGGAACTGCAACTTTGAGCATGTGTGCAAGGCTTATGCCGACGGACATCTTCACAACATCGAGCACGATGAACGGGGCGATGCTCACCGCGAACGCCGCAAGAGGCTCCATACCGGTAACTGTCATGAACTGCACCCAGCCGCACGCATACGAGCACAGAAGCAAAATCACCGCGAAAGAAGCCTCGCGCATGGTGGCCGCAAGCTTGCCTTCCGGCTCTTTCCAGCGCGACGACAGAAGCGCCACAAGGGCCGTGCCCACGCCGAAGCCCATCAGAAATCCGCCCGTCGGTCCCATGATGGCTCCGAGGCCGCCCGTCATTCCGGAAAACACCGGAACGCCTATTGCGCCGATGATCAGGTAGCCGAAAACGCTCATCAAAGCCTCACGCGCTGGGAAGAGCACGACGATGAACGCAAGCATCATGGTCTGCAGAGTAAACGGCACCGGGCCGAAAGGAATACTCACCCACGAACACACCGTCAGCAAAGCTATGGACAACCCGCTGAACGCAATAGATTCACTCCGCTTCATCGCAACGCCTCGATCCATGACCCCCTCCTTTTCCTGAGCAAAGCAGCCCAGTACGAAATGCGGACGAAAAACAACGAACCCGCCGAGCATCGCTGCTTCAACGGGTTCGAATAATGCAGATGGTGCCCGAGGCGAGAGTCGAACTCGCACGTCAAAGACAACGGTTTTTGAGACCGCCGCGTCTGCCATTCCGCCACTCGGGCGCGGAGATGGATTATAAACGAAGCTCGACGTAAAAACAACCGATCCAGTTGCGGCTATTCGCTCAGCGTCAAAAGATCCATTTCCATCAGGCGCTTAATCGTAAGAATGTAAACGCGCATTGCACGTTTCAGGCTTTCTTCGGAAACGCCTTCGTCTGCGCCATGCATCGGGCCAACCCATTCGGGATATTCGTCATGGGGGTCTTCGGGCCCAAAGCTGGCAGCGCACGGGAATTCGCGAGCATACGTGCCGCCACCGATGGTGAACGGTTCGCCATCGAGGCCTGTAGCCTCGCGGTACGATTCCACAAGAGCAACGATGGCAGGGCTATCGGGCTTCATCAAGAAAGGCTCCATGAGCAGGGTGTTCTCGATGGTCGCCTCGCCTTCCTCAACAATGGGAGCGAGTTTCGCCAGAAGGTCTTCTTTGCTCGTAGACGTGGGGAATCGAATGTCGATGGTCAGCTTCAGGCGACCTTCTTCGAAGTGGATGGTCCCTGCGATACAGGTAAGGGGGTCGAAGAAGCCGTCGCACGTGTCGATTCCTACAGAGCTGCCGTCCGTGGAATCCATGATGCGGCCTATCATACGCAAGAAGACGTTTTCCTCTTCCGTGCACAGATTGTTTGCGAGCGCGTATTTCACCAGCAGGTCTATGGCATTCACCGTGCCGGCGGGCATGGATGCGTGGCCGCCGCGACCAGTTGCCACGAGCATGGCGTAATCGCCCTCGGCATAGATGTCGATATTGTCCGCCGCAGGAAGAGCCTCGGCGTCGGCGCGGACAACCAGGGTTGCCTGGCTCGGTACGGCATTGGTAGAAGCCTCGCCAGTGGTGAAGTCGATAATATTGCCGCCGGTGAATTGCTTCGAGCAAATCAGGCCGTCAAAGCCGCCTTTTTCCCCGTAGCAAACAGGGAACATATCATCCGGCGTAAACGTGAATGCAGGAGCGGGATAGTTCTCCAGATAGTACGCGACATCGCGCATAGTACCCGTTTCCTCGTTGGTGCCAATAAGCATGCGCAACGTGTACGGAAGTTTCTCGCCCTTGTCTTTGAAAAACTTCATGCAGTACAGCGCAACGACAAGCGGACCCTTGTCGTCCAAAACGCCGCGTCCAAGCAAAAATCCGTCTTTGCGCAGAAGCGTCCAGGGGTCGAGCGTCCAGCCGACACCGGGAGCAACCACGTCGGAATGGCAGATCATGCCAAGCATGGTGTCGCTTTCGCCTTTGAGGTCGGCTATGCCAATCTGACCCGCGTCGTCTCTGGCGTCAAAGCCGAGTCGCTGCGCCAAATCCACCGCAGCGCGCAAGCCGTCATGCGCCTCGGGACCACTTGGATCCTCAGGGGTCGCACGATCGAAATCGGCCACGCTCGGAATGGAGACAAGCCTTGCGATTTCCTCGACGATTTCTTCCCACTTTTCGTCGATGAACCGGTCAACTTCGGTCATGAAATCCGTGTTGGACATTACACCCATCCTCTCTCTTTTTGGGCATGTCTTTGTTATTTTACTCGTTTTTCTTCCAGGAAGCTTCCCGCGAAAACCGCGTTTCCGGATTGGCACGAAACAGCCGCAGCCGCAAGCTCCGTCTGCACGCCGCCCACAGACCACCCGAGGACCCATGCTAGCAACGGAGCGCGTCCGGGACAGCTAGCAACGGCCACCCAAGACCCCTCGCCAACAGACCGTCCAAGGACCCGTGCGTAACGATTGAAGCGCGCTACCTGAGGACGATACCGCTCTCGAGCGTATCTTCGACCTCTGCAAAGGCGGGCTACCGTTCAATCAATACTATCTCGGCGTTTTGCGCACCAGAAATGCACGCAATGACGAAATAGTACAGGCCCGAGCCTTCAGTCGAGAAAGACATCTCTGCTACAACTCTCTGACCAGGTGTTTCTTTAAGCTCACCATAATGCGTCCATCGACCGATCGATAAAATCCATGCTATTTCGGCGATACTGCCAAAACGCGTGCACAAAACGACGAAATAGCATGGATTCATCACCGATAGACCTGCTCTGCCGCCGACATACCTGCTCTGCCGCTGATAAACCCGCCCGCCGCCGACATACCTGCTCCGCCGTTGAAGAGACGGCAGCGGGTTTGCTTGCGAACCTGCGGCCGCTACGGCAAACGCAAAGATGCCGCTCGGTCTGCAATCCCAAGCGGCATCTTTCTATATGGCTTCATCAATGCGAACCGCTCCGTCGCCCAAGACGACGACCCCTGCGCACGCTTTGGCTGGCTGGGCTCAAGCCCGAGCTAGCTGGACGCACGCGTCTAACCAGCTAGACGAGTGCGCATCCTAGCTTGCTGAATGGGAGCTCGTCTTCTCGTTTTCGACGAACACCGCATCGGCCGAAAGAGGCTCGAAAGCCGCCTCCTTGCCTTCGCCGGACTTCTCGGAGTCAAGCTCTGACTGACGCGTCTCGCCCTCGATCTGAGCCCCGTCGATAGCAATGTTTTTCGGCAGAACCAGGTTGGCAATTACGGCAACAAGGAACACGCCTGCCACGCAGTTATCGGCGAACACGCTGCGCACAAGCTCGGGGAATATGACGAAAATGTCGGACACCTGGGTAAACCCGATGCCGATGGAAAGCGAAAGCGCCGCGATGAGAATGTTGCGCTGAGAGAACCCGGCGCGCGCAACCATCTGAAAGCCGCTCACGATGATGTTGCCGAACATCATAATGGTGCACCCGCCCAAAACGGCCTCAGGTAAAGATTGGAACACCGCGCTGACCACGGGCAAAAACGCGCACAGCATCATGATGACCGCGCCGGTGGCGATGGCTTTGCGATTGACGACCTTCGTCATGGCAACAAGACCTACGTTCTGAGAGAACGATGTCACGGGCAAACAACCCAAGCAGCCGGAAAGTGCACTGGTGAAGCCGTCGCAGGCAATAGAACCGGAAAGCTCGCGCTCTTTCACATCGCGGCCGAGGCCAACCAGCGAAACGGCCGAAGTGTCACCGATTGTTTCCGTGGCAGACACCAGGAAAATAACGGTCACCGAAACGATGGCGGCGAGGTTGAACTCGGGCGCGAACGGCATGAGGGAAGGAGCTGCGAAAAGCTGCAGATTCTGAAACGCCGAGAAATCGACCGCCCCCAGAAAAATTGCCGCCACATAGCCCACAATCAGGCCGAACAGAACCGAAAGCTGCTTGGTCTTGCCCTTTGCGAGCACCTGGAAAATCAGGCATGACACCAAGGCGATCGACCCCAGCAGCAAGTTACGCGGCGAGCCGAAATCGGCAGCTCCCGCGCCGCCGCCGAACGATGCGGCACCAACGTTGAGCAGCGAAAACCCGATGGAGGTAACCACCACGGCGGCAACGATAGGCGAAATGAGCCTGCGCCAATACTTCGCGAAAAGGCCCAGAATGCCCTCGAGGATACCGCCCACGATGATGGCACCGATCGCGACGTTGTAGCCATACGTGGCAACAATGCCGCACAGCACCGTCACGAACGTGAAGCTGATGCCCATGACGATCGGCAGCCCGCTGCCAATACGCCACAGAGGGAACAGCTGGATCAGAGTGCCGATGCCGGCGATGAGCATGGCCCCCTGGATGAGCGAGCTCGTTTGAACGTCACTCAAGCCGGCCGCCGCCGCCACGATCATAATCGGGGCAAGGTTTGCCACGAACATCGCCAGAATATGCTGAACGCCGTACGGAATGGCCCTCAGAATAGGTATGTTGCCATCAAGCTGAAACAGGCTTGCATGGTCGAACGTCTTGCCCTTCGAAAACCCCTTGAACGCCATGACTACCTCTCCGCGTTCGCACCGGAACCGCCGCAGGCGGATGCGGCATTGGAAGAGGTCTTCGCGGCAGCGCATGCATTGGCGATATCGTCCGCTTCGCATTCGATGACGCCGCCGAAATCGGCGCAAGAAGCCGCCGCGTCATTCTGCTCGCGGAAGACCAGCTTGCCCGTTTCGGGGTCCATCGCATCCACAATGGCCAAGGACTCAAGGCGATACCCGCGCTCGCGCAGGCTCTTGCCGCCGGGCTGAAAGCCCTTTTCAATGGCGATACCGATACCTTCAACGGTAGCGCCCGCAGACTCGACAATCTCAATCAGTCCGTCGAGTGCGCAGCCGTTCGCAAGGAAGTCATCGATAATCAGCACATGATCTTCGGGGCCGATGTATTTCTTGGACACGATCACGTTGAAAATCTTGCCGTGCGTGAAGCTTTGGATGCGCGTCGTGTACATCTCGCCATCAAGGTTGATGCTCTGTGCCTTCTTGGCAAACACCACCGGCACGCCAAAATGCTGCGCCACAATGGCGGCAATGCCAATGCCCGAAGCCTCGATGGTCAGAATCTTGTTGATGGGAGCGTCGGCGAAAAGACGCTTGAGCTCTGCGCCCATTTCGTTGAACAACGAGATGTCCATCTGATGATTCAGAAAACTATCGACCTTCAACACGCCTTCGGCCTTCACCACGCCGTCGCGCTGAATACGCTCTTCGAGAAGCCTCACGACCCTACCTTTCACCCGCATTTACCAATAGGGATCAGTGTAGCCGAGCATGATGCAGGGAGATAGGCTTCAGAAACGGACAAACGAAAAAGATTTTCGCAAAGCAGACACCTTAGCGCTGGAAGAGAACCTCGAACACGCTGCCGCGCGGCTTATTCTCGGAAATAGAGACCGATGCGCCATGCAACTGCGCCGCATGCTTGACGATAGCCAGGCCAAGCCCGCTGCCGCCCGTTTCCTTCGAACGGCTTTCGTCCACGCAGAAGAATCGCTCGAACACTTTCTCGCGCATGTCCTCGGGAATGCCCATGCCGGTATCGGCAACGCGAACGAACGCAAGGCCTTGCGCGTTTCGTCCCACGCACACATCGACCTTTCCCCCATCGACGTTGTATCGAATGGCGTTTTCCATGAGGTTGCGCAGCATCTCTTCGATTATACGCGCATTCCCCACAACCTTGACGTCTCCCGAACCGTCACCTTCGAAAACGTTCAGGCCCACCGTAATCCCCCGACGACGAGCCGCAGACGCCAGCCTGACCGAAACGTTGCGGGCAACCTCGACCAGCGAGACGCTCTGATCCATATCGATACGCATATCTTCCGCCTCAGCGTCGTCGAGACGGGAAAGCGTCAAAAGCTCGTCAACCATAGACTTCATATGCTGGGCTTCTTCGTAGATGTGCCCGGCGAACTGTTTCACATCCTCAGGACGAGCAATGCCGCGCTCGATGATCTCGGCATACCCGGAAACAACCGTGAGCGGCGTCTTGAGCTCATGAGATACGTTACCCGTGAAGCGGCGGCGCTCCGCCACCTGCGCATCGAGGCGCTTGCGCTGCTCGTCAAGGCGGTTGATAAGGGGAACGAGCTCTTCGGGCACATTGGCGCCGTGCGGGTGGTCAAGGTCGACCGCAGAAAGCTCGGAAGTGACCTTGCGCGATATGACCCATCCCACAAGAAGAGATATGCCGACCGTAGCAAAAAGCACCACAAGATAGGGAACCAGCATGGCAGACATGATGCCCCACACGCTCGAATGCGTTTTCGCCAAACGCAAAACAGACCCCTCTTCAAGACGCACGGAATGATAGAGGGTTTCCTCGCCAAGCGTTTCCGAATAACGGCCCGCTTCGCCTTCCCCCTCCTCCATGGCCTCTATGACCTCAGGGCGGAGCGCATGATTATCGAGGCTGGCAACGTCGGCCGCGGTGTCGAATAGCACATCGCCGTTGCGATCAATCAAGGTCACACGCGTTCCGGGTACGACGATGTTCGCATGACGCTGAAGGACGGTCTTGGCGTCAGTATCGTCATCGATCTGCGCATCAAGCGTGTCCGCGAGGCTTTCGCATTCCATCTTGAGATCGCTTACGGCCTGGCGATCGAGGACGAGATAGAACACGAGCGCGAAAAGCACCGCGCACACAACCGCCAATGACACCGTAGCGACCATGACCGTATGCGAAATGCTCCGAGAAAGAGAACGGCGAGGAGCCTTTCGGGTCCGCTCGCCGCCCTCGGTTATTGCATTGAAGCTCGACTCGTCTTGACGCAAAGAGCTCAAACGACTCGCACCTAGCCTTTCATACGGTATCCGACGCCGCGAACCGTCTCGATAAGCGACGCAGCCTCTTGGTCGATTTCGCCGATTTTCTTTCGCAGAGTCTGGATATGCGCGTCAACCGTGCGCGTCTCCCCCGCCACTTCATAGCCCCATACCTGAACAAGAAGCTGATTGCGCGAAACCACCATGCCGCAATTGCTCATGAGGAAACGAAGCGTCTCGAACTCCTTGTGAGTCAAACGAACCTCATCGCCACCTACAGAGACGAGATAACGTGCGGCATCGAGGCGGATAGGCCCGATTTCGAGAATTTCCTTGTCGCGCGATACCTCGGAGTCTGACGAACGAGACGACTCGGCCTCGGCACGAGCTAGATCTGCAGCCTGGCGCGCCCGCTCTTCGTTGCGGCGGGCGCGACGCAGCAAAGCATTCACGCGCGAAAGCAGCTCCATCATGCCAAAAGGCTTCGCCAGATAGTCGTCTGCGCCGGCATCAAGCCCCGTAACCGTATCGAACTCGGTCGATTTCGCCGTAAGCATCATCACGGGAACGTCGGCCGTATCGTCGCATGCGCGAAGCTTCTTAAGAACGGAAATGCCGTCCTCACCAGGAAGCATCACATCGAGGATGAAAAGATCGGGAACCGCGCGCTCGATGGCCTCGTACAGCTCCGCAGCGCAGGAAAAACCCTGCGTTTCATGCCCGGTCTGCGCAAGCGTGTAGAGCGTAAGATTGCGGATTTGCTCGTCATCCTCGAGATAGTAGATCATCCGATCAGGTCTCCTTTGTAGTATCCCGTGAGGGAGTATCCTACCCACTCAGCAACATTTTGGGCATGGTCGCCGATTCGTTCAAGATATTTCGCCACCATAAGAGCGCCAATGAGACCGTTCGCCGAACCAGACCCTTCCTGGATTGTCGTAATCACGCCCGTTTTGACCGCATCGAACAATGCGTCCACTTCATCGTCGCGACCGACGACCGCACGCGCTTTCTCCAGGTCCTGCTCGACAAACGCCTCCACGGCATCATGCACCATATCACAAGCGCACTCGCCCATGCGGCGCAAATGAACGGCAAGGCGTGCGTCGAAAGCCTCGTCGGTGGATATGGAAGTCTCGCAGATATCCGCCGCCTGGTCTGCGATGCGTTCGATATCGCCGACCATCTTCAAACCCGCCGAAACACGGCGCAAATCGCCTGCCACGGGCTGCTGCGTCAGAAGCAGCTTTAGACACAGGCTCTCGATCTCCCGCTCTTGACGGTCGATGTCATCGTCTCCGTCTATGACCTTCTTCGCCAGATCATCGCTGCGGTCTTCCATGACCTTGATGGCGTCAGAAACCGCATCCTGCATGGAAGACGCCATGACCAGCAGCTGGGCGTCGAGCAGCGCAAGCTGCTGTTGAAACACATCGCGCATGAGTATCAGCCAAACCTTCCCGTAATGTAGTCGTCGGTGCGCTTATCGACCGGATGGCTGAACAGCGTTTGCGTGTCGCCGTATTCAACCAGGTCGCCCAGCAGGAAAAACGCGCACATATCGGAAATGCGTGCGGCCTGCTGCATGTTGTGGGTCACCATGACGACCGTATAATCCTTCTTCAATTCGATAGCCAAATCCTCGATACGGCCGGTGGACAAGGGGTCGAGCGCGCTCGTGGCCTCATCCATCAGAAGCACCTCGGGCTCGACCGCCAGGGCACGAGCAATGCACAATCGCTGTTGCTGACCTCCCGAAAGGCCGAGCGCGCTCTTCTTGAGACGGTCTTTCAGCTCGTCCCAAATCGCGGCCTTTCGCAAGGCGTTTTCGACGATTTCCTCAAGCTTCGCTTTGTCCTTGACGCCATGAGTACGCGGGCCGAAGGCAACATTGTCGAAAACGCTCATCGGAAACGGATTGGGCTTCTGAAACACCATGCCCACTCGACGGCGCAGCAGGTTCACATCGGTTCCCTTGGCGTAGATATTTTCTCCGTCAAGATTCACCTCGCCTTCAATGCGGCACCCCTCGACCAAGTCGTTCATGCGGTTGAGCGTGCGCAGCAGCGTTGACTTTCCGCAACCGGACGGTCCAATGAAAGCCGTGATCTTGTTCGCGGGAATGTCCATGTTCACGCCATGCAGCGCATGAAAGTCACCATAGAACAGGTCGAGATTGTTCACGGCGATTTTCATCGGCGCGACCTCGATGCCGCCCTCTGTGACAAGCGTCTTTTGGTCGGTGATGATTTCACTCACGTGAGATTCCTTTCTAAGCCTTCGTGATGCGCTTTGCGGCAAACGAGGCCAATGCGTTGATGAGGACCACAATGATCAGCAAAACAACGGCCGTTGCATAGGTTGCGTCGATATGGAGGCCTTCGCACGAAAGCACATACATATGTACAGACATCGTGCGGGCGGAATCGAACACGCCCATGGGAATGGCAGCAACCGTTCCTGCCGTAAAGATCAGCGCAGCCGACTCTCCGACAATACGGCCGATCGAAAGAATGATGCCGCCCAGGATTCCCGGCATGGCGGGAGGAAGCACGACCGAAAGCACCGTGCGCAAACGACCGGCCCCAAGACCGAAGCTTCCCTCGCGATACGAGTCGGGCACGGCGCGCAAAGCCTCCTCGGTCGTACGCATGATGGTGGGAAGCACCATAATCGCAAGCGTCAAGCAGCCCGAAAGAAGCGAGAGGCCCCATTTCAAAAACGTCACGAAGAAGAGCATGCCAAACAAGCCGTACACGATGGATGGAATGCCTGCGAGAGTCTCGGCGGTAACGCGCACCACCTTGACGAACTTGTTGCCTCTCGTGGTGTACTCCACGAGAAATATCGCTGCCATGACGCCAAGAGGCACGGCGATGACCAGCGTCAGAAGAACAGCAAGCAAGGTGTTGACCAGGGACGGAAGCATAGAGACGTTCTCCGAGTTGTATTCGACGGAGAACAGTTCCGGCCTTAGATTCGGAACGCCCATAACGAGAATGTAACCGACGATTACCACGAGCACGGCAACCGTGAGAACTGCAGCGCAGTGCACGAGAAGGTTCAAGAAGACGGATGACTTTCTCTTATGCGGCTTGCGCGCGGCAGACGAAGAGACGTTATTCATTACTTCTTAGACCTCGCATTCAAAGCGGCAAAAGCAAGATTGATGATAAGCACGAACACAAACAGAACCACAGCGGTCGCGATAAGCGCCTCACGATGCAAGTCGGCCGCGTAGCCCATCTCCATGACGATGTTGGTCGTAAGCGTACGCACGCCTTCAAGAATGCTGCTGGGGATCTGGACCTGGTTGCCGGCGATCATGACCACCGCCATCGTCTCGCCGATAGCGCGGCCGATGCCCAAAACGACACCCGCCATGATGCCCGACCCCGCAGCGGGAACCAGGACGCGAAACACGCTTCGTTCGTGATCGGCTCCAAGCGCAAGCGCGCCTTCGTAGTAGCTGTCAGGAACCGCATCGAGTGCATTGCGAGCAACCGTGATGATGGTGGGAAGAATCATCACGCCTAAGATGATGGATGCGGCAAGCAGGCTCATGCCTTGCACGTGAAAGAACTGGCGAATAAGCGGCACGAGCACCACAAGACCGAAGAAGCCGTAGATAACCGAGGGAATGCCGGCGAGAAGCTCAACGCCGGGCGTCACGATGCGCTTAACGCGAGGGCTGGCAAACCGAGAAAGATACACGGCGCAGAAAAGACCCGTCGGAACGCCGATGACAAGCGCTCCAAGCGTTGCGTAGATGCTGCCCAGAATCATCGGCAGGATGCCGAACGTCTCGCTTGCCGGACGCCATACAGTTCCCGTAAGGAACTCGACCACGCCGATTTTTCCAATAGCGGGCACACCGCTTGCGAAGAGGAAGACGCATATCAAGGCTACTGCGAGGATCGAAACCCCCGCAGCAGCCGTGAAAAGCACCTTCGCGAGAGACTCTTTGATGCCTTTCATAACGTGTAATCGCTATGCGACGTTGGACCAGTCGGTGATTTCGCCGGTGAAGATACCCTTGACCTGCTCGGAGGTCAGGCCGTTGACGGCGGAATCGTTGTTGACAACAACCGCGATGCCGTCCATGGCGATGACAACCGGCTTGACGCCCTGGGAGGTTTCGGAGTCCTTCAACTCGCGAGAGGCCATGCCGAGGTCGCAGGTGCCGTCGATGGCAGACTGGACGCCGGTAGAGGAGTCGGACTGCTGGACTTCGATGTTGACATCGGGATTCAGAGCCTGATATGCCTCGGCGAGCTTCTCCATGACGGGGGTCACAGAAGACGAGCCGGCAACAACAACCTTGCCGGACTTGCCGGAAGCGGTGTAGGGTTGAGCGTCGTCTGCCACAGAAACGTAGTTCTCTTCGCTCACGACAGCCTGACCGTCAGAGCTCATGATAAAGTTGAGGAAGTCCTGGGCAACATCGGAAAGGTTCTGGCCAGCAACGACGTTAAACGGACGTGCAACCTTGTAAGAACCGTCCTTCACGCCATCGGCGCTCGGAGCAACGCCGTCGATCTCGACGGCCTTCACCGTGTCGTTCAAAGATCCCAAGGAGATGTAGCCGATGGAGCTCGGATCGCCGGCGACCGTAGTCATCATGACCGACGTGGAGTTGGTGACGACGGCAGAAGTGGTGGTTGCGTCGTTGCCGTCAGCATCCTCGATCCCGAAGAGCTCGGTGAACGCCCCGCGCGTGCCAGAGCCATCCTCGCGAGAGATGACAGAGATTGCCCCGCCCGTGGAAGAACCGGACCCGTCGGAAGAAGCGTTGCTTCCGCCCGAGCATCCTGCCAGGGCAAACGCACCGAGAGCGCACACGCAAGACAGGGCGAGTGCAAGGAGTTTCTTAGCTTTCATTGTTCGGCATTCCTTTCATCGAAGATTCGTTTCACTGCGAACAAACGCCACGCAGTACTTTAGGAAGCCGTTATCAAACGCACGTCAAGGGGGAGTCAGATCGAAGTAAAGTTCGGTCTGCAGCAAAAAAGCGGACGCCGATGCGTCCGCCTCCTCAGTTCTTTTCTGTTCTTCTCCGCGGTTCTAGCATTCGCAGCGTTGCGCCGTCTCGATCACATGCTTCATCAACACGCTCGTGGTCACGCCGCCGATGCCGCGAGGAACCGGCGTGATGGCCCCTTCGTCGCCAAGGACGCCCTCTGCGGAATCGAAATCGGCGTCACCGCACAAATTCCCATCCTTATCCATGTTGATGCCCACGTCGAGCACGATCTGCCCGGGCGAGAAATACGTTTTGTCATACGCCCTGGCACGACCCGTAGCCAACACTACGATATCGGCGGCTTTCACAACGGCAGGCAGGTTTTCCGTGCGCGAATGGCACACGGTCACCGTGGCGTTGCGCTCGAGCAGCATCATGGCCACGGGACGCCCAATCACCAGACTGCGACCCACTACGACAACATGCTTTCCCTCGATGGCTATGCCGTAGCCGTCAAGCATCTCAAGACATGCCGCCGCCGTGCAGGGAGCAAAACCTTCGCCGCGACCCGTGAACACGCGCGCCAATGCCGCACGGCCAATACCGTCGACATCTTTGCGCGGGTCAAGCGCTTCGCACGCCGCCTCTTCGTCATAGCCCGCCGGAAGAGGACGAAACATCAAACACCCGTGAATGCCCTGGTCGGCATTTATCTCGCCAATGGCTTTCATCAGCGCATCCTGACCAGCGTCCTCATAGAGCTGAAACAAGCGCACACCGATGCCCAGAGCTTCCGCCCGTTTGATAGCGGTTCTTTCATAGGACAGGTCGTCCGGACGAGCTCCGATGCGTACGATGGCCAACACAGGGTCGATGCCGCGATCTTTCAGTGCGGCAACGCGCTTTAGGCCGTCCTCCTTCAATGCGTCGATAATCGGCTTGCCTGCAAGAATTCGAGGCATTCTTTTCTCCTCTACACCCAGTTTCTACGAACCTATCTCACCCGGACAATGCTTTCGCGCACCGCAGCATGCACTTTGTCGGCCGCGGGGGCGGTTTTCTCTATCAGTCCGTTCGCTTCCTCTTCGTACGCAAGAGCCTTGGCGCTATCCTCCATAAGACCCGTATTGATGAACACGTTCAATGACGCGGCTTCAAGCGCTGCTTTCGCAAGCACCGCAGAAGCTCCCACGTCGGACAGGGCAAGCTTCGCCGAATTGAGCACGAGGTATTCGTCCGCTTCGACAACTCGGGCGCACACGCGCATAATGGAAAGCGGGACTTCGCATGCGGCGTGCAGGGCTTCCTGCTCCGCGCGTGAGCGGCAGGCCCGCTCTTCCTCCGTGCCCTTCGGCATCTTCCAGCACGCGGCAAGCTTCGAAAACGCCTCAGCATCACCCTCAATCAAGGAAATCAACTCGCTGCGATAGGCATCAAGCCTGGCAAGGGTTTCTTGCAAGGCCTGTTCGCGATCGGCGAACTTGGGTTTGCCGATTGTGAGGTTGGCGACCATGGAACCAAGCGCCGCCGCAAGTGCGCCGACATAAGCCGATGCCCCGCCGCCGCCCGGAACAGGCGCCTTGCTTGCAAGATCGTCCGTGAATTTCGTATCTATCACCAAGACTCCTCTGCGAAAAATCAAAATACTCAGCCACCGATGGTCGGAAGCACCGCCGACCATCGGCAAGAATAAAACAGTGCGCCGGCTCTTCAGCCGGCGCACCGCACTTTACACGTTATTCGCCCAAACGGACGATTCCTCTTAGAACAGGCCGGAAATCTTGCCCGTTTCGTCTACGTCGATCCTTTCGGCGGCAGGACGCTTCGGAAGACCGGGCATGGTCATGATATCGCCCGTCAAAGCGACGATGAAGCCAGCACCGGCAGAAACCTTCGCCTTGCGCACCGTGATGCGGAAACCGCGCGGAGCGCCGAGCTTCGTCTGGTCGTCGGAGAAGCTGTATTGGGTCTTCGCCATGCAAACAGGCATATGGGCGAAACCGAGCGCCTCAAGCTGCGCAATCTCCTTTTTTGCAGCAGGCGTAAAATCAACGCCGTCGGCATGATAGACGCGCTGAGCGATAGCCTCGATCTTCTCGGCGATCGACAGGTCGTCCTCGTAGGCGAAGCTGAAATCGTTCGGCTCTTCGCACAAGCGCACGACCTCTTCCGCCAAAGCCATGCCGCCTTCGCCGCCTTTCGCCCACACCTCGGACAGAGCCACGTTGACGCCGAGCTCTTTGCACTTGGCCTCGACCAGGTCGAGCTCTGCCTTGGTATCGGTCGGGAACGCGTTGATGGCGACAACGCAAGGAAGCTTGTAGACCTTCGTGATGTTTTCCACATGCTGCAGCAAGTTGGGAAGACCGGCCTCGAGAGCTTCGAGATTCTCTTCGTTGAGATCGGCCTTGGCAACGCCGCCATGGTTCTTAAGCGCGCGAACGGTGGCAACAACGACGACGGCATCGGGCTTCAAATCCGCAAGGCGGCATTTGATGTCGAGGAACTTCTCGGCACCAAGGTCTGCGCCGAAGCCGGCCTCAGTGATGCAGTAATCGCCCAAAGCCATAGCCATGCGAGTCGCCATAATGGAGTTGCAGCCGTGAGCGATGTTTGCGAAGGGGCCGCCATGCACGAATGCGGGGGTTCCTTCGAGCGTCTGTACGAGATTGGGCTTCAGGGCGTCTTTGAGCAATGCGGTCATGGCGCCTTCGGCGTTCAGCTGACCCGCGGTGATAGGCTGGTCGTCGCGCGTGTAGCCGACCACGATGCGCGCAAGGCGCTCTTTAAGATCGGTGATGCTGGTAGCCAGGCAGAAGATGGCCATGATTTCAGAGGCGACCGTGATGTCGAAGCCGTCCTCGCGCGGCACGCCGTGGGCCTTGCCGCCCATGCCGCAGACGATATTGCGCAGCTGACGATCGTTCATGTCAACCGCGCGCTTCCACGTGATCTTGCGCACGTCGAACCCGAGCTCGTTGCCCTGGTGGATATGGTTGTCGATCATAGCGGCAAGCAGGTTGTTCGCAGCGCCGATGGCGTGGAAGTCTCCTGTGAAGTGAAGGTTGATGTCCTCCATGGGAACAACCTGGGCCCAGCCGCCGCCTGCAGCGCCACCCTTGATGCCGAACACGGGGCCAAGCGAAGGCTCGCGCAGGGCAACAACCACGTTTTTGCCGATCTTGCGCATGCCGTCGGCCAGACCGACCGTCGTGGTGGTTTTGCCTTCGCCTGCGGGCGTAGGATTGATGGCGGTCACCAGGATAAGCTTGCCGGGCTCATGCTTTTCATCGAGCAGCAAGTTGTAATCTACCTTGGCCTTGTATGAGCCGTACATCTCAAGATACTTTTCGGGGACGCCGGCACGCTCCGCAATGGCGGAAATGTGCTCGGGGGTTACGGACTGGGCAATTTCAATGTCTGACAACACGTCGGGCCCTTCCTTTCCTGCTCGATGGAGATTAACGAATGACGCTCATTCTACTCGCCATCGGCGTTTCGCAAGCGAGACTTTGACGAACGCCCCCATCCTCTCCAGAATCGGCGTCGCAGAATGAAAAGCGGCCAAGCAATGCAAGGGCATGCGAGACTCCACCCCGCGAAATCGCTCTGAGACGCAATGCGCAAGCTCGATAAAAAAACCGTCGTATTGGACGAATCCAGCACGACGGTAGCGCAAAGATCAAAGCGAATTGCGGCAAGAAGGCAATTTCGAAAACCTGCCGTCCTACGACAGGGCCTCCCCGAGCTTCGTGCCGCACAAATATCCCGACGTAATCGCGTTAGCCATGCCATAGCCAAATCCGACATAGGTGTCGTTGTACAAGTTTCCACCTGCTTCATTTCCGACTGCGTACAAGCCCTTAATCGGCAATTTCGCATCGTCGAGCACTTGATAGTCGGTGTTTACAAGCAACCCTCCCCACGAACAGAGGTTGTTTTCTTCGGCGATGATCGCGTAGTACGGCCCCTCGCCGAGCTTCTTCAGATATGCCGCAGGCTTGCCGTACTGTTCGTCGACTCCCGCTTCGCAGGAGGCGTCATAGGATGCCAGCTGGGCGGCAAAAATCTCGGCGTCCATCCCTGCAGCACGCGCCAAATCTTCGGCAGTGTCGCCCTTGTACCCTTTTCCGTCCTCTACCATGCGCTCGAACACGTCCGTGATGCCCTCCCAGGGCGTATCTAGATCGTAAACGGGCTTGTACTCAGGAGGCAGACCAGGCGAGTAATCAACGCCCAAACCGGCAAGGCCCCGCGCTTCAAGCATATCCATCATAGATTTCGACACGATCACGTAATGGAACGACCCTTGATAGGCGCTCGAATTGGCGGCAGGAACCGCATCAAGCACGAGCGACTCGCTACGAAAACGCTCGCCCGTCGGTCCCACATTGAGCACATTGGCCACGTATGAAAGAATCATGGGGTACTTGGCGGGAAAATCATCGAACGACGACAACAAAGAATCGGTTGCGCGCGCCAACGTCTGATGCAGCATTTGACCGCCGAAATTTTGAGGCTTGCACGCGCCTGCATGCCATGCCATCTCGAGGCCTTCTCCAATGTTCTGAGGCAAGCCTGCAAACACGCCCTCAAAACCAAAAGCCGCCTTTACCATGGCCGCATTTGCCCCGTAGCCACCCGTCGCAATAACCACGGCGCGCGCGTTCAACCGCATACCGCGGCCTTCATTGTCGACGACCACTACACCGCCAATCGAACCGTCTTCGTTTTTAACCAAACGCTTTGCAGTGGTTTCAAAGAACACCGCTCCTTCGGGCTTGACGAATCCTTCCACCATGGCGTCAAAAAGTGGCTCGCGCTCGTCGTATTCGGGAAGCGCGGTAATGTCGGCCCCCATGCCGAGATAGGTGAAATTCCACCCGTGCTCGGCCATCCAATCAACAGCAGCCGATGAAGAATTAACCAGCTGGCGAATCGCGGCCGCGTTCACGCGCCAATGCGAATCGGCAATCCAGTTTTGAATAATCGGCTCCGTATCGGTGGTCACACCAGCCGCCTTTGCAAAAGAGCTGTTCGGAACAGACGGAGCCCATGATTTCAGACTTGCACCGCCGAGATGAGAAGTTTTCTCCACAAGGGCGACCCTGAGCCCCGCCTGCGCAGCGCGCACAGCGGTGTTGGCCCCCGAGCATCCAGCACCCACAACCACGACATCGAAATCCTGGGTTTCCTGCACATCCACATCTTCGGACGTGTTGCCGGGCAGCGCGCTCGAAAGCATGACATCGAGTCTTGACCTCCAATCAGAAGCATCGTTCGATGCAGGCTCCTTTCCACTGCCGGATGTCGACGGCGAGCACGCCGCAAGCCCGCATGCAGCAAACGCGCCCGCAAGAGCAGCTCCAACGAATCCTCTTCTTGAAACGGCCATGAACTTTCCTCCTCCTGATGATAGCCCCGAGGGACGGTATCGTTTCGTACGAAAAAATCATGGTTTTATCAGGCATTTAACACTAGACCCCTATGGTGGGGTTTTGACCTTGGACGCATAACGTAAGCGCCGCACAAAGCATCGCTGTGATAGCCTTGCAGACGAAGTAGGAACGCGCAGAAACGAGAGGCAGCAAAAAATGACCGGCAACCATGTCCGCATCATCATGGGTTTTTCGATGCTTTGCTGCGTAAATGTCATTTGCTTTTTCCCCGACGCGCTTGCACCCTGGGCATCCACGGAATGGCTGCGAACTTACAATACGTACGCACTACCAGCGGAGTGTCTCTCACTCATAGCCATAGCGATCCTCGCGTTTAAGACCCCAAGAAGAATCGGCATGGCAAGTGTGGCAATAGGATACATAGGGCTTTTCTGCGGCCTGTGCGCACCCGCTATTCTTGGCAACAATGCAGAAACGCCCGCCCTTGCAGGCGTTCTTTGCGGAATGGGACTTGCCCCCACTATGATGTTTTGGTTCGCCCTTCTGACCGAATTCACGGAACGTCATCAGGCCATCGTCCAAGGGTGGCAAGCCTTAGCAGGCGAATGCCTTTTTCTAGGCGCTTCCATCTTCTTCGACGCGGGCGTCATCCCCGCATGCGTCCTGACCGCGACATCGGCGATATGCGCTTTGCGCGTTGATTCAAGCAGTCTTTTTTCGGAAAGCGGAGGAGCGGGGTCTTCAGCCAAAAGCTTTTTGAGCCTCGGAAAAACAGAATGGCTCGCCCCCTGCGCAGGATACCTAATCGCATCCCTGGCCTACGGCGTGCTTATAGCCCTCTCTCGCGGCGCAGAAGGAGAAGCAGCCTCGGAAGTCGTTTCCGCCATCGGAGCCCCCATCGGAGCCCTCTGCTTTATCGCTTGGGCGGTAACCAGCAGACGCCGCGACTACGGAGCCGTTTCCGAATGGGTCGTAGCAGCATCTGCCGTTGCATGCCTGCTGTCCGGCAGCGCAACCGTGTTGCTCTTTTCCGCCTTTTTCCAAATAACGGAACTTTTGCTCTTTTCGCTGTTCATCGACCGTCTTTCCGCCATGCCGCGCGCGGCCATAGCGTGCATAGCAAGCGCTTACGCAATATCACATCTGCTGTTTTTCTTCGGCCTCTATCTCCCCAGCACACTCGGGGCTGCAGGCGGCAACGGCGTTGCCATACGAGAATTGGCATGGCTCGCCTGCGCAATCGGCGCGACGGCCTTCATCGCTCGAACGTGGAGAACAAACGCCTCCCGCATTGAGCTTGAAAACCGTTGTCGCTCCTACGAACGCATCATCGAAGAGCAGCAAAGCGAAATCGAAAAACACGACGAAGAGAGTGCCCTGCTACGAGCGGCGGTGTTCGACGGCAACTCCGAGCGAGAGTACAATATCGCCTGTGAGCTTATTGCAAAAAAACACGGATTGACGAAGAGAGAAACCGAGATTCTATCTCTCCTTGCACGCGGGCGTGACGTATCGTTCATATGCAATGAACTGTACCTCGCTCGCAACACGGTCAAGGGATACACAAAGCGCATTTACGCAAGATTGGACATCCACTCCAAGCAAGAAGCGATCGACATCGTGCTTTCCGCCATATCGCGCCCGTGACACGCAGCGTCATACCGATTAAGAGACGTCGTTGAAAACTTAACATTCGTCAACGCGTGTGCAACGCAAAGGCAACTCTTGCGCTACAGCGCGGCATCGTTCCTCATGCGTGATATGATAAAACCCACCGAGCCGACGCAAAAGCATCGATTCCCGCAGCACGACGAGACACCTAGGCTGCCTCGACGAAAGGAACGACATGAACGAAGAAGCAGAATCCATCCTCGTCGTAGACGACGAGCAATCCATCACCGACTTCGTTTCCTACAGCCTTATGAAAGAAGGCTTCAAGGTCGACGTGGCCTCGAACGGCGAAGAGGGTCTTCAGGCCGCCATGCACAAGCATTACGACCTGTTCGTCCTTGATATCATGCTCCCCGGCATGGACGGCTACGAGCTCTGCCGCCGACTGCGCAGCAAGACGAACGCCCCCGTTCTATTCCTTTCGGCTCGAGACACCGAGCTCGATAAGGTCGTCGGCCTCGAAATCGGAGGCGACGATTATCTTGCCAAGCCGTTTGGCGTGCGCGAGCTTATCGCACGCGTGCGTGCGCTTCTGCGCCGCGGCTCCATGGACGCTCAGCAGGAATCCACCGCGCTCACCGCGTCCGGTATCACGCTCGACGAAGACCGCCATACGGCAACGGGCGAAAACGGCCTCATCGACCTAACCCCGCGCGAATTCGAATTGCTCGCCGCCCTTATGAAGGACGCGGGCAAAGTCGTCACGCGCGAAGACTTGCTGCGCGAAGCCTGGGGCTGGGAGTACATCACGGAGACGAAAACAGTCGATACCCATATCAAACGCCTGCGCGACAAGCTTTCCGCCGCCGGGTTCGACCCCGCCATTATAGAAACCGTGCGCGGATACGGATATCGCCTGCGTGCATAACATAGAGTGAAACGCCTACAGACATACTTCTCCATCCTTACGGGGATTTTCGCCCTGGCGGGCGCCCTTGCCATGCTTATTGCCGTGGCGTTCGTGGGCTTCGAGCACCTGGGGCTGCTGATCTGGCTGATGTTCGCCGGCACTACGTTTGCTTTTATCGTGAGCCTCATCATCGGCCATTACATGGCAGACCCCCTCGCCTCGCTCCACAAGAACGCAAAAGCCCTTCTTGACGGCGATGCAAGCGTCGTCATGGCGCCCGATGGAAAGCTATACGAATCAGACCTGCTCGCCCAAGACTTCTCCGCCCTGAGCGAACAGACGAAGACCAAAATGAGCGACCTCGCCGTACAACAGAAGCGCCAGACCCAGTTCATCAGCGATGTCGCGCACGAGCTGCGCACACCCTTGACGGCAATTCGAGGCAACGCCGAAACGCTCATGGACCCCGATATGCCGCAAGCCTTGCGGGAGCGCTTCTGCCACACCATCATCAGCGAATCCGAGCGTCTTTCCCACATGGCGAACGAACTGCTCACTCTTCAGCATATCGAAGAGGGAACGAACCCGGTCATGATGCAGCGCGTGAACCTTCATGCCATCGCCGAAGACGTGGCCGACGCCCTCTCTCCTCTCGTCGAGGAACGCGACGGCACGATAGAAATCGTCGGAGAGGCCCCCGATGTCCTCGGCGTCCGAGAACGCCTGCAGCAAGTCATCTACAACCTCGTCGCCAACGCATGCCGATTCATCGGCAAAGGCGGCCATGTCACGATCAAGCTGGAAGGTCTTGCGGAGCAATCGATCGTGAGCGTGCTCGACGATGGACCCGGGTTCGGCAACGTCGACCCCAAGCTTTTGTTCACGCGGTTCTACCGCGGCGACAACTCCCGCGCGCGCAACACCGGAGGCACCGGGCTCGGCCTCGCTATTGCAAAGAGCATCGTCGACGCGCACGACGGAACCATCGAAGCGTTCAACCGCGCCGAAGGCGGCGCATGCTTCATCGTCGCCCTTCCCAGCATTCACGAGCACGTGATGTAGCACGGCCTCATCACAGCACTGAAAGTAGCCTGAATACTCTTCTTCTTGCGATGGATTGCGGCGCCTCTCTTTCTATAATGCATTGCGCCATGGGAAAGCGCGACCGATCGCGCCGCTGACACGCCGGAGGGGACGCAATGCAGAAAACGGGATATCGGGCATTCTTGTCCACAAGGCATGTTCCGAGCATCGTCGTATCCATGACGCTTGCGCGACTCCCCATGGGAGTCGTTACGCTCATACTGGTGCTCTTCGTCAGCGTCCATTACGGCGCCGCGGCATCGGGCATGGCAACGGCAGCGTTCACCGCAGGCGTCGCATGCTTCGGTCCCGTATTCGGGCGGCTCGTGGACAAAGGGCACGGCCCTCTTGCCTTGCGAATCCTAGGCGTGGCTGAACTTGTCGCCATCCTCGGCCTCGTGGGAGGCGTTATGGCAGAAATCCATCCAGCAGCCGTTGTGGCCTGTTCCTTCGCCGCAGGAGCGCTCACTCCTCCCATTGCGGGCGTCACTCGCTCGCTGTGGCCCGTCATGCTCGATATCGGACTCGTTTCGACGGCTTACAATTTCGAGGTTCTTATCGTGGACCTGATCTATGTCATGGGCCCGCTGCTTGCCAGCTTGTTCATTGCCGCCGGAATTCCCGAATGGGGGCTTATCGCGGCCACGATCGGTTGCACCGTGGGCTCCCTTTCTCTCTCCTGGCTTGCCCCCGTCAAATCCCATGCGGCGCGCAATAGAAAACGCGCCCTTTCCCGCGAAGATTCGGCGGCGCTTCCTCGACCGCGGCTGCTCACCCTGGCGATAGGGTTGTTGCTCCTCGTTTGCCTGGGGAAAATGTGCTATTCGGGCTGGCTCGAGGCGCTTATCCCCCTCTTCTATTCAAACCAGGGAGCGGCGCTGCTTGGCTCGATCGCGATTTCCGCATGGTCGGTGGGAGCAGCATGCGGCGTCGTGCTATTCAACCGCTTCCAACCAGGACCGAGAACCATAGCGATTCACAAACAGCTCCCTCTCTTTGCCGCCATCTTCCTTATAACCACGATTCTGACCCCTCTTGCCGAGGGAATCGTATCAATGTGCGTCGTCATGTTCGCCATAGGCATGGCGGGCGCACCCTGCGACAACCTCTATTACCAGCTCAGCGGTTCGCTCGCGCCCGAAGAACGCCAGGCTGAGATGTTCTCCTGGCTCAATACCGCCACAAGCGTAGGCGTGTCAACAGGAGCGTTTTTCGCAGGATGGGTCGTCGAGGCATCGGGGTTCGATGCCGCTTTCTCGCTCCCGGTGCTTTGCACGCTCGCATCGCTCATCTTCGCCTTCGCGCTCATGGTGCGCATCGGCGTCGGAAAACAGCAATGCCACCATAAGGCGGTCGGTCTTAAGCCCCACCGCCCCGATGCCGACCATGCATCAAACTGAAGCCCAAACGATTCGCAACCCCCTCACAGGCGGGATGCACGATAGGAGGAATATCATGCTCACCATGAAGAAAGTGCCTATGTTCGGCGCCACGGCGCATAACGTCAAACGCCTCTACGAAACAGCGTTCCCCGTCGAGCAACGTGTGCCGTTTTGGTCTCTGAGACTTCGCTCGAACATGAACGGGATGGAAATCGTCGCATATTACGACGAAGACGTTTTCTGCGGTTTCGCATGCCTGCTCGCAACGGAAAAAGCGGTCTATCTGTATTACATCGCCGTTGCCGACGACCAGCGGAATAAAGGCTACGGAACCCAAATTCTCGACGATCTGAAGCAGCGCTATCCAGAAAAGACCATCGCGCTTGACATCGAAGCCCACGATCCGCGCGCAAACGACAATGAAAAGCGCGCGGCAAGGCGCGCATTCTACCTGAAAAACGGCTTTAAAGCCTCGGGCTACGGATTCAAAGACGGAGGCCTTTTCGAAATCATGGTTTTCGGAGAGAAGCTCGAGGAGCCGAAGGCGTATGCGGTGCTTATCGACCGGCTCGCCTTCGGCCTCACCCATACCAATGTAAGGCCCATGAGCGAAGTGAAGTCCAAATCACGCAAGTAAAACAATTCGCAACCCTGGCCTCGTCGAAGAAGCTCCTGCACGCTGCCTTCCTTCGAGTCGAATGTTCTGGGATGCCAAGCGCTTAGCTCCTCACGCGGCGCCAACGCGTCAAACGGCGCTCTGCGATATCGAACAATTCGTACAAAATCACCCCGAGCAACGCCATGGCGATAATGCCTGCAAACATCTTCGGATACGCAAGCAACGCCCATGCGTCGACGATGAAGTACCCGAGTCCCGTGGAACCGGCGAGGCTTTCCGCGAAAAACAAGATGGCGACCGCGGTTCCACTCGAGATACGCAGAGCCGTGAAGAGTTCCGGAAGCGTGGCCGGAACAATAACATGGCGATACACGTCGAACCTCCCTGCCCCAAGCGACCGCATGGAGACGACGCTTTCCTCGGGCACGCTTTGCGCCGCATCGCGCACCGTAACCAAGACCTGGAAGAAGATGGTCAAGGCGATAAGCGCAATCTTCGGGGCGTCGGCGAGGCCCATAAGGACTACCAGGACAGGAAGCAGCACGACCTTCGGAAGCGGATAGAGGAAATACAGAATGGGCGCAAACACCGCGTCCACGCGCGGCGAACGGCCGCAAACCAAGCCCAGAGGGATAGCAAGAACCGTGCCGATCAGCATTGCGACAACCACGCGATACAAACTCACCAGAAACGCCGGCCACAGGTCGCCGAAGTACAGCCCAACCATAGGAACGGCCTCGAAGGGGCCCGGCAAAGCGGCATTGTTCACCGCAAGAGCCGTAAGCTCCCAACCTGCAAGAATGAAAACGATAGCGAGAACATAGCCGAGCGCCTTGCGAACGAATTCCTTACGCATCGAGGACTCCTTCCTTCGAACGAAGCACATCGCGAAGAAGGCGACAGCGTTCAAAATACAGAGGGTCGTCGCGCCATGAAGAATCGACCATCTCCCCGTTCGCAAGCTCGTAGACAATTCGGCCCGGACGAGCCGACATGACGACAACGCGCTGTCCGAGAAAGACCGCCTCCTCGATCGAATGCGTCACCAGGACCTGCGCGTAACCCTGATCGATCCAGCAGCGCTTCAGCATGTTCTGCATTTCCTCGCGCAGAAGCGCATCGAGCGCCGACAGAGGCTCGTCCATGAGCAGAAGATCGATATCGCACGCAAGAGCCCGAGCCATGGCAAGGCGCTGCCGCATGCCTCCGGACAGTTCCGCAGGATACGACCTGAAGAAATCTCCCAACCCTACGCGACGAAGGGCATCATGGGCGCGCTTCATACGCTCTTTCTTAGGAAGGCGGCGCACCTGCAAACCCAAAGCGGCGTTCTGCTCGACCGTCTTCCACGGCATCAAACCGAAATCCTGCAGAATCAACGCCGTTTCAAGGCGCGGAGATTCCACGGGCTCGCCATCGACGAAGACGCTTCCGCCGGTAGGGCGCTGCAGGCCGCACGCCGCAAGAAGGCTCGTCGATTTGCCGCACCCTGAAGGACCGAGAATCGCTACGGATTCGCCGGGAGCGACACGCAAATCCATCCCGTCAAGCGCAAGCGTCTCCCCGCGTGCTCCCGTGTAGCGCTGGCTTACATGGCGCAGTTCGAGCTTGGGAGTCACGTTGGCGCACGGGGCTTTTTCCGACGTCGAAGCGGCCGTTGCTTCCGATTCGCCTTTAGGCATGAGCCTTCTCTCCCTTCGGGTCTGCCGCGCGATTCTTCAGCTTGCGAAGTTCCACGATAACGAAAACAAGCACCGTGACCGCAGCGATGACGTCGGCAATGGGGACGGCGAAATATACCGCATCCAGAGAGTCGAGCATCGGGGCGATGGAGGGAAGCACTTCGGGAAGCAGGAACAGCAACGGCACCAGGAACAAGATCTGGCGGGTCAGTGACAAAATGATGCTCTTCATGGGCTGACCCGTTGCCTGGAAGTAGTTCGAGCCGACTACCTGGAAGCCGATCAGCGGAAGGAAAATCAAATCGACACGCAAGGCAAACGCCGTGAAGTCGACGAGCGTCGGGTCCTTGATGCCGAAAAAGCCCACAATCTGCGGAGCGAACGCCATGATGAGCGCCCACATGACCGTGCCCATGACCGTCGCGCCCACAACACCCACGTTAAGCGTGGTCTTCACGCGATTCCACAGCTTCGCACCGTAGTTGAAGCCAAGCAAGGGCTGGATGGCTATGGAGACGCCGATCAAAGGAAGGATGACGAACATGCCAATACGCTGTACCACGCCGACCGAAGCAAGCGCGTTATCCGCACCGATGGGGTCGAGAGCGCCGTATTTGACCAGCATGAAATTGATAAGAAAACCGACGATGGCGCCGGCTGCCTGCACGGAGAACGACGCGGCACCCAAAGAAAGAATGCTGCGCGTCAACTTCGCCTTGACGGGGAAATAACGACGACGCAGGCGCAAGGGCACCCCGGGTGTTTTCGTGAAATACCAGATAACCGTTGCACAGCTGACCGCCTGACCGCACACGGTTGCCCATGCGCTACCCGCAACGCCCCAGCCAAACCACAGCACGAAGATGGCATTGAAAATCGTGCAACCGATCGCGCCGATGAGCATCGTGACCAGAGCTCGATTCGGGGCTCCCGTCGTGCGGATGAAGTTATTCAGGCCCATGCCGACTACCTGGAAAACGCAGCCAAGGCTGATGATTTGAATGAACTCGCGCGCATAGGGGCGGACCGCCTCGGTGGCAGAAGAAAGGTCCAGCAGCGGCTCCACGACGAAGGGAATATGCGCCAGCACCGCAAGCGCCACGCTTACGATAACGCCAAGCGTTGCCGTATTGCCAAGGATATGCTCGGCTTCATCGTGCTTTCCTTCGCCAAGACGAAGCGCGCAAAGGGCATTGCCGCCTGCGCCGATGAGCATCGCAAGCGCAAGGAATATGGTCATGGTCGGGGATGCGACGGTGATGGCCGACAAACCCATCTCACCGGCACCATGCCCCAGAAAGACCGAGTCGATAAGATTGTACGCGCCGTTCACCACCATGCCCAAAATGGCGGGAATGGCAAACTCCACAACAAGCTTGGGTATGCTACCGGTACCCATCCTGTTCACGCGGTCGGATACCGCATTCTGCTTGCCCGCTTTCGCGCCATGATGCAACGGCGCACCCGATGAGGAACCAGAAACCTCTTCGGGTGCGCCGTTTTTCTCTTCGATTGTATGATTCATATGCTCGAACCGCCTTTTCGCCGTTACAACTTTCGCTTAAACGCAAATAATTCATTGTAACGACGCAGACGGATTGCGAAAAGCTACTTCAGAGGAGCTTCCACAACAACCGCAAAGGCGTTCAGGATACGCTGCAACAGCTCGTCAATCGCCCGATACGAAGGAGCAATATAGTCCTCGGCGACATCGCACACATATGCAGGCTCGTTGCGGCCGTCGGTCAGAATGGGGCGATCCGAGTGAAATACATTTACGCCAACACCCACCACAATCACACCGCTTCGGGATTCAAGCGATATGCCGCAAAGCTTCCCCTGATCGCATATGACATCGTTGGGAGTCTTCACGCGGATCTCTTTATCGCTCACGCCGCACTCTTCGCGCAGCACGGAAGCAACCGCTTCTGCGAAAAGACGGCTATAGGCAGGCCATTGACGCTCAGGAGTGTTCGGACGCATAATCAGCGAAAAATACAGCCCGCCTTCGGGGCTCATCCACACGCGGCCCCATTGCCCGCGGCCGGCACGCTGCTTGCGCGCCGCAACCACCGTACCCGTAGGAGCCCCTTGCCTTGCAAGCTCCCACGCGTCGTCGTTCGTGGACTCCGTGATATCTTTCGTCGTGATGCTAAATTGCATGGGCCTCACCATAGAGAGCTTCGCCCGAAACAACCTTCGTGCCGTCGGCAAGCACATGCTCGGGCAGAAGCTCGAGCAACGGCTTCACTACGAAATCACGCTCCGTTGCGCGAGGGTGCGGCAACGTGAGTTCTTCTTTATCGACCACATACATTTGGTAGTCAACGATATCGAGGTCGAGCGTACGGGGCCCGTTGGGAATCTCTCGCACACGACCAAGGCTGTTTTCGATGGCATGCAAGTATTGAAGGAGCTCTTTCGGCGGAACGCCCGTGCGCACAAGCACCATGGCGTTGACGAAGGTGTCCTGGTCTTCGTAATACGCGGGCTCGCTTTCGTAAAAACTGGATATGTCTACGATTTGCGTATCGGGAATAGAGCACAGGCCCGTGATGGCTTGCTGGAGATTGGCTATCTTGCCTTCCGTCTCTTCGCCCGGATTCGCGACAAGCGCGACATTCGCACCGAGTGCAATCAAAGCGTACGGCCTCAGGTCGGCGAGCGACTTCATCGTCTCCTCGACATTATGGGCGCGCACCACCGATGCGCCCAGCTCACACGCCATAAGGGCTTCGGCGGCGGAGGCGGCATCGCGCTCGCCGGCATCAGCGATTCCATACGCCTCTCCGATATAGCGCTTGCGCGATACGGCGCACATGGTGGGATACCCTAGACGAGAGAATTCGTGGAAGTTGCGCATGAGCTCGAGGGTCTGCGAAGGGGTTTTACCGAATCCAGGACCCGGATCGAGGCATATGCGCCCGCGGGAAACTCCGGCCGCTTCAAGCATGACTGCCTGGGCGGCGAGATACTCCTTCACCTCTGCCACTACATCGTCGTACGTCGGGTTCTCCTGCATGGTCGCAGGCTCGCCCTTCATGTGCATGATGACACAGCCCGCATCGCACGATGCGGCCACCTCGACCATGGCGGAATCGCGAAAGCCCGAAACGTCGTTGATGATGGCTGCGCCGGCCTCCACGCAAGCGCGTGCAACCTCGGCATGACGCGTATCGATGCTGACGCACACGCCCTCTTCAGCCAGGGCGCGTACGATATCGACGGTACGCGAGAGTTCTTCTTCCACGGATACGGCGGCAGAGCCCGGACGGGTAGACTCCCCGCCCACGTCGATAATCTTCGCACCCGCCTCGAGCATTGCACGAGCGTGTGCCAAGGCAGAATCGAAATCGTTATGCTGCCCGCCGTCCGAAAACGAATCGGGAGTGACGTTAAGGATGCCCATAACAACGGGCATCCTGGAATCAAAGCTGTATGAAGAGCATTGCCACATCATTGAGCTGCGGTCCTTCCTTTATGAGGCGTCGTGAGTGTCCGTACGCTCCGCCCGATCGCGAGCCTGATGCGTTTCGGAGCCGTCGACGGGGTCATGCACCGTAGGAGCCTTCGGCAAATCGCCAGCCAAAACTACGTCGCCCTGCTCGGGAGCGGCCGTAGAAACCGTTGCCGACCCTACGCCGGGCATCTGCGCAGCGGCGGCTTCGGCGGCAAGCTTCGCAGCGGCCTCGGCCTTGGCGGCCTCTTCCGCAGCGGCGCGAAGGCGATTCTCCTCCTGCTCTTTGGCAAGATACTCTTCCCACCTATTCTCAAGCAGAGCCTCGCACGCTTCGCCATCGATGGTTTCGCGCTCCATAAGAACGTGCGCCATCAATTCCATCTGCTCTTTACGCTCGGAAAGGATGACGTAAGCCGTATCGTGCGCCTGCTTCATGAGACGCGCAACCTCCTCATCGATGCGCTGGGCGGTTTCCGGAGAATAGTCCTGCGTGTTGCCCATATCGCGACCCAAGAACACTTCGTGGTTCGGCTGGCCGAAAGTCTGCTGACCAAGCGCGTCGGACATACCGTAGCTCGTGACCATCTTGCGGGCCTGCTTGGTAGCGCGTTCGAGGTCGTTCGAAGCGCCGGTAGTGATGTCTCCGCAGAAGATTTCCTCCGCCACGCGGCCACCCAAAAACACAGCAAGGTCGTCGTACATTTCGTTGCGGCTCACCAGGAACTTGTCTTCATCGGGAATGGACATGGTGTAGCCCAGAGCCATGCCGCGCGGAACGATGGTGATCTTATGCACGGGATCGGCGTTGGGCAGCAGATGACCCACAAGCGCATGTCCCGACTCGTGATACGCAATGACACGACGGGTCTTGTCGTTCATGACACGGTTCTTGCGCTCGGGACCGGCCATCAGGCGCTCCATGGATTCATTGACTTCCGCCATGCCGATTGCGGTCTTGTTGCGACGAGCCGTAAGAAGCGCCGCCTCATTCATGAGGTTCATCAGATCAGCGCCAGTCATGCCGCTCGTCAGCTTGGCGATGCGAGGAAGGTCGACGTCAGGGCCGATCGGCTTGTTCTTCGCATGGACCTGAAGAATCTTTTCACGGCCGCGCACGTCCGGAGCATCCACCACGATCTGGCGGTCGAAACGACCGGGGCGAAGCAGCGCGGGGTCCAAAACGTCAACGCGGTTCGTTGCGGCAATGAGCACCACGGCGTCGTTTTTCTCGAAGCCATCCATTTCAACGAGCAGCTGGTTGAGGGTCTGCTCGCGTTCATCGTGGCCGCCGCCAAGGCCCGTACCGCGCTGACGACCGACAGCATCGATCTCGTCGATGAAGATGATAGACGGCGCCGCCTCTTTCGCCTGTTCGAACAAGCTGCGAACACGGCTTGCGCCCACGCCGACGAACATCTCGACGAACTCAGAGCCGGAAATGCTAAAGAACGGAACGTTGGCTTCGCCCGCAACAGCGCGTGCGAGCAGCGTCTTGCCCGTGCCCGGAGGGCCCACGAGAAGGCAGCCGCGCGGAATCTTCGCACCGAGGGACTGGTATTTACCGGGATTGACCAGGAAGTCCTTGATTTCCTGCAGCTCTTCTACCGCCTCGTCTTCGCCAGCCACGTCGTCGAAACGAACATCAGGGCGCTCCTCGACGGTCTTTTTCGCTTTCGCTTTGCCGAAAGACATCTGCGAGTTATTGGCCTTGTTCATCTGAACGAAGAAGAAAATCATAAGGCCCACAAGCAAAAGCATGGGAAGCAGGCTCAGGAGAGCATCCATGAATCCGTCCGGCAGCTTGACCTGATATTGGATGTCGGGATGAGCCGACAAGAGCTGCATAAGGGAGTCCTGACCGACATATGTGGAAGTGTACTTACGCTCCGTTCCCAACGTTTGTTCGCTGAGTTCGGTGGTCTCCACCTGGGCAGACCCGGGGCCAAGAAGGCTTTCGGTCTTGGCATCGAGCGCCTCGATGGCGGCGTTGTACGCATCCGACGCGGTCGACCCCGCCGTAGCGGCAGGGTAATACGATCCGGAAACCGTGTAATTGCCCGCATCGTAGACCACGTTCTTCACGCGGTCTTGCTCCACGGCCTGAACGAACTCCGACGTGATGAGCGCGTCGGTTTCCTTCGTGTTCATGAGATTCATCATCTGGCTGCCGACGAAAAACGCCACCAGGAGGAACAGCAAGGCCGAGATGATGCTAATTCGTTGCGGGGGTTTGGACATGAGCTGCTTGGCATCCTTCGGATCGAGGCCGAACGGGGCCTCTCCCTCTTTGCGGCCCTTCGCGGCAAAGGGAGACTGGGGCTTTGCGGGCTCCTGTCGGGAATCGGAAGGCTCCCCCTGATCAAAGCGGGGTGCTGCAGGCTGCGCGGCAGGAACCTGAGGGGCACGACGCTCAGAAGCGTTGGGCGCCTCGTTTCCGGAAGGCTGCTGGGGTGCGCTCGGCGTATGGTCGGGCGCGGTCTTGGTTTCGTTTTTCTGGGGAGTTTCGCTCATTATTTTCCTTGATATATCTCGGGTTTCAGAATGCCGATATAGGGCAGGTTTCGATAGTGTTCCGCATAGTCGAGGCCATAGCCGACGATGAAATCATCCGGACATTCGAAGCCGACATACGCACACTCGACGTCCGCCTGCCGCGGATTGGCCTTGCGCAGCAGAGTCGCAACCTGGATGGATGCGGGATTGCGCGATTCCAGAACATGAAGAAGATACTTCAATGTCAGACCTGAGTCGAGCACGTCTTCTGCCACAAGCACATGCCTTCCTTCGATCTGCGACGAAATATCTTTGAGAATGCGCACGACCCCAGAGCTTTTGACGGAAGCGCCGTAAGAAGAAACGGCCATGTAGTCCATCTCGAGCGGAAGGTTGATTTCGCGAACAAGGTCCCCCATGAAGATGGCGGCTCCGCGAAGAACGCTCACCACAAGAAGCCGAGGCTCTCCCTCGCCTCCTTGGCACTGCGCGCGTTCTCGGTAATCTTCCGTGATCTGACGGCCCATTTCGCGCACGCGACGCTCGATCATCTCGCGATCGAACAGTATCTTCTCTATGTCTCCTTCGCAGTAGCAGCCGTCTTGCCGCTGCCTCGAAGCAAGCGAATCCGCGTTCATGCAAGCCCTCTCGTACGTTAGATATCGGCATGGGAGTTTATCACTCCATGCAAAGCAGGGTTCAACGATACGGAAACACCGAGCAAGAAAACACGATATGTCAATGGAAGCATCGGGGCTCTTTCGCGCCACGCTCGCCACTGCCCCTTGCCCATATGAAAAGCCGATACCTTCGTAGTGAAAAAGGCAGAAACTGCTCTTACATAAGAAAGACCGGAGCCCAAGCCCCGGCCTCTTGTCGTTTTCTATCGATTAATAATAGTACGGATACGAAGTGAATGCGGATGTCACTGCGGCGCACGTAGCGCACCCGAAAAGCGCGATGAGCACAAACCAGATAAGGAACTGCGCCAAAAAGCCGAACAGGGAGAACTTGATCGCATCCTTTTTCGCCTCAGGGAAATTATGGGCGTTCGTAAGCCAGGCGAGCAGGATGGCGACCGGCCCCATGAGAAATCCCACGACAGCCCATCCGAACTTCATGCCTCCCGTCAGATGAACGAGGGGCAGTCCCGGAATGTTCTGGGGGCCAGGAGCGCACCCAGGCTGAGGGGGCATTCCCGCCGTCGGGGGGACGAATCCGGATTGCGGAGGCACATTGCCAGCAGGAGGAACAGGAGCGGCTTGCGGCGACGAACCGCCCGCCGAAGAAAAGGGCGCTGCCTGTGGTGCGGCGCCTGCGTTCAGAACCTGAGGGGCGCTGCCCTGGAAGGCGTCAACGGCCGGCGTGAAAACCTGTTCGACCGAGGGTTCGTTTTGCTTCTGCGACGCCGAAGGGGTGGTGGTATTTTGATCAGTCATTTCTTCCTCTTTTCGCTCTAAAAAGCGGCCTATGACGATTATAGCCACAGGCCGCTTTTGAAACGACAACGCGAGCATAACGGAAAGCTTGCAAAACCCTAACGATGAGCGCCAAAGACGGCGCCGAACATCCGGCAGGCAACCGATGGACCGCCCGACTCCGCCTTTTAATAATCCGAGCCGATGATGACGAGATAATCCCCGTCGAACAGGTACGTGCCGTCGTTCTGAACAGCCGATCCTGCACCGAGGCTTTCGGCGATGGCGCGCGCAGAAGAGGCATTCGCCGAATCGTCATACACGACGATGGTATTCGTGTAGTCGTAGGAATCGGCATCCCCGACGGACGAGATATCATAGCCGCGGTTCGAAAGAACGCTCGACGCATCCGCCGCAACGCCGCTGACGCCGCTTCCGTTGCGAACGACGATAGAGCCCGTGACGCCATTGGATGACTCATCGCCGCTCAAAACATTCTGGGCAATGACTTCGGGGTCAATAGAGCCGTCGGTCACACCTCCGTTATTGGCCGAGTCGGAAGCGTCCACCGTAGGCGGCTCTCCCGCATCGACGCGTTTCATCATGGCGGACCATGCCTCGTTGTTGCTGTACTCGCACCATACGCCGTTTTCGTAAGAGGAAATCGTGGGGTTCATGGTCGAGTAGATATCGGTCGATGTGTCCATCCCCTTCATGGCGACGGCCGTGTTCACGATATCGGTCACGCTCATATCGGTGTCAATGTAATCACAAAGCGATGCAACCGTCGTAGCGATGGTGGCCGGATCGGATTCGAGTAGCTTTTTCGCCACCGCGCCCATGACCATACGCTGGTTCGCCGCACGGTAGAAGTCACCGGCGCCTATCTCGTCATAGGCGTGACGAGCTCGACAGAGAATAAGCGCCTCGTCACCGCTCAAGGTCTGAGGGCCCGCGGCAACATAGCCGCCAGCATCCTCGTCGTTGATCTCCATGGGAACGTCCACATCGACGCCCCCGAGCGCATCGACCGCGGCTTTGAATCCGTCAAAGTCTATTTCCGCGTAATGCGAAATGGGAACGCCCGCAAACTCGGAAACGGTCTTCACCGTCAACGCAGGACCGCCAAGCGCGTGGGCGGCGTTGATTTTATTCTCCCCATACCCATCGATGTTCACGTACGTATCACGCACGATCGAGATGAGCGTCATTTTCTTTTCCTGGGGATCGACGCGCGCGAGAATCATGGAGTCGCTTCGGAAGGAATCCCCATACTCGGCGCTTCCCTCTCGCTCCTGAGAGCGGTCAACACCCATGAGAAGGATGTAGTACGGATCGCTCGCCGCCTTGCTGCTATCCAAAACGGAAGCAAGATCGTCACCGATATCACCCGTGAGCTTGCCGTTCAATACGCCAACGTATGCAAGAGCGGCAGCGCCTCCGCCGATAACGAGCGCCGCAAGAACGGACACGACGCCGATGAGAACCTTTTTCCTACGACTCTTCTTCGCACGCGTACGAGCGTACTCATCGCGAGCAGAACGACGCGAATACGCGGAGTCCGTCGTGGATTCGCGTCGCGCATGAGAGCCCCTGGTGTAAGCGCTTCGAGAATACGATGAGACGTCGCGCGGACTCGGTGAGAAATCCGCATCGCCCTGACGGTCGGTGCGAGGGCGGCGCGACGGTTCGCTCGCGGGGAACGAATCGTAAGAACTGGGCCTTCGTGCCATGGGGATAATCTCCTAGCTGTTCGATTCTTCCTCAATCATACAGCGACGTACACGCACGAAAGCGCGCGACCGCGACACCGCCCGCGGCGTTGCGGCAAACGCATCGTAAAAGGGTACGCCCCGTCTAATCGATCCATGCGCGCATATCTATATGCACATATGCATCGTATCCTAACGGCATCTTAAAAATGAAAAAATACACCCTTAAACTGATGAATCTACACGATAAAAAGCACGTTTCACATGGGATTACATAGAAAAGGCGGCCGTAAAGCCGCCTTTGGAACACATGATGTTGACCATCTCGGAAGAAAACCACAAGATATTGCCAAGAAGATTAATAGGAACCCTCCGTGCCGTACGCATCGAGGCTTTCCGTGACGCCCGATTCGGTGGCGCTCGTTCCGGTGGCGGAAGCATCCGTCCCCAGCTCTTGCACGCCCGTGACTTTGCCGTCGAGCGTTCCGCCCGTGTTGGCGTTGCGTTCTTCATCGGCGTAAGGCGGTAGGCCCGCATCGACACGATCCATCATTTCCCGCCATGCGGCAAGATCGCAGTACTCGTACCACACGTCATTTACATACGTCGGGGTGGTGGGGTTCATCGCCGAATACATATCCTCTTCGACATCCATGCCGTGCATCTCCGTCGCAACAGAGACGATGGATTGCACGTCCATATCGGTCGTGATGTAGTCAGCCATAGCATTGATGGTGTTCGCCATGGTGACGACGTCCGAAGCGAGAATCTTCTTGGCAATGGCTCCCATGACCATGCGCTGGTTCGCCATGCGGTAATAGTCTCCGCTGCCGTATTCGTCATACGTATGGCGGCTGCGACACAGGATGAGAGCCTGGTCGCCATTGAGCGTTTGCTGGCCCGCCTCGACGTAACCGCCCGCATCATCGTCATCAATGGTAACGGGAACATCCACGTCAATGCCGCCAAGAGCATCGACTGCGGCCTTGAACCCGTCGAAGTCTATCTCCACGTAATGAGAAATGGGCACGCCGGCAAATTTCGAAATGGTGTCGACCACAAGAGGAGACCCCCCCAATGCGGCGGACGCATTGATTTTGTTAGGGCCGTGCCCTTCGATGTTCACATACGTATCACGCTCGATGGAAACGAGAGTAACCGTTTTTTGCCGAGGGTCGACACGGGTCAGAATCATCGAGTCGCTTCGATAGGTGTCGCCGTACTCTCCGCTTTCAACACGCTCTTCAGAGCGGTCAACACCCAAGATGAGCATATAAAACGGCTCTCCGGGAACCGTCTCTTCGGCGGAAAGCGCGTTGGTCAGCTCTTCCGTCACGTTCGCATGCAGCTTGTCAGAAATGCTGTTCATGTAGACAACGCCGCCAAAGGCAACGCCGCCCGCTATAAGCAGCAAAGCCATGATCACCGCGCATGCAATGAGCGGTTTTTTCCCTTTTTTGGACTTTTTGGAAATGTAGGCGTCCCTACCGTAGGACTGAGCGGAAGAATAGGCCGACGCAGGAACCATCGAATTACGCATGCGCGAAGCGGAACCGCGCGACAAAGCCGCACTCTGGGGCACGAAAGCCGGCGTATTCTCTTGATTGGAGGTATTCTTTCGTTTTTTCATGAAAAACATTATGCCCTGCGACACACGCTTTGCAACGAAGTCGGCAAGCTTTTGGGGAAAATGCCCATATTTCGCACGTTCCGGATGACGTCTCTTCGACGTTATTGTCCAAAAAAAATGATACGCATTACATGGCAATAGATGGTAAAGCCGTGAAGGAGTTGACGTTTTCTTAAAACGCCTTTCAGGTTTCGTGCTATGCGATAGACTGGTTATTCGTATAAGCATGATGTCGAAACCTACCGAAAAACGTACACGAAAGGCATCCATGAGCACTGAGCACGGGGCGAAACCGCACCCCACCTATCGCCAGGAATCGAATACAGCACAAACGGGCAGCCGACATAGCCGGCCTTCTGTATCCCAAAGTCGCCGCGTTCATGGAACGCAGTCCCGAAAAACAGCGCCTGCGCCGAAAATCCCCAAACATGAACTCGACGTGGATAGCGCGGACCACAACCATGCGGCAGAGCAGACGCAGGCCCATCGGTTCGGGCAATCAGAAGGCAAGCAGCATGCCCCCGACACGCCTCCCCAAGGATATCAGCCTCTTTGGGACGAGAGGCCGTTTCTCAATCCACGCATTTCAAGACGCCTTTTCATAGCCGCAGGAGCAACGGCTCTTGTCGCCGTCGGCGTTTTCGGCTTTTCTGCATTCAAGCGCATGACGCCCATCACCGTATCCGTCAATGGCTCCGCTTTGGAAATCAAGGGCGAGCGCACCCTGCAGACAGTTCTCGACGAAAGCGGAACCCCCATCACGCCGGGAAACCTCGTCGATATAACCGGGGAGGTCATCACGCAAGGTGGCGGAACGCCGTTCACGGCGACCATCAACGGTCAGGAAGCAACCGACCCCTCCGCAGCCCTTGCTGACGGCGACGTGCTCACGCTCTTCGACGGAGTCGATACGGAAGAACCTTCCCGAACGGAAGATAAAGCCATCGGCCCTAACGCTGCAGAACTGGGCAACGGTCCCATTCACGCCATCACCGCGCAAGGCACGCAGGGTCTTGCCGTTGTCAAAACCGGCGAAACCTCGGGCAAGGAGGTCATCGTCGAAACGAAGGAAGAAGGCGAAAACCGCATCTATCAACGCGCCTACCCCGATACAGGAGGCGAAAAGGTCATAGCCCTCACCTTCGACGACGGTCCATGGGAAGACCACACGGCGGCTATTCTTGACATCCTGAGAGATAATGAAGCGAAGGCAACGTTTTTCACCGTCGGCCAACGCATAGCAGGGCCGGGCGTTGAACTGGTCAAACGAGAGTCCGATGAAGGCCACCAAGTGTGCACCCACTCCTGGGACCACGCCTCGGGAAGCGGACAAGGGGTCAACCTTTCTTTCATGTCGCGCGATGAGCAGCGCGACGAAATCGTGCGGGGCATGCAGGCCATTGCCGATGCGACGGGGAAAGACGCCAGCAAAGTCATGCGCGCACCAGGCGGAAACTTCCCCCTTGAAGTATGGCAGAACCTTGAAGATATTATCGTGGCCGATATCGGCTGGGACATCGATACGCTCGACTGGAAGCGCCCTGGAGCCTCCGCCGTCGCAAATCAGCTTAAAAACGCCACGCCCGGAGACATCATCCTCATGCACGACGGAGGCGGCGATCGCTCGCAAACCGTAGAGGCATTGCGCATCGCCCTGCCGTACCTCAAGGAACAAGGGTTCTCTTTCATCACCATAGACGAGATGATGCAATACCCCGTCAAAGAACAATAGACCGATTGGGCCGGACCAAAAGGCTCCGACCCAACCTCGTCGAGCTAACGCTGTCTCGCGCCCTTAGCTCGACAAGACTATTACAACTGTCAAATCAGGCACTTTATCGAAATAAAGCACGATAGCGACACCCTCCCCGCAAAACGGCCCTATAATCTGCACCATTCGACAAATGCAAAACAGGGCGAGCAAGACGGCCCATCCGGGCAGGCCCATGCGAACCCTCGATAAGCGCCCTGGGCTCCCTCGGGCGCGCAGATAAGGGGGCGCATCCATGAAACCAGAAACTCAGCACGACCAGCTTGCCCGCAAAGCGCGCGCTATAGCGGGCAAGCCGTTCGGCCCGGGCAGCAACACCGATAAGCAGGGCACCGTCATGACCGGCGCGCAGGCCGTCATAGCCTCGCTCGAAGCAGAGGGAGTCGATACCGTCTTCGGTTATCCGGGCGGTCAGGCCATTAAGATTTACGACGCCCTCTATGACAGCAAGAAAATTCGCCACGTGCTCGCGCGCCACGAGCAAGGCGCCACGCATATGGCAGACGGCTACGCGCGCGCAACCGGCAAAGTGGGTGTTGTGCTGGTCACCAGCGGCCCGGGCGCTACGAATACCGTCACGGGAATAGCCACTGCATACATGGATTCTATCCCTTTGGTCGTGATCAGCGGCCAGGTCACGCGCGGCGTCATAGGCACCGATTCGTTCCAGGAATCCGACATCGTGGGCATCACCATGCCCGTGGTCAAGCATAGCTTCCTGTTGCAATCCACCGACGATCTGACCAAAACGTTCCGAGAAGCGTTCTATATAGCCTCGACCGGCCGACCGGGACCCGTGCTCATCGACATCCCCAGCGACCTCGCAGGCTCGGACATGGTGTTTAACTACCCCGACGGCGTCAACCTTCCAAGCTATCGACCCACTTACAAGGGAAACGCCAAGCAGGTCAAGCAAGCATGCAGCCTTATCAGGGATTCCAAACGCCCCTTGCTCTACATCGGCGGCGGCATCGTTTCATCCCACGCATGCAGCGAGTTACGAGAGCTTGCTGAATCGATGAGAATCCCCGTCGTATGCACCCTTCTAGGCAAAGGAGCTTTTCCTTCAAGCAGCCCGCTCAATCTCGGCCCCGTAGGCATGCATGGCTCGAAATACGCGAACATGGCCATAACCAAGTGCGATTTGCTCATATGCGTAGGAGCGCGCTTTTCCGACCGCGTTACCGGCAAGCTTTCCGAATTCGCCCCACACGCAAACGTCATCCATATCGACATCGATCCAGCGGAGATCGGGAAGGTCCGCGAATCGCAAGTCCCCATCGTCGGCGACGCGCAGATCGTCCTTGCCGGCATAAACGAACAGCTCGCCAAAATGCACATCAATCCCGTCGGCTCGCCATGGTTCGAGCAATGCGACGAATGGCGCGAACGATGGCCCTTTTCCCACGATGACCCGAACGATTCTCCCGGTCAAATCATCCCCGAAGTCGTCCTCGACCAGCTTTCTCAGAAACTCGACCCCGACACCTCGATAGTCACCACCGAAGTGGGGCAGCATCAAATGTGGGCGCACCAGCGCATTCGCCGCGAACATGCGCGCACGTTCCTCTCAAGCGGCGGACTTGGAACCATGGGGTTCGGATTCCCCGCCGCCATCGGCGCCCAAATCGGATGCCCCGATGCGCAGGTTGTCTGCGTGGCGGGCGACGGCAGCTTTCAGATGAACAGCCAAGAAATGGCAACCGCCGCCATCAACAACGTTCCTGTCAAGGTTGCCCTCATGGACAATCGAGCGCTCGGCATGGTGCATCAGTGGCAAAAGCTGTTCTATCACGAGCGATACTCTTCCACGATTCTTGACCCCAACCCCGACTTTGTGAAACTCGCCGACGCATACGGATGGCAGGCAGAACGCATCGAATCTCCCGAGGAGGTCTCGCCCGCCCTCGATCGCATGCTGTCCTCCAAAGGCCCGTATCTGCTCGACATTTGCATTTCTGCCGATCAGAACGTCTATCCCATGGTTGCTCCCGGCGCCGCCATCAACGACATCATCGACGCGATCGACCTCACCATCGGAGGCGTGCGCCCAACCGAGGATGACGCGGCTCATTCAACCTCGGCGCACAAGAAAGCAGGCAATGAACGATGAAGCATATCCTCTCCATTCTTGTCGAAAACAAATCTGGTGTGCTCTCGCGCGTGATAGGCCTCATCTCGCGTCGAGGATTCAACATAGAATCCCTCACCGTCGCCCCTACTGAAAATGTCACCATGTCGCGCATGACCATCATCGTCGACGCCGACGAAGTAGGGTTCGAGCAAATTACCAAGCAGCTGAACAAGCTAGTGAGCGTATACAAGATTCACGACCTCACCGACGAAGACGCCATCGAACGCGAGCTCGCCCTGTTCAAAGTGTGCGCCCCCGCCGAACGGCGCCACGAGGTCATCGAAATTGCGAACCTTTTCCGTGCCAAAGTGGTCGACGTCGGCAAGACATCGCTTACCATCGAGGCAACAGGGGATGCGAGCAAACTCGGAGCTCTCGAAGACCTCTTCCAAGCGTACGGCATAAAACAGCTCACCCGAACGGGAAAGATAGTCATGTCGCGCGGGATGTAGGCATTCCGAATCGGGCCTGCAGCCCACCCGTAATTTTCCACAATTCAACAAAACCCTCGTACGTTTCTTTCCACAATCACAGCTTTCGTCAAACATCAAGCCCGCCAGTTTCTAGCAACACACGGAAACCGGCGGGCTTTTTTGCGCGTTTCTCCCTATCGTTATGCAAAAACAACTCTGGAATCGTTGCCTCTTCTCTCTTTGAGTATTAACTAAATCAAAACGGTTTTTCCGCTATACTCCATATGTTTAAAGGAAAACAGGATCTTGTTATTAAGAATTAGTTGATACTTTGTGGAAAAGTGCATTTTGAAGAAAGGGGTGACTCGTGTACGACCGACGGCTTGATTCCATCGTTGCCGCAGCAGAAAGCGGAAGCTTTTCAAAGGCGGCAAAGCGCCTCGGCGTATCGACCCCTGCTCTTGCAAAACGCATCGAAACTTTCGAGCACGAATACGATGTCGTGCTTTTCAACCGTACGAGAAGAGGCGTCTTTCTCACGCCCGCCGGCGCATCCGTCGTCGAAGACGCCCGAGCCCTCATGCGACAGACCGAAGGAATGCTAAGACGCGCCAAGGAGCAAGAAGCCTTCGGAGGCACCACGGTTCGCCTCGGCGTATCGGTGCTATGCCCCGCGCGAATAACCCTCGATCTTTGGCCCCGAATCCACGAGCTCGACTCGTCCCTTCATCTGGAGCTTGTCCCCATAGATGATATTTACGACGAGGAATCAGAAGTCGTGCAGCACATCGGGGGGAGCATAGACCTGGTCGAACTCGCCCAGTCGGATGACCGATGGCAAGACATATGCGCCCTTGTGGACTTCGCAAGCTTCTGCGACGCGCGCGGCGCCCTTCTGCATGCCTTTACACCGTCCGACGCAACGAAAAGATTCGTCGAGCTTTGCACGAATCTTCTTCGCGAAGACAAGGCGTAGGTGCTTGCCCGCTTCGCGCGTGCGTTTCGCACGAATGCATGCCGCCTCACGTCGCACTCCAAACATACCGCCTCACGTCGTGCTCAAAGCACCACCCGCGCTCTCGAATTGCGACGGTTTACATCGGGAGCGCAACGTCTCGCCTATCTGCAACCGAAACACGGCGGCTCTTCGTTATACTTGCCCATATCCCGCTCGCTTCCATAGAGCGACGCGCACGCAAGCACGAGGGCGAAAAGCCCCATCACGAGAGAGTTATCCCATGAACGCACTTGCCCGCTACTTTTCCGGAGCGAAAAAAACCGCACAGAACCAACCCTGGCTGTTCGGCATTTATCTGGTACTGCGCATCGTCGTTGTCGCCGTGGCTATCCGGTCGATTTTCGAAGCAAGGTACGAATACGCGCTCCTGTGCATCCTTGTTCTCGTTCTTTTCGCAATACCCGATTTCCTCGAACGAAAATTGCAGATAGAAATCCCCAACGTCCTTGAAGGAATCATTCTCTTTTTCATCTTCGCTGCGGAAATCCTCGGAGAAATAGACGCCTTCTACGTAAAGATCCCCTTCTGGGACACCATGCTCCATACGCTTTGGGGCTTTCTTGCCGCAGGCATCGGATTCGCCTTGGCCGACATCCTCAACCGCAGCCAGGCATCGCGCTTGCAGCTTACGCCAATCTACATGGCCATCACGGCTTTCTGCTTTTCCATGACCATCGGTGCGCTTTGGGAGCTTTTCGAATACACGATGGACACCTTCGTGGGCTTTGACATGCAGAAAGACACGATCGTCGCCGCCTTCAGCTCGGTAACGCTCGACCCCACGAATTCCAATGTTGCCATCCATGTGGGAGACATCGTTAGCACTACGATAACTACAGCCTCGGGCGAAACGGTTGTTATCCCCAACGGCTACCTCGATATCGGCATCCATGATTCCATGGCAGACATCTTCGTCAACATGTGCGGCGCAATCGTGTTCTCCATCATCGGATTCGCCTACGTCAAAAACCGCAATAACGGAAGCAAGAAGAACTTTGCCGCCAACTTCATCCCCCGCCTTCGCGAAATCTACCAGGAAACGAGACATTCCTAAGCCCGTGCGAACACACCCATACGCAACAATCCCCCTGGCCGCACCCCGGATCGCCTCCTATTTCCAACCGTCCAAGAAAGAGGAGGCGATTCGCTTTCGATAAGCGCAGTCGTTTTATAATGGCGATCGACAACAACCGCCCGCAAGTATCGAGGAACCATGGCCCACGTATCACATGTCGAAAACGCCCCTTCGAATCCGCAAGGAACCAGCGTGGAACGTCTCGACAGAACCGGCTTCCTCGAAGCGCTTGGCTGCCAGATCATGTGGGGGTTCATGTGCTTGTACTGGCGCCTTCTTTCGGGCGAAAGCGCGCTTCTGGTTCTCACGTGCCGCATGGTATGGTCATGCGTCTTCATCGTTCTTCTGTGCTCGTTCGTCAAGCGCACAAAGTTCCTATACCTCATGCGCGACCCGCGCGCCTTGCGCACGTTCATCACATCGGGCGTTCTGACCTCCGCCAATTGGGGCGTCTACATTTGGGCCGCCAACAGCGGACATTTGCTGGAAACGAGCATAGGCTATTACCTCTGCCCTTTGTTCAACATCCTTTTCGGGCTTATCGTATTTCACGAGCGCCTCACGCGCATGCAGAAGGTCGCGTTTGGCCTTGCAGCATGCGGAGTCACGTTCTTCATCGCCGTTAACGGCGGCGCCATCTGGATTTCCTTCGCATTGGCCCTGACGTTTTCCGCCTACGGAGCCGTCAAGAAAAAGGCCGGCTACCCGGCCCTTCCCGGCATGGCGATAGAATCGGTGCTCACCGGCATCATGGGCGGCATCATTTTCGGGGCGGGAACGCTCATGCCCGCGCTTTGGGCGCTCGTGCCCGCAACGCCCGACGCCATGGCCGTAACCTACGAGCCGCTTAAGATGTTTTTGATGGTCTTCGCGGGAGTGCTGACAGCCATCCCCCTGCTGCTGTATTCGGCGGCGGCAAACCGAGTGCCCATGGTCATCATCGGCTTTCTGCAATACGTCAGCCCCACCATCGCGCTCGTTTTGGCCGTAACGTTTTTCGGCGAAGCATTCACGCTCGCACACGGCGTATGCTTCGCGCTCGTTTGGACCGGCATTGCCCTCATGTCCATAGAAAGCCTTTTGCATAGACGCTACGCATCCTCATTGGATGCAGCATAGAAACCCGCAAAGAACGAAACGCCTCCGCACACGACGGGGGCGTTTCGTTCTTTATACAGCCGAAAAATCGGGCCGGAACTAGCTATGGAACTTCGGCGTGTTGTCCCCGATGACCGAGGAGCCAACGCCCTTATTTGTGAAGATCTCCAGAAGCAGGCAGTGGCGAATGCGCCCGTCGAGAATATGAACCCTGGTAACGCCGTTTTCTACGGCATCGATGCATCCCTGCAGCTTGGGGACCATGCCGCCGCCCACCGTACCATCCTCGATCAACTGGCGCGCCTCGCTGGCATGCAGCTCCGAAATCAGCGTTGACGGGTCTTTCGGATCGCGATAGACACCTTCGATATCCGAAAGAAACGCGAGTTTTTCGGCATGCATGGCCTTTGCAATGGCGCATGCCGCAACATCGGCGTTGATGTTGTAGGAATGAAATTCCTCACCCAGCCCGATCGGACAGACGATGGGAATGTAGTCGTCTTCAAGGAACCCTTCGAGCATCTCGGGACGAACGGAGTCAATATTTCCCACGTACCCGAGGTCCTCGCCATCGGGATACGCCTTGTTGACCCTCATAAGAGCGCCGTCTTTGCCGCTTACGCCAATGGCCTTAACGCCGAAGGATTCCGCCATGGACACGAGCTCTTTGTTGACCTTGTACAAGACCATCTCCGCCATTTCCATGGTGGGCTCGTCAGTCACGCGTAGGCCGTTCTCGAAATGAGGCTCTATGCCTATGCGCTCGAGCCAGCGATTGATTTCCTTGCCGCCGCCGTGTACCACGATGGGCTTGAAGCCGACAAGCTTCAAAAGAACAATATCGCCCATGACGCGACGCATGACACCATCATCGACCATGGCGGCGCCGCCATATTTCACCACGATAACCTTGTCATGAAAGCGACGGATGTAAGGAAGCGCCTCTATAAGAACATCCGCCTTGTCCAAGTATTTCTGCTCGACCGTCATGAGCCGCCCCTTCTCAGAGCCAATGTTTCGCGCGAAGCGAATACGCATCAATGTTTGCGCATTGAATTGTGCCATATTTTTCGCTGAAATACATGAATAGGTGGATAAAAGAGCCAATAATATGCACTATTTAAGAAAACGACGTGCACTTTGAAACATCGTTCTGCTTTGCAAAGCGCAGAAATGAACCGCCTCAGGGCAAAGAAGCACGCCTATGCGAAAACAGCACGAATGCCAGAAATCGACTACATCAACGCGCGAAGACGCTCTATGTTGGCGGCAGCACGCGGCGTGACCGGACCTTCAACGACCCCGCCAAGAAGAAGAGCCGCCTCCTGCGCATCCCCATGCACAAGCTGGTATTCCGCTTCGCAGATTTTCCAAGAAATCCAGGTCAAGCGGGAATCGGCAAGTGCCGCATTCTTTCGCATGCAATCAAGATCAGCCGGACCCCACTGTTGGGCAGGACGAAACTGCACGTTCAGCCCGAGCAAGATATCGTCAATGACCGCACGCTTCGCCGAATTGATACCCGTGCCGGCACGAAACGCCGCAATACGCTCAAGCGCTGCATCGCGGCCGACAATGTCTCCTACGGCATTGCGCGCAATGGCTTCGACGTTGTACGTACGCACCCATAGAATGTTTTTCTCGGACTTGAACGACACCTCGGACAGAAGCCGCAAGGCATCCATCGGGCGATTCGCGTGATAATGCGCCAGAGCCAACTCGGTTAAGCATGTGCCCTTCGAACGCTGTCTTTTATCGCGCTGCGCTACGCCCTCGATAACCTCGCGGTATTTCTCGGCGTCGCAATCGAAGCCCAGAATGTCGAGCAGACCTCGAAACCTTCTGCCGATCTTCGCCCTGAGCATCCAAGCTGTCGCAAGAATCGCGGCAAGACACACGAAATAACCGACCATACACTCGAGGAAAACGAGCGCGATAGCAACCACGCCAAGCACCACAGCCGCTGCAATTGCAAGACCGCGAGTCCTGCTCAGCCACGAGAAATAGTCAGTAACGATTTGCTGAGCCGTCTGCCCGAAGTAGCACGACCGAATATTCATAGCAACCTTTCCCCTGCCTTATTCCACCGACTTCAGGCTTTCTACCATGTCGATATCCGAGAGCTTCTTGCGCATGAACAGCGTTACCAGCACCGAGAAGAGCATGGTGAGCACAAACGCTATAACGAAGCTCAATGCATGAATCTCACGACCGAACATCACCTGGTCCACCTCGGCCGTCACCACCACGAAGCCTTCCATGAAAATGCCCAGCACGCAGCCCACCAGTGCGCCTATCGCCGAAAGCAAAAGCGTCTCGCGATAGATATAGGCGTTTACTTCGCGCGCATTGAAGCCAAGCACCTTAAGCGTGGCAATCTCGCGCTGACGCTCGGTGATGTTGATATTCGTGAGGTTGTACAGCACCACGAACGCAAGCGCCGCCGCCGCAACCACCAGCACTACGACCACCGCGTCGACGCTCTTGAGCATGGTGCGGTACGACTCGATGGTTTCATCATTGAATCCCACGGTCTTCACGCCGTCTATTGCCAAAAGTTCGTCGGAAAGCACAGCACGCTGGGTTTCGTCTTCGGTCGCCTTCACAAACAACGTAGTAAACGCCGGCGCTTCGTCCGATATTTTGCCAAAGGCCTCGGGCGTTGCAAACGCATACTGGCTCACATAGTTTTCCATAATGCCCGAAACACGCACCTCGCGACCTTCGCCCGTGGCGTTTCCTACAGCATCCTCGTCGAAGAGCAGCATGGTTTCGCCCGTAGAAAGCCCCAGCTCGTTCGCCAGCTTCTCGCTTATGACAACGCCTTCGCCATCGAGGCTCAGCGGGTCGCGCCCCACGCGCTCGCGCATGGTCACGTACTCGGAAAACCGCTGCGGGTCTTCGGGGACGATCAGCTCGAAACGTTGCTGGTTGCCGTCGGGATCGTCGACGCGCGCCGCAAGCATGTTCTCGGTGTGCGCCGGCGCATAGCTCGATTCAAGGCCGACGTCCGCAAGAACGCCCTCGACGCTCGATATGTCGTCTTGCGAGATATCGTCCGCCTCACGCACCACCATGTTGTAGTGGTAGATTTCGCCGAATTGCTTGTCGATGATGTCGTTGATGGCGTTTTGCAACCCCAGACCTGTCAAAAGCAGCGCTGTGCAGCCGGCAATGCCTATGACGGCCATGAAGAAACGACGCTTGTAGCGGAAGATATTGCGCGCCGTAACCTTCCAGGAAAACGACATGCGGCTCCACAACGGCTTGACGCGCTCGAGAAGAATGCGCTTGCCCGCCTTCGGCGCGCGCGGGAGCATAAGCGCCGCCGGGGTCTCCCGCAGCGTGGACGCGGCCGCGAAACACGTCGCCGCAACCGTAATGCCCACACCCAAGCCGGCGGACAGCAGCGCCAAGCCAGGATCGATCGGCGTCGGACGAACGGGAACCGCGTAGATGATGGAGTACGCATTCATGATGAAATACGGCAGGAAGAGCGACAGCGCCACAATGCCGACCGCCGCGCCCACGCCGCTGGCAACCACCGCGTAAATCAGGTACTTCGACGTGATGCGGGCCTTGCTGTAGCCCAGCGCTTTGTACGTGCCAATGAGCACGCGCTCTTCTTCCACCATGCGCGTCATGGTGGTCAGCGACACCAGCGCCGCCACCAGGAAGAAGATGAACGGGAACACCATGGCGATGCGGTCGATGCGCCCCGCGTCGGAAACGAAGCTTTCCGCTCCGATGTTCTTCGTGCGGTCGAGCACCATGATCTCCGGCGCTTCAAGCGCGTCGATTTCCGCCTGCGCGTCTGCAAGCTTCGTCTCGACATCGGCGAACTGCGCCGCAGCATCCGCCGCCTTCTCGTCGTATTCCGCCCTACCCTCTTCGTAAGACTCCAGACCCAAAGCGTATTCAGCCTTGCCGCTTTCAAGCTCGGCAGCGCCCGCCGCATACGACTGCTTCCCCGCATCAAGCTGCGAGCGGCCGCTTGCGAGCTGAGAGGCTGCACCGTCAAGCCGGGACTGTGCCGTAGCGAAGGCTTCTTCGGCAGCAACGCGCTGCGCCGCCAATTCGTCGCGGGCGGCGGAAAGCTGCTCCGACACGCCAGCGGTCTGGGCATCGATCTGCGCGATACCCGCCGTAAGCTGTGCAACAGCGTCATCAAGCTGCACCTGTTGGGAAAGAAGCGCGTCCTTCTGCCCCTGCAGCTCAGAGAGCGTCTGCTCGCCGAGCGCAAGCCGCGATTGTAAAGCGGCGAGATTCTTGTCGTATTCGGGATCGGAAGGGTCGAGCTTGTCGATGTCTTCCTTCGCCCCGTCAACGATACGCTGAGCATGCTCGATTCCCTGATCGATTGCCGGCATGTTCGCATCGATGGCGGCATTCACCTGGTCAAGACCCGATTGCGCCTGGGAGAGTTGGCTCGAGAGCTCTTCGCGCGTTGCCATGGCCTGGTCGTATTGTGCCTGGGCATCGTCTATCTGCGCCTGGGCAGAAGCAAGCTGCGCTTCGGCAGACGCTCGTTGCCCGGCAAGCTCAGCGGCGCCGGTGTCGTAGGCAGCCTGGCCGTCGGCGAGCTCTTTTTCGCTCGCCGCGATTGTCGCGGCGGCGCTATCAAGCTCCGCCTGACCGCTGCTCAATTGGGCCGCAGCGTCTTCAAGTTGGGCTGCAGCGTTGTCAAGCTCGGTCCTGCCGTCGGCGAGCTGCGCTTCAGCATCCGCCTTTTGCGTTTCGTAATCTGCACGCTGCTGGTCGAGCTCCTTCTGAGCTTCGGATTTCACTTCATCAAGACGAGCCGCCGCAAGGCCGCACTCTTCTATACGCTGCGCAACTTCATCTACTTTCGCCTGATAAGCGTCGCTTCCCGCCGCCTCATCGGCCGCACCCGCCACTGAGATGAACGCTTCGGTGTAGGGCGCATTGGAGGCAAAGCCCTCGTCGCCCACGAACATGACCTGATCAAGAGCACCGCTGCCAAGCGAGGTCGTCCCCAAGCTTGTCGGCGAGACATAATACGAGCTGCGAACGAAGCCCGTCACCGTGTATGTGCGCGTCGATAGCGTCTCGTCAACATCCTGCGTGCCCTCGAGCACGGTGACCGTATCGCCCGCCGCAACCGAACCGTCCATGACCACATCGGCCATGAGCACGCATTCGTTCGGGCCTTCGGGCCACGAGCCCGAGACGAGAATGGGCCTGTTGAGATAAGAGTCGTCGTCCAAGACGGCATGAACGCCGTCCGACGTGTCGGACGCGCGAGCCGCCGCCGTGTCAAACGACTGCACGCGCATGGTGTACTGAACGTCTTCGACCGTGGCCAGCACATCCACCTCGCGTGCCGGCATGACATCCTCCACGCCTTTCACGTCTCGAAGCATATCCAGACTTTCGTCGCTTAGACCCAGCGTCGATACCACACGCAAATCGGCCATGCGCGTCGCATCGAAATACTGATCGGCGGCAAGACGCATGTCGGGACCGGTCATGCGCAGGCCGGCGTAAAACCCCGTGCCGAGCGCCGCTATGACCGCAATGGCAAGAAAACGTCCGAGAGAATGGGTTATGGAGCGCAAGACGCCTTTGCTAAACGCGTTTTTCATGGCTTACCACTCCACGGTTTCGGCGGAAATAGGATGATCGTTGAGTTCCATGGCCTCCACCTTGCCCTCCTTGATATGAATAACGCGATCGGCAATTGCCGTGAATGCGGAATTGTGCGTGATCAAGACGACGGTGCGCCCCGTCTGCACGCAGGTGTCCTGCAGCAATTTCAGAATGGCCTTGCCCGTTTTGTAGTCGAGCGCGCCCGTGGGCTCGTCGCAGAGCAGAAGCTTGGGATTTTTCGCCAACGCGCGCGCAATGGCCACGCGCTGCTGCTCGCCGCCGGAAAGCTGCGCCGGAAAATTATCCATACGATGCGCAAGCCCCACCTGGGCCAGCACATCGGCGGCAGGAAGGGGGTCTTTGCAAATCTGGGATGCCAGCTCCACGTTTTCAAGCGCGGTAAGATTTTGCACCAGGTTGTAGAACTGAAAAACGAAGCCGATGTCGTAACGGCGATAGTCGGTGAGCTCCTTCGCGCTGAACTGGCTGATTTCGCGCCCATCGAGCTTGATGGAGCCGGACGTGCACGAGTCCATACCACCAAGCATGTTGAGCAGCGTGGTTTTGCCGGATCCGGACGGGCCCACAACCACGACGAGTTCGCCCTGCTCGATGTCGAAGGTCATGCCGTCGACGGCCGCCACCTTCACCTCGCCCATGGTATACACCTTGCGCACATCGCGAAATTCGACAAAAGCCATGGCAGCACGCTCCGTATCCTATTGCCTGCACCAAGGCAAGACGGCGCAAACCTTTGCTTTTGCAGCACCGCGAAATACATGCGACACAGAGCTTGGGCAGCGTCGAAAAGCCCCTCGTTTTCCTCATTATACCCATGGGGGCTTGTACCACTGCAACAATGCGACGACCGTTGCATTCCTGATGCTCTACAGCAAAACGCGCCCACCCCCTTTCGGAGACAAGCGCGTCACTCTTCTTTCATAAGCAAGACCGTACTATGGCCAGGATTGTGGCGAACAAAACCGACTGCGAACTCCTACCCCAAACCGAGCGCCATGCCGGCCAGGCGCACAATAAACGCCACGATCCACGCCACGCCGCACTGCATGGCGGCCACGATAAGAGCGCTCTTCATGCCGAGTTCGTTTTTCACCGCGGCAATAGCGGCAACGCACGGCGTATAGAGCAGCGCGAACGTCAGGAAGGCAAACGCCGTCAGCGGCGTGAACAGGCTTGTAATGGCAGAAGCGCTGCCCAGCAGAACCGTCAGGGTGCTGACCACGCTTTCCTTGGCGATAAAGCCCGTGACAAGCGCCGTGGACGCACGCCAATCGGCAAAACCGAGCGGGGCAAACACAGGAGAAATCAGCCCGCCGAGCGCGGCAAGCAGACTATCCGCAGAGTTCTCGACCACGTTCAGGCGCATGTCAAACGTCTGCAGGAACCAGATGACAACCGATGCCAAAAAGATAATCGTAAACGCGCGCGTGATGAAGTCTTTCGCCTTGTCCCATACCAAGCGACCCATGTTGCCAAGAGAAGGCAGGCGGTAGTTGGGAAGCTCCATGACGAACGGCACGGGGTCGCCCTTAAACGCCGTGCGCTTGAGCACCAGCGCCACAAGCACGCCCACAACCATGCCCATCACGTACAGCAGCACCATCACAAGCGCTGCATGGTCGGGGAAAAACACCGCCGTGAACAGGGCGTAGATAGGGAGCTTCGCCGAACAACTCATAAACGGCGTCAGCATGATCGTCATCTTGCGGTCATGCTCAGACGGAAGCGTGCGCGTCGCCATGATGGCGGGTACCGAGCATCCGAAGCCGATCAGCATAGGGACGAAGCTTCTGCCCGAAAGGCCGATCTTGCGCAGCAGCTTGTCCATCACGAATGCCACACGCGCCATGTAGCCCGAATCCTCAAGCAGCGACAGGAAAAAGAACAGCACCACGATGATGGGCAGGAAGCTCAAGACACTGCCAACGCCCGCGAACGCGCCGTCGATCACCAGGGAATGCACCACTTCGTTGACACCCCAGGCGGAAAGCCCCACATCAACGAGGTCGGTGACCCACGATACGGCGGCATCCATCCATTCTTGCAACACGGCGCCGATCACGCCGAACGTCAGCCAAAACACCACGGCCATGATCAGCACGAACACGGGCAAGGCCGTGAATTTGCCCGTCAGAACGCGGTCGATGGCCGCAGAGCGTTTATGCTCGCGGCTTACCGCGGGCTTGACCACCGTGGCGTCGCACACGTCCTCGATGAAGCGGAAGCGCATATCGGCAAGAGCCGCCATGCGATCGGTTCCGCCTTCTTCCTCCATTTGAACGATGATGTGCTCGATCGCGTCTTTCTCGTTTTCGTCGAAATGCAACGATTCAAGCACCAGGGCATCGCCTTCGACAAGCTTGGTCGCGGCGAAACGCAGGGGCACCTTCATGCGTGAGGCATGGTCTTCGACAAGCTCTGAAATACCGTGGATGCACCGGTGCAGCGCACCGCCGTCGGCCGCGTCGGGGCGGCAGAAGTCTTGACGGCCAGGACGTTCGTCGAAGCGGGCGACATGAAGCGCATGCTCCACCAGCTCATCGATGCCTTCCCCTTTCGAGGCGGAAATGGGCACCACGGGAATTCCGAGCTCGTGCTCGAGCGCGTTGATATCAATCGTGCCGCCGTTCGCGCTCACTTCGTCCATCATGTTGAGCGCTAGCACCATGGGAATATCCAGGTCAATGAGCTGTAGCGTCAGGTAGAGGTTGCGTTCTATATTTGTCGCATCGACGATGTTGATGATTCCGTCGGGTTTGTCGCGCAGCAGAAATTCGCGCGTCACCACTTCCTCGCCCGTATAGGGAGAAAGCGAGTAGATACCCGGAAGATCGGTTACCATTGCGTTTTCGTGCTTGCGGATAGCGCCGTCCTTGCGGCTGACCGTTACGCCGGGAAAGTTGCCCACATGCTGGTTCGAGCCCGTCAGCTGGTTGAACAGCGTGGTTTTGCCGCAGTTCTGATTACCGGCAAGTGCAAAGGTGAGCGGGGCGTCGTCCGCATGGACGCGACCCGTAGCCCGAGGGCGAAAAGAACGCGACTCGCCCTTGCCGGGATGGTCGGTCTGTGTCTGGCCCGGATTAACGCGGCGGACATCGTGCGCATCATGCACGTCGCGCACGTAAATATGGGCGGCGTCTTCCTTGCGAAGCGTAAGCTCGTAACCGCGAAGGCGCACCTCCATGGGATCGCCCATAGGGGCGCACTTGACAAACGTCACTTCGGTTCCCGGCGTGAGACCCATATCCAGAATATGCTTGCGCAGCGAAGCCTCTTCGCATTCGACCGAAGCAATGATCGCATCCTTACCCTGCCCAAGCGCATCAAGCGTCATGTTTTCGCGCGCCATTACCACAATCCCATCTGCTGCGGCTCGTATTCGTATTCGCACAGCACCTCGCCCACGGTGATTTCGACCGCGTACGTCTCCCAATCCTTCACCGGGACAACGAATACATTGCCCTCTTGCTCAAACGCGAGCGTTCCGCCGATCATGCCGACGCAGAGACCCCCGCAAACATCTTCAGGGCTTCCTTCGGGAACTTGAATAAGATCGGGAATCGCGTCGACCTTGCCGAAATAATACGGCGTCAAATCGAGCACGCCGCATTCGGGCTCTATGTCGAAGCGGCGCGCCGTTTCATACACGCACTCCATTGCGGCTTGCGCGTCGAAGGGTTCGCTGAGTAGTTTGTTCTTCGTGCCGAGGCGCATGGTTTCCAGGATGCCGTCCTGCGAGCAAAGATGCGCCTCCAGGGCTCGAGCTTCGTCCGCATTGGGATAGCGTTTAAGAATGCCGGCGACGCGCGCGCCCTGCTCAAGCAGACGCTCTATGCCGCGCGTCTCTGAAGAAATGCCCACTTTTAGATGCGCCGGCGAGAAGTACGCCATGTACACGAAATGCGGCGTCAGGTTGTAAGCGCGCTGCTGGGGCGAGATGCTTTCCGCGTTGTAGAACGCGGGATTGAAGCCCGTTTTTTCGCGACACGCCGGGCACATATCGTCTTTGTACGTGGATTCGTCGGGAAGCTCCGCCGCCAAATCGCACGCGGAAGATTCATACGTCTTCAGGTCGAAAGGGCCTATGCAGTATCGCTGAGGGAGTTTTCTCATGGTAAACGTGCGCCCCAGCACAGGAAGGCGCATCTGCTTTTTCGCCTCAAGGTCGTTCATCTGCAGGTAAGGGCCGTCCGAACCATACCCTAAGCCGGAAAAGACCAGTGTAGAATTGGGAAAGAAACGCGGCATGCTATCACCTCTGGCGCGGGATGCGGCGCAAGCGAATCTGTCCGCCGCGCGAAATCCCGCTTTGTCATCTTTTTTCGCTGGCATCATAGCGCAGGAAGCAGACCGCGCCTGCGGCAAATCAAGCGCATCGCGTAAGAAACGAGGTATCTTCACCGAAGGCGCCGCCGCGTACGAATGCAAGACAATGCGCTGCCCGCAAAACCTAAAACGGCCGATCGAGCCTTCGCACGTGTTCGGCAAGGACGTCCAGGCCGTCCATGTCAGCCTCTGCCTCTATTCTGCGGCGTATTTCCATCATGCTTTCGTCCGTGCGCGCAATATCGGAAGCGCAGCGCGCAAGCTCGGCGACAAGGCCGTCTTCGTCGGCAAGGCCGCGTTTATATTGAAGCTGATGCTCCAAGCTTGCCCAGAAATCCATGGCGATGGTGCGAATCTGCACCTCCACCTTCACCTTCTGCTCGTAATCGGAAAAAGAAACCGGCACGTCAAGCACCAGATGAAGCGATCGGTATCCGCTTGGCTTCGGATGGGATATGTAATCCTTCGTTTCTAGGACCTCAATCCCCGAAAGACGCCCGACCGCTTCGGCCAGCATGTATATGTCGTCCACGTACGAGCAGACGACGCGCACGCCCGCTACGTCGCGCACGTGCTCGATGATGTTTTCCTCCGTAGGTTCTAGACCCTTCGCGCGAAGCTTGTCCATGATGCTCGCCGTGCTTTTCAAGCGCGTGTCGATGGAGTATATGGGGTTGCGCAGGCGGCGCATCCTGAATTCTTCGTCAAGAATCTCAAACTTCGTCCGCACAATTTTAGCCGCACAAGAATACGTCATCATCAGGTCTTTGTAGGCCACAACCGACGATGCGAGAGCTATTCCTCTTTCGGCCTTTTGAGCATCGTCGAGCGAAAGCTCAGCCAGAGCGACTTCTTCGCGATCATCCGTTGAGAACGAGACTGACATCCTGGCTCCTTTCCCGCAGCATCCGCATCCCGCCGCACGCTGCCGACCTGTTTCGGCAAAACAAATGCAGCGGCTTCCAGTATGGCAAATATCATCCCGCCAAGTCACCGCCAAATTGCATTTGACATGCATCGTTTCCATGCGTCTGAGCCCCCAAACGCCGCGAAAGGAGATAACAAGCTGACCGAGTCTCTTAAAATGCACCAACCGAGCCCTTCGAACTCGCAAAATGCACGAAACGTACCAGCCCGGCGATCTAGACGCCGATACTCATTGTTGATTATTCATCGTTTTAGATGCAGTAGGGTATTAATGCAGGTCGGACGAACCACAAATATCGCCGCAGCACGGTCCGATCGATACGTTTCGTGCGTTTTGCGAGAATCCCGACCGCCTTTGGTGCGTTTTAGCCCGCGAAGACGCACCAGCGGGGGTTGCAGGCGCCGATCTCGACACTCGCACCTTGAACCCACCGCGTTCGGAGCCGCCATAAAGCCACAAACCGCCATGCCGACCTAAATCTCGCGCATCGCCTTCATGGCCAGGGCATACACGGTCAGGGCGAGCCATGCCGCCGCCAAAACCAGCGACGTGGTGCCGACGCCGATGATTTCGATGACGATCGACGTGGCAAACACCGCGACGGGCATGACCACCAAAAGCAGCGAGTTCTGCGTTCCCAGAGCCGCGCCTCGATGCTCGTCGGGAACGAGGCCGTAGACGAAGTATCCGAACAGCGCCGACACCGGACCCGACGCCAAGCCGAGCAGCGCCGCGCCGATCAGCAGCACCTCGTAGGACCATAGTGCCCCGAGCGCCGCCACGCCGAACGCCATGCCCGCGAACGAAATCACGTACCACGTGCGACGCTTAAGCGCATAGGCGCACTTCGCATAGAGAAGCGAGCCAGCAAGCGCGCCGATCGACATGGCCGAAAGCACGTAACCCAGAAGCGTCGGGGCGTTCTCCTGCGTGAAGAACACAGGCAGTACCATGCCCTGATAGCTTCCCATCACGATGACGATCAGCATGCCCAGCACCACCGACGCACGCAGCACGGCATCGCTTGCGAAGAGCACGCGCACGCCTTCCTTGGTCGATTCCACGGCAGTGCGCACCAGGCCCGCCTCGCCGCGTCTGCCAGCCCCCGCCTTCGGGGGAACGCCCACCGCGCGCGGCACGAACAGCGTGACCGCGGCTGCGGCCAGCGACATGCCCGCCGTCAGCCACAAGGTATTCGTCGACCCGAGAAGGCCCATGCCGAGCGACGCCACGGCGGGGCCAACGATGACCACCAGGTTGTCGACGGATTGTGCGACGCCCATGAACTTCTGCAGCTCGAGGCCGTCGTGTTCGACCACCGAAGGTAGCAGCGTGTCGCGCGCCGTCATGCCAGGGATGTCGCCCACCGCGCCGACGACGCCGCAAAGAACGAACCATCCGAACGACAGACCAACCGTGGCGTCGATAATCGGCAGCGCAGCGATCGATGCCGCAGAGATAAGGTCGGAAACAACCGAAAGGTCTCGCCTATTGAAACGGTCGAGCAGAGCGCCGCCGAACACCCCCGCAAGCACTTGAGGTATTGCGCATATGATGGCCAGGGTTCCCGCCGCAAGCGCGTCCCCAGTTTTTGCAAGAAGCACCAGCGGAAGAACGACGCTAGAAATGGAGTTGCCTAGCAGCGAAAAAGAGTTCGACGCAACAAACGGCAGCGTAGCGCGAAGTTTTCTCATGGGGTTGCTCTCTTTCAGAAGAATTCGTTGATTGTTCGAACCCCATGAAAAACTATGACGTTACGTCATAGCCAACACGCATGCCCGGCAATGAGGCCTCCTTCACGAAGCCGCCATAACCAGCTCAGCCGAGCATGCACCCTCGACGCGAAGACCCAGCACGCTCGGATCTTATCCTTTCGCAAGCTCGGACAAAATCCCACGCACCACCAGGTCATTCATTCTGCGTTGCGCATCGTTGAGCGTTTCTTCGTCATAAAGGTCAAGAAGCAGATCGAGCACCTGCCCTTCCTCTGGGAAAAAAGACTCCGCCGCCACGGCGCGCGACTTAGACGATGCGGAACCGTTCTTCGGGCGCTCGCTCTTGACTCGGGCATTTTCAGACCCCTGCAAGGAAAACGGAAAGTCGGGAGAGCACGAAAGCCCCTTGACCTTCTCCGCAGAAAGGTCCCACCCGTGCTTTTCGCAGCCGAGCTTGAGAATCGGCACCATGAAAGAAACGAAATCGTCAGCAAGACGCTCACATTCCTCGTCGGAGGCATCGGGCGGAAGGTTCAGCATACGCTCGTTGAATTCGACGTACGCCTCGACCGACCCCGCCTCTCCCACAAGCTCGAAAAACTGAGAAACGGCCTCGGCCTCTTCCGATGACTCGTCGAAAAACCGGTCGACCAGCAAAAGACCCGACCGCTCATAGTCCACAAGACCGCTGCTCGCGCCCGCGCCTCGCAGTCGGGCAAGGTGCTCGCCGAACACGGGCGGAACATCGGGGTCGATGGCCCGTTCGCGTAATTCGGCGATAATGCGGCGCTTCCGTTGAAGGTGCTCGATTTGCGCAGCAAGCTCGCGGTCGAGGTCGGCAAGCGCATCATCCGTCGTGTGAACTTGCGCCCCGTCCGCGGCTCCCCTTCCTGCGGAATCCTGCTCTTCGGCAAGCATCTCCGCCACCTGCTGCAGCGAGATGCCCAGCGACGACAACCACTTGATGCGCAGCACGCGCGCCAAATCGACCGCGCCATATTCCCGGTATCCGTTTTTCGCGCGCGGAGGCTCAGGCAGAAGCCCCAGCTAATGATAATGGCGAAGCGCACGAACGGTAACGCCGGCAAGATCCGCTAATTCCTTGCTACGCATGCTGCCCCCTTCGCTGTTTTTGATAACTAGATGATAATTAAAAGGTAACTACAAAACCCCAGATGGAGAGGCTTCATGGCACAAAAAGCATGCCGTTTTGTGATTCTGCCGCAACAAGAACGCTCATCCGAAAACCCGCCGCCATCGAAGCGGGAATTCGTCCGAAAGGGCTCGCCTGAGGCCGAAAGAGCTCGCCTGGGGCTGGAATCTGTCCAAAAACACTCCGCCGCCGAAGCGAGCGTTCGCCCGAAAGGATGCTGCGCGCCGAGTTGAGCCGTTATCATGAAAACGCCCCATACGCTCACACGACTCTGCAAACGGAGGGCATCATGGAAAGCCTGACAAAGCCGTCGAAGGTCGCCATTGGAATAGCGGGGCTGCTCGCCCTGGTTTGCGTGGCGACACTCATCTTCGTTCTTGCGCGAGAGGCCTCGATCCTAACCGAAAATGAGCATGACAAGCCCGTACACGAGCCCACGATATCCGACAATCTCCTTCCCGCCTATCGCCCCTACAGCGTAAGCTCGTCCTCCGTTGTTTTCGAGAGCGACATAGACATCCCTCGGATATACGCGATGAGCATTTCGAACTACCCCCGACTCGGCCCAGGCCCGTTTCGCTATACGCAAAATCAAGACGTCATCGGGAAATCCGCCCATCTCCTCGAAGGCACACGATTTGCACGCTGGGACGGCTACGACGTCTTCACCGAATCCCAGAAAGCGCCCGCAAGCGAACGAGTCTGGTTCTACGAAGGCGAGCTCGATGAAGCAGCCTCGCAAGCGCAAAGCGCTACACGATACGCTTCCTGATACGTTACCTCATGCTCGCGTGATGCGCGCGCGACGTCTTCGTATTCGGGGTACAAACGCACGGCGCCGTCCGGGAGGGCAACCCGCTTTGCGCGCATGGACCCGAACGCAGTCTCGATCGGCACAATTTCGCGAGAAAGGACCGTACGCTGCATAGGGGTACGACGAACGCCGATGGTAGTCGTCTCTTCGAAGAGCACCTGCTCAAGCGCGGCAATATCCTCTTCGGCGCACAAGACCTGAATTTGATATGCGGGTCGATTCTTCTTCATGAACACGGGGACGTAGTGCGCCTCGCGCGCACCTACCGCGAATAGACGCTCCATCGCGTACCCGAGCGCTTCACCCGAGCAATCGTCCACTTCGGTCTCGAGCTTCCACACGAACGGACCGCCGTGCGGCGTTGCCACATCGGCAGGGCTGGCGGATGTGCCGGCTTCTTCAATCAGCATGGCACGCACCAGGCTCGGTCGCTCATAGGAACGCTTGCCTGCGCCAATGCCGACTTTTTTGATGACGAAGCGCTCGGGAAGGGCCGATTTCGTGCGCACCGCCGCAGCGATGGCGGCGCCCGTAGGGGTAACAAGCTCGCCACGAACCGACGAGACGCTCATAGGCAACCCTTCGTTTGCAGCGATATTGGCAACTGCGGGAACTGGCACGGGCAGAACACCATGCTGGCAGCGCACGGTGCCGCAGCCTTCGACAAGCTCCGTAATCACAACGTCGCTTACATCCAGGTCATCAAGGCACACCGCCGCCGCGACAATGTCCACGATGGAGTCGACCGCGCCCACTTCGTGGAAATGCACCTGATCGACGGACACCCCGTGAGCCTGGGCTTCGGCTTTTGCAAGAATGTCGAAGATGCGCAGCGCCGTGCGCCGTGCGCGCTCGGAAAGGTCGGCCGACTCTATGACGGCGGAGATTTCGGCAAGACCGCGATGCTCATGGTGATGGCCGCCTGTCGCGTGGTCGTGGTCGTGGTCGTGGTCGTGGTCGTGGTCGTGGTCGTGGTCGTGGTCGTGGAGATTGTCGCCCTCGCCGTGCAGATACGCCATATCGTGGTCGTGGTTTTCGTGCGCTTCGTCCAGAAGCACCGCAAAATCACACGCATCAAGCCCCGCCTTGGTCACACGCGATATTCGTACGCCAAACCCATCCACGGACAGGCTCGCCAAAGCCGATTCGAGCTTTTCCCGGCTTGCGCCAAGGTCGAGAAGGGCTCCCACCACCATATCTCCGCTTATGCCCGAATTGCATTCCAAATACAGCGTCTGCGCCACCTGCGTCCCCTCGTCTCTCTACCAAAACTCTTCTCGTTTAAAGACTCTTCCCATTTACCAAGTCTTACCCAGCCGAAAACAAACCCGTTGACTCGATGCGGCCTTCGCCGACCCAAAAGACCTCCATCGACTCGAGCCGAAGAACTCTTCGTTAATTTCAACAGCCCCGCATCAAGTATGGTCGATGAGGGCCGCCTGGTAGCCGCCGCCGAACCCGTTATCGATATTCACCACGGACACCCCGCTTGCGCACGAATTCAGCATTGCGAGCAAGGCCGTCACTCCCCCGAACGATGCGCCGTAGCCAACGCTTGTCGGCACCGCGATCACGGGGCACGACGCCATCCCACCTATCACACTGGGAAGAGCGCCTTCCATTCCCGCAACCGCCACAATCGCCCGGGCGCGCGCTATTTCATCGGCGTGGGCAAGCAGTCTATGAATGCCCGCCACGCCTACGTCGTACAGACGAACGACCCGGCTTCCCATCATCTCTGCCGTAAGGGCCGCTTCTTCCGAAACGCGCAGGTCGCTTGTGCCTGCGGCAGCAACCACCACATATCCGTTGCCATCAGGATCGGGGGCGCCTCCCACCACAACCATCTCGGCATCTTCGTGGTATACGAACTCGGCAGCATCCCTTTCGGAAAGCAGCGACGCAACCTCGTCGGCTTTGGCGCAATCGACACGCGTTGCCATAACACGGCGCTGGCCGGACGAACGAAGCGCCTGTATGATTCCGGCAATTTGCACGGCGCTTTTTCCGGCCCCGTACACCACCTCGGAAACGCCCTGGCGAATGCCGCGCTGCGTGTCGACCTTGGCGTAGCCTAGATCACGAAACGGCTCGGTCTGAACGTGCGCTATGGCATCAGCCGGGCTCACCTCACCCGCCGCTACCCTCTCGAAAAGATGCTGCAAATCACGCTTTTCCATACCAGCCCTTCTTGCCACGTTAACCAAGACCTATTCCAAACCGAGCGACTTTTCAACCCGATCAAGGGCCGCCTGATCAATCCGACTTCCTTCAGGAACTTTCGTCGCAAAGCAAGAAAAGCTCGGCTTATCCGCTGTCGAAAGCCCCATTAATTTTGATGCGGCTCTTACACAATCCTTGCTGAAGCCCGCATTCCTCAGAGGAGAAACCACGCCCAACTCCGCCAAAGCACGAAATCCGGGACGCCGGGCAGGGTCGTCGGACGCGTTCGTTCCGTCAAGCAAAATCTTGCGGCCGTCACGCTCCATTGCCTCGAAAATCGTTCCGAAAATAAACCGTTTGCACCAATAGCACCGATCAAGCGGGTTGGCACACACTTCATCATGCGAGAGAATGTCGGCCCTAATCAATTCGAACTCTGCACCGGTTTCTTCCGCAACGCGCCGCGCATCGTCGAGCTCAAACGGAGCTTGAAACGCCGTCATCACCATGTAGGCTTTAACGTCTATCCCAGCACGCACAAGGGCCGCCAACAGAAACGACGAATCGCAGCCTCCCGAAAACGCAAGGCCGTAACGAAGATGCGAATCAAGAGAAGAAACGGCATCTTCCCAGGTCAAAATCTTGTTCATCTAACGATGCATTCCCTTCTCGGCTTCGCGAATCACCGTTTCGTAATGCAAGATTTTATAGTCAAGGCGGTCGAGGCCCGCCTGCAAATCAGCAATGCGCTCGCGAACCAACTCGCGCTGCTCTTCGAGCAGGGCCTTTCTCGCAGGAGCCATCTGGTCACCTTCGTCGAAAAGATCCATATACTCGATCAGCGCCTCGATCGAAACGCCCGCCGAACGCATGCATTTCAAAAACTCGACGGCCTTACAGCTCGTTTCGTCGTAATCGCGAATCCCCGACGCGTTCCGCGGAACATGGCGCAGCAGCCCCACGCGCTCGTAATAACGCAGCGTATCCGCGGAAATGTCGTAACGCTTGCTCACTTCGGCGATTTTCATGGCCGACCCTTCATCGATGCTTCAAAGCCGCAAACGACTTCGCTTTGCCCATGCGTATTGAAGCACTTTAAGCCAGCTCCAAGTCAAGCACAATCCAAGCAACCTGGCAGACACTCCGCCGCACGGTCTTATCGCTACGCTAGCTACGCGGTTGGACGCAGCGGCCCGAACTGCCTTCCCGCCCACTGCCCTCCAAGCATTAAGAACACCTGGCGACGAGATGAGACAGCGCATCCATGCAGGCGTCATCGGCCCCAAGAGCGGGGATATAGGTAAAACACGCGCCGTCAAGACCTGCAGCGCGTGCGGCGGCATAATACGCATCGGCCGCCTCTTCGCCCACTTCGAATGACGTTTCGATGCAATCCACGGCAAAGCCAGGGCAGACCACAGCAACATCGTCCACGCCCTCGCGCGCCAGGCGTTCCAACTCGGGAACCAACATGGGACCCTGCCATTTCCTGTTGTCGAACCGCGATTGGTACGTCACCAGCACGCCTTCGTCATCCATGCCGAGAACTTTTGCCAAGCGCTGCGCGGTCTTACGCGTCGCCTCGACATAGGTGTCACCGCGCTTCGCGAACGAAACGGGAACCGAGTGAAACGAAACAACCAGCTTCGAAGACGCCAAGGCCCGAGGAAGCCACGAGCGAAGGACGGACTTGGCCAGCGCCTCGATGTACCCGGGGGCGTTCCAATATTCGTCGATGAAGGCCCATCGATCGTCCCCCGGAGCAATGCTCCCCATCTGCCGACGGAATTCCTCATAGCACGTGCCCGCGCACGCGCGCGTATGCTGCGGATACAAGGGCAGGCCAACAATGCGACCCGCTCCGGCCTCACGCAGTTCGCGCAACCCCGCCTCAATCGAAGGGTTCCCGTAGCGCATCCCTAGCCGCACCGCGACAGGCTCGCCGAGCAGTTCGCCGATTCGCCTTTCCAGCTCTTCGCACTGCTTTTGCGACTCCAATAAGAAAGGGCTGCCCTCGGGAGTCCAAAATGCCTGATAGCGCGCGGCCGTCTTCTTCGGACGATTCGGCAGAACGAAAAGGTTCAAAATAGGCCGCCATAAAAACGGCGGCATGTCCACGACGTTGCGGTCGGAAAGAAATTCCTTCAAATACGGCCTTATAGCCTCAGGCGTCGGCTCGTCGGGCGTGCCCGTATTCATCAGAAGAATGCCCAGCATCACAACCCTTTCCAAGTCCTTAGAAAATCGACAGGCAAGGTGCCGGAAGCAAGTTTTGAGAGGTTGCCACCGCGCCTTGCATCCAAAATGCAGCTCGGCAGGGCCCCAGACTCGAAAAATGCACGAAACGTATCAACGAGCGAGCATTTGGCGACAAAGACAGCGTCGTTAGCACTCAATTAATCAACGTATTTCTTTGATTTGTTGATTAAAATACATACATAGCGCTTGTCTCGCCGCCCCACTGATACATATCGTACAAAATTCGATTAAAAAGCTCCGTCCTCGTGCAAGAAGTCGCACAACCGCACCAAATTGACCGCCACACTAAACAAAACACGCTTTGCGGTGGTCTTGGCCGCGAGCGATAGCCGCACGCGCCGACCTGCAGCGCCGTAGACTCTAGCATTTCGAACAACGTTCAGGGAAAACGCCCGCAACGAAGCGCGGCTTTACGCTAATAAGCGTACGCGACGAAGCGGTTGCCGCAGATCGCATCGCCAAATTACAAGAGCTGGAGGCCGGCATCCCGATTCCAAGGCGCAGCTCCGCGCTAACACCCAAACAGCTCTTCGGCCTGCGCCATACGCTTGGCGACGGGAACGCCGAAAGGACAGCGCGTTTCGCACTCCTCGCAGGCAATGCATGAAGATGCCGTCTCGCCCAAGGCCTCATAATGCGCTCGAACGGACGCTGGCACCTCGTCCTGCATGACAGCAAGGTCGTAGAACTTGTTCACCAGTGCAATGTTGATGCCTGAAACGCACGGCGCGCAATGTCCGCAGTAGGTGCACTGCCCGTAATAAGCATGGCGTGGCGCGCCGGCAAGCACGCTCGCATAATCGCGCTCCTCTTCGCTTGCCCGCTCGTAAGCGAGCGCATCGTCAACGTGCTCCAACGTCGTCACGCCCACCATGATGCTGGCGGCAGCAGGACGCGTCAGCGCGTAGTGAATGCACTGCACGGGCGTAAGCGCCACGCCGAACGGAGACGCCTCCGCGGAAAGAAGACGGCCGCCCGCATAACCTTTCATCACCGTCATCCCCACGTCTTCGCGCTCGCACGTCGCGTACAGCTCGGCGCGAACGGGCTCCATGCCTTCTAGCCCCTCGTCGTATTCGCCGAACATGTCATCGAGGTTTTCCGAGGCGGGCATCATGTCGAAGGCGGGATTCACGCTGAACATGATGGCTTCGATCTCGCCCTGGCAGGCGGCAAGCAGCGCCACATCCGGATTGTGTGTCGAGAGGCCCACATGTTCAATCGCGCCTGCGGCCTTCAATTCGCGCACGTAAGTCATGAACTCGCCGTTCACAACCCGCTCGAACTCCTCTACGTCGTCCACGTAGTGGATCATGCCCAGCTCTACATGGTCGGTTCCCAAACGTGCAAGCAAATCCTCGAACGCCGGACGAACCTTATCCATATCGCGCGTACGAACATACTGGCCGCCCTGCCACGTCGCCCCGATATGGCCCTGAATGATCCAGCGATCGCGCTGCCCCTTGATGCCTTCGCCCAACGCGCTTCTGACCTCAGGATTCGGCATCCAGCAATCTAGGATATTCACACCTGCAGCGGCGAATCGATGCGTAATCTCCACCACTTCTTTGACCGGCTTGTCTTCCATCCATTCGGCCCCGAAGCCAATCTCGCTCACCATCAAATCGGTCTTGCCCAAACGACGATAGTTCATGAATCCCCCTTCCGCATTATTCTGCGCGCCGTTTTTTATATGCGCTGCGCGCATCATCCCACACGCCTCGCGTACTACTTGGCAGACGGCACGCCGCGCACGACTCAACCTATCCGAAAACCAACCCGTTACTCGCCAGCATCCATACCAAAAACGCCACCCAAACAACCGCCACCACAATGCGCACGGCATTGGGCACGCGCAATCCGGGCTCGGGCACCATGAGCATGGCAATAGCCCCGCCGAGCGCGCCACCCAAGTGGCCGCTGATGGAAATGCCCGGCACCAAGAACGAATACGCCACGTTTGCCGCAATCACGCCCCACATGCCCTTGCTGTATTCGGCGAAGAATTCGCGGCCTTCGCGGTGCAGCACGCCCAGAAGCGCCGTCGCCACGAACAGGCCGAACACGCTCGTTGATGCGCCGGCCGAAACGGTCATCCCGCCATCGGCCATGCCGGCAAGATACGACACGGCGTTGCCGGTGATGCCGCCAATGAAATACAGCAGCACGAAATTCGCCTTGCCCAGCACCTGCTCGAGCAAAGCGCCCACGCTATAGAGCGCCACCATGTTGAAGGCAAGATGCATCAGGTCCAGGTGCAAGAACATGGGAGTGACGAATCTGTACAGGTCGGCCGCCGACTGCACGAGCGGCGGATACATTGCCCCCATGCCAATAAGCACCCGCGAGGAGACGTCGAAGCTGAACCCCGACAAAAACACCTCGACCGCGTACACGACCACGTTAATCGCAATCAGCACCAGCGTGACCGCTTGGTATGCGTTCCGCTGGAAGAACGTGCCTTTGGACGCTTTCATCATGCGCTTGAGCTGAGCGTCGTCGATGACGCGACGCGATTCGCCGGCCGCACACGCACCTTCGGCCGAAGAGCCATTGCCGCCGACAGCCGTTCCGTTGGCGTTAGCGCCTGCGCTTCTAGCATTCCCGCTGCTTAGCCCTGAGCCGTTTTGAAGATTGTCGTCAATCACGCGTATATCCTTCCGACGAAATCTGATCAAGCCTGCTTGGACTAGTCCGAAGCGAGTTGGAACGCACGGGAGCGCCAAGCCATGCGGCAATCCCTGCTGCCGCAAGTCCAAATACAACCACCACGGCAATATCGGCCGGGTCGGGCACCCAAGAAGCAAGCCCGCTTTCAATAAAAGCACGAGCCATCAAACCGAACACCAAGATCGCCGTAGATGAAGCCATGCCGAGCGCAGGCAGCGCCCTGCCGCCGCGGGAACAAAGCAAAGCGCCCACCGCCGCAGCGGCAAGCCAGGATGCGCCCACAACCCACACCGAAGGATTGGACAGCTGGGCGATAACCCCTTGCTCCACGCCGCCTGCAAGCGACCCCGGCACAAACAGCCCACCGCCCGTGAACGACCCCATGCCGCAATACGAAAGCAAGAGGGCCGACGCGATGCCGAACAGCGTCGTGCCAAGCGCATCTCGCACGCGCAGGCACAGCCCTGAAAGCAGCGGAAGAACCGACAGGGCCCCCATCAGGGAAAGCGCCGCAACCGAAGAGCCGGCGACCGCGGCCGCCTTGCTCAAGCGCCCGCACGTGAAAAACCATGCCGCAACAACTGCGGCAAACAGAGCGGCAGCCACATATGAGCTGCTCGCCGCCATGCCGACGGCAAGCGAGACAAACGCAAGCACGGCGCCGATGCGGGGGAACAAACCGCCAATCACCGCCACCGAGATAGCCATAGCCCACGCGCCCGCATCGGCCGAGCCTCCGAACAGCGACGACAGGTCGGCATGGGACAGCCCGATTCGGACCGACGCACCGCATGCGAGCGCCGACCAAATGCCGCCGACGACCTCCCCCGCGCCGCCACGCAAACGTTCGGCGAGGCCTGTGCGGGCACGCACGACGGCGGGCATAGCCTCGGTGGCCTCTTCGAGCTCTTCTTCGTCATCGCATGCTTCGCCCACGATAGCCGCAAGCTCGCGAGCCCCCCTGCGAGCGCTGCCCAAATGGGGCATCATCGCATCGGCGAACAGCGAGACGGATTCGAACCGGTCTTCCCGATCGATCGCCAACGCGCCGAAGACGGCTTCGTCCACCTCTTCGCCCACATCGCCGCGCGCAAGAGAAGGAATGACTATCTCGGCATCCTCAATCGCGCGCTGAGCCGAAGCGAGGTCTCGCGCGAGAAAGGGGTTGTACCCCGTGAGCATCTGATACGTCAGCGACGCAAGGGCCCATTCGTCGGTGCGCACGTCGGGCGCCTCGAGGCGCATCTGCTCGAGAGGCATGTATCCTATGGTCCCGCCCGATGCCTGGCCGAACCCGGCCTCGTGGGAGAGCTGGGCCAGGCCGAAATCGGTCACTTTCACCTGACCCTGTCTGTTTATGAGCACGTTGTCGGGCTTGATGTCCAAGTGCAGAACCTGATTATCATGGGCAACCTCAAGTGCATGGGCCACAGCTTCGAACACGCAGGTCACCACATCCAGGGAAAGCGCGCCGCCCTCTTCGCGCATGAGCTCGGTCAGCGTTATGCCGTCGACATACTCCATGATGAGGTAGGCCATGGGGCCTTCTATCTCGAAATCGTACACGCCGACGATGTGCGAATCGGACAGCATGGCCGCCGTACGCGCTTCATCAAGACCTGGAATGTCACGTGGCGTAGAAGGCGTTGCGGCCTGTCCAAACGTATCAAGACGAAGACACTTGATGGCCACGCGGCGCTGGATGCGCGTATCCCACGCAACCTGCACGGTCGCGAACCCGCCGCTGCCCGCAATCTCGAGCGGACGATATCTGTTCAAGATAAGATTTTGCACCCCATGCAGCCTTTCATTTACAATAGGATGATTATTATATATGTCTTGAGCTCATGAACCATAACCGCAGAAAGGCTTGAGTCGCCATGGGATTCTTCTCTAAGTTCGAGGGAAAGATGGAGGACACCTTCGAAGGTGCCGCCGGCAAAATGCAGAAATCGCCCATCTCCCCCGTTCAGATTATGAAAAAAGCCGAAAAGCAGATGCGTCGCGAAAAGGTGGTCAGCGCCGGCAAGCAGTATGCGCCCACGCTCTACACCGTCCTCGTCAATCCTGACGACGACCAGCGCCTCTTCGGCTTCTATCCCACCTTGGCGGGCGAATGCGAAACCCGTCTCGCCGCAACCGCAAGCGCAGACGGCTTGGCCATGGACGGCCACCCCTTGGTTCGCTTCATCGTGGACGACGGCTTGAAGCACGGCAAGTTCGACATCATCGCCGAAGTGGTAAGCGCTCCGATCGTGGAGCAGCTTCGCGCCGAGGAAATGCAGCGCTACGGCATGGGCGGCGCGAAACCCGCGCCCGTCCCCCAGGCCGCCGCGTACGGCAATCCCGCCTATGCGCAGCAGCGCTCTGCCCAGCCTCAGCCAATGCAGGTCCCTCCCATCCAGCAGCCTCAGGCCGCAAACCCCTTCACGCCAAACGCCGGCAGCGATTATGGCCAGCAGATTTTCGGCGAGGGAATACCAGCGGCGCAACCCGTTCAGCCGCAACCTGCAGCGAAACCCCCGCTGCCCTACGTTCCTGAAAACGAAATAGACTACTCGCTTAACTACGGCGAATACACCTTCGATAGCAAGAACTTCGAAGACTATCGCAAGGCGGACGAAAGCGATCAGGAGCAAGCCGCGGCCGCACCGAACGTCACCGGCGAAGAAAAGGCGGACTCTTCTCCCGATGCCCCCCAGGATGAGGGGATTCACGGAGCTGCATCCAACGCGAACGCGGCGCTCGACGTCGAAGCCGAGACGCCCCGCCAGCAAAACCCTCATCGCCCGGAGCATGCCGCCATTCCTCAGCCCGAATATCCCGCCCAGCAATACGGATATGCCCCCCAAGGCATGGGAGCGTATCCCGCACCGAATCCTGCCTACCCCCCGATGGGCATGGGCATGCAGCCGGGCAACGCATATGCCTACGCACAGCAGGGCCAGCCTTACGGGGCATATCCCGACATGCATCAGCAGGCCGCGCCGGCGCCTGCGCCCGCATACGGCGCCGCACCCCACACGGTTGCATTCACGGCCGGAGCCGCCCAAGCAAACGCCGTACCCCATGCAGGAGCCGTGCGCGCTCACCTTATCGACATCGCATCAAATCGTTCATATGACCTGGCCACAAGTCGAATCCTCATCGGCCGCGAAACCAGCAACGACATCATCCTGAACGACCTCAACGTAAGTCGTCAGCATGCGCAAATTGCCTTCGAGCCTCAGGGCGTCTGGGTTGTCACCGACCTCGGATCAACCAACGGAACCCTGGTCAACGGCATGCCCATCACCCGACGCGGCCTTGCCGACGGCGACCGCATCACGCTCGGCATGACCGAGTTCGTGTTTTCCATGCGATAGGAGCAATTCGTGATCGACGTCATTCTTCTTGCGGGACGCCTCCTTTTCGTCGCGCTACTGTACCTGTTCCTGTTCGCCCTCATGAAAACGGGCATCGGTCTGGTCAAAGGACAGCGTAAGAAAGAAAAGAGCTGGGGTATCTCGGTAGAGCGCGGCCCCAAGGAGCTTCGTGGCGTGAAAATGTCCGTTCGCGGCCCCATCATCGTCGGCCGCGCTCCTGGTGCAGACATCGTCATTGGCGCAAGCTACGTTTCGGCCCGCCATGCTCGATTCAGCATCATGGGAGCCAACCTCTTCGTCGAAGACCTCGGCTCCACCAACGGTACCGCAGTCAACGGCCGCCGCATCACCGAGCCTACCGTGCTGAAGAACAACGACGTCGTCAACGTTGGCGACGTCGCCATCCGCGTGAGGTACGAATAGTGGCTGCCGAAAAAGAACATAAGCACATTCGGGGAAGGCACGCCAAGGGCGCCCTTCCCTCTTACGGCTCGCGCACTGACGTGGGCCTGGTGCGCGAGCATAACGAAGACAGCCTTGCCGTGAACCCTCCCCTTTATGCCGTTGCCGACGGCATGGGCGGGCACGCCGCGGGAGAGGTCGCCAGCGAAATAGCCATTCAAGCGCTTGTGGCGAACGCCCCCGACACCCCCGATGGAGACAACCTGGCACGCGCCGTTGTCGCAGCAAACCATGCCATCATTCGCGCCGTTCACGAAGGCATCGGCCGTAAAGGCATGGGCACCACCATGACCGCCGCTATGCTCTCCGGAAAACGACTGGTCATCGCCCAGGTTGGCGACTCGCGAGCCTATCTTCTACACGAAGGAAGCCTGCAGCGCATAACCCGCGACCATTCCCTTATGGCCGACCTCATCGATTCAGGCCAGATCACGCCCGAAGAAGCCAAGACCCATCCGCAGCGCAGCGTCATAACGCGCGCCCTGGGCAGCGACCCTTCGACGCTTCCCGACATATACGAAATGAACGTCAGTGCGGGCGACCGCCTGCTTTTGTGCTCCGACGGACTGTCGGGCATGGTCGACGATCCTTTGCTGGAAAGCATCCTGGCCCGCGTGAAAGACCCCCAGCGCTGCGCCGCCGCGCTCGTCAACGAAGCCATCACGGCTGGCGGGCACGACAACGTGACCGCCATCGTGGTCGACGCCCCCTCGAACGCCGAGGCCATTATCAAGAAAGAGACGATCAAGGGAAGAATCGGCGCCATCATTGCAGCCATCGCCCTCGTTCTAGTACTTGCGGGCGGCATCGGCGGCTCTCTGGCGTATCTGAACCATACCGCGTTTCTGGGCGAGCAAGACGGAAACGTCACGGTGTACCGAGGAATGCCGGGGGCCGTCATGGGCATCCCGCTTTCCACGTTCGACCACGATACCGGCCTTGCCGTCGAAGAATTGGACAACATCCCCGCCAATGTTTCCGAGCGCCTGAAAGACGGAATACGTGTAGATTCCGTCGCTGACGCGGATGCGCTTGTCGAAACCTGGAAAAAGCAAATCGAAGAACATAAGCAGTCCGCCACGCCCGAGGGCGAGAACGAAAAAGACAAGGATTCTTCAGCATCGACGACAACCGATGGAAAAACGACCAACCCCCAGAAAGAGGCTTCCGCAGCCTCCGAACGCACTCAGGAAAACGAAGGCGGTGACGAACAATGACGCGTCGTAATACGGAGCTTCTGCTCCTGTGCCTTGCGGCACCGTTTGTCATCCTGCTCTTCTCGATGGTGCTGGTAAAGCAGGACACAGCCCTCTCGTTTGAGACGCTGGCAGTGCCCCTCGGCCTGTTCGGAGCCTTCATCGTTGCGCATATCGCCACACGCTTCTTCGCGAAAAACGCCGACCCGGCCATCATGCCCATCGTGTTCGGCTTGTCCGGCATTGGCATCGCATTCGTCACAAGACTGGCTCCAGACCTGGCAATACGCCAGGTCATGTGGCTTTTCCTGGGAATCGTCCTCATGGTTGCCACCCTGGCCATTGTCCGCAACCTCGATAAGCTCGCGCGGTATAAATACACGTTCATGATCGTGGGCATCGTGCTGTTGCTCATGCCCATGCTTCCCGGCATTGGTCAGGAGGTTCTTGGCAGCCGCATTTGGATCAAAATCGGAAGCTTCAGCTTCCAGCCGGGCGAAATCGCCAAGGTGTGCATCGTCATCTTCCTGGCGTCCTACCTCGCGCAAAATCGCGAGATGCTTTCGGTGTTCACCGTGCGTGTAGGCCGCTTCTACCTGCCTGACGCTGCAACGCTCGGCCCGCTGCTTGTCATGTGGGGCATCTCGTTTTCCATCGCCGTGTTCGAAAAAGACCTCGGCAGCGCGCTTGTGTGCTTCGTGCTCTTCCTCACCATGCTCTATATAGCAAGCGGCAAGAAGTTGTTCCTCGTCGTGGGCTTCGGCCTGGCGGCCCTCGGCTGCGTCATCCTGTACGCGGCGTTCGGCCACATCCAGATTCGCGTGAACACCTGGCTCGACCCCTTCTCCGACGCCATGAATACGGGCTACCAGCTCTGCCAGTCCATCTATTCGCTGGCAGACGGCGGCATGCTGGGCGTCGGCGTGGGCAACGGTCTTGCCGAAAACATCCCCGTCGTGGAATCCGACTTCATCTTCGCCGCCATCGCCGAAGAAACCGGCCTTCTGGGCGGCGCGGCGGTCTTGCTGCTGTTCCTGTGCCTTGCCATACGCGGCTTCGCAACGGCAGCACGCGCAAAAAGCGACGTGAGCTCGTTCGTCGCAGTCGGCGTTACCGTAACCATCGTGCTGCAGGCCTTCATCATCGTCGGCGGCGTAACCCGCCTCATCCCCTTGACCGGCCTCACGCTTCCTTTCATCAGCCAGGGCGGCTCCTCGCTTCTGGCAAGCTTCATCGGCATCGGACTGCTGCTGCGCTGCGGCGACGAGGGCACGGGCATCAATTCCGAAATGAAAGACGGCACGGGACGCATGCGCGCCATCGGCGCACATGGCACAACGCGCGGAGCGAACGATTCGAGCGTTCTGGGCCGCGTCGCCCTTGGCCGCCGTCTCACGTCCACCATGGTGGCCTTCGCCCTGCTGTTCGCCCTTCTGGTTGCCAACCTCACCTACGTCATGGTGTTCATGGCGGACGAATACCAAAGCTACCCTGGCAACAACCACACGCTGTATAGAGAAGCCAAAACGGAGCGCGGCTCCATTAGCACCTACGACGGTGTGGTCTTGGCGGAAAGCGTCCAACAAGAAGACGGAACCTACGTCCGCACGTATCCGCAGGGCAGCCTGGCAAGCCATGTTGTGGGCTATTACTCCCAGCAATACGGCCTCTCGGGCATCGAACAGTCCATGAACGACACGCTCAAAGGCCAGGAGAATTTCGCCAGCTGGTCTGACGTGGTGAACTACCTCGCCGGCATCAACACGCCGGGCAACGACGTGGCACTCACCCTGAACTCCAAGATTCAGCAGGCCGCCGAAGAGGTGCTCGCGGGCTATAAGGGTGCGGTCGTTGTGATGGACCCCAACACGGGCGCCGTGCTTGCTCTGGCCAGCTCGCCCTCGTATTCAAACGCAGACGTCGAATCGCTGCTTGCCGAGGCATCGAGCGGCTCCGACTCTTCGGGCGGCGCCCTTATCAACCGCGCAACCAACGCGCTGTATGCGCCGGGCTCCACTTTCAAGCTCGTCACGCTTGCGGCGCTGCTCGAAAACGGCCTTGCAACCGAGAATACGCAAGTTGAGTCCCCCGCGTTTGCCACTATCGGCAACGGAGAGCTTTCCAATGCGAACGACATCGGCTACGGAACCATCACGCTCAAGCGTGCAACGGAGGTTTCCTCCAACACGGCCTTTGGCGCGCTGGGCGCCGAGAAGGTAGGCTCGGATCTTCTGGTTGAAACCGCCGAAAAGTTCGGCTTCAACAAGTCTATCGACGATTTCGAGCTGCCGCTCTACACCAGCCTCATGCCCGATCCTGAGGAAATGACCGAGTGGGAGACGGCATGGGCGGCTTGCGGCCAGCCCGTCGGCCAGCACGAAAGCCCGGCAGGCCCGCAGGCAACCGTCATGCAGATGGCCATGGTGGCTTCCGCCATCGCCAACGACGGCGTGCTCGAAACCCCGTATTTCGTAGAGGGAGTCTACAATTCCAAGGGCGAGCGCTCGTTCACCGCCAGCGCAAAAGCCTATGGAACCGTTATGAGCAAGCAGACCGCCGACTCGATCACCGATATGATGATCGGAGTCGTGGAAAACGGCACCGGCTACGAAGCCGCCATCAACGGCGTCGAAGTGGCCGGCAAGACCGGCACCGCCGAGACGAACAAGGAATACAACGACAGTTGGTTCGTGGGCTTCGCGCCCGCAGACAATCCCAGCGTCGTAGTGGCCGTTGCGATTGAGGAAGGTGTCCACGGCAACGACGAGGCTGGACTGGCAAGTCCCCGCGCCAAAAAAGTGCTTGAATCGGCGCTTCAAGTGCAGGGGCTGCTCTAAGTGAGGTACGATTGCTGTTTTACCGATCACCATGCGCATGCGCGCTTCGGAGCCGGAACACAGTTTAAATGGAGCAAATAGGCAACGAGACGGACATAGAGGAGAGAAACGTGATAGGAAGGGTGTTCAACGAGCGGTACAAGATTACCGAACGCATCGGTATAGGAGGCATGGCCGAGGTATATAAAGCACAAGACCAGGTCCTCGGCCGCACGGTGGCAGTCAAGGTCATGCTGCCGCAATATGCAGCAGACCCCGAATTCACCGCCCGCTTCAAACAGGAAGCAGCTTCGGCAGCAAACCTGCAGAGCCCCTACATCGTCAACGTATACGACTGGGGTCAAGACGGCGGCACGTATTTCATCGTCATGGAATACGTGCGCGGCACCGACCTGAAGACCGCCGTTCAGCAGCGTGGCGCCATCAACCAGCGCAAGGTGGCTGAAATCGGCAGCCAGGTCTGTCAGGCGCTTTCCGTCGCCCACGGCCAAGACATCATGCACCGCGACATCAAGCCGCAAAACATCATGGTGCAGCCCGACGGCAACGTGAAGGTCATGGACTTCGGCATCGCGCGCGCCAAAAACAGCGTGAAAGCCAAGACCTCCAGCGTGCTCGGCACCGCCCACTACATCTCTCCCGAGCAGGCTCAGGGCAAAGAGCTCGACGGCGCAAGCGACATGTACTCCCTCGGCTGTGTGCTCTACGAAGCCGCAACCGGGCAGCTCCCCTTTGACGGCCCCGATGCCGTGAGCGTCGCCATGCGCCAGGTCAACGAGGCACCGCTGCCGCCGAGCCAAGTGAAGCCCGACATCAGCCCCGACCTTGAGGCCATCATCATGAAGGCCATGGAGAAAAACCCCGCCAACCGCTTCCAGACCGTGCGCGATATGAAGCACGCCCTGGACGACTTCCTCATGGGCCGTCCGCTCAACCTTGCAGGCGCAAGCGCGGCCTCGGCACCGACCAGCGTCATGGGCGCCGCTCCCGCGGTCATGGGTGCCGAGGGAGGCACCGCGGTCATGCAGCCGCTTACCCCAGGCAACTCCGGCCCCATGCAGCAGGCAACGAACTTCCGCATGGACGACGATTCGGAGAAGAAGTCGCGCAAGAAGACCGTCGGCATCGTCGTCGGCCTCATTGCGGGCATCATCGCCATCGCAGCCGTCGCCATGGCATTGCTCGGTGGCGGCGAGGCCAAAGTGCCCAACGTCGTGGGCCAAACGCAAGATTCAGCCGTACAGGCGATCGAGGCCGCAGGCTATGTCGTCGGAGACGTGACTGAGGAATACAGCGCCGACGTTGTTGCAGGACGCGTGTGCAAGCAGGACCCCGAGGCAAACAGCGCGCTCGAGAAAGGCGGCAAGGTCAACATTGTCATCTCGAAGGGCGTGGAGAAGGGCAGCATTCCCGACCTGAGCGGCATGACGGCCGAACAGGCGGAAAAGGCCATTAAAGACGCTGGATACACGCCGCAGTATGCAGGCAACGAAGTCTCCGAAGCCGATGCCGACACGGTAAGCAAGCAAGATCCCGCAGCAGGCAAAGAGGCTGACAAGGGCACCACGGTCAAATACTGGATCTCCACCGGCCCCGAAGATATCGAGGTTCCCAACGTCGTGGGCTACGACCAGGCAAGCGCCAAGAGCACTCTTGAGAAGGCGGGCTTCACGGTAAGCGTCGCCACGGGTAGCTACAGCGACGAATACGCCGAGGGCGAGGTCATGAGTCAGACCCCTAATGGCGGCAAGCTCGGCAAGGGAGAAACGGTCACCATCACCGTTTCGAAGGGGCAAGACCCCGATAAGAAGGCCATCAACATCCCGAACGTTGTAGGCATGACCCAATCTCAGGCGCAAAGCGCGCTTGCGGAAGCAGGGTTCCGCTACAACGTCTCTGAAACCTCGAGCAATTCCGTCGAAAAAGGAACGGTCATCAGCCAAAGCCAGACCGGTACCGGCAAGAAAGGCGACACGATCACCATCACGGTATCCACGGGCCCCTCGTCAAACGGCGGCAATGGCAACGGGAATGGCAACGACAATTCTGATGGTTCTGGAAACGGAAACGGCAACGACAATTCTGATGGTTCTGGAAACGGAAACGGCAACGCCGGCGTAACCGATCCAGAGGAAACCTCCAAGTCCTAACTCCGCTTGCTCCTTCGTGCCGCACATTATGCTTCATTTTGAAAACGCGACCCTTTGGTCGCGTTTTCTTTTTTGGGTGCAATTATCGCCATGCATGATAATTCGGAGGCGGCCATTCATCGCAAGCTGACGCCCAGCTCCTGCTGGACGTGCCAGATTCAAGGCCCGGTCAACACGTCAAACCCTGGCTCGGATCTCGCTTTCGGCGCTTCACGCGCCCGCATCGCGTGCCATGCCGCACATGTGGCGCAACGCGCGGCATGGCACGTCGCGTCTGCGCACGGTACGCGAGTCTTGGCCAAACAGCATCAATATGGGGAAAACGAACGACGTCGCGAGCCGCCCGTGGTCAAATGGGGTGAATATGGAGAAGAGCGGCAGCACGATGCAAAAGAGGCCTACAATTCGCAACCTTCTGACCTGGGACTTCGTAAATCGAGCCTTCACCTTTTCAGAAAACGTTCCGCATCTTCCCTTCCATGCTCCGCGAACGGCGCTTTTCGGTCTGTGAACGGTTTGCGACTTTCCCCATACAGACCCTCTTTGACCACGGAACGACGAAACCACCGCAAATCTTCCCCATACGCAACCTCTTTGACCAAGGGGGACGGAAGGATCGCGAGAAACGCGAAACTTCGGGCGAAGCAGCCCATAGACGAACCGTGCATCCTTCGATACGATGGCGCCATGAACAAAGACGCCGTACATACAAGCCGAATCGTTGCCCCCGAAGGGGTCGACGCACTGCGTGCAGCAGGACACCCTGCCAATGTGGCATGCCCCAATTCGGAACCCCCTCAAGACAACGCCCCGCGCATAACAGAACACGCCGCCAATAAAGCGTGTCTTCGGGAGGATGCGGGCAGCACCGCCCATCGGCCGAAAAAACGTCAGCATCGTCATATCCCGCTGTGGGTATATAAATGCATGCTGGTGCTTGCTGCAGCCATTTGGGGGCTTGGTACCGTCGTCATCAAAGACGCCGTGGATACGTTCTCTCCTCTGTGGCTTGTGGGCCTGCGATTCTCCATAGCAGGCGTCGTGCTTGCTATCGCATGCTGGAAAAGCGTCCGCAAAAACCTTGACAGAGACACCTTGGGGGCGGGCGCATTCCTTGGCCTGTTCGTCGCTGCACAGTTTGTGTTCAACACCGCGGGCCTTACCGACACCACGGCAGCGAAGAGTGCGTTTCTCACCGGAACCTATTGTGCCTTTGTACCGTTTCTTGCCTGGGCCATCTCACGCATCAGGCCCACGATTTACAACATCGTGGCTATGGCGCTCTGCGTGGTCGGCGTCGGGTTCGTCTCGTTTGCCGACGGCTTCGAGTCGTTCTCGTTCGGCTTCGGAGAAGCCATCACGCTGCTTTCTGCACTGTTCGTGGGCTTGCATATTGCATTCATGGCAAAGCTTTCCGTAGGACGCGACCCGATCACCCTTACCGTCGTGCAGTTCATAGTGGCGGGAATCCTCGGATCCGCCATAGCATTCGCGATTGACGGGTCCCTCGATACCGCGGCCCTCGGCAATCCCGAACTGCTGGGCAGCATTCTCTACCTGGCGCTGTTCGCATCCTGTCTCTCGCTCACGCTGCAAAACATCGGTCTTGCGCACGTGCCTCCCGCCCCTGCGGCGCTCCTGCTTGCCACCGAAAGCGTCTTCGGCGTGCTGTTCTCTATTGTGTTCCTGCACGAAATTGTGACCGCGTTCATGGTCATCGGATTTACGCTCATCGGAGCGGGCATTGTGGTAAGCGAGGCCTTGCCTCTGAAAAAGCGACGGATTCCCATTGAGGAAGTCGTAGAGGAAGAAATGAGAGCGTCACAAGAGGGGTAGCTAAGCCTCTCGAGGGAGCCGACCCCGCGAGGGGGCCAACCTCGTGGAAGAGCCGACCCCGCGAGAGGGCCAACCTCGCGAGGGGAATAAGCCCGGAGAGGGCCGCGATTTGCGAGAGGCTAGCGCCTCGAGAAAGGGCGCGACGTAGCGCGGAGGACGCTCCGCAAAAAGCTAGCGCCTCGCGCTAGCGAGAGCGCTCCATGCTCACCGAGACGTAGTCCAACGGAAGACCGATCGGCGCCCACGGCTTTTTCACCTCAAGTCGAACGCGCTCCACCAAAGGATGCACGGCCAGTATTTCGTCGCAAAGGCCCTGCGCCAAGCGCTCCAGCAGATCAAACGTGTTTTCGCGCGTATAGCGATCAATCAGGAGGCACACGTCCGCATAGTTCACCGAATCGGCAATGGCGTCGCTTTCCCCGGCACGACGAAGGTCGACGAAAAGCGTCGCAGAAATCACGAAACGCTGGCCGAGCGCATTTTCCTCGGGCAAGACGCCGTGGTTCGCGTGAACCTGCAAGTCCTTGATGCAAATGCAATCCATAATGCCGCTCCTTACACGCGTACCGACAAGTTCATTTTCTCGGAAGACCACGAGCAGTCCTCACACATAGAGCATGCAAAACACGTGCGCGAAGCCTTGTCGGCATCGTAGAGCATCGTGCCCAGAAGAGACGCCCCTTCGGGAAGTCGACGGTGCTCGCGTATTGCCGTCACTATCGCGTCACGCTCGGCCTCGTCAAACGCCGCGCCCATGTCGTCCAGGATTTCACGCGCGATACGCGCGCTCGCCTCTTCGTGAGGAATGCCGCGTTCGTACTGTTCGTCTTTGCCTATATCGTGCATCAATGCGGAGGCGTAGACCACTTCTTTGCGAAAACCCAGGTTGTATTCCAAGTTGAAAATCCAGGCAATGCGCGCCGTGTCAAGCAGGTGACCTATGCCATGCCGGCAAAACGCCCTGTCCCGCTCAAGCTCGGCCAGACGAGCAAGATGCTTTTGATAAAGCGGGTGAGAACGAACGGCTTCAACCGTATCCATTCGCGCATCCTTCGCAAATCCGCCGTTCGGGCGCTGCGCCGCCGCGCTTGCATCCTCGTCGGCCGCGCAACCGCCGTTCGAGGGCCCCATGGGCGCCGCATTCATCGCGCTACCTCCGCACCATGCGGAAGAAATCGTCCACAAGCTGAGGGTCGGTCTCAAACACGCCGCGTTTGACCAGCGTCACCGTCTGGGTGCCCGGCTTCTGCACGCCACGCATGGACATGCACATGTGCTCTGCCTCAATCATGACAAGAGCGCCTTTGGCGTCGAGCTCGTTCATGAGCGCGTCGGCGACCTGCGCGGTCAAACGCTCCTGCAGCTGCAGGCGGCGCGCATACACCTCAACCGTGCGAGCAAGCTCCGTCACGCGACCGTTGGGCATGTAAGCAATGTGCGCTTTGCCTACGAACGGAAGCAAATGATGCTCGCACAGGGAATGAAACGGGATATCGCGCTCGACCACCATGCCGCCGTCGGACACTTCGAACGTGGTAGACAAATACTCGGCGGGATTCTGGTTCATACCGCCGCAGATTTCCTCATACATGCGAGCCACACGAGCGGGGGTCTCAAGAAGGCCTTCACGCTGCGGGTCCTCGCCGATTCCCTCAAGCAGAAGACGCGTTGCTTGCTGGATCTTTTCCTGGTCGAACATCGTTGTTCCTATCTATATAGAGGCGCTATGGGCGCATGGCTTGAAAACGAAATACAAGCTGACGAACTCTGAACGAAACTCGTTAGCGTTCGAGATTCTACCAGAACCGCTTGGCGAGCTCTCTCCAAGGTGTTTTCATCATCAAAAAGGTTTATGGCCACAAGGGCGGCCGGGCATCAGAATCACACGCCACACGCGGCTACAGCCACCGCCCCAACGGTGGCTCCGAAAGCCTGCGCCGCATCACCAAGCGTCCCGCATCCCCTGCAACCCAATGGGCAATCCAACATTCGCGTCCCACGGCACGTCTTCGCCACTCAAGCGACCTTCGGCTATCTGATACCTCCTTGAGCCACTATATCTATGAGCTCTCCCTTGCTGTGAACGCCAAGCTTTTTGTATATGCTTTTCACATGGGACCGAACCGTGTCATGGGATATGAACAACCGCTCGCCCGTCTGCGGCATTGTGTATCCGCGCGTCAGCAAGTCAACAACTTCTATTTCCCTCAACGTCAATCCGTACGATTCCTTCATCCATTCAAGACTCGAACATTCCTCTTCCGGAGGTTGAGACGATTTCGGCAATGCGGAAGGCTTTCTCACTACGGAAAGAAAGACGGTGCACCCGACAAGGGCAACCGCCATAGCAAATGCGAGCGCAATAGCAACCAGGCTGCCGGCACCAAAATCAACCTGCGGGAACAAAGCATCAAAGGCGGCTTTCGGAAACGGAGCCGTGTTTGAATAGATAATGATTGAAAGACCGAAATAAAAAATCGGTTGAAGTTTTTTACGGTATACCACACACGCCACGACAACCCACGAGAACACGATTATGCAATCAGCGCTCGCCCTCATAAACTGACCCGCAACAAATGCGTCAATGAAGAAGAAGGACGAGAAGCCGAACAGTCCCACCGAAAGAACGAATGTGAACATCGGCCATAACGCATCTGGATCTTTTTTCTTCATCAGAACGAACCAGACGAAAAACACGCCGAAAATAACCGCGTACAGCACGGGCCAGAATGCGTTGAACGAGTACAGCGAAGGGTCGGACGACTCTGGCACCATGACATCCACTACGGCGCATATCACGCAACAAGCCAGCATTACCCCAAGAAGCATCCGCGACGGCGTGTCCAAATCTCGACGCAATGATGCGCGCCCGCACGGTATCTTTTCCAGCCTCCCTTTCAGAGCTATCACGATAAGCGCGCAGCAGAGCAAGGGGGACAACAACGCCACCCCCTCTACAAACCCTAAAGGAACGAAGCTCAAAAACAAGGTAACTAAGCCGTACAGAACAAATGCGAGGGATATTGACAAAGCGGACCTAGAAGGCGGCTCGATGCACGCACACACTCCCCATCCAAGAAAGAAAAACGCACTCGCAGCCCCGTGGAGCCCGCAAGCTGCCATTCCCCAAGAAGGGGGGCAGCACTCCGTTCGACCCGAAGATTACCACGGCACTCGCAACGACCGTGGCCACAGTGGCCAGCACCATGCCTCCGATGAAAACCCCCTTTGACGGAATCCAGTTCCTCATAGAGACCATCAGCAAGACAACGACGAGCATCTGGAAAATCCGAGCGATTACGTATCCGTCATTGGTGATGTAGGCAAGCTCGCTTCGATAAATTACCCACGCGGCAACACGAAAGGAAAGGATCCCGAATGCAAGAAGCATAACGGCGGAAACGGACGACGCGCTTCCCCTACCCTTCACCACAATATCAGCCTCCATCACATACGCCCATGCCATACAAGGTATCGATTATAGGATACAAGGCCACCACATCAATGATGTGATTCGCCCCAAATACATTGTTGATGCGATATGCGCCCACAGCTTTCTCCCTAGGATTAAGGCATCGACGTACCAGCATCCACAGAAGGGAGAGAACATGGGTACAACAGATACAAGAAGGGTTCCGGCCCTATCCCGCCGAAACTTCTTAGGAGGAATGGCAGCAACGGCACTTTCGGCTTCCGCGCTCGCAGGCTTGACGGGATGCGCCCCGACACAGGCCGCCAAGCCTTCATCGGGAGATGCTAGCGACCAGGAAACGGTCGTCAACAACGGAATCAATCCCCAAGACTACGACTACACCTCAAACACGGGAGACCTTGCGACGCTGTTCTCATCGTGGTCTTTCGGTCCTCTTCAGCTATCGCATCGCATGGTCAAATCTGCCGCTGGATCGGATACAGCAGCAAACCCCGAAGAAGCCGCCGCATATTATCGCAATTTCGCCAAGGGCGGCGTCGAGATGGTATGGGTTGAGGACTTCGTAAACAAATACGAGCATTTCCCTTCCGCTCGATCGACCCCTATTGACGAGTCGCCTTTGGCGGAAATCGTACAGGCGATTCACGAAGAAGGCAGCTACGCCGGATATCAGATTTCCTGCATGGGCATCAACTTCAGCGGCACGAAGCAAAGTGCCTCTGGGTCGTTTGCCTCTGCAGTTGCGGCCGACATGACGCAAGAAGAGATTAAGCTGCTCGAGCAGGATACGGTTGCATTTGCCAAACGTATCAAAGAGCTCGGCTTTGACGCATGCGAAATCAACGCCGCCGGAAATAACATCGGCCAATCGTTCCTTTCCCGCATGCGCAACACACGCGACGACGAATACGGCCCTCAGAACTTCGAAAACAGAACCCGTTTCATCTGCGAAACCATCAAGGCAATTAAAGCGGAATGCGGCAACGATTTCCCCGTCCAAGTCCTCATCAACGGAATAGAGGAAAACGACGGAACAATCGGTGACAGCGCCCTTTACACCACCGTTGCAGAGAATAAGGCTATGTGCAAGCTCATGGAGGAGGCAGGCGCCAACAGCTTCCATGTTCGCCTAGGACCCACCAGCCAGCACGTATGCGAATTCGCGAGCGACCTTTACTTCACGGGATACGGCATCGATGGCACGACAAGCTACGGTACGCAATTCGATTTCTCCCGCCACTGGGAAGGCAAGATAATCGGCAACCACTCCGGCTGCGGAATGATGCTTGATGTGGCTGCCGAAATCAAAGAAGCCGTAAACGTGCCGGTTGGAACTGTTACCTATATGGACCCGGCGCATGCGCCCGACTTTTTCGAAAACGCCCTCAAGGACGGCAAAGCTGATTTCCTCATCATGAACCGTCCTCTTACCGTTGACCCCGAATACGTCACGAAGCTCAAAGAAGGGCGCCTCGACGAAATTGCCCCCTGCACCAGGTGCATGCATTGCCATTTCGACGTTGACAAAGAGGGCAACGCCTACGAGCACTGCCGCGTCAATGCATGCACCCAGCATGCATTCCGTGAAAGCATGCCCGAAGGATTCGACCTCCCCGCCGCAGAAACGACAAAAAACGTCATGGTCGTTGGCGCCGGTCCGGCAGGCATGGAAGCCGCACGCATTGCAGCCCTGCGCGGCCACAACGTAACCCTTTACGAAAAGAAGAGTTCCGTAGGGGGCATGCTGGAATTCGCTTCAACGGTCAAAGGGCTCCACGAGAACCTTGATGCTCTGCGGTCTTATATGGAAAAACAGCTTGAGGTTAGCGGAGTAAAGCTCGTAACCGAGCACGAAGTCAACGCCGCGTTTATCGAAAGCGAAAAGCCCGATGCGCTCGTCCTCGCATGCGGTGGTCTGCGCGATACCCTGGGAATGGAAGGGGCAGAAAAGACCAGCATCGTTGCTATCGAGGATTTCCCAACGGCAACCATAGGGGAAAACGTAGTAATCGTCGGAAGTAACGCTCAGGCAATTGACACCGCCTTGAATCTGCAGGCCCAGGGCAAGCGCGTTTCAATGGTGACGCCAGATCCCGTCGAAAAAGTCGACAAGGGACAATCCAATTGGGTCAAAACGTTTGTCATGCCCATGCTTTACGCACGAGGCATGAGGCTGTGGCCGAATGCAACCATCAACGAAATAGGAGATGGAGCCGTCACCATAACGAGCGAGGCCGGAGCAACCGAATCCATCGCATGCGATACCGTAATCGAAGCCATGGACATGCTACCCAATTCGTCGCTGCTTGACGGAATCTCCGTTGGAGAGACGTACGCTGTTGGCGATTGCGCAGAACCCTACAACATCGCCGATGCTATTTTCACCGGCAACCTGGCAGGTCGCGCCATCTAACGACACTCATCCCGGGCCCGCATCCCCCTCCCTCTGCGGGCCCAACCCTGCTTTGCTTGCTACTTTTCCGACCCCTTCGTCGCGCGAGACGAAGGGGTCCTTCTTCGAACCTCGTCGTAAGCCATGTGGCAATTATCTTTTCGTCGCGATTGTAGTGCCACGTAAATTCTTTTCGTGGCACGCAAAGCACAGCGAAAAGAATGAAGGCCACAGACAACCGAGCCTTATACTTGCATCGATAGTCCGCGCCACCCCGCACGAGCGCGTCTGTCCATCTCCGCGACCCGAAAACCAGCCCGCCTCGCACAGCAAGCCGAAAGAAGCAGCCATGGCATACCGCAATTTCAGCAAAGAATTCATCGAGCGCTACGAAGAAGACCGCGCCGAAGGCCGCGGCAACCCCTATCGCACAAGCGAGGCGCAGGCCCTTCGCCGCAATCCCCGCCGCGATACGTCGCCCCGACTGCACCGTCCCGCCTTCGTGCGCGATATTGACAAAATACTGCACGTGGCGCCCTACAACCGCTACGCGGGAAAAACCCAGGTATTCAGCTTCGTGCGCAACGACGACATAAGCCGCCGCGGGCTGCATGTGCAGCTGGTTGCCCGCACGGCGCGCACCATTTCGCGCATGCTCGGCTTAAACGAAGACCTCACCGAGGCCATAGCGCTCGGGCACGACCTGGGCCACACCCCCTTCGGCCACGTGGGAGAACGCATTCTCAACAGCCTCTACCACGCCGATACGGGGCGCTTCTTCAACCATAACGCGCACTCCGTGCGCGTGCTTGACTCCCTATACGCCCGCAACGTCACGCTGCAAACCCTCGACGGCATCCTCTGCCACAATGGAGAAAGCAGCCAGCGCGAGTTTCTTCTAGGGAAAACGCACGACTTCGATACGTTCGATGACCTGGTGGAATCGTGCTATATAGACGAACAGACCATAGCCAGCCTACGACCCTCCACGCTGGAAGGATGCGTGGTGCGCATTTCCGACATGATCGCCTACGTTGGCAAAGACCGCCAAGACGCCGTAGGCGTCGGCTCCATATCCGCAGATGAAGCGTTTTCGGGCGGCGTGCTGGGCGTGCAGAATGCCGAAATCATCAATAACCTCACGGTGGACATCGTGGAGCACAGCTATATGCGCGATCGCATAGCCATGAGCGAAGAGGCGTTTCGCAGCCTGAAAACCGCCAAGGCCGAAAACTACGAGCGCATCTACCTCTCCGACAAGCAGGCAGAAATGTACGAAAACGAAATCACGCCCATGTTCGAAGAGCTCTACGAAACCATTCTGGCCGACCTGGCCGCATGCAACGAGCATGCGCCGGTGTTCAAGCATTTCATAGAACGCATCGAACGCCAGAGGAACCTTTACGAAGACGAACGGCCCTACCGCGCCGAATCGCCCCGCCAGATTGCCGTTGACTATCTCGCAAGCATGACCGACGAATATTTCTTGGCAGCACACCGTTTCATGTGCCCCCGAAGCCGCCACGGCGTAGAATTCCGCGATTACTTCGACGATATAAAACGCAACGCATAAAGCCAGGCGCACCACGAAAAATGTCCAGGACCCTTCATGGCCCTGGACATTGAAAGCCCGTATCGCATAGGGAGGGAATCAGCGAAACGGCTTATGAGTCATCTTCTCGGCAAATACTCTGTTACTCGTTTTCCGCAATAAACTTTCCTGTCAAATAGCCGAACGTAATGCAATTCGCTCCGTAGTTACCGCCTTCCACCATGAAGGTGTAGTTGGTTGCCCACATATCGCCCACCATGGTTCCAACGTTATACAGACCAGGGATGGGCGTGTCGTCGGCATCGCACACACGCATATTCGCATCGGTATTCAAGCCGCCAAGCACCGTAAGAAAAACGGGGACCTCACCGTTGCTTGCCTGCGCATAGAACGGAGCTGTATCGATGGGATGCAGGTGAGCAGGGTCTTTGTAGAAATCGGGGTCTTCTCCCGCAGTCACGAGCTCGTTATATCGCTTAACGGTGTCTATCGTTTCAGAAGGAAGCCCCAGCTTTTCGATAAGCTCCTCGATGGTGTCGGCTTTAACCATTGACCCATCCGCTACGGCCTGTTCCCACGAATCGACAACCGCCTTGTATATTTCTTCTTCATTGCCTTCATGACGGCTATCGTTGTTCCAACTGCCCGAAACGGTTTCGTAACGCGCATACTGAGAATCCCAAAGAGCGGTTACCGTTCTTCCCGGCTGCCCATAGTTGTTCATACCGGCGCACGGCGATATGCAATCTTCGTTCATGAAACGTTCGCCATTGCGATTGACCAATAGACCAAGGAAATTGCTGTACAAGTTGCGAGGCCCGGGACCAAAGAAGCCGCCCATGACGCAATTCGGGAAGATTTTCTGCCAAGCGGCGCCGACCCATAGACCCATGCGATGCCCATCGCCTTTGTAAAGGCCGCCATAACGAAATCCAATGTCGTAATCGGTTTCGCCGTCATAGACCTCATCAGCGATATAAGGAGCATAACGCGGCGCATAGCGATACATCATGTCGCGATTTGCAGAGAAGTCACCCGTGGCCAGAACGACAGCCTTCGAGCCTACATACTTCGCATAGGTGCCATCCTCGCGAGAGCAAACCACCTCACTCACACGGCCAGCATTATCTTCCTTCCTGATTAGCTGTTCGGCCTTCGTTTTGAAGTCGATCCTCGCCCCCAGGTCTTCCGTCAAGTGGCGCGCAAGCTCACCCACCAAGAGCGGCTGCATCATGCCCGTGGCAACGTCCATATCCTCGCTGGGCTCCATTCCTTCGCCAAGATCCCAGCCAATAGAACACGTCTCATAATAAAGATCGGTCGGTTCGCCAGGCGTGCCATGCTCCACTTTTACCTTATATCCAGCACTTTCCATCAAATCGATGACCCAATTCATGGCCTCTTCGCTGTGGTTATAGTGCTTGTACCATTTGCGCTCATCGACCTGATTGCCCATATAGTGAATTTCTTTTTGAAACACATACGGGCTAATCTTCTCGAAGCCTTCAGCCTCCATGGCTTTGCAATATACCGCATTGTTCGATCCGCCGCGCGAAACGGGTTTCGTAGAAGCCGACACCACAATGACGTTCAATCCCGACTCCGCGGCCGACGCGGCGGTAACAAGACCTGCAGTACCCGCGCCAACCACAATTAGGTCGGCTTCAATCGTATCGACAATCTTGGATTCCTCGATAGGTTCGGGCGCGATTTCAAACGCCCATTTCTGAGTGGCGGAATCCGCCGTCAAACCTCCGGCGTTTTCGGCAACGCCCTCTTTTGCAGAACCCGATTCGGAACTATTGCTCGGAGCGCATCCAACCAAACCCGCACTCGCCGCCGTAAGGGCTCCTGCAGCAAGGGCTCCTTTGAGAAAATCTCGCCTATCCATCCCTTCCTCCTTGCGTCATCGATTCCGTATTCAAGTCAACGTGAAACCAGAGCGCGCATCCAGCAGATGCCTTGATACCAGCTGTATGACGCCAACTCGAACCCTCGAATAGCCCCATAAAATCTTTCTTTCGCACCCTCTTCCACCCCCTCCAAGGACCAAATCACGCTCAATCGTATAATTAGCCCTATTAGGGGGATGAGGAAAATCCCAGGTCATGACATCCTCTGTAGTGCGAGAGGACGAGGAGGAGCCCTATGCGTTTTAATATGCTGAATACACCTGAAACCGCAAAACGCATCGGGCGCAGAATGCTTCAAAGTCTGCAGGGGCAGTATGCCCTGTGTGCATGCATGGCCTTCTACTGGGCTTGGCAGATCGTCTTCCTCCAAAGCCCTGCGTCGCTGTCATCTAATCTAGCAAATAAAGACATCCTGATGCCGCAAGGCTCCTTGCTCTTGCTCTCAAGCGCCTCAACATACGCCGTTCTGTGGCTTTTTCACATAAAAGCGGCGCCCTTGGCAAGAAGACCGCTTTACCTCATCGTTATAACAAGCTTTATATGCTTAGGCTCCATCGCCACATCGCTCCCGCTTTCCTCCTTAGACGGCCACTCCGGCCTAGAAACCGCGGGAGCTATCGCTATGGGAATCGGAGCAGCAGCTTTTGTCGTCGAGCTAGGAAGGATCTTTGCGAAGCTCGGCCCGCTTTCCGCTCTCACATGCGGCACTATCGGCATTTTCGGCGGCTCCATCATGCACATGCTTCTCGTTGCGGCCTTCAGCACCTTTGCTCCCGGCATCCTTTGCCTATTTCCCGCTGCCGCCGTCGTCTGCTACGCCCGGGCATCGGCTCCATTTCCCCTGACTTCCTATCGCAGCCATGGTCTTGACCAAAGCATGTCATTCCCCTCGCGTTACGCTGCCACATGCTTCATTCAGGGTCTTGCGCTCGGAAATATTGCGACTATTCTTTCCATCCAGGGCAGCACCCTAGCGGACCATACACCTTACTTCCTCGCTTTTACCGCTGGCGGACTTCTGGTTCTTTTGTCCTCCTTCGTCCTTAACCTCGACTTCAACCAACTCGTTTACCAAATCGGATTTACGTTGATGGCCTTAAGCTTCGTGCTCTGCACCTGCTTGCCCGAAACCCCCGCTGCAAGCGGATTTACCATGTCTGTTGGCCACTGTTTCATGTATATAGTCATCACCTGCATCAACAGCTATTTCAGCAACCGAATGGGATGTTCGCCCGTCTGGATCGTCTCGCTTTCGACCTTCTTTCTTGTATTGGGGCAAGTCGCCGGCAACCTTCTGGTATCGATACTAGGAGGATCGACCTTTGGCGTTTCCGTGCAATCGCTTGCTACGATCTTCTCCTTCGCGCTGCCCGCCTCGGCAATCTTCCTTCTCAACAATCGCAACCCCCTATCGGGATGGGGGGCTGTTCAGCCTGGAGAAGAACACGGGCTAGGCTCTCAATCGCCCGTCGCTCGACTGGCGAAAAAATATCGCCTTACACCGAGAGAAACCGACGTGGCCGAGCTTCTATTCCGCGGTAGGAATAAAAAACGCATCAGCGAAGATCTCGGGCTAGCCGAGGAGACAATCAAAAGCCATATGGCAAACATATACAGAAAGCTCCTTGTGCACAGCCAGCAAGAGCTTATAGATCTTGTCGAGGAAGAACAAGACCAGCAGCAGGACACACTGTAAAGACCTAACCTCTTTTCACGCCCCTCCACAAGCTGACCAGACCTCTTGCCTGAGCGTGCTCGCATTGCAGGAGCAATCAGGGGAAAGGGAATCACACGCCCAAACCGTATGTCATGTGCATCATGTAGAAGCCGAAGCGAACCACGAAGAGCCCGGCGAAAAACAGCGCGCAGCACAACGTCAGGCGCACTACGCTCGGAAGATCGCGGCCGCGCAAAGGCCACGCCGCGCAACCGATAGCCGTAAGGCCCGCACCCGCATACCAGGCAATCATGACAGGATACATAGGTACCAGGTCGAGTGCCGTGCCGTAGCCGTTCCATATGCCCCCGAGGCTGGCGTTCTGCATGACAAGACACGCCACGTTCGCAACCAGGGCAACGAAAGACCCGGCAACAAGGATGCCGCTTGCCTTCGTATGCAGGCACACGGCACGGGCGACGCGTAGTCCCAGCATGGCAAGCAAAGGACCTCCCGCAAAAGCGGAAAACCATACGTTGAGCGGAACGTGCCGGGTGTGCCACGTAACAATGGTCGAGGCGTCATACGCCATGGCTATAGCTCCGATGCACACAAGACCGGCAAGCGCGATGGCAGCGCACCATATTTTCTGCGCGCGCACGTACTGCTTCTCCGTGAAACAGAACAGCCAATACAGCCCGCAGGAGGCCAAAAACAGACCCGCGCAAAACACTTCATTCGACAAAGGAGAGCGCCCCACGCCAAGAAGCACGTAGAGCGCGTTCGCGGGGCTTCCCAGATGGGTTGCCGAAGCAATAAGACCCACCATGGCCACTATGAGGGGAATGCACAGCGCGCGATTGACGCGCGTGCGCTCAGATTCTCCCAGCGGGGCGAAGATCAGCACTGCCGCCATGATCACACACGCCATGGCACCTGTCGGAGCAAGCGTAGTGAACAGCACCAGCGTAATCTCATCAATGGCCATGCTGAACCCAAGAGACATACCTGCTCCTATCGATAGAACCTCGGGTACTCCACCTGAATGTCCATCTCGGCGGCGATGCCTTCAAGCGACTCCTTCGTCAGCTGCGCCAAACCGCGATAGAACGAATGCTGCGCCGCGCCCTCGAGCTGTTCGAACATATGGGAGGACCACGTCAGAAGATGGTCTCGAAGATATTCTTCAAGCAGTTCCGGCTTATGGCTCGCGATCCACGACATGAGCAGCAACATAAGGCCTATATGGTCTTCGGGGGTCTTTTCGTCTCCTTGGCGGGCGATGCCATTTCGTCTCATCCACGAGCGCAGAGCCAACGTGGCCTCGCCGAAAACCACGCATTCCCGGTCCGTATACACGGAACCCCAGGGCGGCACGGGCATGGCGCCAGGTCCAACGAAAAGCCTGCGATATTCCCAAACCAACGCCTCGCTATCGGCGTTTTCCGCGCCTTCGCGCATAGCTGCGAGCGACTTTTGCGCCCGCTCTTCGGCGACAAAGGGCCACTCTGTAGCAGCCGCGTCCACATCCAATGCGGCGAATGTCGCCACCTGACGCGCGGAAGAGGCGTCGGCGGGGTCGGCGGCGAAAAGCGGGCCGAGGGTCGCTCCCACAAAAGCTACCTCATCGTAACGATCGAACATATTTGAAGCATCCTTTCGCGCATGCGCCAAAAAATAAAGGGGCGACGATGGAGCCGCCCCTTCGCATCATACAGCCTTTCTTACAAGCCTATGGACATCCAAACCGCATAAAATGCGAATCGGACCAGGAAAATACCGACCAGCGAAGCAACTGCGCCAACACCGGCGGGAACCAGGACGCTCTTGCCAAAAGAGGCAACGCCCAGGCATGCAACGCCGACGACGCCGCATGCCGCAGCCGCCCACAAAAACGGCACGACGGCCTCGGCCAGAGAAACGCCGGCAACAGCGGGGCTCCACAGCTCGCCGAGCATGTCGAAGTGACCGACCAGCGCGACGGCAACAGCGACGAAGCCGATCACGCCCGCCAGAAACGCCACGGACTTCATCACATGGCCGTCAACGCCATCGAACGCCTTCGCCAAAGCGAGCACCACCAGCGCGAGCAAGGCACCGCCGAGAAGAGCAGAGCCGATCATCTCGAGGGGAACGAGGGGAGAATCCCAGGAGGGAATGGTGGGCATCATGTAGGCGAGGCCGGTAAACAGAGAGAACACCAACGCCAGCACGGCGACAACCAGGGCGAAAGGTTTACGGGCGGAAGCGGAGAGCTTGCCGGCAAACCCAAGTGCCACGTACACGATGGCGGCGACGAAAAAGACCATGCCGACCGCGATTTCGTTAGAAAGCGGAGAATGGCCGATTCCCGAAAAGACACCGTAGGCCTTCAGGGGCGACGCCAGGTGGAAGAACGAGGCGATGAAGCCGACCGCGATCAAGCCAAGAGGGATGAGGGAAAAGCGGTCGATGGCCTTGATCTTGGCGTCATCGAGGTTCATGGTGCAAAAAGCCGCAGCAAGGACGGCGAACGCGCCCGCGCCCATCGGTGCAAGCGTCGTGAAAATCGCCAAAGGCAATTCGTTCAAAGCGGTTTCCATGTTAGAGCACCTCCAAGGGGTTCACAATCTTGCCTGCGCGGCTGTCGGAAGGCTGCGCGTCGGCGCACGCCTTTACAAACAGGTTCGGGGTGGTCAGCGAAGCCTCCGGCAACGGAGCGATGTTCGCACGTTCGCCGAGCTTCTCCATGTCTTCGACCGTGCCGAACGCAAGGGCGCGCGCCGGGCAGGCCTCTACGCATACAGGGCTTTCGCCGGCGGCAATGCGCTCCGCACAGCCGTCGCATTTGACCGAATGGCCCTTTTCGCGATCGACCTTCGGGGAATTGTACGGACAGGCCATGTGGCAGTATCCGCAGCCGATGCACTTGCCTTCGTCGACGCTCACAAGTCCGGTCTCTTCGTCTTTATGCATAGCACCCGTGGGGCACACCTCCGTGCAGGCCGGGTTGTCGCAGTGATTGCACGAAATGGAAACCGAGTAGCTGAAGCACGTCGTCTTGAAGCAGCCGTCGGCATCGCGCAGCGTTTCGCCGCCTGCACATTCGTACACCTTACGGTATGCAACGCCCAGGCCGAGGTCCTTGTAGTCCTTGCAGGAAAACTCACAGGTCTTGCAGCCGGTGCAGCGCGTCGCGTCGAAGTGGAACGCATACTGAGTCATATCTCAATCCTTCCTCGTCACACGGCCCGCTTATGCGGAAACCTTCTCGACCTGGCAGATATTAGTGTGCTGCGGGTTGCCCTTCGACAGCGGGGAGGGACGCTGGGTGGTAAGCGTATTGATGCTGCCGCCCTTGTCCACGCGCTCGGCATCGCCGAACATATCGGCGTCATGCCATGCGCCCTGAGACACCGCGACCGTGCCGGGAACCACGCGCGGCGTAACCTTGGCCAGAAGCTCGATGACGCCGAACTGATTCTTCACGCGAATCGTATCGCCCTGAGCGATGCCACGATCCTGCGCGTCCAGCGGGTTGATCCAGGCTTCCTGAGGATTGACCTCTTTGAGGTCCTCGATGAAGCCCCAGGAGGAATGGATGCGACCGCGATAATGGAATCCGGTCAGAGCAAGCGGGAACTCCTCGGTGGTGGATTCAACGCCGAACCATTCGGGGATATAGACGGGAACGGCGGGCAGCGTGTCCATGCCTGCAAGCGTATCTCCATCCTGAAGCTCCCAGCCATCGGTGAACTGAAGCAGCTTCTCGGAGAAGATTTCGATCTTGCCCGAAGGGGTGTCGAGCGCGTTGGCCACAGGATCGGTACGGAATTTCTCCATGGAGACCTTCTTCTTGCCGGGGCGAACGTACACGCCCTGCTCCATGGCCTGCTCGTACGTCGGCAGCTCGGGGTCTTTTTCGCGAGACTGTTCATACAGCTCGACGATCCATTCCTCCTCGGTCTTACCCTCGGTGAACTCGTCTTTCACGCCAAGCTTTTCGGCCATGAGCGTAGCCATCTCGTACGCGGTCTTACGCTCGAACTTCGGAGAGGTGCACGGCTGGCCTGCAATCATGTAGGCGTTGTCGCCGCCGGTGCCGATCATGGAAACCTGCTCAAAGCGGAAGAGGTCGGGCAGGATGATGTCGGCATATTTCAAGGAATCGCACATAACGGTGTCGACGCCCAGGATGAATTCGCACTTGCTTTCATCGGAAAGGATGTCGTGAGCCTTGTTGATGTCAGAATGCTGGTTGGTCAGGCAGTTGCCAGCATAGTTGATCATATATTTAATGCCCACTTCAAGCTTGTCGCCGCCCTTGACGCCAGCGTTTTTCGCCGTCATCTCAGGACCGTGATCGATAGCATCAGTGAACAGGAAGCACGGGATGCTCTTCTTCACGGGATTGGTGCCCTTGGGAAGGCTCGACAAGGAAACGGAATTGGAGCCTTCGCGCGTGCCGTTGTTGGTGCCGGCAAGGCCGATCTGGCCAACCAGGCAGGGAAGAGCCATGATGGCCCACGAAGTCCACTCGCCGTTCGAGCGGCGCTGCGGTCCCCAGCCCTGGTTCACATACAGCGGCTTGGTGGTGCCTACTTCGTATGCGAGCTTTTCGATGGTCCCAACGGGAATGCCCGTGATCTTCGCGGCCCATGCAGGGGTCTTTTCGACCTTGTCGTAGCCTGCGCCCATGATGTAGTCGTAGTAGGAAAGGTTCTTCCCCTTATACGTCTCGGGCATGGTCTCTTCGTCATAGCCCACGCAATAGGTATGCAAGAAGTCAAGATCGACCATATCGTGCTCGATCAGATAGTGAGCAATGCCCGCAACGAGCGCCGCATCGGTGCCGGGGTTAATCGGCAGCCACGTATCGGAATGACCCATGACCGAATCGTTCATGCGGGGATCGATGATATAGATTTTCGCATTGGTCTTCTCACGCAAATGAGCCCAGTCATAATGCGATACCGCGCCGCCCTGGCGCGTCTCCACGGGGCTCGAGCCAAACAGCAGAATGAGTTCGGCATCTTCAGCGGTCGAAAGCGTGGAACCGCTGGACTGCTTGCTGCCATACATATACGGAGTGATGCAGGAAATCTGCGCCGTGGAATAGTTGTTATAGAAGTTCAGGTATCCGCCGACCAAGCTGAGCATGCGGTTGAACGGACGAGAGGTAGAAGCAGAAACGCCCGTGGCATATGGAACGTACACGGCTTCGTTGCCGTAGGTGTCAATGACCTCCTTGAGCTTGGAAGCGGCCGTGTCGATGGCCTCCTCCCAGCTGATGCGCTCGAATTTGCCCTCGCCACGCTTGCCGACGCGCTTCATGGGGTAGCTCAAACGGTCGGGATGCGCCAACCAGCGACGATACGTGCGACCGCGCAAGCAGGCACGTGGCTGGAGGTCGTCAAAACCGGCATCCTTGCTCGTAAAGGTGTCAACCCAGGCAACCTCGTCGTCTTTCACATGAAACTTCAGCGAGCATCGACCCGGGCAGTTGATCGCGCAATGGCCCCAGGTAATCTTCTCCTGCGCGTCGGCAAACGCAGCAGGAACCTCGCCAAACATAGCGTCGGCGCTCGCAGCGCCGCCGGCGGCCACGGCCAAAGCGCCAAGAGCGCCCGTCGTCTTCAAGAACGAACGACGGCTCACGGCATGCGTGTTCGTGGACATTTCTCCCCCTTTTTCCAAACCTCGATACAACGCCGGACTTCGTACGGGATCGCAACGGCGCGCAACTTTGCGCCACGAACCCGCAAGCAAGCCGCAACGACAGCGCTGGCATGCGGCGGCGCAAGTTCGTGGAGCAGACCACGACCCGCTTTTCGCATCCTGTCCGAAAACCGGCGAAAACACGTTCTGAGTATGCCCCCGAAAAGCACCGTGCGATGTCACATACAACGTGTCATTTAACGTCTTCCATTCGTAAAATGTCACATATTTGCCTAAAATCGCGTTCACACGCGCCTTAGCGCATGAACGATTTAGCTAGACTTCGCCTATAAGGATTTCAACGACGAACAGGACGCGCCGTGTCTTTTTCAAAGCGATATTCTCAGTATCTTCCCAACGCGAGCAACCTGGGCTACGCCCTCTTTCTCGCCGTGAACGCAACGGCAGTCTGGGGAGGGGTCTTTCCGTTTCTTCCCATGGAGATACAGACGCAAACCTTCGTCGTGTCCTTCTTCCTTGCGCAGTCGCTCATCTTCGCCGTCAGCTATTTCGCAAGCACCCTGGGCGTCTATTTTCTTCCCGGACCCGCACGCAAATTCCTTGTATGGGCGGCGGGGGTGCCGTACTTTCTGGGATGGTGCTGCCTTATAGCCGCCGTTTACATCGACGACGAAGCGCTCAAACTCGCCATAGCCGGCGGCGCTCTCATAGGGTTCGGATCGGCCGGGTTCTACATGGCATGGCAGCGTTTGTTCGCATCGCAAAAACCCGAGGTGGGCAACCGCAACCTCATCATGGCAACGCTGTTCGCACCCATCATATATTTCGCGCTCTACATCATTCCCATCGCCGTAACGGTATTCCTCATCCCCCTTGTCTTCATGCCCCTGTTCGCGCTTGCTATCCTTGTCACAAGCCGAAATACAGACCTGAACCAGCCCATGTTCGAAGACCTTCCGCGCGAGCATCCGGGTATTTATCTCCAAGCGATCAAGGACTACTGGCGTAGCGCCTTCTGCATCGGTGCGTTCGCGCTTTCATGCGGCGTCATCCGTTCCATCGCCGTAGAGACCCCCGAAGTCGGCGCCAATGTGAACATCTTCTCCATGGCAAGCATGTTTATCGCGGGTATAGCGTTTGCCGCTACCTGGCAAAGGAAATCCCTCCAGCTTAGCGTCTCCTCCGCCTTCCGCGTGCTGTTTCCTTTCGTCATCAGCGCATTCGTGCTTCTTCCCTTCTTGGGCAAAGACTACGTAGCGCCCTTCGCCGGCGCTCTGTATGCACTGTACGACTGCGCAATCATCCTCATGATGATCCAATGCGCCCAGGCGTCGAGGGAGCGCGGCATCAATCCCGTCTTCATCTACGGATTTTTCGGCGGAATCGTGTACATGCTCCACGACGTCGGCTATATCATGGGTATCTTTGCCGGAAGCCTCAACGAACTGGGCCTGCAGCCCCTCACGTCCATAGCGCTGTTTTCCGTATACCTCCTTGCCCTTGTGTACTTCATTGGACAAGGAGGCTTCAAACAGGCTCTCTCGCCAAACCGTGCACGCGCCGAGCGCATCGAGCTCATCCCTACGGCGGCGGCCCCTGCAAAGCGCAAGCGACCGAGCGCAAGCGCAGAGGACAAAATCGAGGGCCGCGGCTATCAAGACCGCGTTTCTAAGCAATGCGCCCTCGTGAAGAAGCACTACAAGCTCTCGGACCGCGAAGCGGAGGTCATGGAGCTTATCGCGCGCGGCAATACCGTGGCCCGCATTGCAGAAACGCTTCTCGTTTCAGAAAACACCATCCGAACGCACAGCAAGCGCATCTACACGAAGCTCGACATACACCGCAAGCAAGAACTGGCGGACCTGGTTGATTCCTTCGACCTGCGAGCCCTTAAAGACGAACAGGAAGGCAAGCAAGAGCCCGGCGCGCCCTCATAGCGACTTCGCACGAAAAGCAACGGGTCGCCGAGCTTGTCTCCCGGCGACCCGTTCGTTTAGTAACGACTGTCGAAGATACGCTTGGTCTTTTTCTCCGAACGAGGAAGCTCTCCCATGGGCACGCCCTTCGCCTCAGGCGTGCAGCCGATCTTCGCCTTGAAGATGGCGGCAAGCTGTTCTTCGCAGCGCGTCTTCTCCTCGCCTTCGAGCGGCGTCTCGAAGAGCACGGTCAGCACGTCGCGACCGTTGATGGCCTCGATCATGACCTGATACTCCGAACTGGTACCTTCGGTGAATTTGATGACTTCTTCTATCTGCGCGGGGAACATATTGCACCCCTTCACCTTCACCATATCGTCGGTACGACCCACCAGCGTATCGATGCGCGGATGCTTCAGGCCGCATGGACAATCGCCCGGGATGATGCGCGTAAGGTCGTGCGTGCGGTAGCGGATAAGCGGCGCACCCTGCTTGCGCAGCGTGGTGAGCACCAGCTCTCCCACCTCGCCGTCGGGCAACACTTCGCCCGTCTTCGGGTCGATGACCTCCGCGTAGATGAAATCGCTCCAGATATGCATGCCGTTATGCGCCGAGCACGAAATGCCGATGCCCGGGCCGTATATTTCCGTAAGGCCATAGATGTCGAAGATTTCCACGCCCAGCTCATCGGAGATGCGAGCGCGCATCTTGTCTCCCCAGCGCTCGGAGCCGATGACGCCCTTCTTCAGCTTCAGCTGATCGCGCAAGCCGCGTTTGTTTATTTCCTCGGCAAGCAGCAGCGCATACGAGCTCGTGGCCGTGATGACCGTGCTCCCCAGATCCTGCATCATCTTGAGTTGCTTCTCGGTGTTACCAGGACCCATGGGAATGGCCATGGCTCCCAGACGTTCGGCGCCAAGCTGAAAGCCAATGCCGGCCGTCCACAAACCGTAACCCGGCGTGATCTGAATGCGGTCTTTATTGGTAATGCCCGCGGTCTCGTAGCAGCGAGCGAACATCTCCGCCCAATCAAGCACGTCCTGCTGGGTGTAAGGGATGATGACCGGCGTGCCCGTGGTTCCGCTTGAAGAATGGATGCGCACCACCTCTTCGTCGGGAACCGCCTGGATTCCCAGTGGATACGCTTCGCGCAAATCGGCCTTTTCCGAGAAGGGAAGCTTCTCGAAGTCCGCCTGGGTTTGGACATCGGCCATATCAATGCCCTCGAACTTACGGGCGTAGAAAGGCGACCGCTCTTTCAGTCCGTTCAGCTGCTTTTTGAGAAGATCGAATTGTTCGGCGGTGAATTGCATAGCGAATCCTTTCGTTTGGCAAATGCGAAACCGCGCAGTTTTCAGCCGTTACGTAAGAAACGCGGCGCAGCAAAGCCCGCGAAACAGCCGTGTTAAAGAAGGCGCGATTCCAGAAAGAGACGGAAAAGAGGGCGCTTCAAGCTCGCGAACGAGGCTTGAAGCTAAAGCCATCGACCAGCCGTCGCAGTGCGCGCGGCTTCGAAAGGAAAGATATGTCCACACAGAGTCATATCGCTATTGTACGCTAAAGCGCCGTAGTAGCAAGGGGCATTCTCACAACGGCGAGAAGGCGAGGCGAACGGCCCGAGCGCAAACGTTCGCCCGAACCAAGCCAAAAGCCCGAGACGCCCATCAGAGCCGATTGCCCTCCACCATGTCCAGAAGTTCTTGATGCGTATGAATCCCAAGCTTCGCGTACACGTGCTTCACGTGTGCTTTCACCGTATTGCGCGACACCACAAGCTGCTCCTGGATGTACTCTCTGTTGCGGCCGCGAGCCAGCATGACAAACACCTCGCGCTCGCGGGGCGTAAGGCCGCATTTATCGCCAATGGCGGCGCACCGTTCTTCGAACTCTTTCTCGGGGGTCTTCGCCTCAGGCTCCTCCACCAAAGGCACCACCCCTTCTACGGCTCCCGCGAAGCTGAAATTCTTCAACCCTATCAGAGCATAGCCGACGAAAAAAAGAACGAAGGCGCCGGCAACGAGGATTGCCGCGTGCTCGTTATCCGCGAAGGCCTTTGTCGACCACACGCCAAACGCGGCTCCGACGATCGTACCGATTCCCGACACGCCGCGACCCCACGCAATAACGGCCATCGAGCCGTGAACATTTCTCATGGCAACGGCGGCAAGAACGCTCCATGCAACCATATCGAACAGCGTGTTGCCGGCGGACAGCAAACCAACGCTCACCTCGGCCGAAGCGGCCCCGAAGCTCGACGCCACGAAAAAGCCGGCCAGCACAAGAAGAACCGAGAGCTGCGTTGCCAGATCGGGCAAGAATCGACCACGGGAAAACACGACAACCGCTGCAGCAAGGAAAACAACGGGAACCGCCCCGACAAACCCCGGCAGCGGCACCCCGCCGTGCTCGAAAAAGCGCAGGGAGTAGCCAAAAGCAATTCTGAACAGGAAAAGACAGACGAAAAACGTTCCCGCCAACGGCAAAAACGAGGACGGCTGCGTGATGGCCATATCCGCAGGCGCCCCGCCCGCACAGGCCGCCTCCATGACATCGCGCGACTCCTTGAGAGAAAGGGCCAGCGCCACCGGCGCGCAGACGATAAACGCGAACACCCCCGCAAATCCGGGCACGAACCACAGCGCCATATCGACAATGCAATACGCCAGAAAAGCCATAACCACCGCAGGGACAATGCGATCGGCCGACAGCCGGGAAAGAAACAGCCCCACGCAAAGCGAGGCCCACCCGCGAGCCACAGCAAGGACGCATGACGACACGACCAGAAGCGCAGCGCTTTCCAAAACCAAGGCAACAGGAAGCAGGATGCCTCCGATCAGGAACAGAACAAACGCCGACGTATTTGCCGCATTCGCTCGAAGACGGCCAGGAGAAAAAGACGCCCACAGGCCAACGGCAACCAGGAAAACGGCGTTCGCGAACACGGATACATCTCGCGCGTACGTGAAAACGCCGTCGAACAGGGGGAAGACCGCCGTGTTCATGGCCGACGACGAAAGCAGCAGAAGAGCGAGAGCAAGCGCCGAACGCACGAATACGGCCTTTTCTTTCGAATCAAGACAGACCGAAGCGTCGCCCCGCGCAAGCCCACTCGGGTCTTTTTCGCTTTCGGCTCGTGCGGCCGCTTGCTCGCGATCCGTAAACGCAGTCATACCCCACCCATCGTCATATTCGTAGCGACTCATTGTAGCCTACCCCGCAGACACAAGAACGCCGGAGGCACGCAAAGCAGCGCCTCCGGCCGAAAAGCCCGAATATCAATCAAACGCGTCCGAGCCGCTATTTGCCCTGAGCGGCCAGCATGCCGGCGCGGCGGCCGAACGTCATCGTGCGACCTGCGGCAAGACCCGTCATAAGGTTGGGATAGCTCACCGAGAAGAACCCGCCCGAGTCGTTTCCGACCATGAACAAGCCCTCGATCTGCTTGCCGGCCTCGTCGACGGCGTGCATGTCGGTGTTGATGCTGATGCCGTCAATCGTCGCCAGGAACCACGAACCCGTGCGCACGCCGTAATACGGCGGATGAGTCAGAGAGGTCAGACGATAGGGCTCCTTGTTGTAGTCTTCGTCTTTGCCCTGTTCGGCGAACATGTTGTAGCGGTTCCACGTCTCAACCGTCGCCTCGACGGGAAGGTTCAGCTTTTCGGCAAGCTCTTCCATGGTGTCGGCCTTCTGGATGTAGCCCGCCTCTTCGAGCTCTTCGAATTTCTTCGCCATCAGGGAAATGGGCATGTTGGACGGCGCGCCGTTATCGAACGGGTACAAACGGCAGCACCCGACTTCGTTGAGCTGCTTGACCTGCTCGACATAATCAGAATCCCAGATGTCGACGTAGGTATGATACGGCTGCATGTAGGCGGAATGCAGCATGTAGTCGTACGGGCCGCTTTCGTTGCAGAAGCGCTTGCCGTTGAGGTTCACCTTCAAGAACGGCTGCTCGCCAAACCAGAACCATTTGCCCTTCAGGTCGCTTCCCGCAACCTCGTCGGGCTTGCAGCATGCACGATTGAAGGTGACGGCACAACCCAGCGGGTCGATAGAGGCGCCGCACCACATGGCCGCCTTGATGCCGTCTCCCGTGCAGCTGCCGCCCACAGGGACGTTAATCTTCAGTCGGTTGTTCCAGGCCTGGCGCGCCTCCACCATCTCAGTATTGGATACATAGCCGCCCGTTGCCAGGATAACGCCCTTGCTGGCATTGACACGAATGTAATGAAGGTCGTTTCCATCCTGGCAGATCACGCCCGTCACGCGGCCGTCCGAATTCTGTTCGCATTTCACCAGCATGGTGTCGTAGCGGAACTCGGCGCCAAGCTCGATCGCATAATCGCGCAGGCAGGTGCCAAACGTCACGGCCTCGTCGTCGGTAAGCTTTTCGGGGCTATGGCCCGTTGCCCATGCCTTATCGCGCGCGCCAGTATTCTCCGTTCCGATGGAGCCCTCGAACCACATCTTGAACTCGCCGTTGCGCTCTACGATATCGGCGATCCAGTCGATCATCGCGCCCGATTCGTCGGCCCACAGTTTGATGAGGTCGTAGTTCACGAAGCCGTTCGCATAGCGGACGATATCCTCCATGGCCTCCATCTTGTCGATTTCAAACTGCGGAAACTCCTCGAAGGCTGCAAGCTGGTAACGGGAGTTGATCGCGCCCAAGTCCTCGCGCGGCGTAGCTATGGCGCTCATCTGCTCGATGCCGAGTACTTTGGCGCCGTTTTCGGCCGCAGAGATGACTGCGGGCAGACCGCCCGTGCGGCACCCCACCACGACGACTTCGGTGTCGATCGTCTCGGTGATATCGGACTCCGCGATTTCAGGGGCGGAGCCAAGCCAGCTCGGTCCTGCAGGAGTCTGAGTCGTCAGATTCTTGTCCTCGGCGTCGTTTACATACCCTTTGCCGCATCCCGTAAGCGTTCCCGCCGCGGCAGCGGCGATCGCGGTGACGCCGGCAGCCTTGAAGAGGTTGCGGCGCGAAATCCCTGCAACGTTATTCATTCGTGGCCTCCCACCCTTCAGGAAGATTCATGTCGTGGCATTTTGCGCAATACAGGGTGCTGGTCTCGTGGACCTTGTGGCAATCGCCGCATTCGAGATTGTTGTCCTGATGGCTGGAATGCGGGTTGTACTTCTCGTCGTTTCCGGCAAAGCCCCACGTGGCGTTCACGACGTCGGTCATATTGTGGCAGTCGCCGTTCGTGCAGAACTCTTCGGTGGCGAATTCCTTGCCCGTGGCAAGCAGGCCGTCTTCGCCCATGGGATAACTGTCGGAAACCCACGCCATGACCTCGGAAACCTGCGTGGTGATTTCCGCCTCATGGCAGTCGAGACATGCGTCTCCCGCTTCGGCGTGAGCGGTCACAAGCTTGCCCGGATCGCCTCCATAATAGGTTTCGACATACTTGTCCATGGGGCTGTGGCAAATGGCATTGCAGAAGCTGGGCTGCTCGTGCCACACCCAAAATCCCACGCCCGCCGCCACGAGCACCGCCGCGACCACTCCCACGACGATCAATTTGTTCTTTCGGGTCATCTTGGCCGCAGGCTGCGACGTATGCTGTGTATCGGAAACGCGACCGCTTTCGGCCTCGCCGCCGAAAGCGCCCTGCTTGTCCTGCTCGGTCATGTCCCCCTCCTGTCCGTGTCTGATTCAACTGAAACCTTGACGGCAGTGTGGGGGTAAAACGCATTATTGGCTATTACCCTGCCAGGGTAATCTTTGCATTTTCCCAGTTCATAATTGTATTTTATTCAAAATCACCTTGCGCCGCGAAAGAGAGAGGGGGGGGGCGACGAACGACGCATGGCCTTAGAAAGCCTTGCGCCGCGACTTCGACTGCTCCACCGTTTTCCCGACAATGCGAAAAATCATTCGATTATCGCTTGATGGCCTTTTTTGCCAGGCGCGTATCACCCCAGGGGGTCTTAAGAGCCGCATCGCCGTCTATGATTCCCGCTTTCACAACTTCAAGCACAGCCTCCGATTCGCCCAGAGGCACACCGCCCATGGCCGCATTGGAAGCAAATTCTTCATACGTGTCGTATGTTGCGCCATCGAATGCAAAACGAATATTCTCCCGGCATTCCTCGCAATCTGGCAGAACATAAGACCCAAGAACATGAGACGCGCCATCAAGCCTTACCTCAGCAAGAGAAAAAGCATAGCCCTCCCCATAGTCGGACTTGATAATCGACGCGAGGTCTTGTGCCTTTATAAAAAGAGGCTCTTTTTTCTTCCTCGTAAACAAACCCATACGAATCTCCCCTTCTTCACATCGGCGTAAAGCCGCTGGAAATACGCAATCAGCGACGTTTAGTGCATGTTTCGATACGCAACATCTATGGCACGCATGTTCATTTCCGCGAAGCGCGGCTTCACACAGGCGCGTACCGCACCCTTCAATTCGTCGAGAGACAGATCCAGCGCCCCCGTGGCAACCGCCGAGGCGAGCAGAATCATATTGAGGCACTTCGCATTGCCGACCTCTTCGAGGATGGGGCGCTCGTCAACAATAACCGTGCCCCCCTCGCGGGCAACCAAGGCGCGAAGAACGCTGTTGGCTTCGTACGCCGCTTTCGACAACGACGCCGTCACCGGCTGCACAACGCGCGATGCGGTCACAAGGGCGCCTTCGGGCTTAAGCACGCCGCACATACGAGCGCCCTCCCCCGGCTCGAAGGAAATCAACACATCGGCCTGACCGCGCGACACAAGCGGAGAGACAACGCGCTCGCCTTCATCTCCCATGCGCACGTGAGAAACCACGCTGCCGCCACGTTGGGCCATGCCTATGGTTTCAGCCGTACGCACATGCCATCCTTTCGACTGGGCCGCCTGGGCGAGCACCTTCGCGGCAAGCACAGTTCCTTGGCCGCCGATGCCGGTAAGCACGATGTTCTTCATTGCCTCCCCTTTCGAAAGCCGGCCCGAAGCAACGCCTCGAACGAGCCGTTTGGCTGTCGGCTCGGCGGAGCATCCATCAAAGCGTCCGCCAAGACCTGCGTTAGTTTTGTTTGATCACGTCGAACGGGCACACCTGAACGCACAAGCCACAGCCGACGCAGAGCGTTTCGTCGATGTAGGCCTTTGCGCCGTCGAATCCGATGGCCGGACACCCGATCGAAGTGATGCACTTCCTGCAGCCCGTGCAGCCCTCGGCATCTATGGAAACTGGCGCCTCGGGCTTGATCAGGTTAACGCACGGGGCCCTGAAAATAACGGCCGAAGGACCGACGTGCTTCACAGCGCACATCACCGCCGAAACGCTTTCTTCGAAACGATGCGGGTTCGCATGCTCGATACACGCAACCCCGAGAGCCTCAAGCGCGGCCTCGATCGAAAGCGGCTCCGACTGCTCTCCCATGAGCGTGCGCCCGATGCCAGGATGGGGTTGCCCACCCGTCATGGCTGTGGTCGAATTGTCCAGGACGCACACGGTGATGTCGTGCTGGTTGTATACGGCGTTCGCGATGCCTGTCAAACCACTTGCGAAAAACGTGGAATCACCCACGAAGGCAATCTGGCGAACGTCGGGCTCCACGATTCCCAGGCCTTGCGCCATGGTGATGCCCGCTCCCATGCACAGGCACGTGTCCACCGCGTCAAGCGGTGCAGCGTTGCCGAGCGTATAGCATCCGATATCGCCCGAGAACACGCCGCGGGCGCGCATTTTCCTGAGAGCCTGCTTGGCGGCATAAAACGCTCCACGATGAGGACATCCGGCGCAAAGAACCGGCGGGCGAACGGGAAGATCGATGTCTGCGGGCTGGGCCTCCGAAAGAGGGGCAGTCTGTGCCTCGATGGCGGCTTTCAAATCGAGGCCGCTAAGCCCTTCCTCCTCGAGCTCGGCGCGGGCAAAAAAGCGTTCAAGGCGCTCGAAAATGTCTTCGACGGAGTTTTCGCCCGCGGCGCGAGCATCTCCGCTGCGACGACCGCATACGCGCGTGGGAGAAAGCCCTCGCATGGCGCGCAAGCCCACAAGGCGTACAAGCTCGTCTTCAATCACGTGATCGAGCTCTTCGAACACAATGACGCGCTCGAGGCCTTCGAGAAATGCCGAAGCCGCCTTGTCGGGGAACGGAAACGGCGTTCCTATCTGCATGAACCTATAGGACGGCAAAGCCGCACGCTGCGAAAGAAATTCCAGCGCCTCAAGAGCATACGCAGTAGACACGCCACCGCACACAATGCCGAACCTGGGAGCGTCGCCGCATTCGGTCACGGGGTTGAACAGCGACAAGTCTTCGTGCTCCGACGAACAAGACGACGAATTCCCTGAGAATTCCTCTTCGATACACGCAAGACGCTCCTGTATCTCCAAATGACCGCGATATGCGCGGGCGGGGAAAATGACCCATTTGCTATCGTCTTTCACAAAGCCGTCGGCGGGACGCGCGTCCGTGTGGTTCTGCACCTCGAGAAACGTGGACGAATGGCACACGCGCGTCGTGGGACGAACAATGACGGGCGTGCTATAGCGCTCCGAGAGGTCAAAGGCAGCCTTCATCATGGCGAACCCTTGCTCGACATCCGCGGGATCGAATACGGGAACCTTCGCGAACGACGCAAATCGGCGCGTATCCTGCTCGGTCTGGGAAGATATGGGACCGGGATCGTCAGCGACAAACAGAACGCATCCGCCCTTGACCCCAACGTAATTCAGGCTCATCAGCGGATCGCTTGCCACGTTGAGACCCACCTGCTTGCATGTGAACAGCGTACGAGCGCCCGCGTAGGAAGCGCCCGCCACAACTTCGAGGGCCGCCTTTTCGTTAGTCGACCATTCAACGTGCACACCTCGGGCCGACCCGTCCGCCACACGCGCGGCAACGGTCTCTATCACTTCGCTCGAAGGCGTGCCCGGATATCCCGCAACGACGCCGACGCCCGATTCGAGCGCCGCATGTGCAAACGCCTCATTGCCCATGAGCAGCTTCTTCGCCATGAGAACCCTCGCTAACAACGTAAGAACCCTGTCGTCTGCAGGCCGATTCGCCACAGCTTGCGGCCTTAAACGACAACTCGTCCATTGTATGCAAAAGAAAAGGCCGCTGAAGCACAAACACTCCAGCGGCCTAAATCGCACTTGAAATACAGAGCCCGAAAGCTACTGCGCCATGGATGCCTTAAAATCCTTGATTTTCTGACGAGCGCCTTCGCATCCAGTGCCCAGCATCTGCACGGCAAGGATGGCGGCGTTTTTCGCACCGTTGATGGCAACGCAGGCCACCGGAACGCCAGAGGGCATCTGCACCATGGAAAGCAGGGAGTCAAGGCCGCCCAAATCGCTCGTCTTCATGGGGACAGCAATAACCGGCAGCGGCGTATAGGCTGCAACGACACCGCCAAGATGAGCCGCTTTGCCTGCAGCCGCAATGATCACGCGGATGCCGCGCTCTTCGGCGGATTCCGCCCATTCATGCACCTCGAGCGGCTTGCGGTGCGCAGAGGCAACCTTCACCTCATAGGGAACGTGGAATTCATCCAGCTGCTTCATGCACGCCTCCATGGCGGGCATGTCGCTGTCGCTGCCCATGATGATTCCGACGACGGGATTCTTATGGTCGCAAGACATTGCTTTCTCCTATCACGCATCCGGCGGCGGTCGCCGCCCAAGTGTACCAACGAAAGTATAGCGTCCATGGCGATTCGCCGACACTCACCCCGCAAAAAGCGCTCAAAAGACCTGCGACGCAGAGCGCCAACCCGCCGTCGGCACGAGTGCCAAGAAGACGAGATTTGCCGCAACCGACGCAGTCGGCGAGCGAAACCGGCATCGCGCTAACGGGCGCCTCCTCCTCCGCCTCCGAAGCCTCCGCCGGAAAAGCCTCCGCCGCCGGAGAATCCGCCGCCTATGCCGCCGCCGCTCGAAAACGACCCCGAAGCCGCACTTATGGCTTCTTTGGCAGTAGTCAGCGTGTTCGACTGCATCGTAGCGAACATGTCGGCGGGGCTTCCCATGGAAGAGGCTGCGGAGCCGCCGTAATAGTGGGGCATCATCCAGTAGTACACGGGAACGAACTGCTCGTCTTCCATAATCTGAGGCATACGCATGCGCAATGCGTTAAGCGCCTCTTTCGCCACGCCGAAGAGATAGGCATACACCATCATTTCGCCCCACACCTTCACGTCGGTAGGAAGACGCTCGTCAAGTGCGCTAAAGTCCTTCAGCCACCTCTTCAACGCCTCCGATTTGGCGTGAATCTCAACTGCGCGTTTGCTGCGCCGAGACATCACGGTGCTTATGACGACCAAGACAACGACGGTGGGAGCGGCCGCAATCAGCGGAATGAAATTGCCCGAGAACCATGCCCACGCGAATCCTCCCAATACGGCCAGGCCCGCAACACCCAGCATGATGCCGCGATAGCGCTCGCCCTTCGCCTCGAAAAAGTCGTAAGAGTTCACTTCGGCACTCAGCGCGCCTTGCCATTCGTTCATTTCGTTCACGAACGCTTCGGGATGGTCAGACCCATATTGGGCGATCGTGCCGAACCACAGGGCATCTGCCCCTGGGGCTATGCGCTTGAAGAGCAAGTCCATAGCTCGCTTGTCCACACGGCTTCCGGCGACTTTCTCCTCCCACCCGGCAAGACGAGTGATGTAGTAATCGTTCACCGTGCGCGTGCCGCCGAACGACTTCGGCTGTTCGTAGCTTCCCGCATCGATTCGAATAGCGCCGATGCACGAAAGATGCATGAGCGTGGCCGTGAAATCCTGGTCACTTTGGCCGTTCCAGCGCCAAAGGCGTCCGATGACCGCCGGGTGAATTCCCCGCTCGGGCACATCGCGCCAATACGTATCGGTGAATTCGGGCTTGTACTCGCGCCCATGGCGGAAGAATATGACAAGAGCCCAGACAATAACCGCAGCGGAAACGATGAGGCATACCACGATGAACAGGAGGGATTTGATGCGGTCGGCGTTCGCCTGGTTAGCGAGGCGCTCCTCTTCCGCCAAGACCGTATCAAGCCGAGTTCCCGTGTGAAAGACAGGGGAATGCGCAGAGGCCGCCGAAATCCACTGACGGGGAAACGTCGCACGTACCTCCGCATAGCCGCCCGCATCGACAGACGGAACCGTCATGGAAATCGTCCCGTCATTGCCCACCGTCAACGTTCCATCAAGCGGACCGTGGGCCCATGCGCGCACGTCGCTTCCTGCCGCCGCCGATGCTCCCGCAGGTACGGGCAAGTGCACGGTCGCTACAACATGGCTGCTTTTCACGCTCCACCCGTGCCCTATATACTGCCAATACAGCTCGGCGACATCATCGTAGACCTGCACAAAATTCGTAATGCTGTAACGCAGCGTCACATCGACGCTCTCATCGCTTACGTCGTCGAACACATACACGGTGCGGTAGTCCTCATCAAGCGAGTACGAAGGCTCGCTCGGGCCTCCCTCTTCTCTCCAGGAACGCTCGAAAGCGACCTCGGGAAGGCTTATGCTTTCCGCCGAAGAAGCATCGGCCGATTCGCCCTCACGAGACGCAACCTCCACCGAAGCCACCGAAAGCTCGCACTCCTCCGAAGGCATGGAATCGAAGTTCCACCACACGGCGGAAAACGTCCCGTCGAAATCGAACGTCCTGGTTTCGACAACGGACAAGGAGCCGTCCGGCTGAACCGTCGCGTCGATTATGACGCTCGGACACGTATAGCTTTTCGCCTGGGCGTCTTGGGGAGCCGCGAAAAGAGCGACGCACAGAGCGCACAGTACCGCCAAAGACGCGAACGCAGCTCGGGCGCCGCGAAAGCTATGTTGTGAATTTGTCGTAGTGGAGCCCATCAAGTATCCTTGCTTTTCGTTTGCTATACCGTTATTATGCTTCCTACACGTTTTTTCGGAGAGCTGACCGAGAGGCCGAAGGTGCTCGCCTGCTAAGTGAGTATACCCCAAAAGGGTATCTGGGGTTCGAATCCCCAGCTCTCCGCCAGACGTAGCTACACGAACCCCATCTGCATCACAGGTGGGGTTCGTTTTGTTTCTCCACTAAATCCTGGAATCGCGTCCCCAATTCGCCGGCCTCGGATTCTAAACGAATCGCCCGACCTCGAGTTTTTTTCGAGACCGAGCGATTTCAGAATAGGTCTACTTCACTCCGGCATCGCGCTTCTCGCACGGCGCCCGAAACCTCAGAACTGAACCTTGGGGGCAACCTCGGCACCCGCGACGGCATCGAAGCTCTCGCGCGCCTTGAAGCCGAACATGCCGGCGAAGACTACCGCAGGAAACGTCTGGATGGCGGTGTTGTACTTCATCACCGTATCGTTATAGCTCTGGCGCATGTAGCTGATTTTATCTTCAGTGGCGGAAAGCTCGGACTGCAGCTGCTGGAAGTTGGCATTCGCCTTCAAATCCGGATACGCCTCGGACACGGCAAAGAGGCTTTTGAGCGTGCCCGTCAGGATATTATCTGCAGCCATCTTCTCGCCGGGAGTCGATGCCGTGCTCACCGCCGAGCGCGCGGCGGTCACCTTCTCAAGCGTGCCCGACTCATGCGCCGCGTATCCCTTGACGGTCTCCACCAGGTTCGGAATAAGGTCGAGCCTGCGCTGCATTTGCACATCGATCTGAGACCAGGCGTTATCGACCATGTTGCGCAGCTTGACCAGGTTGTTATAAAGAACGATCAGCGCAACCGCAAGAACAACAACGATGACGACGATAATAAGAACGGTCATATCTTCCCTTTCTATAGCCGATTCGAGCAAAGCCTACCAAATTCTTTGCGAGGCTCCCAAATTCGTAGCGCAAACCGATGAGTTTTTCTCCATGATGCGCGCACCGGCGGATACAAACGTACAACTGCGAGCCCACCAGCCCTCAAGCTTCGCAGCGGAAACAATGCCATAGGCAGCAGCCATCGACTCGCACAGGCAGAACGTGGCAGAACCGCTTCCTGACAAAAGCACGCACGGCTCCCCAGTCCTTTCATCCTTGATAACCCCTTGCTGAGCGCCAAGCCATTCGCGCACGCGGACAAGCTCGGGAAGGACGCGCTCCGACGCAGAGGCAAGGTTATTAAACAGCTGCAAGTCTTCAGCGGACTGCGCGTTTCGCTCGTTTTCAAGCGCAGACGAAGAAACAGGCGCAGGGTCTTCGTCAAACGCACGGTAAGCCGCCGCTGTGGAAACCCCCGCATTCGGGCGAATCAGCACCAGGGCGCCTTTCATGGGAACAAGTTCACGCTCAAACACGTCTCCCCTGTCGCCCAAGACGGCGCATCCGCCACGCAAGAAGAACGGCACATCCGCTCCGATGCCCGCCGCAATGTCGAAGACCTCCCGGGATTCGGGGTCGACACCCCATAGGCGGCATGCCGCCAACAGCGCAGCCGCAGCGTTGGACGACCCGCCTCCCAGGCCCGCCGCATGTGGAATATGTTTGTCGATGACAACATCCACCGTTTCCCCGCGTCCACGGTCGAACGCATCCGCGGCCTTCATGAGCGCCTTGTAAACAATATTATCCTCGGAGGAAATCTCAAGCGGTTCGACGCCTTCGTGCGCGACGCATCTGACCTGCACCGAAAAATCGTCCGATCCAGAAACGCATTCCCGACGCACCGTAAGCGTATCGTGCAAAGAAAGCGCATGCATGACGGAGCGAGCGCCATGATATCCGTCGGAGCGCCTTTCGCCTATCGCAAGATGCAAATTAACCTTAGCCGGCGAAAACACCGTTACCACATCGCTCATAGCTTCCTCCCGCTCATGTTTTTCTCCGTCCGACGGCGCGCAAAGAAATCCTTGAGAATCTGCGCGCATTCGTCGCCTAAAACCCCCGAGGTCACCTCGAAGGTATGATTGAGCCTATTGTCTTCGTTGACAGCGTACAGCGTGCCGAGAGCCCCCGCTTTCGGATCGGAAGCGCCGTACACACAGCGGCCAATGCGCGCTTGGTGCATAAGGCCCGCGCACATGATGCACGGCTCCAGGGTCACATACACCGTGCAATCCGACAACCGCCAGCGTTCAAGCTCACGCGAAGCTTGCACCATGGCCGAAAATTCCGCATGCGCCGAAGGATCGTGGTCGGCTTCGCGATGATTGCATGCCTCGGCGATAATTTCACCTTGGCACACCACAACGGCCCCTATAGGCACCTCTCCCGCCTCCGCCGCACGGCGCGCCTGCGCAAGGGCCGCCTCCATGTACAGCTTGTCGAGCGCGTCAGCATCCGAGACGCACTCAGAGCCGCCAAGAGAAACATCATCTGGACCTCTATCGCGCGCACTGGCTTCCTTTATGCATTTTTCTTGCACGCATCCTGCCTTTCATACATCTTTTCGTTCTTATGATTATACGAAATGAAGCCCTTCGCATTTCGAGCGTTGACGAAACGACAAAGACGCGCCATGCACTCTGTTTTAGACGCGAGACCCACACATCCAGCCGCACAGTCCAGGCGTGCAGCGCTCTCAAGCGAAAGCTCGCCCCGAGTGTGAATCCACCTCGCGCGCGTGGCGCTCTCGAACGCAAAGACCGCCCCGAGCACGAACGAGCCTCGCGCTCGATGCGAGATTCCAAACATGTAGTTATTTAGCACCTTAATAATTTGGCAATGTCAGAAACGTATACTGAACCACGTAATCAAAACAGGGGCGCCCGCTCTCATGGCGCCATCCGAACCGACCGCCATTCGGCACGCAAAACGCCAGAACCAACCATGCGAAAAAGCCGCGCACCGGCCCTAGCGAACAGCCGCCCCCTTCGGCAACGAGACCAGGCACGCACAGAGGAAACGAGGTAGCATTTGAAATTGACGAGCAAACAGAAAGCGACGCTAGTTGTCCTTATCTTCGGAACGTTCATCACCGTACTCAACCAGACCCTTGTGACGCCAGCACTTCCGTCCATCATGGCGGAAATGTCCGTAAGTGCATCGACCGCGCAATGGCTCACCACCGGCTTCACCCTGGTCAACGCCATCATGATTCCCGTCACCGCCTATCTCACCGACCGTTATTCCACGCGCAACCTATTCATCGTCGCCATGCTTATCTTTTCCGCAGGCAGCGCTTGCGCTGGATGGGGTCCCAATTTCGTCATCCTTCTCACAGGACGCCTCCTTCAGGCGGCAGGTGCGGGCATTCTTATGCCCATGGTCATGACGGTCATCATGCTAACGTTCCCGCCCGAGAAACGAGGCTTTGCAAGCGGCCTGTTCGGCATTGTCATCGCCTTCGCCCCGGCATTCGGGCCGAGCGCTGCCGGCTTCATCATCGATGCGTACAACTGGCATGTCTTGTTCTGGATTATCGTCGCACTTTCCCTTTTGGTGATTCTCGCAAGCATCTTCACCCTCGAACGAGCAAGCACGGAGAGCAAGAACGCGACGCTCGATAAAATCTCGCTTTTCCAATCAACCGTAGGATTCGGGTCCCTTCTCTACGGCCTGTCGAGCATCGGCTCGTTCGGACTCAATCCAATCGACATCGCCGTTGCGCTCGTAGGCGTTGTCGTTCTCGTCTTCTTCTTCAGACGACAGCTGCGCATGGATTCCCCCATGCTTCAAGTGCGCGTTCTCGAGAACAGGAAGTTCCTCATAGGAACAATCATCGGCATGCTCGTTCAGGGCTCTCTTCTTGCCGCAGGCATCCTCATGCCCATCTATCTGCAAACGTATTTGGGATATTCGGCAACCATTTCGGGTTTGCTGCTTATGCCTGGCGCCATTCTTATGGGAATCATGGGGCCCATTGCCGGCCGCCTCTTCGATGCGCACGGCCCTCGCACGTTAAGCCTTGTCGGCATGACGCTGCTTACCGCCACTACGTTCATGTTCGCATTCCTCGGCGACTCAACAGGCCTCGCCTTCCTTGCCATCGTCTATACGGCTCGCATGTTCTCTATGTCGCTTGTCAACATGCCTATCACCACGTGGGCCATGAATGCGCTCGATAACGACATCATCAATCACGGAACTTCGGTCAATAACACGCTTCGCCAGGTTGCCGGATCTCTTGGCACGGCCGTTCTTGTCTCGATCTCAACCGCAGCGACAGGGATGGCGTCAAGCAGCACGGATGCACTGCACGCGGGCATCTTCGGCGTGAATGCAGCATTTTTCGCGAGCGGCATTCTTTGTCTTGCGGGGCTTATCATGACCATAGGATGGGTCAAAGACAAGCCAGGAGATACCGCCGCGACAGACCCCCGCAACGAACGACGCACGCTTCTTGAATCTCTTATGAAGCGCGATGTCTTCACGCTGCCTGAAACGGCATCCGTCTTCGACGCCGTGCAGCTGCTTGTGGAAAAGCGCATAAGCGCCGCCCCTATCGTCAACGCAAAGGGCGAGGCCGTGGGCTTTGTCTCGGACGGAGATATAGCGCGATGCCTCTCAAAACGACGCACGACGTATACAGATCCCGTAGCGCTTATCGAGCTGACAAACCTGAGTAGCGACGATTTCGACGCAAAGACCGATAAAATCATGAGCCAAAGCGTGTTGGAGATAGCCCATAGGGGCGTGATTTCCGTCGACATACACACCGATATGCGCGAAGTATGCCGCGTTCTTGGCGAAAACCATCTCAAAAAAGTCCCTATCACCGAGAACGGAGCGCTTGTGGGTGTTATAAACCTGTCAGATATCGCGCATTACTCAATGTCGAAATACCTCGAGCGGCATGGCGCCGACGCACAAAAGTAAGCAAACCGAGCGGCTACGGCGGCCCATAAGCATCGCCGTAGCCGCATCATCCCCCCCTGATAGATAGATAAGCAGGATGCGCATTTTCGTCTCTTGAGGGGTTATAGGACAAAAAGTGTGTCCGATTGAAAGGCGTTGACGCAGGTCAACGCCTTTTTTCGTGCCGGTTAAATATCGCCGCCGAATTTAAGCGCTCGGACGGAAAGTGTGTCCGAAGTCGATGCGTTTCGCCTGATGAAGTACCTTTTTCCCGCTTTTTAAAATCCGGCGGGAGGAGTCTTCTTGAAGAGCGTGAAGCGCCCGTGCTGCGGGGCTGCGATGAAGAGGAACGGCAAGACCGGGGCGGGGTCCCAGAGATGGCGCCGCCGGGACTGCGGCGCGTCGAGGACGGTCCGCTACGACGACGAGGCGGCCCGGCTGCGGGAGTTCGTCGGCTGGCTGCTGTCGAAGGAATCCCAGCGCGACATGCCGGGTCAGGGACGCGCGTTCCGGAGGAGGACGGCCTCCTTCTGGTCGATCTGGCCGATGCCCGAGGTCGTTGACGAGGCGCACCGCGTCGCCTTCGTCGACGGCATATGGGTGGCCCGCGACGCCGTGGTCCTGATCGCCTGCACGGAGTCGCACGTGCTCTCGTGGCACCTCGCGCGCGCCGAGACGAGCGCCGCGTGGAGGTCGCTCCTATCCCGCGTGGCCCCTCCCGACATGGCGGTCTCCGACGGCGGGGGCGGGTTCGCCAAGGCGGTCGCGGCCGAATGGCCGCGCACCAGGGTCCAGAGGTGCCTGTTCCACGTGTTCTGCCAGGTCAAGAGGCAGACGACGACCCGACCCAAGCTCCAGGCGGGCGTCGAGCTCTACGCGCTGGCGAAGGAGCTCCTGCATATCGAGACCCTGCGCCGGGCCGAATGGTGGGCCGAGCGCCTCCTGCGGTGGTGCGGCTTCCGGTCGGGCTTCCTGGCGCAGAGGAGCCTCGTCGACGGCCGGCTCGTCTACACGCACGAGCGCCTGCGCAAAGCGCGTCGGGGGATCGTCTCCCTGGTCAACGCGGGCACGCTGTTCACGTACCTCGACCCCGCGCTGTCGGCGGAGGGGCCGCTCCCGGCGACGAACAACGCCATAGAAGGCGGGGTGAACGCGCAGCTGCGGTCCGTCCTGAGGAACCGCCGCGGCCTGTCCACGCCCAAGCGCGTCAAGGCCGTCTTCTGGTGGTGCTGCATGCGCGTGGAATGCCCGAAGGACATGCCCCGGACCCTCCGCGAGATGCCGACCGATTCGGACATAGGGCTCCTGCGGGCGGAATACGGAATCGACGCCGAAGACGTCGGGGCCCCGAAGAAATGGGGAGAGGGCATCGTCTGGGAGGAATTGCACCATAAGACGAGGCATCCCTATTCGACGGAGTGAACGAAGTTCCCAGACACACTTTTTGTCCTATAACCCACAAAAGAAAAGGCCCTGCGGGGCCTTTCTCCTTTCCTGATAAGCTACTTCTGCATCCGAATACCGACATATTGGGCGGTTTCAGGCAGACCTGAAATATTGTATACGTCTGCAAGGGGGCAAGCGGATATGCGCCAGGCATACGTTCCGGAATCTGTTTGGATGGTTCCTTCTTTGTAGGTGTTTCCCACTTCGTCTATTCCTTCGTCCGATATGGCGACGGCGTTGTTGTCAGCCCACCCTTCGCTTTCGAGCGCTGATTGAATCGCCTGCCCCGCATCGGCGGATTGAAGGTCCGCGTAGCGGATCCTCATGGAGACGCCTTCCTTGCGCTCGGTCGAGAAGCGCCACGAACCTACGAGATACTTTGACGCCTGCACGGCATCCATCTTGCCTATGCCGCCGGCAAAGGCAACCATGGCATCGTCGACAGTAATATCCGACGGCAGCTTCATCATGTCGAAGCCCTCTTCGCCTTCGCCGAGCAGATTGACCGTTGTGTATCCTGCGTCCTGCAAAGCCGTTGCAATCGATCCGTCGTCGAGGTCGATGTAGTCCTGCAGGACCGGAAGATCGTAAGAGACGTTTCGATGGATGTTCTCTTCGATGGTTGCCGCCGAGCGTTCTTCGCCATGCAGTATCTGGTCGATGGCCTTAGACCCCGCAAATCCGCCGATAACCGCCGCTATGACGGCACCTGCGACGCAAGCGGCCATGACAAGGCGAGGAGGGTCGACGGGGCGCTTGAGAACCGACCCGTCGAGGTAGCGGATTGCACCATGGGTAGCTGTTTTTGGGGCATGAGGGTGATCATGCGAAGGTTTCGTATGGTTCATCAGATTCCGTTCTCAAAAGAAACAATCTGCGTCATTATAGCACTGCGCATTTTTTCGGCTTCGTCTGGACGATGCGCATGCTATGAGGGAGTAGTTGGCATCATGTTTAGATGCGGCACGTCAACAGACCCGGTTTTCACCTGGCGTGCCTTAAATAGCGAGACTCTGGCTATAACGTGCGAACCGTCGTTCGCTTGTATTGGTTATGCCGGGGTCGTGATTCTGTGCGTCTGTGCTCCGGTTTCGTATGAAAGGAGCACTGTGGATCTTTCCATCTTCGCCACGCCAGAAGCGTGGATCAGCCTTGTCACGCTGATTTTCCTCGAAATCGTCTTGGGTATCGATAACCTCGTCTTTATCTCCATTACCACGAACCGTCTGCCGGAGGAGAAGCAGCACATCGGCCGCAAGCTCGGTCTTGCCGGCGCGCTCGTTATGCGCATAATCTTTTTGTGCTTCGCATCGTATCTCGTGCATATGACCACGCCAATTTTCACGCTTGATTTTGGCGCGTACCACCACGGTCTTTCCGTTCGAGACCTCGTACTGCTCATCGGTGGTGCCTATCTTATATATAAGGGCATCTCGGAAATCATTGACATGCTTCGTCTGACCGAGGTGAAGGCGGAGCATTCCAGCGAGCATAAAACGCTTCATATGATTACCCTCCCTCAGGCCGTTGCCACCATCATGGTCATGGACCTGGTCTTTTCTATCGACTCCGTTATCACGGCTGTCGGCATGGCCGACCATCTCATCATTATGATCATCGCCGTCATGGTCGCCGTTGTCATGATGATGGTCTTCATCGACCCCATCTCCAACTTCATCAACGGCCATCCCGAGATGAAGATGCTCGCACTCACGTTCATCGTCGCCATCGGAACCCTGCTTGTTCTGGACAGCATCGGCTTCCACACTGGCATCGAGATGCTGCATATGCCGCTTGAGAAGCTCATCGTGTATTTCGCCATGGTGTTCTGCATCGTGCTCGAGCTGATTCAGATGCGCTACAACAAGAATTTCATGGATTGGAAGAAGAGCCGCTGGCGCGAGCAAACCGCCGAGGAGATCGAGACGGTGCGTCAGAAAATGCTCGAAACCATGGAGGCAGAGCGCAAGGAAAACGCCGGGAAAGACAAGGAGAAAGACCTCCTTTCCACACCCATCTTCATTGGCGGTAATGTGTATATCATGAGCCCCGTCGACGGAGAGAGCGCGCAGTCGTTCCGTAACCTGATCCTCGAGAGCGCGGAGGCTCAGCGCTCCCTCAACGCTCCGATTGAAATTCCGTACGAAACAATCGAGGAGAACGAAGCATCTGGCGACGCTTCGAAATAGAAAAGCTCGTCTGGAACTATTCGATATGGCTTCGGGCAGGACGCTACGTCGTTCCCGCCCGAAGCGAGACGGGTTCATGCATAAGGAAGGGGACGACGATGTCGTCCCCTTCCTTATGCGCATGGCTTAGTGAAAGAGCTGGTATCCCTCGTCGGACACGATCAGCCGAACTGCCTTGGGAAGAATACGCGCCAAGGCGGGAGTTTTCGTTCTTGTGGGCTCGCCGTCGTATTGGATTTCGAACGCAGGGTCTGCTTCGATGCTTATCTCAGTTCCGGAGTAAACTTCGAGGGCATCGCCGCGGTCGGGGAATCTCCCGTCTCTGTCAAGAAGGGCGGCAAAGACGGAGGGGAGGAGTTCGACGGCGTTTTTCGCCTTCAGGACCACCACATCAAGAGCGCCGTCGCGTGGCTGATTGATGTGGGTCACAGAAATGCCGAGCTGAATCTGGGAGAAATTAACCAGCAGCACACCCAGGCCTTCCGTTTCGATGGTCTTGCCATCGATGGTGAGCACGATGGAGGAATGCTGCGGAACTATATTGGCTCCTGCTGCGAGAAAATACGCAACGGGACCGAAGAGTTTTTTATTGGGCGCGGCGCTTTCCATGATCGCGGCATCGTAGCCTGCGCCCGCCATGATCATGAAACCGCGCTTCTTCGAGCCGAACTCGATTTCGCCCATGTCGAATTCAAGCACTTTCCCGGAACGAGCCAGATTCGCCAACGCATGGGGCTCGTTCGGCCCAAGCAGATTCAGCGAAAGCAGATTCGCCGTCCCTGCGGGGTAGGGAAGAATAGGAACCCCCGTGTTGCGCAGGCGGTAAGCGACCGAGGCGATAGTACCGTCTCCGCCTGAAGCGACCACTACATCAAAAGAGTCCGCATCGTCTAGAAGGCTGTCGATGGAAGTGCCTCCGTCCGAAGAACGCAGACACACCTCATCGCCGTCTTCCACGAACGAGCGCATGAAGTCATAGATCGATCCTTCGCGATAGCCTGATGCAAGATTATTGATGATAAGTACTTTCACGGCAGATGGCCTCCCTCCAACGCTAAAATAGTACAACAGTTCTGCAATCACGTGAGCAATATCAAAGGAAAAGCGTTGTACATTACCGACCAGAAGCAGCTCAAGGAATTTGTCGCACATGCGAAGCAATCGTCCGTTCTTGCCGTTGACACCGAATTCCTGCGCGAGAAAACCTATTGGCCAAAGCTTTGTCTTATCCAGCTGGCGACCGAGGAAGTAAGTGTCGCCGTGGACCCCTTCGAAATCAAAGACCTTACCCCGCTTATCGATTTATTTGTCGACGAGAGCATTACGAAGCTCTTCCATGCCGCCGTGCAGGATATGGAGCTTATCGTCCACGCGCTCGGCGTGGTTCCCAAGCCCGTTTTCGACACCCAGGTTGCGGCATCGCTGCTTGGAGACACTCTTCAGATAGGCTATGGCGCGCTTGTGATGAGCGAATGCGGCGTGCGTCTCAAAAAAGCCGACTCATTCACCGACTGGAGCAGGCGTCCCTTGACGGATTCTCAGATAGAGTATGCGCTCGACGATGTTATCTACCTTCCGATGCTTTATCGTTCCATGAAAAAGAAGCTCGAGGAACTCGGTCGGCTTTCCTGGCTCGACCGCGACTTCGACGATCTGTCGGACATCCGCCACTACACCGTCGACCCCCGCACGCGCTTCAAACGTTTGAAGCGCGTCAACCAGCTCTCCAGCAAGCAGCTTTCCGCTGCACGAGAAATCGCGGCGTGGCGAGAAGAACTCGCGATGAAGCGCAATATCCCGCGCAAGTGGATTCTGTCAGACGAGCAGGTGATCGAAATCTGCAAGAGGGAGCCTCGCTCCCTGGACAGCATGTTCATGGTCAGAGGGGTTTCCAACTCCTTGAAAACAGCAGAGGCACGCCAGGCTCTTTCCGCCTGCGTCCGAGGCCTTGACGCGCCAGAGGACTCCTGGCCCCATCTTGAGCGCCCCCCGAAAAGCGAGCCGAACGTAGATTCGCAGGTCGACCTGCTCTATTCGCTGGTTAAACTGCGGGCGAAAGAGGCCGGCGTTGCGTTCGGCGTCGTTGCCTCCCATGCCGACCTGGCGAAAATCGCTCGTGGTCATTTCGATCAATCCGACGTCATGAAAGGATGGCGTCGCCATCTTGTCGGCGACGAGCTCAAGGACCTCGTGGAGGGAAAGATTGTCCTGGGAATTGAAGACGGCGTGATAAAAGTCACGAATCGTATACGGTAACCTTTGCGGCGCGTCTCTTTCGATAGAATACGCGTCGAACAAACTGTCTGATGATTCGGCTCATTGCAGCCGATCGCCCGAAAAGGAGTTTCGATGATTATCGCAGGCGATATGGGTCTGTATTTCGGCGTCATGATTCTTACCCTGATCATTGGCGGTGGCGCCCAGCTCTACGTTACAAGCCAGCTCAGAAAGTACAGCCATGTTCCCAGCTCGTACGGAGTGACGGGGGCGGAAATGGCTCGCCGCATGTCGGTCGACAGGGGAATATCGCATGTCGGCATTTTGCGCGGCGGTCCCAACCAGGACTTCTTCGACCCCCGCAGCAATTCTGTCACGCTCGGCACGGAGGCATACGGCCAATACAGCATCACCGCCATCGCAACCGCTGTTCATGAGATGGGCCACGCTTCGCAGTACGCGGAGGGCTACGCGTTCATGAAGTTTCGCAGCGCATTGGTCCCCGTCGTCAATTTCTGCTCCAATGCATGGATGATCATCTTCATGCTCGGTCTTCTCATGGGCGCCGCCGGCGGAACGACCCTTATGAAAGTCGGCATCATCATGTTTGCCGCAGTGCTGCTCTTCCAGCTCGTCACGCTGCCCGTTGAATTCGACGCCTCCCGCAGGGGGCTTGCCTACCTGCAGGCCACGGGAATGAATCAGGCCGAACTGTCCGGCGCGTACTCGGTGCTGCGCGCTTGCGCGCTCACCTATGTCGCAGCGGCTTTGACCGCCCTGCTTCAGCTGTTGTACATGGCTCTTTCCACTCGATCGGAAGACTAGCATGCTGCTTTCCCAAGCTTCATCGCAAGGGGCCGCCACCTCGCGGCCCCTTTCCGTTTCGGAGGCCATGCAGGCTGCGAAACGTTCTCTGGAATCCATTACCGTCAAACTCATCGGCGAAGTTTCCGAAGTCAATGCGAAGGCGGGATACAAGGCCGTCTATTTCACGGTGAAAGACGCTGGCGCCTCGTTGCCGTGCATGATATGGCTCAATCGCTACCATCAATCCGGCGTGCAGCTCTGCGTGGGACAGCGCGTCGAGCTGACGGGGCGTTTCACGCTGTACGCGCCCAAAGGCCGAATGAATTTCGACGTGTTTTCCATCTCCCTTGCAGGTGAGGGGGATTTGCGCCGCCGCGTCGCGGAGCTTGCTCAAAGGCTCGAGCGCGAAGGGCTTATGGCGGCTTCTCGAAAACGTCCCGTCGGATCGTTGTACGAGCACATCGGTCTTGTGACCTCGCCGCGCGGTGCGGCCGTGCACGATGTGCTCAGGACCATTCGTCGTCGTTTTCCCGTCGCCAGAATATCGCTTGCGGGTGTTGCCGTCGAAGGTTCCCAGGCCCCGCAGGGCATCGTGTTCGGAATCGATGCGTGCGTGAGAGCGGGCTGCGAGGTCATTCTCGTCGTGCGCGGCGGCGGAAGTTTCGAAGACCTCATGCCTTTCAACGACGAGCGGCTCGCGCGCGCCATCGCTGCATGTCCCGTTCCGATCGTTACCGGTATCGGACACGAGCCCGATACCTCCATAGCCGACATGGTCGCCGACGTCAGATCGTCCACTCCCACCGCAGCCGCAGAGCGCGTCTCGCCCGATTCCTCGACGCTTCTTCGAGAACTCGATGCACGCGCTGCATCCATGAGCGCTTCGCAGCGTCTTGCAATCGAGCGCTACGAAGCACGGCTCGAACACATTGCCTCGCGCCCGCTCTTCAAAGATCCGCACCTGCTCTTTTCCACGGACCTTCTCACGCTCGATCTTCTCCATGACAGGCTTTCGCGCGCGCTGCCCGAATGCCTTGCAAAGGATTCCCTTCATCTGAACGATATGCAGCGCCGCCTTTGCGACCGCGCGAAAACCTCCTTCGAGAGATTCGAGCACGATTTGGCCCTTCGCGCAGGCCGCTTGCATGACCTTTCGCCTTTGGCCGTCTTGTCGCGCGGCTACGCGATAGCCAAAGACGAAGAGGGCAGCGTCGTTCGTTCGATTCACGCCGTCCATGGCGGAGACAGGATCGACGTGGCGGTATCGGATGGCGTTATTTCATGTTCGGTCAATTGCAGTTCGCCCCATACGCAGGCAGAATAGGAGCTATCGATGAATACAGATGCGGCCAACAATGCCGAAAACAAGGAAATGAGCTTTCGTGAGGCCATGGCCGAATTGGACAGAACCGTGGCGGTCCTCGAAAGCAACACCCTGGAGCTCGAAGACAGTCTGAAGGCTTACGAGCGTGGAGTCGCAATTCTCTCCGACCTGAAGCAGCGTCTTTCTTCGGCGCAGCAAAAAGTTGATGTTCTCATGGGCCAGCTTGACGCTCCCGCCGATGATGCAACCACTGACACGACTCTTTCGTAGCCTGTCGCTCATTTGACAGTACACTGTCATACGGAATTCGAGAGGCGTGACACTATCAGGAAAGGCGGTTCTTGCATTATGGCTGACTGCATCTTTTGCAAAATTGCCGCAGGGGAGGTCCCTGCGACTGTCGTATACGAAGACGATATGGTAATCGCCTTTGACGACCTTTCTCCGATGATGCCCGTCCATACGCTCATCATCCCGAAAGAGCACCATGCCAATATCGGCGATGATGTTCCGGACGAGCTCATGGGGCATCTGTTCAACACGGTAAAAAAGGTGGCTCAGATCAAGGAAATCTCCGAAAGCGGCTATCGTGTCATCGTCAATACCGGAGATGATGCCCAGCAGTCTGTCCACCATCTCCATGTCCATGTGCTTGGCGGCGCACCCATGAACTCTGGTTCGCCAGCCCTGTAAATTCGAATACAGGAGTAATACGTGAAAATCCTTGTTATCAATGCTGGTTCGTCTTCGCTGAAGTATCAGCTTGTCGACACCGACCTAGACAAAATGCTTGCAAAGGGCCTTTGCGAACGCGTAGGAAGCAAAGACTCCTATATCAAGCATGGCGCCGATAAGGACGAACGAATCTTCGCCCAGTACATGGCAGACCACGAAGAAGCCCTGAAGGTCGTTTTCGACGCTTTGATTCATAGCGAGCGCTCCACCATCACGTCTATCGACGAAATCGACGCTATAGGTCACCGAATCGTCCACGGCGGAAATTACTTCGATTCTTCCGCGCTCATCACCGACGAAGTTCTTCAGAAGATTGAGAGCCTCTGCACGTTGGCTCCTCTTCATAACCCGCCCGCGCTCAAATGCATTCAGGTGTGCCAGGATCTTGCACCCGGGCTTCCTCAGGTCGCCGTTTTCGATACGTCTTTCTTCCAGACCCTCCCGCCTTCGGCTTACATGTATCCTCTTCCGTATGAACTGTGCGAGAAACACCAGATTAGGAAGTACGGAGCGCACGGAACGTCGCATCGCTACATCGCCAACCGCTGCGCCGCCCTTATGGACCAGCCTCTCGAGGATTTGAAGATCATCACATGTCATCTGGGCAATGGCTGCTCCATTTCTGCAATCGACCACGGCATCGCCGTTGATACCTCCATGGGCTTCACTCCTCTTGACGGTCTAATGATGGGTACGCGCTGCGGCGCGATCGACCCCGCCATCATTCCGTTCCTCGAGGAGGCTGAAGGTCTTACGCCGGCGCAGATCAACGAAATCATGAACAAGAAATCGGGCCTGCTTGGTGTGTCGGGCATCAGCAACGACATGCGCGATGTTCGCAAAGGCGCCGAGGCGGGCGAAGAGCGCGCCGTTCTTGCCTACGAGATGTACGCGCATTCCATTCGCAAGTATCTCGGCCAGTACATGATCGAGATGGCTGGCGTAGATGCTATCGTTCTTACCGCGGGCGTGGGCGAAAACTGCGACCGTATGAGGCGTCTTGCCTTCGCGGGTCTGCAGCCCCTCGGCATCATTCTCGACCAAGAGAAGAACAGCAGGAGCCACCATGGCAAAGAGCGCTTCATCTCCCACGATGATTCTCCTGTCAAAATCATCGTTATCCCGACGAATGAGGAGATGATGATAGCCCAGGATACCTACGAAATCGTATCCAAGCTTTAACGTCGTCGACGCATGGTCATATGATGAATTTGCGAGAAAGCGGACTTCGGTCCGCTTTCTTACTTCATAGAACGCAGCGCACCGGTTCTTTCCCAAAGAACGCGACTGCGGCTGAAGGTTTATATGCACCAACACCCTAGACTCAACGCATGAAAAGCGCCCTTGGAGCATATCGGAAGCTCCAAGGGCGCGTGCTTCGTCAAGAGAGAAAGGCCGTTTACTGCTCTTGAGCCTGAACGGCGGTAATGGCGACAACGCCGACGATGTCGTCGGCGGAGCATCCGCGAGACAGGTCGTTCATCGGAGCGCCGAGCCCCTGCAGGATGGGGCCGTACGCTTCAGCCTTGGCAAGACGCTGGACCAGCTTGTATCCGATGTTCGCCGCATCGAGATCGGGGAACACCAGAACGTTTGCTTTGCCTGCAACGGGGGAGTCGGGGGCCTTCGATGCGGCGACGCTCGGAACCAAGGCGGCATCCGCCTGCAGTTCGCCGTCGATTGCATATTCGGGCGCCTTCTCTTTCGCCATGGCGAGTGCAGACGTGACCTTTTCCGTATCGGCGTCTTTGACAGAGCCGTAGCTGGAGTGGGAGAGCATGGCCACGCGAGGAGTGGAGCCGATGACTCGCTCGTACGATTTTGCAGTGGCAACGGCGATTTCCGAAAGCTCTTCGGCGCTGGGCTGAATGCACACGGCGCAATCGGCGAACATGAACGTGCCTTCGTCGCCGAACGCGCATTCAGGAACTTCCATGACGAAGAAGGAACTTACGAGCTTACTGCCCGGGGCGGTTTTGATGATGCGCAGTGCGGGCTGAAGAACGTCCTTCGTCGCATGGCACGCGCCGCCCACAAGGCCGTCGGCACGACCCGTCTTCAGCAGCATCGTTGAGAAGTACATGACGTTGTCCATGAGCGAACGGGCCTCTTCGATGGTCATCCCCTTCGCCTTGCGCAGCTCAAACAGACCTTCCGCAAGCTCTTCGCGAAGCTCTCCGGAGGTGTTGTCAACCACTTGGACGCCTTCGAGATCGAAACCTTTCGATGCAATTTCTGCAGGATCGCCGGCAACGATGATGTTCGCTATTCCCTGGTCGACGACCTTGCGTGCAGCTTCAAGGATGCGGTCATCGTTTCCTTCGGGAAGGACAATCGTCTTTTTATCGGATTTCGCACGATCGATCATCGTGCTGAGAAACGTTGCCATACAGGCCCCTTTCCTGGTTGTGCATTCCGATCGCCATCATAAAACACGCCTGCACGCTTTGTTCGGTTTGTGGCGGGAACGTTTCATTTTTTCGGCGATAAGGAGAATACTGAATTTCGTATGATTGTCAGCGTACCCCGACGGCTGCATCCTGCGTATTGTCTATACTGAGTCGTTGCATTCAATCCGAATGGCGCATATGCGCCTCTTGCCGCCTTTGGAGGGGCTTTCACTCATGAAAACCGTTTCGTTCGCTATTCCGTGCTACAACTCCGCCGATTACATGGATACCTGTATCGAATCCATCCTCGAATGCGATTTCGGCAACCGCAACGATATAGAGATTCTGATTGTCGATGACGGTTCCACCAAAGACAACACCGCCGAAAAAGCCGACGAATGGGAGCGTCGTCATCCTGGAATCATTCGCGCCATCCATCAAGAGAACGGCGGGCATGGCGCGGCGGTCAATGCAGGACTCGAGCACGCAACAGGCAGATACTTCAAGGTCGTCGATTCCGATGACTGGCTTGACCGCGAGGCCATGGAGAGCATCATGCGATATCTGCGCATGCAAAGCGAGCTGAAGGACCCCACAGACCTGGTTATCGCCAACTACGTGTACGAAAAGGTCCACGAGGGAACCCGCACCGTCATGAACTATCGCAACGTATTCCCGCGCGGTCGCGAGTTCACCTGGGACGAAGTGGGCCATTTCGGGCAGTCCCAATACCTCCTCATGCATTCGGTCATCTATCGCACCGACCTGCTGAGGGATTGCGGTCTAAAGCTTCCTGAGCACACGTTCTATGTCGACAATATCTTCGTGTACGTACCCTTGCCGCATGTCAAAACGATTCGCTATTTCGACGAGAACATGTATCGCTATTTCATCGGCCGCGAAGACCAAAGCGTCAACGAGCAGGTCATGTATTCCCGTCGCGATCAGCAGCTTCGCGTTACGCGCTTGATGATCGACTCCGTCAACCTTCCCGACGATGTCGAGTCTCGGAAGCTCGAGAAATACATGGAGAACTACCTATCCATGATGATGTGCATATGCTCGATCTTCCTTCGCCTCGAGAAAACGGAGGATAACGAACGCAAGCGCGCAGAAATCTGGGGGTATCTCGAAAAAGCCAATCCGGCCCTTTATAAACGCATCCGTCATACGGTCTTGAATTGGGGAACGAACATTCCTACCGAAGCAGGACGTCAATTCGGCCTTTTCGCCTATCACTTGGCGCAAAAGATCTTCAAGTTCAATTAGCCTTGCGTGCCGTAATGCGCCCCCCTTGCGGGGCGCATTTGCTGCGGCGTATACAGCGCATGCGCGCAAGGAGCCGATCGATCAAGAGCAAAAGCTGCGAACCGCCTGAAAAGGAAATCGGCGTAAAACAAGACGGGCTACTTATAATCAGCGGGATTTTTGGCGGCAGACCCCGTTGTCTTTTTGCTCGTGTGGAGTTCTTTTCCGAAGAAAACCGCGTTTTCTCCGAATCGATTCTTGACCTTGTCAGTGGCGTTTGCAAGGTTCTTGCCCGATGATGCGTCGATGTTGAGTTGTTCCGAATCGGCATGCGGATGAGCACGATTATCGGTTTCTTGCATTTCAAACGGCATGAAAAGCGAGGTTTGCTCGCTAGCACACGATGCGAAGCCGCTTACGCCAACGCCGACGAGACGAACCTTCATGCCGGGCTTCCATATCTCGTCTATCATACGGTGGAGAAGGGGAATAAATACGAATTCGTTATCTTCCGGTCCGTCCATTCGGCGCTGGACGCTTCTCACCGATCTGTCGGAAAATTTCATCTTCAGCACGAGGGTATGCCCGGCCAGTCCCTTTTTCCGGAGCCTTCGGCCTACTTTTGCCGCCATGGTATCGACGGCGGCGGATATCTCTTCAAAGGCAACGAGGTCTTCCGAGACCGTCATTTCGTTGGAGACGGATTTGACCTCGTCATCGTTTTTCACGGGGGTTGCATCAAGGCCGAGGCAGCGATTTCTCATCATGTTCGCATTTTTGCCCCATATTTCTTTGAGGAGACCCGATGGAGCGCAGGCGAGCTGACCGAGCGTTTGTATGCCGTGAAGATGGAGCGTTTCTTCGGCGCGCTCTCCGACACCCGACATAGTTCTGATGGGAAGAGGGGATAGAAAATCGGATTCTCTGCCCGGGTACACGACGGTAAGACCGCAAGGCTTGTCCATGTCGGAAGCGATTTTCGCAATGGTTTTGCTCGTGCCCAATCCGATAGAGCATGTTATCCCGAGTTCGGAGACGCGCTGCTGTATGCGCCGCGCTACAGAGACCGGATGCTCGCGATTGACGCGAGTAGGGGAGATGTCGAGAAATGCCTCGTCAATGCTGACCTGCTGAAGGCGAGGGCTTTCGCAAAAAAGGATGTCCATAACGGCCGAGGACAGCTCCCGATAGCGAGAAAAATGACCTCTGGTCCAGATGGCATGAGGGCAGAGCTGATAGGCGGTGGATGAAGGCATTGCGCTTCGTACGCCGTATTCGCGTGCTTCGTAGCTGGCCGTTGAAACGACTCCGTGCTTCTTCGGATCGCCACCGACTATGACGGGCTTGCCCCTCCATGCGGGATGGTCGAGCTGTTCGACCGAGGCGAAGAACGCATCCAGATCGACAAGAAGCACTGCAGGTCCTTGCCAAGGTATAAGATTGCTATCATGCTCGATCATCGACAATGCTACCGACTTTCCTCGCAGGCGGACTATTGATATTCTACTACAACGAACATTCATTCGTTACGAACATACGTTTGCTTCTTATTTAACGTCTTAAGAACAGCCTTGCGAATCGGAGCGGATTGATGCGACCTCGGGTACAATAAGCCACAATGTTCAAACCCATAAAGTACATATGTTCGTTTTTTGAAAGGTGTCGTAGATGAACGAAAAGAAATGCAGGTCGCTCGGTATCGCAAGCATTGTATGCGCCGGCGTTAGCCTCGTCATTTTCGGAGCGCTTCTTGATATCGTCGGCTTTGTTCTCGGAATGCTTGCATTTCGCGGCGCAAAGGGTCTTCTTGCAGCAAATCCGACCGACCCGTACGCGCAGAATGCCTTTAAGCTCGCAAGGATCGGCGTTGTCTTATCGTTGGTTGCTTTCATTGCCAATATGCTCACCGCCGTCTTCCTGATGCCTCAGCTCATGCAGGGATCGATGGGCGTTTCCGGCGCAACGTTTTAGTCGCACGCAAAATATGAATAGCGTCGTTTTCTCAAAGGGCTGTCGTGCGACGGCCCTTTGTTTTGGACACAAGGGTATCCTTACATCGATGAACGGCATTTCGCCTGATTTCAATCGACAGAAGAACGAAATGCATCGATGAAGCGCGTCGATGGTCAGCGGGTCATTAAAGCGCTGCTGAATTCGATAGAGACCATCATTTTTATGACCTAGGGAGTCATAAAAAGACAAAAGTGGGCCTTAGAACGGCTCTCAGGGCTTCATGTCTATAAGGCCTGGTCAAATGCATGAAATAAATGCATTCTGTATTATTGATAATAAGTCTTATGTAAAGCTGTGAACTAAAACGCTACAGGACGCAACAATGCCTCATATGCTTATATCTCCTGGTCAACAGCGATAAATTGCATGTGAGGCTTTATGGAATCGTATGCGGTTTGGGAAAAATCGCGTAATAGATTCCATTTTGCTTCCAGATTTACGGAGACGGTCCGATTGCCGAGAATCCTCCTTCATTGAATACATCCATCACATTGCAGGCTACGATGGATTATGGCGAGGAATCACGGTATTGTTTCACAAGAATTATTCGAGACTCTTCTTTATCAAGGAGGTTTTCATGCTTAACAAGTTGCTAAGATCAATCGGCATAGGAAGCGCTCGAATCGATACGGTCCTGAAGGATTCTACCGTAGTCCCTGGAAGCTATCTGGGAGGCGAAGTCCGCATCACAGGAGGAAACGCAGCTCAGGAAATCGAATGCATCTACATGGCACTTGTGACCGATTATGAAATCGAAGTTGACGACAGCGCTGTGAATCGCAGCTTCCAACTCGCCAAGACTCGCCTATGCGATCGCTTCGTTGTGCAAGAGGGCCAAGAACTCGTTATGCCATTCAGCATTCTCGTGCCGCTTTATACGCCCGTATCAATGGGAAAAAGCAAGGTTTGGGTTCAAACTGGTCTTGACATCAAATCCGCAGTCGACCCCCAGGATCGCGATTATGTGCAGATTCGCCCGCATGTTTTGATGGAGGCATTTTTACACTCTGCCGAACAGCTTGGATTTCGCCTGTATGAAGTGGATGTCGAAAAGGCCTCTCCCCGCTTCGCCCAAGGCACTCTCCCCTTCGTCCAGGAGTTCGAATTCAAGCCCGCATCGGGAGAGTTTCGCGGTAGGCTTGACGAGCTCGAGGCGATCTTCTCCTTGTCAGACCAGAGCGCAACCGTCACATTGCAGATCGACCGCCGCGCTCGAGGTATTGGCGGTATGATTTTCGAATCCATGGGACTTGATGAGTCGTATTCCCAATTCTCCTATGGACATTCAGACCTGGCAAACCTGGACACGTATCTAGCAGACGCAATAAGGCGTTTTTGCTAGATACAGCTCAAGGAAACAACCGCTCTGCATGCTTCTCCTTATTATTGTCGTCTCGTTCATATACGCTGTATACTATCCTGTCCAACGTTTTGATGCGGCGGATTTTTAATCGACCGGTTTATTGTCAGAATTGAATCATGCTGCTTCCTGATTCTATTCTAAAGAAACAATTACTACTTTGAACAGGTATAACGTAAACTATACTTTGTATAGTTTACAGAGTATAGCAACTCAGAGACGGATATTGCAGCTACCCTTGCCTTCGGATCCGTTCCCTTTCTACGTCACATTCGCCTCTCTCAGTCCTCTTGCAACTTGCTCGCGCTGTTGCAATAATCGCCATAAGCCCTCGTACTCGGGGGCTTTAGTGTGTAGAAGTTCGTCGAAAGGCCATTCGCATGTCTTCGCAGCAATCCTCTTCAAGCGCAGGCCATGTGGGCCGAGGCATCCTTTTCACCGCAATTGGTGCCTGCTGCTGGGGTTTTTCGGGCACGTGCGCACAGTTGCTTACCAGTACGTACGGAATACCCGTTTCCTGGCTTATTACCGTACGCATGTGCGCAGGCGCGTCTCTCTTCCTTGTTGTGTGCCTTCTGAAAAACTGGCGCAGCTTCCGCGCGGCCCTTCGCGATACACGCTCGTTGCTCCATATGATCGTATTCGGCCTCCTCGGCGTGCTCCTGACGCAGTTCAGCTATATTACCTGCATCTCCTACACCAATGCAGGGATAGGCACCGTCCTCGAGAGGCTCGGACTGATCATCATCCTCTTCTATATATGCATCACCGTGCGCCGTCTCCCCCGCGTTCGCGAGGCTCTTGGCGTGCTTCTCGCCCTTGCGGGTGTCTTTCTGATTGCTACCCATGGCAGCTTCGAAGCCTTGGCTATTCCGCCTGAAGGCCTATTCTGGGGCTGCATGACAGCCGTCGCTATGGCCTGCTACACGCTCATTCCCGTCAAGCCTCTCGCGAAATGGGGCAGCTTCATTGTTACCGGCATCGCCATGTCCACTGCGGGAATCACCTCAGCGATCATGCTGCAACCTTGGAATCTCGACGTCTCCGTTTCTTCCGAAGTCATCATCGTTGTCGCCGTCATGGTCGTGGTGGGAACGTTTGCAGCCTATCTGTTCTACCTCCAAGGCGTCAGGGATGCAGGCTCCATGCGAGCCGGCCTCATCGGATGTCTCGAGCCGGTATCAGCCATCGTGATATCGGCGCTGTGGCTTCACACGCCTGTCAGCCTGTTCGACATCATGGGAACCGTTCTCATTCTTTCCATGGTGGCACTCACCACGCAGAAAGATAAGAACGAAGTCCCCGACAAGTTCTCCGGCTCGCTTCGCGACGTGCCTCTGTTTCAAGGCAGCGCATCGCATCTCGGTTATTACGAAACCCACCATGCAACAAGCGCTGACCTGAATGCATTCACTGAGGTGATTGAGACGGGAAGGCGTTTCGTAGAGGAACTCGGCATCCTGGAGCCAGGTGAGAAGAACTATCCATCCGAGCGTCGCATCATGCGCGCCATAGACCACGGAGACGCCTACGTGGTGACCATGGATGCCTCTGCCGCCAAAACGGCGCTGAACGACCGGGAAGCATCCATCGTCGACTCCGTCGGCGTAACAGCCGATGGAAAAAGGGCGATCGGGGCTTTCTCGCTCGACATGAACGGCGATCCCGCATATGTGCGCTCGACCGGTGCCGTATGGACCGATTTCTCCGATTCCCATCCTGAGGGCGAAAGCGAATACGCCGCTTTGCACTGGGTGAGCGTCATACCCGAAGCGCGGCGAAGCGGCGTGGGCATGTTTATCCTCGGCGAAGCCGAACGCATGGCGAAGGCGGCCGGCAAATCCTGCATTCGCGCCGATGTCTATGAAGGAAACGAACCGATGAAAAAACTGCTCGAGCGCTACGGATTTCATCCTTGCGGAAAAATCGTCTTGCGCAACAGCCTCGGCAAAGAACGGGTGCGCAGCGCTTACGAGCTGATTCTGTAAGACATAGCCTTTCTTCTTTTGTATTTTTCCCAGAGGGAACTGACCCTCGCTTCCGGTAAAGGAGCCAGCATGATCGACCCTTCGTCCACAGCACTCATCATGATAGATATGCAAAACGGGTTCATAAACGAGGCTTCTCCCCTCTGCATCGCCGGCGCCAAAAAGAGCATTCCCGCTTGCAGACGGGTTCTTGAATATGCACGAGAAAACGTCGTGCCCGTCTACCATGTCGTTCGCCGCTATGCCGCCGACGGCTCCGACGTCGAGCCGTGCCGATACGACATATGGAAAGACGAACGCCCCCTCTCTGATGCATGCCCCGAGGAAATCGGACCGTTGGAACCTGCCGAGTTAGCGCCTTTGGCGGGCGAAGTCACCGTTGTAAAGCCTCGTTTTTCGGCGTTTTTCCAAACAGACCTTCATGCAAGGCTTCAAAAGCAAGGAATTGACACGCTCTTGCTTACGGGCACTACTACACCTAATTGCATACGCTCCACCTGCTATGACGCGCTTTCCTACAACTACGACGTCATTGTCGTAGAAGACGCCACTTCCTCTCGAAACGAAGACGTGCAGCGCGCCAATATGGAGGATATGGCCTTTATCGGCGCACGCATCATTCGAAGCGTCGACCTGTAGCGTTTGGAAACAGGGCCGGACATTCCTACGTGCGATAGCGTAAGACGCAGTGCCGAAGAAACACCTTGCATGCCGAAAACGTGGAGGGATCGCGAGACGCCTTGACCGCGTTATGGCGTCTCGATATGGTATCCGCCATGTTTTCTTCCGTCGCTCATATCTATCACCACGTCCGCATGATGGGCGATTTTGCCATGCGGGAAGAAACCATGCAGGCGGTCGGCTCCACGAGCCTTTCCGCTATGCTCATCTAAGACCAGTTCCGAAATCTCATACAACACGAAAACCGCAGCTCCGTATGCTCTGCATGCGTTGCGTTGTATTCCCTCGTTTCGGAAAGGAACCTTCTTTTGAGCACTTCCCCTTCATCTAATGACGTCCGTAAGGCAACACGCCATGAAATAATGGTTGTCGGCATCGTCATCGCAGGTGCGTTTCTCGCTATCCTAAACCAAACCGTCCTTGCTCCCGCTCTACCGGGGCTTATGGAGACGTTTCAGATCAACGCAGGCACCGCACAATGGGTGACCAGTATATACATGCTGGTCAACGGCATCATGGTCCCTGTATCGGCGTATCTTATTGACAAGTTCCCCACGCGAAAGCTGTTTTTCGCATCGATGGGCGTGTTCATCGCCGGCACCGTTCTTTGCGCAATGGCCCCGACATTCGAAATTTTGATTGTCGGGCGAATCCTGCAGGCAGCGGGCGCGGGCGTGCAGATGCCATTGGTCGCTGTCGTGCCCATGCTGATCTTTCCGCCCGAAAAGCGCGGAACAGCCATGGGTATGGCCGGCATCGTCATGTCGGTTGCCCCTGCTGCAGGCCCGGTGGCCGCAGGAATGATTATCGATTCCATGGGCTGGCGTGCAATGTTTTGGTCGATCGCCCCGCTGGGCATTATCGTACTGGTCGCCAGCATCTTCTTGCTCAGCAACGTCGGCGAATTGAAGAATCCTCGTCTCGATATGCCGTCCGTGCTGCTTTCCACCGTAGCGTTTGGCGGCCTGCTTTACGGCTTCTCGAGCGCATCGAGCCTGGGCTGGACGAATCCCGTCGTCATCGCGGTCATCGTCATAGGCGCCCTGTGCCTCATCCTTTTCGTTCGTCGCCAGAAAAAACTCGACGAACCCCTGCTGCAGCTCGCTACCCTGAAATCCAACGTCTTCGCGTCCTCGGCCATCATTGTGACCCTGATCAACTGCGCAGCCGCCGTAACGAACGTCACGCTGCCTATTTTCCTGCAGAACGTCTTGGGAGCGAGCGCGCTTGAGACGGGCATGGTCATGATGCCCGCTGCAGCCGTCGGCATCATCATCAGCCCCCTCTCGGGTGTCATCTTCGACAAATTCGGTCCTCGTTGGATCACTGTGGGCGGCCTGGCCCTGATGAGCGCAGCGCTCTTCGGATTCTCGCGCATCGGCTCGGACAGCACGCTGCTTGTCGCCGCCGTTCTGTGCACATGCATGGCGGCGGGCCAGACCATGGCCAACATGCCTGCGAACACCTGGGGCATCAACGCGCTGTCCAACGACATGATCGCTCACGGCAACGCGATCAGTAACACGGGCCGCCAGGTGGGCGGCGCCATCAGCACGGCGTTGATCGTAACCGTCATGACTATGGTGACATCGGCCAATGCATCAAGCGGCCTGGCCGAATCGACCGCTTTGGGCGTTCAGGCGGCCTATGGAATCTGCGCGCTCGTCGGCGCTGCGACACTTGTGTTCGCTATCGTGAAGGTTCGTTCGAAAAGCAAGGAGGCATAGACATGGAAACGGTATCGGTCGGATCGATCATGGAGCGCGACGCCTATTCGTGCTCGGCGCAAGCGACGCTCAAGGATGTGACGAAAAGCCTCATCGATCGAGGGGTAAGCAGCTTGCCGGTGGTCGACGACGACAACCATGTGGTCGGATTCATTAGCGACGGCGACATCATGCGCGCGATCGCCGAGCATAAGACCCGCTCTATATTCTCGGGCGGCGCTCCTACCATGCTGTACTACGACGACGAAACTATCGAGCAGAAGGTGCTTTCGCTCAGGGAGCGCAACGTAATGGAGCTTGCCACGCGCAAAGTGCTGTGCGTGACGGAGAACCAGAGCGTGGGGCGCGTGGCGGACACGTTGGCGAAAAAGAAGTTCAAAAAGCTTCCCGTCATCGACGAGCACGGTCGCCTTGTGGGCGTCATTCGCCGCTCTAGCATCATGCGCTACGCCTTCGACCTGCTCTTCCACGACAACGAGAATAAGAAGCAGGATGAATAGAGGCGTTCGGACAATTTAAGCCGACAAACACCAGGACCCTGGCAAATGCCAGGGTCCTGGTGCGTCCGCGTGACGAACACGCAGAAGCGAACGCAGCCGCATGCGCCGCGTTTCATTCTTCGGACCAGAAATCGACCATCGTATTTTCTTCTCTATCTTTCAAGTTTCTTTAGAAACGTCATCCATGCTGGATACAGCGAGGAAACGCCGTCAAATGAAATGAGAGATAGGAGAACGCATGGAATGCCTTTTGGAAACGCGCGCGTTAACGAAATCGTTCGGACGCGGCGAGCGCGCGCAGACCGCGGTCGATGCCGTGGACATGCACGTGGAAACAGGGCGCGTTTACGGGCTGCTCGGCCCGAACGGCGCGGGGAAATCGACGCTGCTTAAAATGGTCACCGGCATGCTGCGTCCTACCTCCGGCGACATCCTGTTCGATGGACGTCCTTGGCGCCGTGAAGACCTTTACGACATCGGATCGCTTATCGAACATCCCCCGCTCTACCCCAATTTGACCGCGCGCGAGAACCTGCGCGTACGCTGCGCCATGCTCGGCATCGACGATGCGCGTATCGAGGAGACGTTGGAAACGGTGAGCCTCGCCGACACTGGGTCGAAGCGCGCGGGAAGCTTCTCGCTTGGCATGAAGCAGCGTCTCGGCATTGCGCTTGCCCTCGTAGCGCACCCGAAGCTACTTGTGCTCGATGAGCCGGCAAACGGCCTTGACCCTATAGGCATCGAGGAACTACGGGAGCAAATCCGTTCGTTTGCCGATGCGGGCATCACCGTAGTGGTATCGAGCCACATCCTCACCGAAGTGGCCCATGTGGCAGATCGCATCGGCATTATCGTGAAAGGAACGCTTGCCTTCGAATCCGATTTCACCGAAGACATCAATTTGGAAAAGCTGTTCATGGATGTGTGCCGCAACAAGGCGCAGGAGAACGCGGCAGAGAAAGGCGGCAACCGATGAAAGCAAAATCGCAGCCTCGCCGCAAGGCCTCGCACAAGAGCCTGCGTGGCTTTCGCGAAGCGTTCGCGGCGGAAGCCATGAAAGGGGCCCGTACGGCGGCGCGCAAAACGGCGCTTTTCTCCCCGCTGTTCACGTGTCTGCTCGGTTTGATGAGCTCGGGCCTTGTCGCCGGCGGTCATGGGCCGGGCGGCGCGGGGTTTAACACCTACGGTTGGTGCTGGTGGTATACGCTTTTACTGCCCGTCGCCATCGCGCTTGTCACGGCAGGCGTGGCCAACATTGACGTGAGGCAGAAATTTCACGGCATCATGAGCGCGCCCATGCGTCTTGAAGGCGTCTGGCATGCGAAGGTCGCCTACGCGTTCATACTGGTTGTGGTGGCAAACCTCGTGGTCGGTCTTAGTTCGAGCGTAATCTGGCTGTTGGGCGGAAACGCCGCAGACCCACTTGCAAGCGTGGGTATGATTGCGCTTCTGAGCGCGTCTTCTCTCTGGATGATTCCTGCGGGGCTTTTTCTCACCATGCGTTTCGGCATGCTCTGCGGCATTGCCATGCCGCTTCTGATGCAGTTGGCCGCCGGCATTGCGTGCTATGCGAACGATATATGGTGGCTATTGCCGCCTGCGGCAGCCATGCGGCTGTGCTCTCCTTTGGCGGGCGTAGCTCCTTCGGGCGTACCGCTTATGCCGGGGGAAGCGTTCGGCGTCGTAGACGGCGCATGGACCGCCGCATTGTTCGTCGCCGTTGCGTTCGGTGTTGCGCTCGTCTTTACGGGCGCAACGTGGTTCGCCAAACGAGAGGTGAACTAGCCATGATACGCTCTTATCGTTTGGTGCGTGGCGCATGCCGCCAGCGCCGATCCACCTTCTCTACCCTCTTGCGCTCCGAAATGATACGCCTGCATCGGTCTTCGATCGCGATGCTGCATGTGGCACTCGCTGTGGCGATCGGCCTTGCCGCAGGAGCGTATTTCGCAACTACACCATGGGACCCGCTGCTTGCCTACGATGCATTCGTGCAGCTTCTGGGCGCAGGCGCGGCGCTTCTTGCCGGCATCTCCTGCGGACTATCGCTCGACACCGAACGCGAGGCGGGCGAGTACGCCAACCTCTTAGGCCATCCGTTGCGCTGCCGTGCATTCGGCGCAAAAGGTGTCGTACTGCTGGGATTGGGCGCGCTGGCCTGCCTGTGCGCACTGCTGCTGTTCCTCGGCATACTGGCGATGGCCGGCAAGCCCACGCCTTCTGCATCGACCGTCCTGTTGTCATTCGCCGCCTTGGCAGCAGGCTCGACCACGCTTTACGCCATCGCCCTCACAACAGCGCTCGCATGGGGGCGCAACGCCGCCATCGCCATTGGCGCGCTGGGCTTCATGATTGCTCTTGCATCGCTCGGTGGACTGGGAAACGGCCTGGTCACAGGAACGCTAAGCGCTTCGCTTGCGCCGCTTGCCCTGATAGCCGTCCCCTTTACGTGGCCTGCGCGTCTCGCCGCGCTCAGCGTCGAGGTTCCCTTGGCCGCGGCTATGCCGCATGCACAAGAAACGCTCGATGCGCTGCTTGCCAACGCCGCCACAAGCACCGCCCTGTGCGCAGTGGGCACGATCGTCTCGATCGTCCTGTGGCTCATATGGGTGAAACGCTTCGAAGATCGGCGCCGTACGAAAGAATAGGAGCTGTCATGGCCCGCAACAAAACTCTGATTCCTCTCGTTGCCGCACTTGTCATCGTGGTGGTCTGCACCGCAGCCGGCGCCTGGGTCGCGCAAAGTCGCGATGCATGGTTTGTCAGAACCATGCTTGACCGCGCGGCTCCTTGGCAGCAGCCAGACATCTGCTATGCGCCCACGCCCGATGCCGAATCGTATTTCCAGATTTACGACGACGCCGCGGGCGCCTACGAGAACTACGTCTACGAAATTAAGGCCGAAGACGCCGAAGGAACAGCTCGACGCGTGGTGTTGGTGTCTTTCGGTACAATGCTCGACGAGAACAAGCCCTACGTCAAGATGAGCGTGAAAGGCTCGAGCGTTTGCGCATGGGAATACGCCGATGCTCCGGGCAATTGACCGAACATGCCGATACGTTTGAGCCCCGATGAGCGCAGGCCAGCCTAGAGCAGCTTGCGCGTAGCGCAACGAAGAAAGGAGCGAACCGAACATGGCCAGGATTCTTGCCATAGACGACGAGCCGACGATTCTATCCTTGCTCGCGACCATCTTGAAAAAGGACGGCCATGAAGTGACTGCCGTCGAAAGCGCGGATAGGGCTCTCGAGCTGAATCTCTCCCGCTTTGACCTTATACTGTGCGACGTCATGATGCCCGGCACCGACGGGTTTGCTTTCGTGTCGGTCGTACGAGACCGTCTTGACTGCCCTATCGTTTTTCTCACGGCGAAAAGCGAGGAAAACGATGCGGTGACGGGGCTATCGGTTGGAGCCGACGACTATATCAGAAAGCCGTTCGGCGCGGCGGAGCTTCGTGCGAAAGTGAGCGCTCATTTGCGGCGCGAGCGTCGTGAACATCATGCGGCGCTTTCGTTCGGAGACATACGAATAGACCTGGCCGCGAAGCAGGTTTTCGTGCGCGGCGAGCTTGTCAAGCTGACGAAGTCCGAATACGAGATATGCGCGCATCTGGCGAAGCATCCGGGACAGGTGTTCTCCAAGGCGCAGATTCTGCAATCTGTGGCAGGTTGGGACGCCCGAAGCGACGCCTCTACCGTCGCCGTGCATATAGGCAACGCCCGATCGAAGCTGAAGGACGTCGGCGTATCGCCGATAGAAACGGTCTGGGGAATAGGATACAAATGGATAGGCTGAATCCGAACGGAAAACATCGGGCGAAATTCGCAGCATCGCATGAAAAGACACGACGCGGCATGCCGTTTTCCCTCGTCATCGCCAGGTATTTCGTCTATGTGCTGATAGGGTCGCTCTTTGTGGCAGGCGCCGTAGTGTCGCTGCTTATCGCAGCCGTAAACTCAGGCGTGCTCTACCCCAGCAATTATGCGAGCATCGACCATGAGGCGATGGTCGGAAAGATAGAAGCGCGCGGCACCGTTGAGGACGACGACGTGCCGTCATGCTACCGGTGGGGCGTCTTCGACAAGACGGGAAAGCTTGTTGAAGGAGATTTCGATGCGCGAAGCGAGGAATTGGCCGAAGCCTTTCTTCGTGACGGCAGCGTGGATTCCGTGGCCTATTCTTCCCCGCTAGGCTCACCCGTCTATGCAACGAGTGCATCCTTGGAAAACGGCGACGTATGCGTGCTCATCTACGATTTCAACCCCGACTTTGTCTCCAAGGCACTGCGAGACGCTTTCCCCGATCCCCAAGGCGCCGTCCTGCTTTTGGGCGCCGTTCTGTTCGCGGCCATGCTTGCCCTCATCGCCATGCGCGCCTCCCATGTGCTGCAGCGCAAGCTCTCCCCTCTCGTCGATGCCGCACGACGCATCGGAAGCCGCGATCTCGATTTCAAGATCGCGCGCGGAAACGTACGCGAGACCAACGAAGTCCTCGACGCAGTCGACGAGATGCGCCTATCGCTCAAAGAATCGCTCGAGGAGCAGTGGGCTTGCGAGCAAGCGCAGCAAGAGGCGTTTTCCTCCCTGGCGCACGACTTGAAAACGCCGTTGACTATCGTCCGCGCCAATGCCGACCTGCTTCTCGAAAGCGAGCTTGAGGCGGAGCAAAAAACGTGCGCGGCCCAGATTCGCGACGCCTCGCTTGATATGAAGGAATTCGTCGAACGCATCATCGGCCTATTTCGCGCAGCCCCTTCCCCTAAAGAAGGCGACGCCGCCTTGGCCGATGCATGCTGCGCCGATATCGTATCGAAGGCGGAAGCGCTCGCCAAGGCGCGCGGCTACCGCATCCAAACGACCCGAGAGCAGTTCAGCCGACGTCAAGTCGCCCATGCCGCCGATATGGCGCGATGCATGATGAACCTTGTGGACAATGCGATGTCGTACGCGCCGCCCGAGACAACGGTGCATCTTGCGTTTTCCGAATCGAGCCTCCCCGATTCTCCTCATTCCCGCGCGCTGCGTATGGATGTGGAAGACGAAGGCCCCGGATTCTCCGAAGAAGCCCTCGCCCGCGCGACCGAACGTTTCTACCGACAAGATGCCGCACGTTTGCATGATGGACACCATGGCCTGGGGCTTCATATCGTGCAGGAAGAGATGCGCCGCTGCAGCGGAGCGTTGCATCTCGAGAACACGGAAAAGGGGGCTCGAGCGACACTCTTCATTCCTCTTCTGGATGAACAGAAGGAGTAAAAGGCCTTTGATGCCGACGCGATTCGCCATGCCAGAGCCTCGGCAATACCGAAAAGCGGTTCGAAACGATGCTATCGCCTGAACCAGGACCCCAAACGAGCCTTCTTACCCGATGCCGCCCGCGCGTGCGCCCCGCCGAGGTCGACCGTTTCACCGCGAAGAGCGTTGCGCTCCTCTTCGATGCGCTTGCGCTCCTTTGCCTGGCGCACCAGCTCTTCGCGCTGGGCGGCCTTGCGCTCGCGGTCACGCTGCATTCGCTGCATCTCACGCGCATCTTCCTCTGCGCGTTTGCGGTCGATTTCCTCCCAATGGGCGCGCTCCATGCGCGTCATCGAGCGCGCGGCCGCATGACGGGTGTCAGACAGGCGGGCCGACGAAGAGCCTGCACGAGGCATCACCGTCTTCATCCTGGTCGTAGCACTCGGGGCGGTCGCATCGCCCAGTCTGCGCGTGAACTGGGCATCGCTGCGCAGCGCGACCGTAGGCGCGCTTGGCCTTTCCGAGTAATGCGCCGCGTTTTCGCCCAGAACAAGAGTCGCATCGTCCTCAGACGGTATATTTTGAGTCGCGAACGGCTCATCTGCGATAGCATCCGGCACAACATCGAATCCGTCGGGTTCGACGCCACCCGCATGCTTGTCGAAAGACGCACCCGAAACGACAGAACGCATGGCGCGCGTCTCGTCGGCGGCGTAGGCCGCGCTCGTCGTGGCGCTCGGCTGGCTTTCTCCGCGTTTGAAGAAGTTCATGCGAATGGAGACATATTCCATCACGAGCAGCGACAAAAGGATGCACATGACGATCAGATACGACAGCACGGCGCCCGAAAGTCCGGTGAAGCCAATGAGCAGAAGCGGCACGAAGATGGAGAACGCAAACGTGAGCAGATACAGCTTCGTAACGTCTTTCTGCCGACGGAGCACGGTGATGGCCTGGTAGAGGAAGTCGATTACAGCCGTTACGCCGCCGGCGGCGATCATGACAAAGCTCAAACCCCGGAAGGGCTCGAAATCGATGCCGTAGAGAAAGCTCATGATGGGAATGCCGATCCAACCCATGAAGCCCATGACAAGGGCGGTCAGGGCAACGGTAACGCCGACGATGGCGAAGATGGCAAGGTCGAAGCGCTTGCGGCGTTTCGGGTCGGCCCAGACCTCGGCAAGACGCACGAGCAAGGGCTTATAAATCATGCTGACCGTGAGAAGGATGCCTTGCGCCGGGAAGTACAGAGCGTTGAAGTACAGCTGGTTTTCATAAGCCAGCATGCCTTCCATGACGAACTTCGGCATATTCTCGATAAGATTAAACAAAAACAGCGCCACGAACAGAGGGAAGCACTGCTTGAGCAGCTCCACGACGCCTTTCGGGCTCCAACGGCGCGACTTCGGGGTTTCGAAAAACGCGAGAGGAAGCGTGAGCACGAGAAGCGAAGCAACGGCCGCCACCGCCATGGCGACCGAGGCTACAGCGAGGTTGCGCGTGACGAGTAGGAGAAGTGAAAAGACCACGACGACCGCGACGGAGCGCAGCGCCTGGGAAAGACCCGCCAGATACATTTTGTCCGCCTGCTGCAGGCGGCCTTCGTACACGTCCGCCAAAGCGTCGACCATCTTATAGAGATAGACGCCCATGCAGATGGTGAACATCTGACCGTCGTAGCCGCGCATGAAACAGTAGGCAACGCCTACGACCATCATGACGATGCAGGTGATGACGCGATTGACTTGGTAATCGGAAAAAGCATATCGCTCGGAAAGATCGGACACCTGAAATGTTCGCACGCCGTAATTGCCCATGAACATGAGGACGAGGCCCGTGATGAAGGCCATGGAGAACATGCCTGCCTGCTCTGCGCCCACAAGCTGCGTGACAACGATCGTGAGTAGCGGGAAGACCATGCCCCACATGCCCACGCCGATGCTGGTGCACACGAAGTCTCGGCGAGTCCTGTGCGATGCATACTGCTCTTCCTGATCGCCTAAAGAGCGCTCCGATACGGCTCCGAGAAGACGATTGCACCATTCGTTGGTTATGCGCACGAGATAGTTTTGCTTATGCGCCATGCAGCAGGTCGACCCCCTTCGTGAATCTTGAAACGAAATCTAGTCTAGCGCGATTGCTCGCAAACAAACGATAGGAGGCGGCTTTTCAGCAGAGATCCACGCTTGCAAGAAACACGCCGGCAAGCGCGATACCGAAAAGGGGCGAAACGTGCATTTCGCACACGACCGGCCTTACAGGGCGTGCGAAGAGAACAGAGGGTCGTCCTCCCACAGAATCACAGATCCCGCCTTGCGCGTCGCGTTGAGGTCGATGACACGCTGGTTGCTCGATCCCCGAAAACGCAACGTGATGTCCTTCAGCGATTCGACGAACGGCCCATCGACAAGAACGTCGATGCAAGCGAGCATGCGCTCGGTCTCCCCCGTCTTTTTCTCGCCGAAGAGTTCTTCAAACGTGTCACCCGTATAGCACCATATCGTTTTGCTGGGATAGGTCTTTTTCACCTTCTCGAGAAAGTCCACGAGCCCTTTCTGGTTCTCAGGCTCCATGGGCTCTCCACCGAGGACGGAAAGACCGTCGATATAAGTCGGGGTGAGACTTTCGATAATCGCCTGTTCGACCGACTCGTCGAAAGGATTGCCTGCGGTGAAGCTCCAAGCCTCTTCGTTGAAGCAAGATGGGCAGCGTCTGCGGCAGCCGGACACAAACAGGCTGGTGCGCACACCTTCCCCGTTGGCGATATCGCAGTATTTGATCGTCGAATAATGCAACGCGAGCTCCTTTCGTCTGGTGCCTTTCTGGCAGCATCCGCCGTTGTATCCTGCATCCACGCGCGAAAACGGCACGTAGAGCCTGCAGAGGACGCGTCGCGCAGACCCCGCAGACAGCAACCGCCCCGTTGCGGGGCGGTTGCGCAAACCTTGACGTGAGCGAGCGCGGCCATCTTTTCGCGAAACCGCGCGACGGCGCCGAATACCGCTAAAGATGCAGCACGCGATCGCGGATCTCTTCGGTACGGCCCTGATTCCAGAACTGCGTTCCGATGTAGCCGCACGTACGACGGGCCACGTTGAGCGTGTCCTGATCGCGGTTGCCGCAATGGGGGCACTCCCACACGAGCTTGTTGTCGTCTTCGACGATAGCGATCTCTCCGTCGAAGCCGCACTTCTGGCAGTAGTCGCTCTTCGTGTTGAGCTCGGCGTACATGATGTTGTCATAGATGTACTGCAGCACGCGGATGACCGCCTGCAGGTTATCCTGCATGTCCGGAACCTCGACATAGGAGATGGCTCCGCCCGGCGACAGGCGCTGGAACTCGCTTTCGAACTTCAACTTCGTGAACGCGTCGATTTCCTCGGACACGTGCACATGGTAGCTGTTGGTGATGTATCCCTTGTCGGTGATGCCCTCGATCAGGCCGAAGCGGCGTTGCAACGCTTTGGAGAATTTGTACGTCGTGGACTCGAGCGGCGTGCCGTAGAGGGAGAAGTCGATGTCGCTTTCTTCTTTCCACTCGGCGCACTTGTCGTTCATGTGCTGCATGACGGCCATGGCAAACGGCGTGGCCGCAGCGTCGGTATGGCTCTTGCCCGTCATGTATTTCACGCACTCGTACAGGCCGGCGTATCCCAGAGAAATCGTGGAGTATCCACCGAACAACAGCTTGTCGATAGGCTCGCCCTTCTTGAGGCGTGCAAGCGCGCCGTACTGCCACAGGATAGGCGCAGCGTCGGAAAGGGTTCCCCTGAGACGTTCGTGGCGGCACATCAGGGCCTTATGGCACAGCTCGAGACGCTCGTCGAAAATCTCCCAGAACTTCTGCTCATCGCGGCCCGAGGAGCATGCGACATCGACCAGGTTGATGGTGACGACGCCCTGGTTGAAGCGGCCGTAGTACTTCGGCTTGCCGGGCTCGTAGTTGCCGGCGTTTGCCACGTTGTCGAAGCCGTTGCCCGAGCGATCGGGGGTCAAGAAGCTGCGGCAGCCCATGCAGGTGTAGCAATCCCCCTCGCCCGGCGCCTCTCCTTTGGAAAGCTTGAGCTCGCGCATTTTCTTCTCAGAGATGTAGTCGGGCACCATGCGCTTTGCCGTGCATTTGGCAGCGAGCTTGGTAAGGTAGTAATACGGCGAGTCCTCGTGCACGTTGCTTTCCTCGAGCACGTAGATGAGCTTGGGGAAAGCCGGGGTCACCCATACGCCCGCTTCGTTTTTAACGCCTTCGTAGCGCTGGCGCAGCACCTCCTCGACGATCATGGCAAGGTCGTGACGCTCGGCCTCGGTACGGGCCTCGCCAAGGTACATGAACACCGTGACGAAGGGGGCCTGACCGTTCGTGGTCATGAGCGTGACGACTTGATACTGGATGGTCTGGACACCGCGGCGGATTTCGTCGCGCAGACGGTCTTCGACGACCTCGTTCACCTTGTCGGAGGTGGTCTCAAGACCCAGCGTGTTGATCTCGGAAAGAACCTGGCGACGAATCTTCTGACGGCTCACCTCGACGAACGGTGCCAGATGCGTAAGCGAGATGGACTGGCCGCCGTACTGGCAGCTGGCCACCTGAGCGATGATCTGCGTGGCGATGTTGCACGCCGTGCTGAAGCTGTGAGGACGCTCGATGAGCGTGCCGGAGATGACCGTGCCGTTCTGCAGCATGTCCTCGAGGTTCACGAGGTCGCAGTTGTGCATATGCTGGGCGAAGTAATCCGAGTCGTGGAAGTGGATGACGCCTTCTTCGTGGGCCTTCACGACGTCGGCGGGAAGAAGGATGCGCATGGCAAGGTCTTTCGAGACTTCGCCTGCCATATAGTCGCGCTGCACGGAGTTGACCGTGGGGTTCTTATTCGAGTTCTCCTGCTTGACCTCTTCATTGTTGCATTCGATCAAGGACAAAATCTTATCGTCGGTGGTGTTGGCAACGCGCTTGAGGCTTTGCACGTAGCGATAGATGATATAGGCGCGGGCGAGCGCGAAATTGCCCAGGGCCATGATTTCGTTTTCGACCATGTCCTGGATTTCCTCGACAGAAACGGCGTGGCCCGCGGATTCGCAGCGCTCCTCCACGCGATGCGCAGCGGCAAGAATCTGCTCTTCGCTCAGACGATCATCTTCGGCAACGTCGGAATTCGCGCCCTTTATGGCGTTGACGATCTTCGTTATGTCGAAGACGACCTCCGAACCGCTGCGTTTGATGATCTTCATGATTTCACCTTTGACCCTTCGTGCGACCGCATGAGGCCGCCGTTGAACCTGCCCATAAAAAAGAACCGTTCGGGAAAAGAGTTCCCTTGGGTTCGGGATGCTTATGATACGCCATTTAGGCACAATATATTGTGAATTCTTATTGAATCGACCTAGAATTTGTGTTTACGCAGGTCGGCATGCATAGGAGCCTGTCACGGCGGAAAAAACGAAGAATTCTCGCGAAAAGCGCTTGACGAAAAACGAATGACGCATTCGCCCACGTCGCAAACGGCATCGCTGCACGGCACACCTGCAAGCGCTAAGCAAGCCCGAGGCAGCGCAGGAGATAAATCCAGGCGGTCAGGCTGAAAACGCTGCCGAGCGTCGTGATCATGACGATCGCGGAAGAAACCGCGCCCTCGTATCCCATGTTGCGCGCCATAACGAACGAGCTCACTGTAGTCGCCGATCCGAGCATGAAGAGCAGCGCCATCAGCTCTTCGCCCCGATAGCCCAACGCGACGCATACGGGAAGGAACACGGCGCACAATCCGAACAGCTTGATGACCGACGCTCCGAGAGACGCCCCCGCCTCTTCGCGCATTCGGCGGAAGTCGGCCATCGCACCCATGGCCACAAGGCCGAGCGGCGTCGCAAGCCCCGCGATGGCATCGACCGCCTTGCCCGCCGCCTCCGGCATAGGCAACCGAAGAGCGGCCCACAGCAAACCCGCCGCAATTCCTACGATGATAGGGTTGGTGACGATGTCCCGCGTTACGCCCAAAAGCATCGCGCGGGCTCCTTTTCGTTTCGCCCGAGAATCGTCGGTGCAAACCGCAAGGATCGCCACAGCCGCCGCGTTGTAGAGGGGAACAACCCCGATGATCATCATGGCCGCAGCCTGAGACGAGCCGTAGATGTTTTGCATCAAAGCGACGCCGAGTATGGCGACGCTGCTTCGGTAGGCGCCTTGGATGAATTCCCCGCGTGTTGCTCTGCTTTTAACGAATACAGACGCCGCGCAGGCAAAAACGATGCTTGCAAGCGTAATCAAGGCACAATCGAGCGCGAAACGGGCATCCCATTCTTGGGCAAGGTCGACCGACGAGATATCGCGGAAAAGCAAAACGGGCAAGGCGACGCAGAAGACGAACATGTTAAGCCTGCTTGCGAATGCCGCATCGACAACACCGATGCGCCGCAGGATAATGCCGAGCACCATGAGGAGAAACACCGGCATCGTTGCATTGAGACTGAAGATAAGATGGGCACCCATGGCGGCTCCTTGCGCTATCGGAAATTCGTTGAATCATACGCGCCGCACGCGAATGCAAATAAGACGACGTTCGTCGGACGCGATTCTCTGCCGCATCGCGCTACAATGTCCTATGGATTATAGAGCAATGCAACCAGGGGTGTGCGGCTTTGACAGGCCCAAAGCGAGCATTGCGCCGCAAAGGAGAACCCATGGGAAAGACATACGCGATACTGAACGCAACGATTCTCGACGGAACCGCCGAAATGAAAGCGATGGCAAACCACGGCGTCATCGTCGGCTCCGAAGGACGCATCGAGGAAGTCGGCCCCTCGGAGCGGCTGCGCGTCGAAAAAGATATGAACGTCGTCGACCTCGGAGGCAAAGTCCTCATGCCCGGCCTCACCAACATGCACGTGCACCTCTGCGGCAATGGCAGACCGACGAGCGCCAAGGCGGCAGGAGACCTTATCGACAAGGTGGTATCGAATCCGGTCGGCATGGCCTACCTGCGCCATCGCATAAAAAAATCGGCGATTAATCAGCTCATGAGCGGCGTAACCACCCTCCGCAGCGTCGGCGACCCCGGGTTTGCCGACGTCGACGTGCGAGACGCCATCAATGCCGGAAAGTACCTCGGGCCGCGCATGCTCACTTCAGGCACGGGAGTCACGGTTCCCGACGGCCATGGGGCGGGCCTGTTCGCCCGCATCGCCGAAACCCCCGCCGACGCCCGCCAAATCGTCCAGGCCTGCCACGACCGTCGCTGCGACCTTATCAAGCTTTTCATCACAGGCGGAGTGTTCGATGCCGAAGTAGAAGGCGAGCCGGGCGTCGTGAGAATGTCTCTCGACATCGCCCGGGCAGCATGCGAGGAAGCGCATCGTCTCGGCATGCATACAGCCGCCCACATCGAAAGCACCGACGGCGTCTTGCTCGGACTGAAGGCCGGAGTCGATACCATCGAGCATGGGGCACACCTCACATCCGAGGTCATCAAGCTCTTCAAGAAGAACGGCCTCGGCAATTCTTCCTCGCTCACCTGCACCATCTCGCCCGCCATTCCCTTCGCCAAGCTTTCTCCCGAAAAGACCCATTCCACCGCCGTGCAGAAAGTCAACGGGGACATCGTCTACAAAGGCATCGTCGAGGCGGCGTCGCAGGCGCTCAAGGCGAGGATTCCTGTCGGGCTTGGAACCGACTCCTCGTGCCCATACGTCACCCATTACGACATGTGGCGCGAAGTGGCGTACTTCCAGAAGCATGTGGGCACGAGCAACGAATTCGCGCTTCATACCGCCACTTTGGCCGGGGCGCAACTTCTCGGCATCGGCGAAGAAACAGGCTCGATCGAGCCGGGCAAAAGCGCGGACATGATCGTGCTCGAGGGCGATCCGCTGAAAGATATTTCCGCCCTGCGCAACGTGAGCGAGGTGTTCATGCGCGGAACGCGCATCGAGCGCCCACGCGTACGGCATATTGCCGCACTCGACCGAGAACTCGATGCGCTCATGGAATTGCTGGAAGGCTAGCTTAGGTCACACGTTTCCCTCGATTCGCCTTGCATTGCCCTGAGCTGGAGTTTGCAACCGCAAGGCGCATGAGAATCGAGGAAAAAGAACCGTGCAGTTGGTGGATTCGGGCCGCATGCTACCCCATACTGAACGGCAGCCGGCACCGTAGTTTCCGCCAGGGCGCATCCGCAGCCCTCTAGCACGAAAGGCATCCCCATGAGCTTTCGCAACAACCTTCAACACCTTCGCGCAACTCGCAATATGACCCAGGAGCAGCTTGCCATGCTTCTGGGCGTCTCGCGCCAGTCCGTGACGAAATGGGAGGCCGAGAAAAGCTATCCCGAGATGGATAAGCTCTTGAAGATGTGCTCGATTTTCGAATGCTCGCTTGACGACCTGGTCACAGGCGATTTGACGAACCGCCCTGCAGAAGATGCGACCGCGCCGAAGATGCCCGGCGGACCCGCGACCGACGTATGCGGCTACGACGACCATGCGAAATCGCTTGCTTGGCGCATCCCCACCGGAATCTCTTTCATCATGCTCGGTATCACATGGACTATCTTTGTGGACGGAGGCCCTACGGGCATTCTGCACGAAGGAGACCTGCTTGCCGTCGCCGGCCTGTTCGCCGGCATCGTGGCGGGAATGGCCGTGCTTATCCCCGCCGGAATGCGCCACAGCGCTTTCGTAAAATCCCATCCGTATATCGAGGACTTCTATACGGAAGAAGAGAAAGCGAAGGCGCGCAAGCAGCTTGGAGCCGGCATTGTCGTAGGTATCGCCGATGCGTTCCTGGGCATCCTCGCCATGATAGCCACGGACAATGGCGCCTACGAAAATCTGGGCGGGGCCGTCATGATGCTTCTTTTCGCCTGCGCCGTCTGGATCATCGTGAACAAAGGCATGCCGTATGCCCGCCTGAACCTGGCCGAGTACAATAAGAACGCCATTGACGAGCTTGAGGTCGAGGACATCGTCAAGGCCGCCATAGACGAACAGCGCAAGAAGACGCTGCTTGCCGCCCATGACGTCAAGACCCGCAAAGAACGCATCACGGGCAGCTTATGCGGCGCAATCATGATTATCGCCACCATTGCCGGCCTTGTCATGCTCTTCCAGCCGATAGCCCAAGGTATGGATCCCGATGACGTGAACTGGACGGCTAACATGTTCTGGATGGCATGGGTGATAGGCGGATTGTGCTGCGGTATAGTAGCCCTCCTGGTAAACGCGTTCGTCGAAGACGAGTAAGGGAGAAGCGTATGAAACTTCTTATTGCGTCCGACATTCACGGATCGGCATATTGGTGCCGAGTGCTCATGGATCGAATCGAAGAGGAATCGCCCGACAGAATCATCCTCTTAGGCGACCTTCTCTATCACGGCCCTCGCAACCCCTTGCCCGACGAATACGACCCCAAGCAGGTCGCCGCCATGCTCAATAGCGTTGCCGAACGCGTCGTTGCCGTACGGGGCAACTGCGATTCAGAAGTCGACCAGATGATGCTCGAGTTTCCCTGCCTGGGAGATTACGCGCTCGTCGTAGACGAGTACAAAACGATATTCGCCACCCACGGCCATGTCTTCGGCCCGGAAAACGTGCCGCCTTTGCCTGGGAGCTCCATGCTGCTTTCAGGGCATACGCACGTAAAGACAAGCGACGTAAGAGATGGAATCATCTTCGCCAACCCGGGAAGCATCTCTCTTCCCAAAGACGGATCGAACAGCTACGGCATAGTGGAACAGGGCGTCTTTCGAACCGTCGAGCTGCACGGATAAAGACATTCGAACGAAGAAGGGGGCGAACCTTCAAAGGTCGGCCCCTTCCCTTGCCACGATGCGCGCCGAAAAACACGCTTGGCGATCCACCAATCGAGCGCTATCCGAGAATGAACATGACCAGAAACGCCGCAGCCGCAACCCACATGAGGGGACGCACCTCGCGAGCTTTTCCCTGGAAGACCTTGATCACGCAATACGAGATGAATCCGAACCCGATGCCGTTCGTGATCGAGTAGGTCATAGGAATGCCGAGAATCGTGACGAATGCGGGAAATGCGAACTCTATCTTCGACCAGTCGACATTGGCCACCTCCGAAAGCATGAGATAGCCAACCACGACAAGCGCGCCGCATGTTGCAGACGCAGAGACCATGCCGATCACCGGGGCGAGAAACGCGCATGCGACGAAAAGAATCGCCACCACGATATTGGACAGGCCCGTGCGCGCGCCCGCAACCGCTCCCGCCGTCGACTCCACGAACACCGTGATGGAGCTTGCTCCGAAGAAGCCGCCCGCGGCGGCGGCGGCCGAGTCAACCGTGAGAATGGGCTGTATGTCTTTCACATTTCCGTCCTTGTCGGCGAAATCGCCCTGCTCGGCCACGGCGACGACCGTGCCCATGGTGTCGAAGAAGTCGCTCATGAGGAAGGAGAAGACGAACAGCAGCAACGCAGGCTGCAAGGCAATCTGCACGATAGCCATGGTATCCGTCCCCGGAATCGTCTGAAACGGCGCAGCGAAGGCCGAGAAATCAAGCCCGGCGCTCCATTGCGTGGGAAGACTCGTCACGCCGAGCGGTATGCCGACAAGCGTCGCCAGCACGATGGAAATAAGCAAAGCGCCTTTGACCTTGAGAACCTGCAGCACAACAGCGCAAAGAATCGAGAACAGCGCAACAAGAACCGTCGGGGAATGGACATCTCCCAGCGCAAGAAGCGTGGATTCGTTCGATACGACCAAGCCGCTTCCCTGCAAGCCGATGAACGCGACGAACAAGCCTATGCCGATGGCTATCGCATGGCGAAGGCTCGCCGGAATGGCGTCCATGACGGCCGTTCTCAAGCCGCAGAGAACGAGCACGAGAATGACAATGCCCTCGACGAACACGACGGCCATCGCCACGCGCCAATCCACGGCATGCTCCCCCATACACAGCGTGAACGGAATGATGGCGTTGATACCCATGCCCGACGCAAGCGCGATAGGCCTGTTGGCCACGAGGCCCATGACCGCAGTCATGGCCGCCGCGCCGAGGCATGTCGCGGTAAGGGCCGCTTGGTACGGAATGCCGGCCGCCTCAAGCAGCGGAGGATTGACGGCGACTATGTAGGCCATGGCCAAAAACGTCGTAAGGCCGCCGACGAGCTCGTTGCCGACCGTGCTGTTGCGCTCGGCGATCTTGAAAAATGAGTTCACGTTTTCGTCCTCTCGTAGCAGACAATGCGCAATGCTCCTCCGCATCCGCACGGAAACTTCGGCCGTCGCGCTGCAGAAGATCGCAAATGGAAAACGTGCGTCATTGTACCATTCGTCCGATGCTTTTCTGCCGCCTTCTTTGTTCGCGCGAAAACAAAGCCGTCCATTCGAAAACTATGCTATTACTCAATATGCATGACATGATATTTCGCAATCACCAGGCATTTCATCGACTTGCACGATAGAGCGCACGATAGCCGAAAGCATAGAATGAGTCCAACGAAACGGCCCCGGCTACGGCGGCCCACCGCAATCGACGTACGAATCATTCGCAAGGAGTCAGTCATGAAAATCTTCGGTCTCGGAATGCCAGAGCTTCTCATCATCCTCGGAGTCGCGCTTCTCATCTTCGGCCCCAAGCATCTCCCGAAGCTCGGCAGCGCCCTTGGCAAGACCATCAAAAACCTGCGAGAAGGCTTTAGCTCCGGTGACGGAGTGATTAAGAAAAGCGAATCGGAAGAGGAAGAGGCTCCCGCGCCGAAGCGCAAGAAGAAGGCCCCCAAGCAGATCGAGGCCGCCGCAACCGTCGAAGAAGAGACGACCGAGCAGGCCGCAACCGCTTAAACCGCACTCGGGCCATCGAAAAACGAAGCCGACGCTCCCTTCCTACGGTCGGCTTCCCGAAGCGCCACGTTAGGTATGAGAAA